>Ga0256841_1000064_pt1 | contig 118032 bp, 101 predicted proteins | sample 356308metaG_FD_185971 | JGI IMG/M metagenome (GOLD analysis project Ga0256841, IMG submission 185971) | Hydrothermal vent microbial communities from Mid Atlantic Ridge, Atlantic Ocean - 356-308 | ecosystem: Environmental > Aquatic > Marine > Hydrothermal vents | place: Atlantic Ocean: Mid...
GCCGATTTTACCGCATCGACTGTGTTGCAGGGCATTTGCGTCTGTATACCACAGCTGCATGCCCTGCGCCTTGTATAGGCGGCAAACGCGACGCTTGCAAAATTCAGGTAATAACTGCCTGAATCCTCATTGCCACGCGGATCGAAAGCAGCGAATCGGAAGCGGCCGTTTGAAAAGAGAACAGTTGCCGGTGCCGCCTTGCCTCAAACCGGAACAGTGCCCTCGACGGCGGCGGCCGGCCGCCGGCAAGACGGGGCAACGGGTTTTTCCGGGATTTTTGTCGCCGGCCGGGCGCTTGCCAACGTAGAAGCGGTCCATTCCAGAGAAGAAGTTGAGAAAATCATGTGCCTCCTGCTCATCGCGCTGGAACAGCATCCCACCTACAAACTGATTCTGGCTGCCAACCGGGACGAGTACTATGACCGGCCGACAGCTGCGGCGCGGTTCTGGGAAAACCACCGTGACCTGCTTGCGGGCCGCGACCTGAAAGCGGGCGGCACCTGGCTCGGGATCACCAGGTCCGGGCGGTTGGCCGCCATTACCAACTTTCGGGATCCCGCCCATACGATCGAACAGGCCCCTTCGCGCGGCGGCCTCGTGCTGAATTTCCTCAAGAGCAGGCAGTCCGCTGCCCGGTACCTTGACGGTATCCGGCAAAATGCACGGCAGTACAATGGGTTCAACCTGGTGGCGGGAACCGTGGATGCGCTTTTCTGGTACTCGAACAGGGGACCCGGCATCCGGCGGCTTTCAAAAGGCATTTACGCCCTGAGCAATCATCTCCTGGATACGCCGTGGCCCAAGGTGGTCAATGCCAAGCAGAAGTTCAGTGCCCTCCTGGCACGCGGGGAAGCCCTGCAGCCGGATGCATGCTTTGCCATGCTCAGTGACAGACGCCGGCCACCGGATGAAAGCCTGCCGCATACCGGCGCGGGGTTGGAATGGGAAAGAATATTGAGTCCGATTTTCATTTCAAGCCCGCTGTACGGCACCCGCTCTTCCACCGTCATTCTCGTCGACCGCCGGGGCCGGGTTCTGTTTGCCGAAAGGACATATACCGGCCGGCCGGACCGCTTTCAGGATGTCACCCGCCGCTTTGCCCTGGAAAACACGGCGCCCCTGTGCGCTGCTGAGCGCTGATGCCCGCCTGAAGCTGAACAGGAATATGCGGGAATATGCGGCCGTTGCGGGCCTGTGGCCGCAGCGCTTCAGCCCTACGTTCCTTCCAGCACCCTGAAGATTTCACCTTTTTCATAAACGCTGCGGAAAGCGGCCACGATCTCGGGGTCGAAATGCCGGCCGCAGTTGTCGTCGATGAGCTTCAGGATCTGCCCTTCCGGCATGCGCTTGCGGTAGGCGCGGTCCGAGGACAGCGAATCGTAGACGTCGGCCACCGCCAGAATGCGGGACAAAAGAGGAATGTCGCGTCCCTTCAGACCGTCCGGGTAACCGCTGCCGTCGAAGCGCTCGTGGTGATAGCGGATAATCTCCTGCTCGCGGGCCCACAGCCCCAGGTGGCCGACGATCTCGGCACCGATCACGGGATGCCGCTTGATTACGTCGAATTCCTCTGTGGTCAGCGAGGCGGGCTTGAGCAGGATCTGGTCGCGGATGCCGATCTTGCCGATGTCGTGAAGGTAGCCGGCGGTGTTCAAAATGCCGAGCTCCTCCTCGGAACAGCCCATCTGGCGGCCGATCACCATGGCAATTCTGGTGACGCGGTTGGAGTGCTGTTCGGTATACGGATCGCGTGCTTCAATGGCCTTGACAAAGGCGTAGAGGGTGGAGAACAGGTTCTCGTAAATGTTCTCATAAAGCGCCAGGTTCTCGATGGCATAACCGGCATTATGGGTCATGAATGACAGGAAATACAGGTCTTTCTCGTTGAAATGGCCACCGGCGGCAGCCGTGGCGGCGGTCAGGGCACCGAAAGTCTTGTCCCTGATTTTCAGGGGCACCACCATCAATGACCCCGTATTGCGCGGCAGGTTGGCGGAACCGCCGTTGCCTGGAACCAGCAGGGGGATCTGGTCGCTCACGGTTTCCATGACCAGTTTTTCGATTTGCGGGTCGATGGGGGCAGCCGGTTTGACGCCGGCGCGGGATCCCTGCGGTCCGGATGCGGCCACGGCGGCCGGCCGCTGCATGGCGGCGTTGAGGATGTAAAAGACGGCTTCATCGGCATGCGTAATTTCCACCGTCATTTCGGTAACGCGGCTGAAAACGTCACTGCTGGTGCGGATGGCGGTGATGTCGCGCATGATTTTGTTTAAGATATTGAGCTCGTTGACCTTTTCCTCGAGTTCGGCGTTCAGCGCCTCCAGCTGCTTTTTACGCCGCACCTCACCTTTCAGGAGCGCGTTTTCCATAAACAGTTTCTGCTGCTGGAAGACCCGCCGGATGCACAGCTCCATCTGGTTCAAGTTGACCGGCTTGATCAGAAAATCGACCACCCCGTTTTTGATCGTCCGGATGGCGCTGTCCAGCGAAGGGAAGCCGGTCATGATGATGACGGGAATGGTGCTGTCGTGGCTGTTGATGTACTCGGCCAGTTCCAGGCCGTCCATTTCCGGCATGTTGATATCGGTAAAACAGCAGTCGATGCTCTCTTCTGCCAGCACCCGGATGGCCTCCCGGCCATTGGCTGCCGTAAGCACCCGGTAACCCTTCATCTCGAAGTACTCCTGGGCGATCTCGAGGATACTCTCCTCGTCGTCCACAAAAAGCAGGGTTTCCCTTTTGCCGTGGGTGTTCATGTACCTTACCTTCCCTGAAATGAAAAAGACATGTTATCATTATCGGCAGGAAAATAAAATCCTTTTGGCGACGCCTTCTGAAAGGGTGCCCTTGATTCAGGTCCGGACTTGGCGTAAGATTCCTTTAAAATGCCCTCTCAACAGCCCGGGCCGGTTGTTGCCGGCAGGAAGCGCCCATGAAAAAGCTGACCATCGTGCATACCGAAAGCCACACCCAGTGGGGCGGGCAGGAATTGCGCGTGCTCACGGAATGCACCTGGATGCAGGCGCGGGGGCACCGTGTTTTCCTGGCGGCCCCCCGGCATGCGCGTATCTATCCCAAGGCAAGGGCCGCCGGCATCGGCGTTTATCCTTATGCCTTTTCCCGCCTGAGCGCTGCCATGGACCTCCTGCGATTGCGCTGGCTGCTCAAACAGCTGGCCCCGGATGTGCTGAATACCCACGGCAACATGGACAGCAAGGTGGCGCTGGTGGCGGCCCGGGGTCTTGGTATCGGGTGCGTGATCCGCTCCCGCCACCACAGCCATCCGGTCAGCCCTTCGTGGTACAACCGGCGCCTTTACCGGGATTTCAGCCATTACGTGCTGACCACCGGCAGCTGCATTTCGCGGCAGATCGTCGCTGACCTGGGTGTTTGTGCGGACAAGGTCGTCACCCTGGGCAGTGGTATCCGGCCGCCCGCAAACCTGCCGCAGAAATCAGCGGCGCGTGCCCGGCTGTGCGCGGAGCTGGGCCTCGGTGAGACGGCACGCTTTATCGGCTGTGTGGCCATGCTGCGCGACTGGAAAGGCCACGATGTGCTGCTCGATGCCTTTGTACGCATCCATGACCGTCTGGAGAGGTACCATCTCGTGTTGGTGGGAGACGGTGACGAGCGCGAAAATCTGCAGCGGCGGGTGCGGCGCGCCGGCCTTGCGCAGCGGGTGCATTTTACCGGTTTCCGAAAAAATCCCTGGCCCTATTTCCGGGCTTTGGACTGTAACGTGCTGGCGAGCACGAAAAACGAGGGTATCCCCCAGGTGCTGCTGCAGGCCATGTATGCGCGCTGTGCCGTGATCGGCACGGACGTGGGCGGCATTCCGGACATCGTACGGCCGGCTGAAACCGGCCTGCTGGTCGCGCCTGAAAATCCCGGTCAACTGGCGGAGGCGCTGATCGCAACCCTGAACGATCGGGAGAAAACCCGGCAGCGGGTGGAAAAGGCTTATGCTTTTGTCAATGCACACTACACCCTAGACCGTATGGGGGAGCGCCTGCTGGGGCTCTACGAAAGGGCTTTTACAACCGCCGATCCCCGCTGAACACATCCCTTGCATCCGGCGTCCGCCGGAAGCCGGCCGCTCCGGCTGGTGCGGCCAGGCCAAAAGGGCTCTGCCGGAAAACGAAAGCGGCCTGTCGCGCGCGGCGGCAGACAGGCCTCAGGGCATGTTGTCGTAGCCGCGCACCAGTATCTCGCGGGGCTTGGCGCCGTCGGAAGGCCCCACGATGCCCTCGGCCTCCATGCGCTCCACGATGCGCGCGGCCCGGTTGTAGCCGATGCGCAGATGGCGCTGGACCATGGATATGGATGCGTGGCCGGTGCGCGTCACCAGTGCCACGGCATCGTCGTAGCGCTCATCGACCTCCTCTTGCGCCGCGTCCGGTTTGCTTTCCTTGGCAGGCTGGATGACGGTCTCGTCGTAATCGGGTGGTTTCTGGCCGCGCAGAAACTCGGTGATGCGCGCCAGTTCTTCCTCCGAGATGTAGGCGCCGTGGATGCGCTGGATTTTGGCGCTGCCCGGCGGCAGAAAGAGCATATCGCCCTTGCCCAGCAGCGTTTCGGCCCCGTTGGTGTCGATGATGGTGCGCGAGTCGGTCTTGGAGGAGACCTGAAATGTCAGGCGGGTGGGGAAGTTGGCCTTGATGATGCCGGTCAGCACGTCCACCGAGGGCCGCTGGGTCGCCAGGATCAGGTGGATGCCGGCGGCGCGGGCCATCTGGGCCAGGCGCGTCAGGGCGACTTCCACGTCCCGCGAGGCCACGATCATCAGGTCGGCCAGCTCGTCGATGATGATTACCACCAGGGGCAGTCTCTGCAGCTCGCTCTGCGGGTCGCTTTTGCGCGCTTTTTCCACCTTGCGGTTGTACTGGGCGATATTGCGCACCTTGTGGTCGGCCAGCAGTTCGTAGCGCCGCTCCATTTCGCGTACGGCCCAGAACAGGGCGTTGGTTGCTTTCTTGACGTCGGTCACCACCGGTGTAATCAGGTGCGGGATGCCTTCGTACAGCGACAGCTCGATGCGTTTGGGGTCGATCATGATCAGCTTGACGTCGTCGGGCCCGGATTTAAAGAGCAGGCTGCAGATCATGGTGTTTAAGGCCACGCTTTTGCCCGAGCCGGTGGCGCCGGCAATCAGCAGGTGGGGCATTTTGTCGAGGCTGGTCACCACGGGATCGCCGACGATATCCTTTCCCAGGCAGATGGCCAGTTGGGACCGTGTCCTGGTGTAGGCTTGAGAATTGACGATTTCCTTGAACTTGACCAGTTCGCGCACGGCATTGGGGATTTCAATGCCGATGACCGCTTTTCCGGGGATGGGGGCCACAATCCGGATGCTGGCGGCGCGCAGCGCCAGGGCCAGGTCGTCGCTCAGGCTGACGATACGGTTGATCTTGACGCCGGCGGCCGGTTCGTATTCAAAGGTGGTGATCACCGGCCCGGGTGTTACGGCCACGACCTTGCCGCGTACGCCGAAATCATCCAGCTTTTTTTCCAGCAGCTTGGACTGCATGCGCAGGCTGGCGTCGTCGACGCCGGCCGGTTTGGCTTCCGGGTCCTCCAGCAGACGGATCGACGGCAGCTGGAAGCCCTCCTGGGTGCGCATGAAGGCAAAAACTTTCTGCTGGGGGGGCTCCGGTTTGGGGGACGGCCGCGGTTTGGCGGTCTTGATCTTTACGGGCGGCGCCTTTTCAGGTGCCAGGCGCTTCTTCAGCGCCCGGCGCTGGCGCGTCTTTTTTTTGCGTTCGCGTCGTTTGGTGATCTGGGTGTTGAACCGGTCGGCGATCTTTTGCAGCGTGCGAAAGGTCTGTGCGCCGAATCCGATCAGTGAAAAGCCGGTGGAAAGGATCAACCCGATGATCCAGAGCAGCAGCAGGATGAAAACCGCCCCGGTTTCATTGGCGTATTTCACCAGTACCGATTTTAAGGGGATGCCGATGAGCCCGCCGGATGAGAAGCGGCTGCCCATCAGTACGTAGCTGTCCCGGTGCAGGGCGAAGAGGCTGCCGCTGGTGACGATCAGCAGCACGGCACCGCAGATCGTCGCGGCCAGGGTTTTGGCGCTGTGGCGCCGGCCGCCGAAAAAATGCAGGCAGGCCAGCAGCAGCAGCACGGGAATCCAGAAGGCCCCCATCCCAAAAAGCCCCACCAGCATGCCGGACACGTGGGCGCCGATCAGGCCCAGCAGGTTGTGAATGTGCCCCGTGGCCGTGGCATTGTTGATGGAAGGGTCCTGGGGACTGTAGGAAATCAGGCTGATCAGGGTGAAGATGACCACGAAAAACATCAGTATCGCGCTGATTTCCCGGCGCGCAACCTGTGACGTCTTGTGCTTCAAGCAATCCTCCCAAGATGCATGCCGAAATACCGGCCGGGCCGGCATTTACAGCGTGGATCTCAAATTTCCAGGATAAACGGCAGAATAACCGGCCGCCGTCCGATGGTAAAGAAAAAATACTGCCGCAGCACCATCTGCAACCTGGCCTTCAGGGCGGCCATGCGGTCCGGAAGGGCCGGATCGAGCTCCTCCACGGTTTCGAGCACGACGCAGATGGCGTCTTCCAGCAGGTGGCCCTTCTGGGTTTCGAAAACAAAGCCCCGTGAGACGATTTCCGGCCCATAGACGATGATGCCGGTCTCTTCGTCAAAGGCCAGGGTGACCGCCACCAGTCCGTCTTCGGACAAGAGGCGCCTTTCGCGCAAGACCGAGCGGCCCACATCGCCGATGCCTTTGCCATCCACCAGCACCCGCCCGGTGGGGACGCGGTCCCGCACGCCGGCGCTTTCCGAATCGAACGTGATGACCTGGCCGTTTTCCGCCAGCAGGGTGTTTTCAATAGGGATGCCGACCTCGCAGGCCAGGCGGCCGTGCAGGACCAGGTGGCGGTATTCACCGTGTATGGGAATAAAGTAGCGCGGCCGCGTCAGGTTGATCATCAGCTTCAGCTCTTCCCGGAAAGCGTGCCCGGAGACATGGATATCGGAAATTTTTTCGTAGACCACCTCGGCGCCGCGGCGATAGAGGTCGTTGATGATTTTGGCGATGGCGCGTTCGTTGCCCGGGATGAACTTGGAGGACAGAATCACCGTGTCTTCGGGCTTGATGTGGATCTGGCGGTGCCGCCCGGCGGCCATGCGCGCCAGCGCGGACATGGGTTCTCCCTGGCTGCCGGTGGTGACGATGACGACGCGGTCATCGGTGTGGCGGCCGACCTCCTCGATGGCGATCTCGACGCCGGTCGGGATATGCAGATGGCCCAGCTCTTTGGCGATATGCACACTGGTTTCGATGGACCGGCCGGTAAAGGCGATTTGGCGGTTTTCACCGGCGGCAATCTCGACGATCTGCTGGATGCGCACGATGGAAGAGGCAAACAGCGCCACGATGATGCGGCCCGGGCTGCCGGCGGCGATGGCGGCCAGGGTTTTGCCGATGGTGCGGTCGGAAACGGTGTAGCCCTCTTTTTCGACATTGGTGGAATCCGACAGGAGCGCCAGCACGCCCTGCTGGCCCAGCTGAGCCAGGCGGCCGACATCGGTGCGTCCGCCTTCGGTGGCGGTGTGGCCGATTTTGAAGTCGCCGCTGTGGATCACCAGGCCCAGCGGTGTGCGGATGGCCAGGCCGACACCGTCGACGACGCTGTGGCAGACGCGGATGAATTCGATTTCGAAACAGCCCAGCCGGATGGTGTCCTGGGGGCTGACTTCGTGCAGGCCGGGCGGCTGGGCAATGGCGGCAGATTCCAGTTTGTGGCGCACCAGCCCCAGGGTGAAGGCGGTGCCGAAAACCGGGGCGTTGATGTGCCTCAAAAGAAAAGGCAAAGCACCGATATGGTCCTCGTGGGCATGCGTCAGAATGATGCCGGAAACCTTCCGGTGGTTGCGTTTGAGATACTGCATATCCGGAATGACGAAGTCGACACCCGGCATGTCGGGGTCCGGAAACATCAGTCCGGCATCGACGATAAAGAGGGTGTCGCGGCACTCGAAAACCATCATGTTGAGGCCGATTTCGCCCAGCCCCCCCAAAGGGATGATTTTTAACATGATGCGCCGTTGTCTCCGTGACCGTAAAAAGCATCGCTGATGACCCGGTGGACGTGCGCCATCAGGGCGTTCTTGGCGCGCCCTTCGAACCCACTGGTTTCGATGGGCGCCTTGACCTCGATTGCGACACGGCCCGGCCGGATGCGCAGGCTGTTGCGCGGCATGACGGCCCACGTGCCGCGGATGATCACGGGCACGATGGGCACGCCGGACTTGCGCGCCAGGTAAAAGCCGCCTTTTTTAAATTCCTGAATGCGGCCGTCGTAGCTGCGCGTGCCTTCCGGAAAAATCAGGACCGAGGTGCCGTTACGGATCGTTTGGGCCGCCTGCCGGATGCTTTCGATGGCTGCGCGGCGGTCGGAACGGTCGATGCTGATATAGCCGCATCCCCGCATTCCGCGGCCGAATATGGGAATTTTGAAAAGCTCCGCTTTGGCCAGCCAGCGGAACTGGACGTCCAGATGGCCCAACAGGACCGGAATATCGAAGTTGCTCTGGTGGTTGGCCATAAAGATGTAGGACCGGCGCGGATCGATGTGCTCGAGCCCTTTGACCTGTACCTTGATGCGGGCAACCAGCAGGATCGAGCGCGCCCACAGGCGTGCGACCCGGTGCGGGGCGTTGCCCGTTTTGCTGAAGCAGGCGAGGATGATGGTCAGCGTTGCCATAACGGCCGTTGCCGGTACGATGTACAGGATAACGAGGATCGTGTTCAGCATGTTGTTGGATTCACCGCCGCTGGTTTTGCATGTCCGGCATGTGTGCCGCCGGTTCTCCCGGGGTTTCCACTTGTACCTTTCCGCGGGAAAACACGTGCCTGTGCCTCACAGCTTGATGTGCAGCTCGTCCAGTATACGATCGAGCAGGTTCATGAGCCAGTCGCGCTGGGCATTGTCGGCATACTGCATGCAGCCGCAGCGGATGCGCTGCTGTGTTCGCACCAGCAGTTCGCAAGACAACTGCCCGTTGGCGAGTTCAAAGGCAAAATAAAAGGGCTGGCACTGGGTGTGCTGCGCCTGGATCGGTTTGAACAGCGCGGGCTTCAAGGGGACCCAGTATACGCCGTCAATGGCCGAAGCCGTGTATTTTTGATCCAGATAAGCTTTCAGCCTGTGCTGGTCATCCGGCCGAATCTGGTCGATAACATATTGTTTCATATAAATATAATTACCACCTTTCGGCCGGTAGTGCAAGGGGTATATGTGCCCGGGGGGCCGATCCGGCGACGGGATCAATGTGCGCCGTAATCAGGATGTTAGACAGATGCCGTGCTGTGCACGGCCCGGCCGGATTCCAGATCGAGCAGGGTCTGTTTCAATTCGGTGCCGCCGCCGAAGCGGCCGAAAGAGCCGTCGCTGCGGATGACACGGTGGCAGGGAATCACCAGCGGGAAGGGGTTTTGTGCCAGGGTTGTGCCCACGAAGCGGTAGGCCCGTGGACAGCCGATGGCGTCGGCAATGTCCCGGTAGGCACGGGTCTGGCCGAAGGGAATTGCGCCGGTTGCCGCGAGCACGGCCTGCTGCAGGCGGGTCAGGGAGGTCATGTCCAAAAAATCCCAGGGGATCGCTATGGGGTGCGGCGGTTTGTCGAAATAGGTGCGCATGCTGCTTGCCAGCTGCTGAATGCGCGGGTGGCTGGCGGATTGGACCACCGGATGGGGGCCGGCGGCCGCAAACAGCCGGCTTTTGGGCTGTGGCAGGGATGTTCCCAGGATCGCAAAGGGCTTGGAACGGTAGGCAATGGCACAATGGCCCAAGGCCGTCGCAAAAACGAAATAGCGCATCGGATGCTCCTTGTGGGGCCGCCCAAAAAAGGACTGACATGGGCGTTGCCGCTTCCTGCCGGGTTGTGCTGCGAAATCACAACAGATGCCGGGTGCTTATGAAGCATTCGTGCTTTACGGCCGCGCTTCGCCGGCGCAGGCTGGCTGAGTTTTGAAAGCTGTAAATGCTGTACAGACCGAAAAGCCGTTGGTGTGCAGGTGGTGGCGGAAAAAGGGCGGAAGCGAAAGAGATACCCCGGCCAATGGCCGGGGTATCTGAATGACTGAAATTCTTAGGTCTCCTCGACGGTAATGGCATCCTGCTCGCAGACTTCAATGCAGCTTTCGCAGCCGAGGCATTCTTCTGCATTGACGGGTGAAGATTTGCCGTCCACCATTTCATAGACTTCAACGGGGCAAACGTCGACACACTCCTCACAACCCACGCACTTCTCCTGATCGACAGTCGGGATAAAAGCCATGTAACAACCTCCTTAAAATGAGATTTAATTCCAGCAGCGCCTGTTCATACCATTCGCTTTGCCGGGAAACCCTTATACCAATTCCTGAGACGAGTCAAGCCCTGGGCCGTAATTTTTTCGGCGGGGCTGAAAAATGCATAATTCATTGTTAACATAGCTGATATTGATAAAAACAGTGCGTCGCTGATGTTTTACCGGACGACCAGCGCGATGGCCGTGGCCGTGTATTTTCCGATTTCGTCAGCAGCTTTCGCCGCTGTCTGCCGTGCGGGGCAGAAAGCGGCCCAGAAAGTGGCCGCCGGTCTGTTGGTATCCACATAGAGGATCAGCCGCGGGTGGTCCGGGTTTACGGTTTTGCGCATCGAAAGCGCCGGCGTTTCGGGAACCGGTTCCGCCGCCGTGGCCACCAGCTCTCCGACCTGGTGCAACAGAATATCCCGGGGAGCCGGCCGCCCGCTTTCCGGCTTCGGCGTGCCGGGCTGCGGCCAAGCCGCTTTTTCCACGAGTCTGGGGTGCCGTTCCGTCAGGTGATCGATCACTGCGGGTGCATCGGTGACAAAAAGCGGCGCTGAAAAGGCCTGCTGCAGGTAGAGCCCGGCCCAGGATGCAAGCCTGCGCGCCAGCATGTAAACAGATGATTTTCCCCGGTCAGGCGGTGCCGCATCCGCCGGCACGGCCGGATTCCGGGCGCCGGTCAGCTGATGGAGCATCTGCCTTACCGACAGACTGCAGTCCTGCAGGCGTTTTGCGGTCGTCTCGAACTGGCGGTCGAACGCCTGGGCCATGCCGAGAAAGAGGAGCTGCACCAGAAAAGGGTCTTCCGGCGCGGTCTGCCCATGGCCGCCGGCGGCCCGCCGGATGCTGTCCGTGAGGCGGTGCGTACCGCCGTCATCCGAAAAAAGCGCCGCCTGCTGCAACCCGGCAAAAGCTGCCAGATCGGCTTTCGGGCGAGCCTGGGCCCACTGGTGGTATTCCCGGATAAGGCTTTCGGCCCTGCTGCCGGTTTCCCGTGGTGGGAAACGGAGATTCACGCGGCCCTGCCGTGCGGCTTCGGCGAGCGCCGGACCGGCCGGCCGGCCGGTGGGCTGGAGCACGGTCAATGACGGGAAAAAAGCCAGCAGCTGCTCAAGGCGTTGCCGGCCGATATAGGTAAAGGGGAAATAAACGGGCGTCATGCGGTGTGTCCTCTTGCCGGCCGTCGCGGTCGCTTCATTCCGGTTTCCCCTCGGCGCGATCCCGGATGATGACGCCGCGGTCGGCAAGCTGGCGGCGGATCCGGTCGGCGGTCTGCCAGTCCTGCGCACGGCGTGCGGCCTGGCGGCGGGCGATGAGTTGGCGGATTTCGGCATTTTCCGCGGCATCCGGGATGTGCAGGAAATTTAAGACCGTGTCGATGCGCCGGAAGACATCCAGGATCTTGGCGGCGTTGCCGGCATCGAGTTCCTTGTCAATGATCAGGCGGTTGATGCGCCGCACAATGGAGAAGATGGCGGCCATGGCTGCAGAGATATTCAGATCATCGTCCATGGCGGTCGCAAAGCCGTTTTTCAGATCGTAGACCAGCTGGTCGCACTCGGCGCAGGGGCGTCCGCCTTCCAGCCGGCTCAGGGCGCCGAGACAGATATCCAGCCGTTTGAGGGCGCGCGCGGCGGACTCCAGGTGCTTTGCGGAAAAAAGGACCGGTTTGCGGTAGTGCGTGGAGATCAGCCAGTACCGGATCTGGCGGCCGCTGAATCCCATTTGCCGGAGCGCATCCAGGGCCACGGACGCCTGCCGGCGGCCGGCTTTTTTCCCGTCCACGAGAACGGTGTCGCAGTGCATCCAGTAATTGGCCATGGGGCGGCCGGTGAGGGCCGCTGCAATGGCGATTTCGTTTTCATGGTGGGGGAAAACCAGTTCACGGCTGCTGGTGTGGATGTCAAAGTGCCGGCCCAGGTGCTTCATGGACATGGCGGCACACTGAATGTGCCAGGAGGGCCGCACGTTGCCCCAGCGGGTCTTGGTGTAAAGCCCGCGCTTGAGCTCTGAAAGCTTTGAACGCTTGAACAGCGTGAAATCACGCGGGTTGTCTTTCTCGTAGCTGTCCAGGTCCACCGTGGCGCCCAGCCGGATCTTGTCGATGTCGACCCCCGACAGCCGGCCGTAGCCGTCCACCCGCGAAATGTCGAAGTACAGCGAACGCAGCTTTTCGTAGGCATAGCCCCGTTCGGCCAGAGACTCGGCCAGCCGGATCATGTCGTCGATGTGCCGGCTGGCGCGGGGATAGGCGGCGGCCGGTTTGACGCCCAGAAAGGCCAGGTCACGTTCAAAAGCCCGGATGTGTTCACTGGTGAAAGCCTCAAGGTCCTGGCCGGCGGCTTCCGAGCCCTGAATGGTCTTGTCGTCCAGGTCGGTGATGTTCATCACATGCTTGACATCGTAGCCGCGGTACGTGAGGTAGCGCTGCAGCAGGTCCGAAAAAACCATGCGCCGGCATTCGCCCAGGTGCATGCGGGCATGGGCCGTGGGACCGCAGGAGTACATCGACACCCTGCCCGGCACCAGGGGTTCGAAAGCGTCCCTGCGCCGCGTCAGGGTGTTGAAGACCTTGAGCGGGATTTTTTTCCTGACGGTAAACAGCGGCGTGCTCAGGTAGCGTTCACCGCCGTCCGGGAACAGCACCACCAGCACGCCGCCATCCATACGGCGGGCTTCCTGCTGCGCTGCGACCATGGCCGCGCCGCTGCTCATGCCCACAAAGAGCCCCTCTCTTTTGGCCAGCTGGCGGGTCATCTCGAAAGCCGCCTCGTCTTCGACATTGACTTTGCGGTCCAGCCGGTTTTTATCGTATATTTCCGGCCGGTAAGCCTCTTTCATGTTTTTCAGGCCCTGGATTTTGTGGCCCAGGTAAGGCTCGACGCCGACGACCTGGATATCGGCGCGACAGGATTTGAGGCGCCGGGAGACGCCCATCAGGGTACCCGAGGTGCCCATGCTGGCGACGAATACATCGACCTTCCCGTCGGTCTGCCGCCAGATCTCGACACCGGTGCCGTCGTAATGTGCCTGCCAGTTGGCGGGGTTGTTGAACTGGTCGGCCATGAAGTACCTGCCCGGGTTTTCACGGGCCACGCGGTAGACTTCCTCGATGGCGCCGTCGGTGCCCAGATGCCCCGGCGTGAGGAGGATTTCGGCCCCCCGGGCTTCCAGAATCTTGCGGCGTTCCATGCTGGCCGATTCGGACATGGCCAGCAGCAGACGGTAGCCCTTCACCGAGCAGACCAGGGCCAGACCGATGCCGGTGTTGCCGCTGGTGGCCTCGATTACCGTTTTGTCTGCGGTCAGCTGGCCGGATTTTTCGCCGGCCGCGATCATGCAAAGGGCGGGCCGGTCTTTGACGGAGCCGCCGGGGTTGAAATACTCCAGTTTCGCCAGCATCCGGACACGCGGGTTGGGATTCAAATGCCTGATTTCGATCAGCGGCGTGTTTCCGATGGTTTCCAGAATCGACACGGTCATGGGTTTCTTTCTGCTCTTGGGGAGGTCCGCTTGCCGGCTGTCAGCCGGGATTCCAAAGTTGCGATGATGCGCTTGTTGACCGCGGCTTCCGGAAGGCCGGCGTCGATGACCACAAAGCGCCCGGGTTCGCGCTGCGCCAGCGCCAGGTATCCCTGGCGGACCCGGTGGTGAAAAGCCAGGTCTTCTTCCTCGAAGCGGCTTTCGCGGTCCTGGTTTTCTTCCCGGCCGATACGTCCCCATGCGCGTGCCAGGCCGGCTTCCGGCGGCAGGTCGAGCAGCAACGTGAGATCCGGGCGCAGGTCTGCTCCGGCCAGCCGGTGCAGGCGGCCGATCAGGCCGGCGTCCATGCCGCGGGCAGCACCCTGATAGACGATGCTGGCATCGGAAAAGCGGTCGCAGATCACGATCCTGCCGGCTTCCAGTGCAGGGCGGATGACCTGGTGGATGTGCTGCACCCGATCCGCAACATAGAGAAGCAGCTCGGCCGGGGCGCAGAGGTTTTTATGGTCCGGGTCCAGCAGGATGCCGCGGATTTTTTCGCCGATGGGCGTGCCTCCGGGTTCGCGTGTGGCCACCACACTGTGCCCACAGTCACGCAGGAAGCGGAGCATGTGCTTGATCTGGGTGGTCTTGCCCGATCCTTCGATGCCTTCGAGGGTAATGAACATACGGAAACTCTGCGTACAACAGCCTTCTGGGTCTCGAAAAAAATCGCCTGACAGCGGGCTCTAGGCGCCGGGTTCCAAGTACGCTGGCAATCCCGCCTGACCCCGGGCAGGATGCAGCCGGCGGCCGTGCTTATCAAGCGCGCTTTTTCGAAAATCCAGGTATGTGATGATTTCGTAAAAAGTCCGGACTTTCCGTTTGCGAAAAGCCTTTTCAAAAGCCGTGCGCCGTTTGGCCAAATCCCGGGCGCGTGGCCGCTTTGCTCCTCAGACAGCCTGGAATTGTTAACGCCCAACGGTGCCGCGCCTTTTGCCGAAAAATCTTGAAATGCGCCACGGGTCCGTCAAGTAACTAAAAGGTTAAATCCCAGCCCTTGAGTTCGTCCATGAAACGATAATCAGTGGCATCGCATTGCAGCGGCGTAATCGAAACCATATTGCGATCCAACGCCCAACCGTCGGTATCGGGCTCGAATCCCTCCGCCGGCGGGTTGTAGAACTGCCAGTAGTAAGGGCGGTTATACGGATCCATACGTTTGTCGATATGTTCCGCCGAGAGGCTGTTTGCCAGTCGGCTGACCCGCACACCGGCGGCCCCCGCCGCCGGCCCCTTGGGGAAGTTGATGCTTAAAAAGGTCCCCCGGGGCAGGCCGTTTAGCTGGATCTGGCAGACCAGCTTTTCAATAAAACGCGCGGCGGCGGCATAGCCCCGGGCATCGCCGCCCTGCATGGAAACCGCCATGGCGGCGATACCTGCCAGGGCGGCTTCACGGGCGGCTGCCACCGTGCCCGAGTAGTTGACGTTGACGCCCGTGTTGGCGCCCGGGTTGATGCCGGAGATCACCAGATCGGGCCGTTCAGGCAGCAGGTTTTTCAGCGCCAGTTTGACGCAGTCCGCCGGTGTGCCGCTGACCGCATATCCCCGGATGTTGCCGGCCAGGGATTCCTCTTTGACACGCAGCGGCACCCGCAGGGTGATGGCGTGCCCCACGGCGCTGCGTTCGCGGTCGGGTGCGATAACGGAAATGCGGTGCCTTACGGCCAGATGCTGGCCGAGGGTCTGTAGTCCCTGCGCCCAGATACCGTCATCGTTGGTCAGCAAAATCTGCATGCCAAATCCGCTCACTGCCCCCTTTTTGCCCCAAAGCCACCTGGCAGGCCATCAAAGCTTCCCGCGTGACAGCCCGTAACGGGTGGCTTTAAAGTCTGAAAGATTACAACAAAATCTTGACATTTACAAATGGATTGGTTTTATACTGCAGCCCGAAAACCGCTTGCCCCATGTTATCCTGAATGTCTGGTCAGCGTCAATCGGCAAATCACGGAGGTTTTCCGGAAATGCCGGCAGTTGATCATCCGAAAACGCAAAACCCAAAGAACATACGAGGAGTTGATGCGCATACAACGCAGAGGACGAATCGGTTTTATGGCGCCGGCATGTGTGACGGCACGTTCCCGGTACGGCGTGCAGCGCCGGCGGCTGATGGTGGTGACAGGGGGGATTTTGGCGGCGTTCCTTTTCTGCGCCGGCGTCGCTTCCGGCGGCGGTCTGATGGCGCCGTCCGTGAACAGCCGGCAGCCCTGGAAAGTTTCGGCCGACGAACTCAAGTACGATCAGGCCGCCGACCAGTACGTGGGCACCGGCAACGTCAGCATCACGCAGGGGGATAAACGCCTGACGGCGGATTTCGTGCGCTTTGACCAAAAAACCATGCAGGCCTTCGCCCGGGGGCATGTCATCCTGAATGTCGGGCCCGATCTCATTTCGGGAGACAGTATCGAGATCGACCTCAACACCGAACTGGGGACCATCTATAACGGGACGATCTTTTTCAGGGAAAACCACTTCTTCATCCGCGGGCACAAAATCCAGAAGGTCGGCCCCGAGAGCTTTACGGCGGACAGGATTTCGATAACCACCTGCGACGGCGAGCGGCCCGACTGGAAGCTGACAGGCCGCAATGTCAAACTGGAAAGGGAGGGTTACGGCAAGGTCAGCCACGCCGCCCTGTGGGTGAAAAACGTGCCGGTGCTCTATGCGCCTTACCTGGTTTTCCCCACCAAGCGCAAGCGGCAGTCCGGCCTGCTGGCCCCGGAATTCAACTTTTCGGACCGCAACGGGTTTCAATACATCCAACCCCTTTACTGGGCCATCAACGAAAGCTCCGATGCCACGCTCTACTGGCATCACCTGGCGCGCCGCGGCGAAAAAATCGGCGCGCAGTACCGCTATATGCGCGACGGCTGGTCCAAAGGCGCCGTCATGTTCGATTACCTGGATGACCGCCAGATCGATGACGGCCAGGGGACCTCCAGCCAGGACTGGGGCTATACCCACGATGATGTCCTGCGAACCAACTCGGATCGGTACTGGCTGCGCGCCAAGGCGGACCAGCGCCTGCCCCACGACTTTGTCGCCAAACTCGATGTGGACGTGGTCAGCGACCAGGATTACCTGCGGGAATTCAGAGACCAGGTGACCGGTTTTTATGACAGCCGGGATTATTTTTTCAATACTTTCGGCCGCGATATCGACGATTATGACGACCCGGTGCGCACGAGCCAGTTCGACCTGCGTCGCAACTGGGACAAATTTACGCTGGAGGGAACGGCGCGTTGGAACGACGACAGCACGCTGCGCAATTCCGACAAGCCTGACAAGACCCTGCAGACGCTTCCGTTTCTCGGGTTCAACGGATCAAAACAAAAAATTCTGGAAAGCCCCTTTTACTACGATTTTACCTCCGAATACCGCTATTATTACCGCCAGGACGGTGAAAGCGCTCACCGTGCCGATGCGCACCCGAGGGTCTTTCTGCCCATCCGCTACAAGGGGTATTTTACGCTGGAGCCTTCCCTGGGTCTGAGGGGTACGGTGTGGCATGTTGATCAGTTTGACGATGCGGATGGCGCGCAGCAGGTTGACAGAGAACGCGATCCCACACGCGGGCTGTACGACGTGGGGGTCGACCTTAAAACGGAGCTGTTGAATGTTTTCGACATAAACGGAAAATCCGTGGACAGCATCAAGCACCAGATCCGGCCGCGCGTCACCTATGCCTTCATTCCCGATGTCGATCAGGAGGACCAGCCCAATTTTGATCCCCTGGACCGCATTGGAAAAGAAAACATCATTACCTATTCACTGACCAATACCCTGACCTCCAAAATCAGGCATGCCGCCGGTGGGGGAAAAACGTCTGCCGGTAATGACTGGAATTATGAGTACCGGCGTTTCCTGCGTTTTTTCCTGGAGCAGTCCTACGATATCAACAAGGAGAAAGACGATGACCCACAGCCTTTCTCGCCCATTTTCGGTGAGCTGGAATTTTCACCTTTCCGATACCTGTCGCTGAAAGCCAATGCCGACTGGAATACCTACGATAATGACTTTGAGCGCAACGGCATTGCCGCGCGCGCCTTGGATTATCGTGGAGACCGTGTTTACGTGGAACACCGGCGCAAAAAAGACGACTACGAATCCATTTATACCTCGCTGCTGGTGAACATCAACAACCGCCTGTGGGCCAACGGTGAGTACGAGCGCGATCTGCGGGCCGATGAGGATGTAAAATACGGCGTGGGGCTGCTCTACAATGCGCAGTGCTGGTCGGTGCGTGTCAGCTATACCGACGAGCAGGACGAAGACCGCCTGACCTTCATGATCAACCTGCACGGCATCGGTGAATTCGGGCAGTCTTTTGGCGTGGGACTGGGCGGTCTCGGCCGGGAATCGTCCATTGAATAAGCTGACTTGCAGCGACAGATCCGCCGGAAAGCGCCGCTGCCGCCATGCCGGACGGCTCTTTCCGCAGGCCGACAGTCTTTCAGCCACCGGGTTTTTTAAGGAAACGCGTAAAACGTGGCCACCAAAGAGGCACTGAAACCGGCTTGGTATGTGCTGCATACCAAAAGCCGATTTGAAAATGTCGTCAGCGAAGGACTGGGGAAAAAGTCTTTTGAGGCCTTCCTGCCCCGGGTACGGATCAAAAGCAAACGCCGGGACCGCAAACTCCTGATTCGGGTTCCCCTCTTTCCCGGCTACCTGTTTGTCAAAACAGACCTGAACCCTTACGCGCATCTCGAGATTTTAAAGACCGTCGGGGCGGTGCGCCTGATCGGCAATCGGCAGGGCCCGATCCCGGTGCGTGACGATACGGTGGATTCCATCCGCATCATGACCGCGGCGGACCGGCCGGTGCTCACCGGCAGCCGTTTTAAAAAAGGCGACCCGGTAATCGTGGTGCACGGGCCTTTTCAAGGTGTTTGCGGCACCTTTGTGCGCTATCGCGGCAGTGGACGGGTGGTGGTCAACGTCGAAGCCCTGGGCCAGTGGGCGGCCGTGGAAGTGGATGAAGACGACGTCGAAACATTCCGCCGCATCCTGCCGTGACTAATGTCCGCGGAACCGGCGAAACATACACTAACTGCTTGACTTGCCGGTAAGTTTCATTTTATAGGGGTAAATTGGAAGGGCATGCGGGACCCGAAAATGACGAAGGAGGCTCAATGAACAAATTGGAGCTTATTTCCGCCTTGAAGAACGAAGCCGGTATTTCAAAGGCGGAAGCATCAAAAGTGGTGCAGATATTTTTTGACCAGATGGTCGATGCCATGGCCAGGGGTGATCGTGTCGAGATTCGCGGACTGTGCAGCTTTTACGTCAAGGAATACAAGAGTTACACGGGGCGCAACCCCAAAACCGGTGAGAAAGTGGCCATCAAGCCTAAAAAACTGCCGTTTTTTAAATCAGGCAAAGAACTGAAAGAACGGGTCGACTATTAATTTGTGTCCGGGTTTAGCTCGATAGTCGGTCAGGAAAAGCCCATCCAACGGATCCGGACGTTTCTGCAGAATCAGACAATACCCCACGCACTGCTTTTCACGGGGATTCCAGGCGTCGGCAAGCGCCATACGGCTGTTCAGCTGGCCATGGCGTGCAACTGCCATGCGCGCACGCAGGATCGCGGGCAACCTTCGCGGGTGCGCCAGTCACCGGCCGAACCGTCCGCCAGTGCAGCCATCCCCTGCGGTCAGTGCGCTGCCTGCCGCAAGATCAAGTCAGGCACCCATCGGGATGTTTTACGCCTAAAACCCTCGCGATCGTCCATCCGCATTGAGCAGATTCGTGCGCTGCAGGACGCGCTGAGCGTGCGGCCGCACGAGGCGGTGATGCGGGTGGTGATCGTCAGTCGGGCGCAGTGCATGACGGCAGCGGCGGCCAACGCCTTTCTGAAGATTCTGGAAGAGCCGCCGGCCGAAACGCTGCTGATACTGACAGCTCCCGCAGCGGGCGATCTATTGCCGACGGTTGCGTCCCGGTGTCAGCGCATCCACTTCAGCCCCCTTTCCCGTGCGCGCCTGGCACAATTGCTGGTGCAGCAGATAGGCGTGGCGCACGGTCAGGCGCTGACCCTGGCGGCGGCTTCCGGTGGCAGTTACGCCCGGGCGCTGGCCATGGCGGAAAACGGCTGGATCGATTTGCGCGATTGGGTGGTTGCCCAGCTGGCTGAATTGTCACAGGCCGGCCCGGCGCACATATTGGCGTTTGCCGACCGGTTGGCGCAAAATACCGCCAAGCTGCAGGACATCTTTGAGATTGTCGGCAGCTGGCTGCGGGATCTGCTGGTGGTGCGCTTTTTGCCGGAGGCCGTGGTGCACCGGGACCGGTGCGAAGAACTGGCCGCGCTGGCCGTGAAAAGCGATCCGGACAAGCTGCAGAAAGGCTTCGCGGCGCTTGGCCGGGCACAGCGCGACATTCAGGACAATGCCAATGCCCGGCTGACGTTGACGGCGCTGATGTTGCAGCTGGCCGGAAGCGGCCGTGGGGCAGACCAGGGGAGTACCCATTAATGACATGAAAAAAGTCGTCGGAGTGAGGTTCAAGCCCGCCGGCAAGGTCTATGACTTTGATGCGGGCGCCTTCGTACTGAAGATTGGTGATGCCGTAATTGTCGAAACCGCCCAGGGACTTGGCTTCGGCGTCGTTGCCAGGGCCACGGAAAGATTAAAAGCGGAAGGGTTTGACAAGCCGCTGAAGAAAGTGTTCCGCCTGGCCAATGAAAAGGATCTTCGACAGCGGGAGAAAAACAGCGCTACGGAGCTGCGTGCCTACCGTTTCTGCCTCGGCTGTATCAGGAAGCTGGGCCTTAAAATGAATCTTTTTTCCGTCGAAAGCACTTTTGACGCCGGCAAACTGACATTTTACTTTACGGCTGACGGCCGGGTGGACTTCCGGCAGCTGGTGAAGATGCTGGCCAGGGAATTGGGGGTGCGTGTTGAAATGCGGCAGGTGGGCATCCGCAATCAGGCCAAGCTGTGCGGCGGAGCGGCCCGTTGCGGCCGCCAGACCTGCTGTTCGACTTTTATGGAAAAGTTCATTCCGGTATCCATCCGCATGGCCAAGGAGCAGGGCCTTTCGCTCAATCCGACCAAGATCTCCGGGCAATGTGGCCGGCTGATGTGCTGCCTGACATTTGAGTACGATACCTACCGGGAACTGCGCGGCAAGCTTCCCAGGATCGGCAGGAAGATCGACACTCCCATGGGAAGAGGACGAGTGGTGCGTCAAAACGCCCTGCAGCGCCGTATTACCGTTCGCCTGGACAAGGGGGAGGAAGTCGAGATTGACACTGAAACCATGATGCAGACCGACAGCGGAGAGATGCATGGATAGGGTTTTTTATATTACGACACCCATTTATTATGTCAACGCCAGACCCCACCTGGGGCATGCCTATACGACGATTGTGGCGGACGTGGCCAGCCGTTACCAGCGCATGCAGGGCCGGGAGACCTTCTTTTTAACGGGAACCGATGAGCACGGCGACAAGATCGTGGAGGCGGCCCGGGCGGAGGGCATGAGCCCCAAGAGCTATGTCGACAAAATCAGCGCCGAATTCCGGCGGCTGTGGCCCGAACTCAACATCTCCAACGACGCCTTTATCCGAACCACCGATGCGGCCCACATTGCCGTGGTGGAGCGTGTGCTGCAGAAGATCTACGATGCCGGCGACATCTACTTCAGCGAGTACGAGGGGCTTTACTGTTTCGGCTGTGAGCGCTTCTACGTGCCGCGCGAACTGGTCGACGGTAAATGCCCGGACCACCAGAAGGCGCCCGAACGCATCAAGGAGTCCAACTATTTTTTCAGGATGAGCCGTTACCAGGACTGGCTGATCGACCACATCAGAAAGTATCCTGATTTTATCCGGCCCGAGCGCTATCGCAACGAAGTACTGGCCTTTCTGCGTGACCCTTTGGAGGACCTTTGCATCTCCCGGCCCAAGTCCCGGCTGCAGTGGGGGATTACGCTGCCTTTTGACAGCAACTACGTCACGTACGTCTGGTTCGATGCGCTGTTGAACTACGTTTCCGCCCTGGGATACCCCGAAGGGCCCCGCTTCCGGAAATTCTGGCCGTACGCCCAGCACGTGGTGGCCAAAGACATTTTAAAGCCGCACGGCATCTATTGGCCGATCATGCTCAAGGCCGCCGGGATTCCGGTTTACCGGCATCTGAATGTCCACGGCTATTGGAACGTGGACCGGACCAAAATGTCCAAAAGCATCGGCAATGTCGTCGAACCGCTCGACCTGAAAAATATCTACGGCCTGGATGCCTTTCGGTTTTTCCTGATGCGTGACATGGCTTTTGGCCTGGACTCCAGTTTCAGCGAAAAAGCACTCGTCGAACGCCTCAACGCCGACCTGGCCAACGACCTGGGCAATTTGTTCTCCAGGGTCCTGGCCATGCTGCACCGCTATTTCAAGGGACGGGTTCCCGAGTCGGATCCCGCCATGTGCGACGAGTTCGGAAAAACCCTGTGTGCCGGCGCCCGGCAGACCATCGCACATTATGCACAGCACATGGAAACCATGGCCTTCCACAGTGCGCTGGCGGCCGTCTGGGAGTATATCGGCGAGATGAACCGCTATGTCGATTACATGATGCCCTGGGAACTGGCGAAGTCGCCATCCAAGGAAGGCCAGCTGGCCGCGGTGCTTTGCAGCCTTCTCGAGGGCCTGCGCGTGGTGTCCGGTCTGATCTATCCGGTGATGCCCGCAACAGCGGCCACCATGCAGCGTCACCTGGGCCTGGATGCCGGCAAGCCCTTTTACAGGCTCAGCACCCTCGAGTCGTGGGGCTGCCTGCCGGCCGGCACATTGCTGCCGAAGGCCGTCAGCCTTTTTCCGCGTATCGACATCAAACAAAAAAAGCGTACGCCGCCTTCGGCCCGGGCGCAGGAAGAGACCCGGAAGGCGGAAATCGATCTGGAAGCCTTTGGCCGGGTGGACCTGCGTGTGGCCACGGTGACCCACGCCGAAGCCATTCCCAAAGCCAAGAAGCTGCTGAAGCTGCAGGTGGATTGCGACGGGCCGCGCACCATCGTGGCCGGGATTGCAAAGGACTATGCGCCGCAGAATCTGGTGGGCCGGCAGGTGGTGATCGTGGCCAATCTGAAGCCGGTCAAACTGATGGGTATTTTGTCGCAGGGCATGCTGCTGGCCGTCGGTGACGATAAGGGACTGGCGCTGATCCATCCCGACCGGGAAGTTGCGGCCGGGGCATCCATCCGCTGAATTGCTGACACCATGACTCCAGACAGACGCCCGATAAAGCGCGAACCTGCGGCTTCGTCCTCCTGGCAGGCCTACCAGCGCAGCCTCCAGAAAAGAAGTCTTCAGAGAAAGACGCTGCGTACCGTGGCCAGGGTCGTGCTGGCCCTTGTGCTGCTGGCCGGTGCGGCCTACGGACTGGTGGGTGCCCTGGGCCACAGGTCGGCCGGAACCGCCATCACACCACTTCCGGAGCCGTCCGGTGAAAAATCGGCCGCAGGGGCGGGCGGACGCATGCACCCTGCCGCGCTGTTTTCCAAAGCCCAGGTGCGGGCGCTTGTAGACCCCCATGCATTTTTGAACCGGCGGCAGAGCCAATTTGATATCACCTCACAGGGGCGCACCTACCACCTTAAAACCACACTTGATCCCGCCCTGCAGACGCTCCTGTTGGACCGCCTGGACCGCAAACACGCCCGCTACATCGGAATCGTGGCGATGAACCCTTTTACCGGCCAGGTAAGGGCCATGGTCAGCTATGACGAAAAAGATGCCCAGCACAATGCGTGCATCGGCACGACATTTCCTTCGGCTTCCATTTTTAAAATCATCACCGCGGCGGCGGCCATCGAAAAGCTGGGGCTCAACGCCTATTCGCGCCTGAAGTACAACGGCCGTAAGCACACCTTGTACAAATTCCAGCTCAAGGACCGCAACAACCGCTACACGCGTCACATTTCACTGAAAGACTCTTTTGCCCAGTCGATCAATCCGGTTTTCGGAAAACTGGGCGCCAGGGCGCTGAACGGTACAATCCTCGAGAACTATGCCCGGGCCTTCGGGTTCAACCAGGCCATCGCCTTCGAACTGCCGCTGCTGCCCAGTGTCATCGTGGTCGCCGACAAACCCTACCAGTGGGCCGAGGTGGCCAGCGGGTTCAATCGAACAACGCGCATCACACCGCTGCATGGCGCCCTGATTGCCGCAGCCGTGGTCAACGGCGGCACGTTGCTGGAGCCGACGATCATCGACAGTATTCAGAACGCCGACGGAGAGACCGTGTACCGCGGGCGGCTGTCGCCCGTCCGCAAAGCCATATTGCCGCAGACCGCCAGGGAGATCCGGCGGCTGATGGCCACGACGGTCAGATCGGGAACCGCCAGAAAAGTCTTTCGCGGCTATCGCCGGGACCGCGTGTTGTCAAGGCTGGACTTAGGGGGCAAGACCGGCAGCATCAACAATGACCCGCGCTACGACTGGTTTGTCGGCTTTGCCCGTGAGAAAGGCGGCGCTGTGGGGCTGGTGGTTGCGGCCCTGGTGGCCCATGAAAAACTGATCGGCAGGCGCGCAGGACAGTATGTGCGCATGACCGTGACCGCCTATTTTCGCGACTACTTCGCCCGCAAACCGCAGCCCGGCAAAACCAAGCGCGGATAGTGCCGCGTTTCGCCGCCGCCCTAACGCTGCGGTGTCGGGCCGGTGTTCCGCCGGGCGCCGCGGCTCGCCGGACATGGGCTTCTGCGCCTGCTTTCCCGCCAACTTAATCTTGACAGGCCGGTGCAAATAATCTAATCTTTAAAACTTTTATCCGGTTTGAATGGAGATGGCTATAAATCAAACGAAATTAACAGGTTACACCTTCACTACGGCCGAGCGATTATGGAAACGCAAAACAAAAGTCTGTATGCGCGGCGCAAGGAGAAAATCCGTGCGCTGAAAGAGAGCGGCATTCGGCTTTTTCCCAACGATTTCAAAGTTTCACATACGGTTTCAGATATTCGTCAGATTTTGTCCGCACTGCCGGAAGACTGCAGCCAGCATAACATTGTGGTTCGTGTTGCCGGCCGCATAATGGCCATCAACCGTTTCGGCAAAAGTGCTTTTTTGCGCTTCCGTGACCGCAGCGGCCAGTTTCAGGCCTATGTGCGCCGGGACCGCGTGGGTGAAAAAGGTTACGATCTGTTCAAACAGCTGGACGTCGGTGACTTTGTCGGACTGAGCGGCAGCCTGTTTAAAACGCGCACAGGCGAGTGGACGCTGCTGACCGATGCGCTGGAGCTGCAGTGCAAGGCCCTGCGTCCGCTGCCGGAAAAATTTCATGGCCTTAAGGACCCTGAAAAGCGTTACCGGCAGCGTTACCTGGACCTGATCATGAATCCCCATGTGCGCGCGATCTTCATTGCGCGCAGCCGGATTATCGAAAGTATTCGGCGGTTTTTCCTCGGGCGCGATTTTCTGGAGGTCGAAACACCCATGATGCAGACACTGCCCGGGGGTGCCGAAGCCACGCCTTTTGTCACGCACCACAATGCCTTGGGGATTGATCTCTACCTGCGCATCGCCCCCGAACTGTATTTGAAACGTCTGGTGGTGGGCGGCTTCGAAAGGGTCTTCGAGATAAACCGCAATTTTCGCAACGAGGGCGTTTCGACCCGCCACAACCCCGAGTTCACCATGCTGGAATTCTACCAAACTTACAGCACCTATGAAGATCTGATGGATCTGACCGAAACCCTGGTCAGCCAGGTGGCCCGCACGGCCACCGGTTCAGCGTCGATCAACTATCAGGGCCATGCAATCGATCTGGGCAAGCCCTGGCGGCGGTTGGGGCTCCTGGAGGCCCTGGAGACCATTGGTGGTGTGGCTGCGCCCCTGCTGAAAGATCCTCCCGGTTTGCTGGACTTTGCCGCCCGGCGGGGCATCCATGTGGCCAAGTCCCGCCGGCACGGCAAGATCATCACCAAGCTGTTCGATGTGCTGGTGGAGCCCAAGCTGATCCAGCCGACATTTATCACCGGATACCCTGTCGAGGTGTCCCCGCTTTCACGCCGCAACGAACGCGACCCCGATCTGACGGATCGTTTTGAGCTGTTTATCGCCGGGCATGAAATTGCCAACGGATTTTCGGAGTTGAACGACCCCGAAGACCAACGCAGGCGTTTCGAGCAGCAGGTGGCGGACCAATCAGCCGGTGACGAAGAGACCCATTGCATGGACACCGATTACATCGAAGCGCTGGAGTACGGCATGCCGCCGACTGCCGGAGAAGGGCTGGGGATTGACCGACTGGTCATGCTGTTGACCGATTCAGCGTCTATTCGTGAAGTCATTCTGTTTCCGCACTTGAAGCCGGCTGCCGCGGCGGATAGCGGCGGGGCCTGAATTGAAGTCTTTTGTGGGGTCATCACCCGATGTCGTTTGAATGGTTTGTCGGTGCCCGTTACCTGCGTGCCAAACAGCGGCAGGCGTTTATTTCGCTGATCACGCTGCTCTCGGTCGCCGGCGTCACCGTCGGCGTGATGGCGCTGATTGTCGTGATTGCGGTGATGTCGGGGGCCGTTTCTGAATTGAAGTCGCGCATTCTGGGGGTCGAAGCGCATATCGTGGTCATGCGCCACGGCGGCCCGCTGACGGATTACGCGCCGGTCATCGAGCACATCAAACAGGTAAAAGGCGTCCGCAGCGCAGCTCCCTTTGTTTACTCTCAGACCATGGTGCGGTCACGTTTTGGTGTGGCCGGGGCGGTGGTGCGCGGAGTCGATCCGAATGCGGCAGTGGAATCCGTGCCGGGCCTTACACCGAGCGTGATGCGGCGCGAACTGGCGCCGTCCGTGGCCGGCAACGGCAGCACACCGGAGCCCGGAGCGATTCTGGGGAACGAACTGGCTGCCACGCTGCGGGTAACGGCGGGTGACTACATATACCTGCTGTCGCCGCGCGGCATGATTACGCCCATGGGACATCTGCCGGCCATGCGGCGGTTCAGGGTCGCCGGACTGTTTACCTCCGGCATGTACGCCTATGACAGCGGTTTTGTCTTTGTGCGCCTGGCCGATGCCCAGAAGCTGATGCGCCTGGGGCGTGCGGTCAGCGGCATCGAGGTGCGTGTCGATGACGTTTACAAGGCCGCTAAAATCGCCGGCAGGATCGTCAAGCGCCTGGGGTTCCCCTATTGGGCCCGGGACTGGATGCGGCTGAACCAGAACCTGTTTTCGGCCTTAAAGCTTGAAAAAATCGCCATGTTCGTTATCCTGACGCTGATTGTCCTGGTGGCGGCCTTCAACATTGCCAGCACACTGATCATGACGGTCATGTCGAAAACGCGCGACATTGCCATTTTAAAGGCCATGGGGGCGACCAACCGCAGTATACGGCGGATTTTCGTGCTCAAGGGACTGGTCATCGGCGCTGTGGGCGCCTTTTTGGGAGGGGCGGGCGGGATTGTGGTATGCCTGCTTCTCAAACGCTACAAGTTCATCAAGCTGCCGGGGGATGTCTATTATTTTACCAGCCTGCCGGTTAAGCTGGAGCTGACCGATGTGCTGCTGATTGCCGCTGCAACGATGCTGATCTGTTTTCTGGCCACGCTGTACCCGGCCAGCCAGGCGGCCCGCTGCGAACCGGTCGAGGCCCTGCGCCATGGCTGAAGCCACGGCCGTGCAGGCTTCCAAAGCCGCCGCCGGCGTCGACGGGCAGTTGATTCAGGCCCGCGGGATCTGCAGGCATTTCGAAAGCAACGGGCTGCGCATCGAGGTTTTAAGGGGGGTCGATCTCGACGTCCAGGCCGGACAGACTGTGGCCATTGTCGGTGCTTCGGGCATCGGCAAGTCGACTTTGCTGCACATTCTTGGGACGCTCGACCGCCCCGACAGCGGCCGATTGCTTTTTTACGGGAAAGACGTTTTCCAATTCGATGCCGCCAGGCTGGCGGCTTTCCGCAATCAATCGATCGGGTTTGTTTTTCAGTTTCATCACCTGCTGCCGGAGTTCAACACGCTGGAAAACGTTATGATGCCGGCGCTGATCAAGGGCGTCAGCCGTCAGCATGCCAGAAGAACCGCCCGGGGGATTTTAGCCCGTATGGGACTCGAAGACCGGCTGTCTGTGCGGGTGGGCAAACTTTCGGGGGGGGAGCAGCAGCGTGTGGCGCTGGCCCGCGCGCTGGTGCTCAAACCGACGCTCCTGCTGGCCGACGAGCCCACGGGCAATCTCGATCGTAAGAACAGCGACCAGATTCACAGCCTTTTGCTTGAACTGAATCGTGAATCCGGCACGACGCTGGTGGTGGTGACCCACAACCTCGCGTTGGCGGCCCGCATGTCGCGCCGGCTCACAATTGTTGATGGACGCCTTGTCGAAAAAAGCTGAGGGATTTTGATGGGAAACTGTGCGAGACTATTGCTGGTGACGGCGCTTTTGGCAGGTAGTGTGCAAACCGTAACTGCAGCGAGGGTCCGCGTGCTGGTCTTGCCATTCCAGATATATGCCGCCCAGGATCTTTCCTACCTGGGAGCGAAAATCTCCAGTGTGCTGACCAAGAACCTGCAGTCCAACGGCGCCCAAACCGTTGCTTACCCGGGCAGTGCCGATGATGCGCGCCGCCTGGTGGCGGCCGGCCCGGAAAAAATTCGCCGGACCGCCGGTGAATTAAGGGCCGGGTTTGTGATCTGGGGGAGCCTCACGCGCATCGGCCGGCACTACAGCCTGGATGCAAAATTGATCAAAACTTTTGGCGACCGGCCGCCCGAGAAATTTTTCCTCGAAGGCCGGGGCATGGAAAACCTGGCGGCCAGTGTCGAGCGTCTGGCCCAGCGCATGGCCCTGAAGCTCTTCAAACGCGAGAAGGTCCTGGAGGTGCGCGTGGCCGGCAATGTGCGCATCGAGGCCGATGCCATCAGACGCGTGCTGAAAACCAAGCCCGGCTCCGTTTATCTGCCGAAAACGCTTTCCGATGACCTGAAAGCGGTTTACGCCATGGGTTATTTTGACGACGTGCGGATCGAGTCTCTGAAAAAGCCCGGTGGTGAAATCGTCATCTTCCATGTCAAAGAAAAGCCGACCATCCGGCAGATTCGATTCAAAGGGAATACGATTTTTGACAACTCCGAACTCCTCGACGGCCTGGACATCAAAACCGGCTCGATTCTGAACTCGTACAAGGTCAAGAGCAACGTGGAACAGATCGAGAGCATGTACAAGGAGAAAAACTACCATAACGTCCATGTAACCTACAAAGTCATTGCGAAAAGCCACAACCAGGCCGACCTGGAGTTCGACATTCAGGAAGGCCACAAGATCCGTATCAAGGAGATCCGTTTCGAGGGCAATCAGTCGTTTAGCGCCAAAAAGCTCAAAGGCCTGATGAAGACGTCGGAAAAGGGCATCCTGTCATGGTTCACTTCATCCGGTGACCTGAAGATGGCCGACCTGAACCAGGACATCATCCAGCTGGCCGCTTTTTACCACAACCACGGTTTTATCGACGCGCGTGTGGCCGATCCGGTCGTTACTTACAAGGGCAAGTGGATCTATATCACCATCAAAATAGAAGAAGGGGCCCGCTACAAAGTCGGCAAGGTCGATGTCTCCGGTGACCTGATCCGCCCCAAGCCGGAGCTGATGGCCAGACTCAAGATCACCAAGCAGCCGTTTTTCAGCCGCCAGGTGCTGCGCAACGACGTGCTGGCACTCACGGATCTATACTCGGACGCCGGCTACGCCTATGCCGAAATCGCGCCGCACATCGTGCGGGACAAAAAGAAACTGGTGGTCAATATCAACTATAATATACGCAAGGGCAAGCTGGTCTACTTTGAAAAGATCATCATCGGCGGCAACACCAAAACCCGCGACAAGGTCATCCGCCGGCAGCTCAGGATCTACGAGCAGGAGCTGTACAGCGGGAAGCGGTTGAAGCGCGGTATCCGCAATCTGTACCGCCTCAACTACTTTGAAGACGTCAAGGTGGATACCAAAAGAGGCAGCGCCCCCGACAAGATGATCGTCAAAATCGACGTCAAGGAAAAATCCACCGGCAGCTTCAGCGTGGGCGGCGGCTACAGCAGTGTCGAAAAGGTCTTTGCCACCGGTTCGATCAGCCAGCGGAACCTGTTCGGGCGCGGCCAGATTCTGAGCCTGAGCGCCCAGCTGGGCGGCCGCACCAACAAGTTTACCTTAAGTTTCACCGAACCCTGGCTCTTTGATATTCCGCTGTCCGCGGGATTCGACGCTTTTCGTTGGGACACGGATTATGATTCCTACACCCGTGAGAGCACCGGCGGCGCCATCCGGGCCGGCTACCCGATTTACGATTACACGCGCCTGTCATTTCGCTACAAATTCGACAGCTCCAATGTAACCGACATCGATGCGGACGCCGCCGAATCCATCAAGGAGCTGGCCGGCACCAATGTGACCAGCAGCCTGACCGGGGTTCTGCGTTATGACAGCCGGGACCGGCCGTTTAACACCGGCCGTGGGCAAAACCATACCCTGACGCTGGAATACGCCGGCCTGGGCGGCGACATCGGGTATGTCAAAAGTATCGCTGAACTCGGTTTTTATATACCGCTGCCCTGGTCGACCACCGGCTTCCTGCATGCCGAGGGCGGCTACGTGACGGAAAACAGCAGTGGGTTTCTGCCCGATTACGAGCGCTTTTATCTGGGCGGGATCAACTCCATGCGCGGCTTTGACTTCCGGGATATCAGCGATTTTGACGAGAACGGCGCGAAAATCGGCGGCACGTCTTACGTCCAGTTCAACGTTGAATACCGTATTCCGCTGCTGAAAAAACAAGGGATCGTGGGCGTCATCTTTTTCGACGCCGGCAACGTCTACGGCCAATCGCGCAGCTTCGACATCACGGACTTGCGGGAAAGCGTGGGCTACGGCTTTCGCTGGTACTCTCCCATGGGCCCCATCCGCCTGGAAAACGCCTACATCATCGATCCCCGAGGGGACGAGTCCACCAGCGGCAGATGGGAGTTTGCCATGGGGGCGGCATTTTAATTTCGCACGGCGGCTGTCGCTGCCGGGCTGCCGCCGCAGAAAAGAACGGGAAAAATGTTAAAAGTATAGAGGGGAGTTGATATGAAAGGCATGCGAATATTGGGCCTGGCGGGAGTACTTTTGTTCCTTACGATCCAGGCGGCGGTTGCAGCCGATGTCGCCAAGATCGGTGTTGTCAATACGCAAAAGGTGCTGATGAACTCCGATGCCGGTAAGGCCATTCAAAACCAGATCAACCAGACCGGCCAGAAAATGGAGGCGGACCTCAAGCGCAAAGGCAAGGAGATCGAAGATCTGAAAGCCCGGCTGCAGCGTGAAGCCATGGTGCTGAGCAAGGAGGTGCGCGATGAGCGGGAAAGGGATATCCGTATCAAGATAAACGACCTGAAATCCTCCCAGCTGAAACATCGCCGCAGCCTGCAGCTTCTGGAAAAGCGTCTTCTGAGCCGCATGAAAAAACAGATCCAGGATGTCGCCGCCAAGCTTGGCAAGAAAGGCGGTTATCTGCTGATTATCGACAGGGCGGGGGTCATCTATGCTCCCGCGGCCCTGGATATTACCGACCGACTGATCCGGCAGTTCAATGCCGACTATGCCAAGATGCACAAGAAAGCGGCAACGGCAGCCCCAAAGACAAAGAAGAAAAAGTAAGCCGCCCGGCGGCATACCAGACAGGGAAAAGCAGATGGAAATGACACTGGCTGAAATCGCCGGCATGTTGAACGGTGAACTGTGCGGCGACGGCACGCAGATGATCCGGGGGGCCGCTCCCTTTGAAAACGCCGCCGCCGACGAGATCACTTTCGCTTCCGGTATCCGTTTTTTAAAGCACATTGCCAAGACGCAGGCAGCTGCCGTCATTATTCCCCGCAAGGCCGAGGCCACGGGTAAAAACCTGGTCCGGGTTGATAATCCCCAGTTGGCGTTCATTCGTGTACTCGAGCGCTTTCTGCCGGCGCAGTCCCAGCCGACGGGTGTCAGCCCGGCGGCCAGCATTGCGGAAACCGCGATGCTGGGCGAGGATGTTTTCGTGGGCCCGCATGCGGTTGTCGGCCCCCATACACGCCTGGGCAACCGGGTCCGAATTGCGGCCGGAACGGTGATCGGGGCGCATGTGCAAATAGGGGACGACGTGGAGGTGCACCCCAATGTCACCATCCTGGACCGTACGCGTATCGGCAACCGGGTGCGCATCCAGGCCGGGACGGTGATCGGCAGTGACGGTTTTGGCTATGTGCCGGACGGTGAGCACTGGCATCGCATTCCCCACCTGGGAATTGTGCAGATCGATGATGATGTGGAGATCGGTGCCGGCAACACCATCGATCGTGCAACTTTCGGCCGTACCTGGCTGCAGCACGGTGTCCGGACCGACAACCTGGTGCATATCGCCCACAACGTCACCATTGGTCCGCATTCGGTGCTGGCGGGGCAGGTCGGCGTTGCCGGCAGCGTGACCATCGGGCGTCATGCCATTCTGGCAGGACAGGTCGGCGTTTCACAGCACCTGGAACTTGGCGATCATGTAACGGTGGGACCCCAGGCCGGCATTGCGCAGTCCGTCGCCGATGGCCAGACCGTATCCGGAACTCCTGAAATGCCGCACCGCCTGTGGCTGAAAGTACAGCGCATCATTCCCCGTCTGCCGGAACTCAAACGCCGAATCGGTATGCTTGAAAAACGCCTGCAGCGCCTGGAACAGACAGAGCGTTGAGGGCTTTTTACGCGACCAATCCGCGCCTTCACCGCTTCTCCACGCGTCACTGGTTTGGCGGAGGATGGGAAACAGGTGTGCCCGCCGCGGGCGCGGCGGGCTTTTCCCTTGTCGTTGCTGGAGTTGAAGAACAATGAAACCACTGCTTGACATTCTGAAGATTCTGGAGTTGCTGCCCCATCGCTATCCTTTTATCATGGTGGACCGCGTTCTGGAAATCGTTCCCCACGAGCGGATCGTGGCGTTGAAAAACGTGTCCATGGACGAGCCTTTTTTCCAGGGGCACTTTCCGGGACAACCCATCATGCCGGGCGTATTGATCATGGAGGCGCTGGCCCAGGCGGGCGGCCTGCTGGTCGGCGCCTCGGAGGGGAAAAACGCGCCACCCAAAGCGGTTTACTTCATGGGGATGGACAAGGTTAAATTCCGCCATGCCGTGGTGCCCGGTGACCAGCTGCGGCTGGATGTCAAGATCCTCCGGGAACATTCCAAGGCGGTGAAAATGTATGGCATCGCCACGGTAGACGGAGCGGTTGCAGCAGAAGGGGAACTACTCGGCCGTTTTTAGCGGTTGCCCATTTTTAAAAAACATGCCGGTGGCGGGGCTTTCCGGAAATCCCGGGCACCGGCTGTACAAGGAGGATTTTATGATTCACAGCACGGCCGTGGTTGACCCGGGCGCACAGATCGCCGCGGATGTCAGTGTCGGCCCATTCGCCGTTATCGGCGCTGATGTTGAAATCGGTGCCGGTACCACCATCGGGCCCCACGTCGTCATCGACCCTTTTGTGCGGATCGGTCCGCAATGCCAGATATTTCAGTTTGCATCCGTCGGTGGGCTGCCGCAGGCGGTCCGCTTCAAGGGCGAGAAGAGTTTTGTCAGTATCGGCCGCGGCACGGTGGTGCGGGAATTTGTGACCATCAACCGGGGAACCGAACATGGCGGGGGGATTACCGAGGTCGGTGAAGAAAACCTGCTGATGGCCTACTGCCATATCGCCCATGACTGCCACACCGGGCGCAATGTCATTCTGGCCAACAATACCACCCTGGCCGGGCACATCACCATCGGCGATTTTGCCACCATCGGCGGGCTGACCGCCGTACACCAGTTTACGCGCATCGGCGAATACGCTTTTGTGGGCGGCACGTCGGGTGTGGCCAAGGACATCCCCCCGTATGTGCTGGCCTGGGGGAACCGGGCCCACCTCTACGGGCTCAACAGCGTGGGGCTCAAGCGGCACGGATTCAGCCAGCGCACGCTGAGTGCGCTGAAAAAAACTTACCGCATCGTCTTCCGTATCGGCTTGACCTTGAACGAAGCCATCGAGCGGGTGAAAGCCGAGGTGGAAAGGATTCCCGAGGTGGCGACTTTCATCGAATTTCTGGAAACCTCACGGCGCGGTTTGACGCGTTAAGCGAAAGGGCAGGCAGGCATGCCGGAACCTGTGGCTGAATCCGAAAAACGTGTGGGACTGATTGCCGGTGCCGGACAGTTCCCGCTGCTGTTTGCCAAAGCGGCCGCTGAAAAAGGCCTCGCGGTTTACGCCGTTGCCTATATCCAGGAGGCGGACGCGGTGCTGGCGGATTACGTCCGGGCCATTGAATGGCTGCACCTCGGCCAGCTGAAACGGCTGATCCGCTTTTTCCACCGACACGGCGTACAGTCGGCGGTTCTGATAGGCAGCATCCGAAAGACACGCGTTTTCAGCGATGTCAAGCCGGACGTCAAGGCCATCAGCCTGCTGGCCTCCCTGAAGCACATGCACGATGACGGCATCCTGCGGACGTTTGCGCGCGCCCTGGAAAAAGAGGGCATCCGGGTGCTGCCGTCCACGATACTGCTGCCGGAGCTGCTGGCACCCGACGGATGCTGGACGCGTCGCAAACCGGGGCGCGCCGAAAGGGCCGACATCCGGCTGGGGTGGAAGCTGGCCAAGGCTCTGGGCCGTCTGGATATCGGCCAGTGTGTGGTTGTCGGCGGTGGAGCGGTCCTGGCTCTCGAGGCCATCGACGGTACCGACGCCACCATTTTGCGGGGCGGCAGGCTGGGGGACGGTAACGCGGTGGCCGTCAAAATCTGCAAGCCCAACCAGGACCGGCGTTTCGACATTCCGGCGGTCGGTGTGCGTACCGTTGAAAGCATGCAGACGGCCGGTGTGAAGGTGTTGGCCGTCGAGTCCGGGAAAACCGTCGTGTTCGACCGCCGGGCCATGGTGGCGCTGGCGGACAAATGCGGAATCGCCATCGTGGCGCTCGCCGAAGAAGAAAACAGTATCTCATGAGACCACTCAATCATAACCGGAAACTGCGTGTCGGGGTAATCGGCGTAGGATACCTGGGCAAGTTTCACGCCGAAAAATATGCCCGCATGGAGCAGGTTGAGCTGGTGGGCGTGGCCGATATCAACGCTTCCAGGGCTACGGAGACCGCCCGGCGTTATCACACCCAGGCCTTTACGGATCACCGCCAGCTGCTGAACGGGGTCGATGCCGTCAGTGTGGTGGTGCCGACGCCGGCGCATTTTGCGGTGGGCATGGATTTTCTGCGGCACGATGTCGATGTGCTGATCGAAAAGCCCCTGACCACCTCGCTGGCGGAGGCCGACGAGCTGATCCGGATTTCCGAAGAACGGGGGCTGATCGTTCAGGTGGGGCATCTGGAACGCTACAACCCGGCAGTGATCGCCCTGCGGAACTATGTGGAACGGCCGCTTTTTATCGAATCCCACCGCTTGAGCACCTTCAAACCCCGTTGTACCGACGTGAGTGTGGTGCTCGATCTGATGATTCACGACATCGATATCATATTGAATTTCGTCCAGTCGGATGTCGCGCAGATCCATGCGGCGGGAGCGCCGGTGACTTCCGACCAGGTGGATATTGCCAATGCGAGGCTGCAGTTTGCCAACGGCTGCGTGGCCAATGTCACCGCCAGCAGGATCTCGACCCGCAACCAGCGGAAAATCCGGGTGTTCCAGAAAAAAGGGTATATCTCCGTCGATTTCGCCAAACGTGAGATCGTCCGTATCCAGCCCAACTGCGAGGCTACCGGCGGCCTGCTGCCCGGTATGGATATTCAGCAGCACTGTTTTACAGCTTCGGACGCATTGGAGGATGAACTGCGGGCGTTCGTGGAAAATGTGCGCGGTCGCCGGGCACCCAGCGTGTCAGCCCGTGTGGGCCGCCGGGCGCTGGGCGTGGCACTGAATATCGTGGCGCAGATCAACTCAGGCAGCCGTTCCTGAACCCCCGTCGTCGGCAGATGAAGAAATCCATGCCACAGCCGCCAAAATCGGTTATGATCATCGCCGGTGAGGCATCGGGCGACCGGCATGGCGCCATGCTCGTGGCGGCCATGCGCCGGCGCCATACAGGCCTTTCATTTTGGGGTGTTGGTGGGGAGGCACTGAAAGCCGCCGGTGTGCGCCTGCTGGTCGATGCGGCGACGCTTTCGGTGGTGGGGATTACCGAGGTGGTCTCCAAGCTTGCCGGCCTGGCGGCAGCCCTGCGCACGGTTAAGGGCGCCATGCTGCGTCTGCAGCCCGACCTGCTGATTCTGATCGATTTCCCGGATTTCAATCTGCACCTGGCGGCTTTCGCCAAAAAAAACGGGATTTCCGTGCTTTACTATATCAGTCCCCAGATCTGGGCGTGGCGGCCCGGCCGTGTGAAAAAGATCAAGCAGCGCGTGGACCACATGGCGGTTATTCTGCCCTTTGAAGCCGATTTCTACCGCCGCCACCATGTGCCGGTGACCTTTGTGGGGCACCCGTTGCTGGATACGGTGGCGCCTTCCCGTCCGACCGCTTTCCACCCTGAACCGTTGGTCGGCCTTCTGCCGGGATCCCGTGACGGCGAAGTTTTGCGCCACCTGCCGATGATGCTGGCAGCCGCCCGGCGGCTCCGCAAGCAGATGCCTGGCTGCCGTTTCTTGGTTTCGGTGGCGCCGGGTCTGGAACCGGCCATGGTTGCATCGCTGGTGAAACGCCATGCAAAGTCCCTGCCCGTTGAAATCGTTGCCGGTGGCGCCGGTCGGATTTTGCCGCGTTGTGCTCTGGCGGTGGCCGTATCCGGAACGGTGACGCTTGAGGCAGCCATTTTTGGAACGCCCACGGTGATTATCTATCGGGTTTCGGCCCTCAGCTACGCACTGGGACGTCTGCTCATCCGGGTCGATAACATCGGCCTGGTCAACCTCATCGCCGGCCGGCGCCTTTGCCCCGAGCTGATTCAAAAGCAGGCCACGGCCGACAATATCGCGCGCGCGCTTTACGCCATGCTGCACGATCGCGCGCAACTCCGGCGGTTGAGCCGCCGTGTGCTCGATCTGCGCGCCCGACTGGGCGGCCCCGGCGCCTCCGGGCGGGTTGCCGATATCGCTTGCAGAATGCTTTATCCCTGAACATGGTTCAGACAGTCGGAATATAACGAGAACCTCTCATGAAAATATTTCCCAATTTCAAACTGACACCGCGGCACAAAGCGCTGCTGGCCCTCATCAAGGCCCAGCGCCTGCGCCTGTTCGGCGGGATGGTCTGTATGCTGATTCTGGCCGCTTCGACTTCCGCCTCCGCTTTTCTGGTCAAACCGGTGCTCGATGACATTTTTTTCAAGAAAAACGCCCAGCTGCTGATGATCATCCCGCTGGTGGTCGTAGGGCTTTACCTCCTGCGGGGGTTGGGGATGTACGGCCAGGAGTACCTGATGAGCTACGTGGGCCAGGAGATCATCATGCAGCTGCGCAACCGGCTCTACGCCCATATCCAGAGCCTGCCGCTGGCCTTTTTCCACCGCGAACGGACCGGCGTGCTGATGTCGCGCATTACCAACGACGTTAACATCGTCAAGAACATGGTGTCAACGGCGGTAACCGGAGCCCTGCGGGACGGTTTCACCATTGTCGGCCTGACGTTTGTGATTTTCTACCGTGACTGGAAGCTGGCGCTGTATGCCATGATCATCCTGCCGGTGGCCTTTTTCCCGGTTATCGAGTTCGGCCGCCGCATCCGGCGGGTGAGCACCGGGTGCCAGGAGGCCATGGCGGAACTGAACGCGATGCTGCACGAAACCTTTTCCGGCAGCAAGATCGTCAAGGCTTTCGGCATGGAAAAGTATGAAAGCCGGCGTTTCAATGGGAAAACCCATAAGCTCTTTTCACTGGAGATGAAAAACGCCAAAACCAAATCGCTGTCTTCGCCGGTAATGGAATTTCTGGGCGGCGTGGGCATCGCTTTTATCATCTGGTACGGCGGCTACCGTGTGATCAACGGTACCTCCACGGCGGGGACCTTTTTTTCGTTCATGGCGGCGGTGCTGATGCTCTACGATCCGGTCAAAAAGCTGGCCCGCCTGAACAATGCCATCCAGGAGGGCATGTCTGCGGCAGACCGCATTTTCGACGTCCTGGAGCACAAAAACGACATCGGCGATCCGCCGGAACCGGTTTCTTTGGCATGGAAACCCCATGCGGTGGCCTTTGAGCACGTTTTTTTCGCCTACGAGCGGGAAAAGGGAATGGCACTGGAAGATATCAACCTGATCGTGCAGCCCGGGGAGGTACTGGCCATCGTTGGCATGAGCGGCGGCGGCAAAACGTCGCTGGTTAACCTGATCCCCCGCTTCTACGACGTCAGCCGGGGGCGTATCACCATCGACGGTATCGATATCCGCAATGTGGGGGTGCAGGCGCTGCGGCGGCAGATCGCCATCGTGACCCAGGAGCCGATCCTCTTCGACGACTCGGTGCGCAACAACATCGCCTACGGCAACCCGCGGGCGTCGCTGTCCGAAATCCGGCAGGCCGCCCGGGCGGCCTATGCGCTGGATTTCATCGAAAGACTCCCGCAGGGTTTTGACACCGGCATCGGGGAGCTGGGGGAACGCCTCTCCGGCGGCGAACGCCAGCGCCTGTGCGTCGCGCGGGCCCTTTTGAAGGATGCGCCGGTGCTGATTCTCGATGAGGCGACCTCCGCCCTGGACAGTGAAGCCGAAATGCTGGTGCAAAAGGCACTGGCCAACCTGATGCAGGGCCGTACCACTTTTGTAATCGCCCATCGCATGTCCACCGTCGCCTATGCCCACCGTGTTGTGGTCGTCATGGGAGGCCGCATCGTGGAAGAAGGCTGTCACGACGAACTTTTGCAAAAGGGCGGCGAGTACCGCCGGCTGTACCAGATGCAGTTTGAAAACAGCCGGGCGTCACAGGCGGTCGCTCCATGAAAATCAACACGCTGGTCAATCGCTACCTTTTGCGGGAGATGCTGCCGCCCTTTGTGCTCAACATGGTGTTTTTCAGTCTCATTTTCCTGATGAGCCAGATACTGGAAATCACCAACATGATCGTCAACTACCACATCAGCATGTCCACCATCCTGCGCATGGTGGTCTATTCACTGCCCTATTTCATGGTGTACGTGCTGCCCATGTCGGTAATGATGGGAATCCTGCTCACGTTTCTGCGCCTTTCAAACGATCGCGAAATCCTGGCGCTGAAAGCCGGCGGCGTGAGCCTGGCGGCGTTGCTGCCGGCGGTGCTGGTTTTCTGCATGGCAGGCAGCCTGTTGACGGCCTTTACCACCATTTACGCCATGCCCTGGGGGCAGACCGCGCTCAAAAGACTGACCTACGAAGTCGCCGCCCGGCACTTCGATGTGGGGATGAAGCCCGGCACTTTCAACAACAGCTTCAACGGCATTACCATTTACGTCAGCCAGATCGACAAAAAACATCGCCAACTCAAGGACGTTTTCATCGAAGACCACCGCACGGCCGACAGGGTTCAGACCCTGGTGGCGCCGCGGGGTCGGCTGCTGCAGGATCCGGCCAGGATGGCGGCTCAGCTGCGCCTGTTCGACGGCATTATCCACCAGGCGGACATCGACAGCCGCACGGTGAACACGGTGCACTTCGCAAGGTACGACATCAATCTCGACGTTCAGCGTTCCCTGGCCCACACACGCTCCCAGGACAAGGATGAAATCGAGATGAGCCTGGCTGAACTGCGCCGGTTTTTGAACAGCGATGCCCCCCGCAATACACGCTATTTCCTGGTGATGATCGAGTATCAGAAGAAATTTTCAATCCCCTTTGCCTGCTTTGCCCTGGGATTGCTGGCTGTGCCGCTGGGCGTGCGCACGCGTTTTGCCAAGCGCTCTTTCGGCCTTTCCCTGGGACTGCTGGCATTTTTGCTCTACTACCTGCTGCAGTCGGCGGGCGTGGTCTTCGGGGAAACCGGCAAGTATCCGCCCGTTGTCGGCATGTGGATGCCCAATGTGGTGCTGGGCGGTATCGGCATCTTCCTGTTCATCCGCACGCTTTATGAGCGCCCGCTGACATTCGACTTTCTGCAGCGTCTGGCGATCTGCTGGCCGGCACGTCTTTCCCGGCGTTCCGCCGCCTGCCGCCGGGGAGACTGATGTTTTAACGATCCGCGCGCATGTCTATCATATCCAAATATATCATACGCGAAGTAACGCGCCATTTTGCGCTGATCCTGCTGGCGGTCATCGGAATCTACATATCCGTCGATTTTTTTGAAAAGATCGACAATTTCATGGAGTCCGGCGTGGCGCTGACGCGCATGATTCCGTTCTTTTTGTACAAAATTCCCTTCATCGTGGTGCAGATCCTGCCCGTGGGCGTTCTGCTGTCCGTGCTGGTGGTGCTGGGGGTCATGAAGCGCAACAATGAACTCATGGCCCTTAAAGCCGGTGGTATCAGTATGTTCAAGATCGTCAGGATCGTTGCGGCGGTGGGGCTGGTCGCCAGCATGCTGCTCTTTTTCCTTTCAGAGGTCGTCGTGCCGCTGAGTATCCGCAAGTCGAACCAGATCTGGATGGGCGAGGTGCGCAAAAAATTCCCTTTGAAATCGGAGCGCAAAAATATCTGGATCAAGGAGAATCGCCGCATTATCCACATCGTGTACTTCAATCCGGTGAAAAACTCGATCCACGGGATCACCGTCAATTATTTTGATAAAAACTTCAAACTGGTCCGCCGGCTGGACGCCAAATCCGGAATTTTCCGGCAGGGGCACTGGGTGCTGCAAGATGTCATGACGCAGCATTTGAATCCTGCCACCGGAAGCTATGACATCACGTCCCGTGTACGGGCGGCCAAAAAGTTCGACTTCAAACCGCGGGATCTGCGACGCATGACCCGTCGAGCGGCTGAAATGGGATTCTGGGAACTGTGGCGTTACGTGAAAAAAATCGAGGCCGAAGGGTACGACTCCACCAAGTTGCGCGTCGATCTGCAGGCCAAGGTCGCCTTTCCGCTGGTTTGTGTGGTGTTGTGCATCTTGGGTGCCGGGCTGTCCCTGGAGCAGAAAAAAACGGAAGGGATCGCCGTGATGATCGCCTACGGACTGGCGGCCTCCTTTTTATACTGGGTTTTTTACAGTTTCTGTGTGTCGCTGGGCTATGGTGAAATGCTGCCGCCGGCAGTGGCCGTGTGGCTGGCCAACGTTATCTTCCTGTGCATGGGTGTCTTTATCCTGCTCAAGGCCGAATAGCCGTTCTTGGGCGCGTCAAGAGGGGAAGACGTAAAACCAGATGGTAGCCGGACGGCTCAAAGACAAATCCCGGAACCTGCCGGCCGGCGATGGCGGCCTGCGGCCGCCGCTGACCTGGCTCTTGGGCGCTGCTGCGGCCGTTTACGGCGGCGCGGTGCGGATGCGTGCCGACTGCTACCGGCACAGCCTGCTGGCAAGGCCCAGGCGCTTGGGCTGCCCGGTGATTTCCATCGGCAACCTGAGCGCCGGCGGCACCGGCAAAACGCCCATGGCGATCCTGGTGGCCGGCCGGTTGTGCGATCGCGGCTGGCGGGTGGTGGTGCTCAGCCGGGGATACGGCGGGCGTGCCGAAAGGCACGGCGGGGTCGTCAGCGATGGCCGGTCACTTCTCATGAATCCGGCCATGGCCGGAGATGAGCCTTTTCTCATGGCCGTGACGCTGCCACAGGTCCCGGTGATCGTGGGGCGGGACCGGCATGCCGCCGGCATGCAGGCGCTGGAAAAGTTCGCTGCCCAGGTGCTGGTCTTGGACGACGGATTTCAGCATCTGCGGCTGGCCAGGGATCTGGATGTCGTCCTGCTGGACGCGGCGGATCCGCTGGCCGGCGGGAGGCTCATACCACGCGGCATGCTGCGCGAGCCGCCTGCCGCACTGAGCCGGGCGCATACCGTCGTGCTCACGCGCGCCGGCAGGCTGACACCGCAGGTACTGGCCGCACGCACGGCACAGGTGCGCCGGTGGTGCCCCCGGGCGCCGATTTTTGCAGCGCGCCATGCAGCCTTTGTGCGGGGCATGGCCGCAGCCGGCCGCCTGCCGCCCCCGGCAGTGCCCCTTCCGGCGGCGGCCGGTCTCGGCGGGCGGGCGCTGTTTGCCTTTTCGGGCATTGCACGCAACGCCGATTTCCGGCGCAGCGTCGTGCGCCTCGGCGGGCGCATCGCCGGCTACCGGGAGTTTAGCGACCACCATGCCTATACGCCCAATGACCAGGCGGCCGTCATCCACGCCGCGCAGCAAGCCGGTGCCGAGGCGCTGGTGACATCCGAAAAGGACTACGTCCGGCTGGCACGGCCCTTCCGGTGGCCCCTCGATCTGCTGGTCCTGGGCGTCAGGATGCAGCTGCTGGACGCATCCTGCGCTTTCAACGGCCTGTTGGAATCCGTGGTCAGGCCTTGACGGCCTGAATGTCGAAGGCCGGCGGGTGGGTGAGGTGCTTTTTCACCGTGCACAACCCGGCCGTGCGGATCAGGGCCTCCCGGTAGCGGTCCGGGAAGTCCTGGGGCAGCAGGATTCTGATGGATACGTTTTCCACCATGCGGGTTTTTTCGTTGCGGTCGAAACGCAGCACCAGCCTGATGCCGGTGGCGTCGATGCCGCGGTTGCGGCAGAAATAGAGGATATAGACGCCGGTGCAGGTGCCGATGGATGACAGAAAAACGTCGAAGGGTTCAGGTGCGCTGCCGTCGCCGCCGCTTTCACGGGGCTGGTCGGTGTGCACCGTGAATCCCTTGTAGCTGGAATCGACGCGCAGGTTGCCGGGGAAACAGACCTCCATTTCCATGGTGTTTTCCTTTCGTGCGGATTAAAGGCCCATGCACTGCAGCCGGTGATTAGGGCAGATAGCGGCAGATCAGGTCACAGGCCCGTTGCGTACCCCCCTGGCGCTGCCGGATGTAGCTGCCGGCTGCCGCCCGCACGGCTTTGCGGTCAGGGGGCTGTTTCAGATCATGGACCAGCAGAGCGGCGGCCTGCTGCCAGTTTGCGGCGACCTTGACGAGTCCTCGGCGGACGATGTCGGTGCCGATCCATTTAAAGTGTTCCCACCAGGGCCCGATGACCGGAATCACGCCGGCGAGCAGCGCTTCCAGAAAATTCTGTCCGCCCAGCGGCCGCAGGCTGGCGCCCACAAAGACGGCCGTCGAAAGGGCGTAAACCTGGGGCAGCTCGCCGAAAACATCCCACAGGACCACGCTGCCGGCAGCCGCGTGCCCCCGGAGCTGCGAGCGCAGGCACCAGGGAAACGGCAGGCGGCCGAGGCGCTTTTCCCAGCTGCCGACACGTTGCAGGTGACGCGGGAAAAGTGCGATGATCGTCTCGGGGCAGCGCCTGAAAACATCGGCCATTGCTTTTTCCACAAGCGGTTCCTCCGGGCCCCTGACCGACCCCAGGGTCAACAGTTTGGCAGCGGCCGGGAAAATTGCCGGCAGCCGGCCTTGCCGGGCCCGACCGGATGGCGGCGGTGCCAGGCGGTCGAACTTGATGTTGTGCATCGTATCGACGCGGGCGTGCGGGAAAAGGCGCCGGTAGCGCCCGGCATCGGCTTTTGAAACCGCAGCCACGTGGTCCGGCGCGATCTGCCGCCAGACCGCCGGCCACAGGCGGTACCGCCGCAGGCTGGTTGCCTCCAGTCTGGCGTTTATGATAAGGGTTCGGACGCCGCCGGATTTCAGCGCCCACAGCATGCCGGGCCAGATTTCAGTCTCCAGCAGGACGGCCACGCGCGGTTTGACGGCAGCCACGGCCCGCTGCATGAGCGTGGGGCGGTCAAAGGGGAAATAGGCCAGGTGCACGGTGGGTTGGCGCGCCTTTCGAGAGATTGCGGCGGCTGTTTTCAGAATATCCATGCCCTGGCGGGTTGTGGATGTCACCAGGACGGTATGCGGGCCTCGGCGGGCCTGCAGCTGTGCCAGCAGGGATCCGGCCAGATGGGCTTCGCCGGCGGACGCCGCCTGGATCCACAGGTCGGCCGGCGGCGGCTGCTGCTTCAGCGTGCGCTGGGCGGCGCCTTCGGCCAGCCGCCGGTTGCGGCACAGAAACGGCATGGCCGCCTGCCAGCATCGGTCGTAGACTTTAAAGGCCGGCTTTACCAGTGGATTTTGTGGCACGGATTTCCTCTTTGCCCTGGGCGCGGCGCGCACGGCGGGTGTCCCGGGATGCGGTCTTTTCCCCGAAGTCGGTGCGCGCGATCATAGTTAAAATCAGCGTCCCTGTCAATCCGGCCGCCCACAGCTGGCTTTTGCCGCTTGACAGCTGCGGGTGCGCCGTCTATTGGGTTCTTTGGGTTGCTGAGGTTCTTGGGGTTATCGGGCTGCCGGAGTTCAGTTGAGTGCGGCTTGGCGGCAAATTGCCGCCGGCAAAGCGGCTGCGCGAATGCAGATCAGTCCACGGGATTGTTGCGCTAAGGGTTTGGCAGGAATAAGTTCGCAAATTTCCGGCGTCGAGGCGCCCGGCTGGCAAGGCGCGCAAGTGCAGGCATATCGGGGGTATTCCGGGCTTTCGCCATACAGCCAGACTTCGATCCATCGGTGTTTAAAATGTGCAGTTATTTTTGCAAAAACCCCGGACTTGCCCGGGAGAGCCGATAACTGCCGCTACTGTTGAGAAAAACGACACCTGCCGCCTGTGGTGGCGAAAAATAAGAGAAATGTTTTGTCAGCAGGGAAGTTGAAAATAGTCGATGCCCTGGTTGCCGGCGGGTTTCGCCTGATGGGGGGAATTCCGCCTGACTGTGCGCACACCATCGGCAACCGGCTGGGCGATATGTGGTTCGCCTTCGACCGTTCGCGGCGCCGGGTGGCACTGGAAAGTCTGCAGCAGGTTTTCGGCGCCCAGCGGTCGGCGTCCGAAATCCGCAGTCTGGCACGGCGCGTGTTCCGCAATCTGAGCCGGATCATTTTTGAAGTCAGCTGGGCCATGCAGATGGATGAGAAGCGTTTTCGGCGCTATGTGACGATCTGCGGCCTCCATCACTACCGCCAGGCCATCGCCCGCAAACGCGGGGTGCTGCTGATGACGGCGCACTGCGGCAACTGGGAGCTGCTGACGCTGGTGGCGGCCATTACCCGGCACCCGGTGGGCATCGTTTACCGTCCCTTTGATTTTAAACCACTGGACCGCTTTTTCCGGGCCTTCCGCTCGCGCTTCGGCGCCCAGATGATCCCGGCCGCGCATGCCATGCGCAAGATCATGCGCAAATTGCGCAACGGCGACGCGGTTGCCATCCTGTTCGACCAGAACGTGGACTGGTACGAAGGCGTTTTTGTCGATTTTTTCGGCCGGCGGGCCTGCACCAACAAAGGCCTGGCCCTGTTGGCGCTGCAGACCGGCGCACCCGTGGTGCCGGTTTTCATGCGCCGGGTTGCACGGGGGTTTGTGGCCGAGATCGGCCCTGAGGTCCCGTTGGCAAGGAGCGGCGATAAAATCCGGGACATCGAAACCCACATGCGGCGCTGTAACCAGGTGCTGGAGGATTTTGTCAGGCGCTATCCGGACCAGTGGTTCTGGGTCCACCGGCGCTGGAAAACCAAACCCTATCATGCCTGGCCGCCAAATGACTCTTCGACTTGAAATACGGCCCGCGGATGTTACGGTGATCGTGACCACCTACAACCGGCCGCGCGCCCTTGCACGGGTGCTTGCGGGGTTGGCGGTGCAGACGGTCAGGCCGGCGCAGGTCATCGTCGCCGACGACGGCAGCGGCCCGCAGACCGCGGCTGTGGTGAGAGATTTCAGCCGGGTCCTCCCGGGCATGCTGCAGCACGTCTGGCAGGCGGACCGTGGGTTCCGGGCGGCGTACATCCGCAACCGCGCCGTGCAGCGCGCTGCGGGGGCCTATCTCATTTTTCTCGATGGCGACTGCATTCCGGACCGGCGTTTTGTCGCGGATCATCTGCGGCTCGCTCAGTCGGGGACTTTTTTTCAGGGCAAGCGTGTACTGGTGGAGAAGGATTATTCGGAGAATTTCAGCATCAGAGATACGACGGCGCCGTTGAAACTGGCCGGCCGCGTGATGCGCGGTGATCTGAAAAACAGCCACCATCTGCTGCGCCTGCCGTTCTGGCCGCCTCGCTATTGCCGCCGGCTGGGCGGCGTACGCAGCTGCAACATGGGAATTTTCCGCCGGGACCTGTACGCCGTTAACGGCTTCAACCGGGATTTTACGGGCTGGGGACGTGAAGACTCGGAGCTGGTGGTGCGCCTCTACCGCTTGGGGCTGAGACGCAAGGAACACCCCTTCATGGCCATCTGCTACCATCTCTGGCATGGGGACCATGACCGCAGCCGGCTGGCCGCCAACGACCGGCTGCTGCAGGCCACGTTGCAATCCGGCAGCTGCCGCTGCGCCAACGGCCTGGCTTGAGCGGCTGTGTCCGCGCGTACGGTGTGGCTGTTTTGGGGAGAGGCCACGCACGCCGCCGTGCGCAGGCAAAATTCGATGTTCGGAAAGCTAACCCAGAATTGCGATCGATCCCCGCAACCTGCTGAAAGGAAGCTCTAGACCATGGTAGCCCCCCTGTCTGTGGCCATTGTGGCCCAGGACGAAGGCCGGCGCCTGGCACGCTGCCTCGAGAGCCTCGGCTTTGCCGACGAGATTCTGCTGGTGGACGGCGGCAGCCGGGACGATACGGTACAGATCGCCGAAGCGTTCGGCTGCCGGGTGCTGGTGCATCCCTGGCAGGGGTACAGCCGCCAGAAGCAGCTGGCGGTGGATGGCTGTCGCAACGACTGGGTGCTGATCATGGATGCCGACGAACGCCTGCCGGCCTCCAGCGCGGCGGCCATTCAGGGCCTGACGCTGGGCAGCCCGCCGGAAGCGGCCGCTTACCGCCTGCAGCGCAAGAATTTTTTTCACGGCCGCTGGATCCGGCGCTGCGGCTGGTGGCCGGATCATGTGGTGCGCCTGGTCGACCGCCGCCGGGGCGCCTTCAACGGGCGGCTGGTGCACGAGCAGTGGGAGGCCCGCGGCCGGGTCGCCGACCTGGGTGCCGCCATCGAGCACCACAGTTTCGACAGTTATTCGGACCTTGTCCAGAAGATGCAGGTGTACTCTTCTTTAAGCGCGCGTGAGATGCTGCGCCAAAAACAGAAGACACACTGGTGGTCTGCACCCGGGCACGGCGGCTGGATGTTTTTCAAGACCTACATACTCCAGCTGGGGCTGCTCGAGGGCTACGACGGGTTCATGATCGCCCTGCTCAACGCCGGCGGGTCGTTCATGAAGTATGCCAAGTTCTGGGAGCTGACGCACTACGGCGGGCGGCGGGGCAGCAGCCGCTGAGCAGTGGCACGGACGTCAGAATTTGTTGAGCATGATGTTTAAAATGGTGCGGTCGGTTTCGATCATGCCTTCGGTACTCAGGGTGCCGATGTTCTGCATGGTCTGCTCGGGGGATTGGCCGATGATGCCGTCCGTGGGCTTGACGAAGACACCCTGCAGCGCAAACAGGGCGGCCTGGACGGCGGTGCCGGCGGCCGTGGCCAGTTTAAGCGAGCACCCCGCCTTGGCGCCGTCACAGATGACGCCGGCCAGATCTTCGGTCAGATTCTTGATGGCACCGGCGATGTGCGCCATGTCGCCGCCCAGCAGATAGGTGATTCCCGCCGTGGCACCAGCGCCGGCGGCGATGGAACAGCCGCAGACCGCCGAAAGCCGGCCGGTGTGGGCTTTGACATACGCGGTGATGATGTGGCTCAGGCAGATGGCCTCGATGACAGTTCCCGGCTCACAGTCCACGTAGTCCTTGACCGCCCAGATGGGCAGCACAGCCGTCAATCCGTGATTGCCGCTGCCGGCCGAACTCATGGCCGGTAGTTTGACGCCCGCCATGCGCGCATCGGAAGCCGAGGAGGTCAAAATGCGCGCCGCCAGGATCATGTCACGCTTGACCAGTTTCTGGCGCACCAGCCGCTCCAGGGTTCTTCCCACGCCCAGGCCTGAACCGTGCTTGAGGCCGTAGGCGGCCAGGCGCAGGTTCACCCGGACGCCCTCTTCGATAAACTCGCGGTCCTCGCGGTCCATTTCGTCCACGATGTCCAGAAGCTCTGCAACCCGGCGATCTTTCAGCCATTGTTCCATGGCCGGCAAGTCGCCCGTGTCACTGTCCACAGCCTCGTCCGGCATAAACGGTGCGGATTTCACCGGTTCTCCGTCCAATGTCAGAGAAACGATATTGTCATGAATATCTCTGATGACGGATTCGGCCCGGTGCTTTCCCGCACGCACGACGGTTTTGATGTAAAGACCACGGCGGTCGGAGAGCAGCTTTACCTTGACATGGCCGTTTTTTATGAACCGCAGTGCCCGGGTGACCGCCTCCTCGTCAACGGATTCCAGCACTTCCAGCCGCAGAGCCGGATTCCCGCCGAACAGTCCCAGCGCCGCAGCCGTATCCAGTCCGCTGAGCCCGCCGCTGCCCGGTATGGAGACCGCCATGCCGTTTTTATAGATGTTGGGGTCCACACTGAGCGCCAGGCTGGTGATTTTTTGGCCGGGCAGCAGCGCTGCCGCGGCCGCCGCCCCCAGGGCGATGGCGACGGGTTCTGTGCAGCCCAGGGCCGGCGCGACCTGTATCTTTAAAATGTCCTTGACCGTATATTGCATGGCTTAATCGCTCTTTCCCGGTGCGGTTGTTTAAAAAAACAGGGCAGACACGTGCGGGCGCCGTGACATGCCCGGCGGTCAGGGCTTATCTGGGTCAGCGGGCGCGGCATGCTTCAAGTGGGCGAACTCCCAGCGTTTGTCGAGGAAGTAGAGAATCGGCACGGCCATGCGCGAAAAGAGCAGGGAGGCGACTTCTCCGGCCATCAGCGAAATGGCCAGCCCCTTGAAGATCGGATCGGCGTAGATCACCGCGCCGGTGACGATGACCGCCGCGGCGGTCAGCATCATGGGCCGGAAACGCACTGCGCCGGCGTCGATCACCGCCAGATCCAGGGGCATACCTTCCCTGAGGCGCAGCTCGATAAAGTCCACCAGGATGATGGAATTGCGCACCACGATGCCGGCGCCGGCGATCATGCCGATCATGGAGGTAGCCGTGAAAAAAGCACCCATCAGCCAGTGGGCCGGCAGAATTCCGATCAGCGAAAAGGGGATGGCCGCCATGATCGTCAGCGGTGTCGAAAAAGACTGGAACCAGCCCACCACCAGGACGAAAATCAGTACCAGCACCACGGCAAAAGCGATGCCCAGGTCGCGGAAGACCTCGTAGGTGATCTGCCACTCGCCGTCCCACTTCATGGCGAAACGTTTGGTGTTGGCCGGCAGAGATGCCGAAAGCTGTTCAATGTGGTAGCCCTCGGGGATGGAGATGGCGTCGATCTTCTTGCGCATTTCCAGGATGGCGTAGACCGGGCTCTCTTTGACGCCGGCCACGTCGCCGATGACGTAGACTACCGGCATCAGGTTTTTGTGGTAAATGCTGCGCTGGGCCCTGGTTTTGTGCACGGAAACCAGCGTCTGCAGCGGCACCTGGCGGCCGTCGGGAGTATTTACGCGGATGGCGGCCAGCCGTTTGACACCGGCCCTGTCGGCCAGTGGGAAGCGCAGGATAATGGGTACGTCTTCCTTTTCCCGGGGCTGGTGCAAAAGCCCGGTCTGCTGGCCCGCCAGAGCGATCTTCAGCGTCTGGGCGATCTTGGCGGTGCTGATGCCGGAAAGGGCCGCTTTTTCCTTGTCGACCTCGATGTCGAAACGCTGCTGGTAGCCCTCCATGTACCAGTCGACGTCCACGACACCGTCGGTGTGGTCGAAGATGTCCCGGATCTTGCGGGCGATTTGCCGCTGGCGCTCGTAGTCCGGCCCGTAGACTTCGGCCACCAGCGTGGACAGCACCGGCGGCCCGGGCGGCACCTCGGCCACCTTGATGCGGGCACCGTACTTGTCGCCGATGGCCTTGAGCATGGGCCGCACCCGCTTGGCGATGGCATGGCTCTGGTCACGGCGGTCCCCCTTGGGCGCCAGGTTGACCTGGATGTCGGCCACGTTGGGGCCGCGGCGCAGATAGTAATGGCGCACCAAGCCGTTGAAGTTGAAGGGAGAGGCCGTTCCGGCGTATATCTCGTAGTCGCTGACTTCGTTGACGCGTTTCAGGTATTCGCCCATCTCCAGGGCGGCCGCGGTGGTTTTTTCCAAAGTGGCCGTTTCGGGCATGTCGATGATGACCTGAAATTCGCTTTTGTTGTCAAAAGGCAGCATCTTGACGCGCACCAAACCGACGGCCACCATGGCACAGGCCGCCAGCAGCAGCACGACAATTCCAGCGAGAAACGACCAGCGCAGCCAAGGATTGTGCAACAGCGGGCCCATGATGTGACGGTAGAGGCGCGTGACCCAATCTTCTTTCTCGTGGGTTGAAGGGGCGGATGCGCCATCTTCTCGGCGCCGCCGTACCATTCTCAGCGAGGCCCACGGGGTGACGATGAAGGCCACCAGCATGGAGATGATCATGGCGGCCGACGCACCCACCGGAATGGGCCGCATGTAGGGCCCCATCAGGCCGCCTACAAACGCCATGGGCAAAATGGCGGCAATAACCGTCAGGGTGGCCAGGATCGTTGGGTTGCCGACTTCGGCGACGGCTTCCACCGCCACCGTGGCGCGTGGCCGGCCGCTGTTCTCCGGCAGGCGGAAATGGCGTACGATGTTTTCCACCACCACGATGGCGTCGTCGACCAGGATGCCGATGGAAAAAATCAGGGCAAACAGGGTGATGCGGTTCAAGGTGTAGCCGTAAAGATGAAACACGGCCATGGTCAGGGCCAGGGTGACGGGAATGGCCAGCAGCACGATGCCCGATTCGCGCAATCCCAGGGTGACGGCAATCAGGAGCGTGACCGAAAACACGGCAATGGCCATGTGAAACAGCAGTTCGTTGGATTTTTCTTCGGCGGTTTCGCCGTAATTGCGTGTAATCGTGATGTGGACGTTGTCCGGAATACGGTCGCCCTTGAGGTCGTTTACACGCGCCAGCACGCGTTTGACCACGCTGATGGCATTGGCGCCCTTGCGTTTGGCCAGCGTCAGGGTGACGGCCGGATAGACGCCCTCGGCTGAGTTCGAAAAGTGCATGTGTTTGGTTGCGGCGGCCGGACCGGCTCCCAGAAAGACGTACTGGGAAGGTTCGCCGGGCCCGTCGACAACGCGGGCGATGTCCCGGACATACACCGGGCGGCCGTTGTGTACGCCCACGACCACCATTTCCACGTCGCGCCGGGTTTTCAGAAAAGCGCCGGTGTGCACCTTGATCTCGCCGGCCGGCGAGGGGTAGCTGCCGGCATTGGATGCCTGGTTGGCACTTAACAGCTGGCGTGCAATGATCTGGGGGTCCAGCTTGAACGCCGCCAGCCGCACCGGGTCCAGGCGCACGGTGATCTGGCGTTTTTCTCCGCCGATCAGGTGGGTGATGGAGACTTTCTTTTCCTGTTTGACGGCGTTTTCCACTTCGGCGGCCACGCGCCTGAGCGTATAGTGGTCGGCGGTTTCGCTCCAGAACGTCAGCGCCAGTACCGGTACGTCGTCGATGTAGCGCGGTTTGATGAGCGGCGGACTGACCGCCCAGGGGATACGGTCGAAGTTGGAGCTCAACTTGGACTGCAGGCGGACGACCGCCTTTTCCTCGTCCTGGCCCACGTAAAAACGCACCACGACCATGGACATGCCCGGGCTGGAGGTGGAGTAAACGTACTCCACGCCGGGAATTTCCCACAGCAGCTTTTCCATGGGGCGCGTGATCCGCTGTTCGACCTCTTTGGCGCTGGCGCCGGGCATGCCCACGAACACATCGATCATGGGCACGATGATCTGGGGCTCCTCCTCCCGCGGCAGGGCGATCACTGCCGCTATTCCCAGCAGGATCGAGGCCGCGATGACCAGGGGGGTCAGCTTGGAGTCGATAAAAAAATGCGCGATTTTGCCCGCCGGGCCCTGGCTGTGCGTCATGACTGGATCTCCACCTTGACGCCGTCCGCCAGTTTGGGCGGCGGGCTGATGACAAAGCGGTCGCCCTTTGCCAGGCCCGAAATGACCTCTACGACATCTCCCATAACCCTGCCGGTGCGGATGAGGCGGAAATGGGCGATCTGTCCCTTGTCAACCCGGTAGAATCCGGTTAGCTGGCCGTGGCGCACCACAGCGCTTGCCGGTAGGGTCAGCAGGCCGCTTTCCCCCACCGGGATGTCCACGCGGGCAAACATGCCGGACTTGAAGGCACCGTTTTCCGGCAGCGCCACTTTGACAAAGAAGGTGCGCGTTGCCGGATCGGCGGTGGGGGAGATCGTTTTAACGGTGCCGGTCAAGGTGCGCCTGTGCATGGCGGGAATATGAACGGTCAGTTCCTGTTGGGGGCGGACCCGCTGGAGATAGATTTCCGGCAGGATCAGCTTGACTTCAAAGGCGCCTTTTTTCTCCAGGCGCAGGAAGGGCGTGCCCGGGGCGGCCAGGTCTCCGGGCTCGACCATCTTGGCCGTGATGACGGCATCGTAGGGGGCGCGTACCACGGCATCGCGGAACCGCACCCGCGCCACCGCCAGTTCCGCCTGCGCCTGGTGGATGCGCGAACTCGCGGCCTGGACCATGGCGGCGGTGCGCTTTAGCGAAGATACGGCCTCCCGGTAGCGGGCCTCTACTTCGTCGAATTCCTGTTTGCTGGCCGAATCTTCATCCAGCAGTTGGCGGTAGCGCCGGTAGGTGGTGTGGGCCAGTTTTTCGGCGCTGCGGGCCGTTTCACGGGCGGAAACGGCTGCCTGCATGGCCTGGCGGGCCTCCTGCAGGGCCGCCCGGGCCTGGCGCAGGCGGGCCTTGACCCGCCGGTCGTCGATGGTCACCAGGATTTTGCCCGTGGCAACGGAATCGCCGACGTGGACATTGACGGCGGTCACCGTTCCCATCAGCTTGCTGGAAATTGTGCTGGCCGTTGCCGCCGTTACGCTGCCCACGGCCGTGTAGACAAAAGGATGACCGGCGACCTGCGCCAATCCCACGGCAGCCTTGACCGCCGTCTTGGCGTTTGCGGTCTGTGTTCCCGGTTCGATGGTTTCGCCGCAGGCGGACACCATGAGGGCCAAAAGGAGACAGAAGGTAAAAGCGGACCATTTCGAGTGCATACAAAGACTCCATCAAATCGCCACAACGGGCATTGCAGTTTTGCGCCTGCCGGGCCGCAAATGCGTACAGGCGTTCGGCGGCCGCAGCAGTTCAACAGTCAGTCTTGCTGTTTGGTCACCTGGCCGGGTGCTTTGTAGTTTTCATCGATGGTGCCCGCCGCCAATGCCAGCCGGGCGGAAGAAACCCGGTAGTCGTGTAGCCTGCGGAACAAGTCGCTGCGGGCTTTTTGCAGCGCGACTTCGGCGTCGAGCAGGGCAACGATGGTCACCAGCCCGTGGCGGTAGCGGTTGCGTACGATGCGCAGCGTTTCCTCGGCCTGGCCGACGGCCGTGCGCGCCACCGAAATAGCCTGCCAGGCGCTGTGGACCTGCAGAAAGGCCTGGCGGGTCTGTACCCGTACGGCCAGCTCCATCTGGCGGATACGCGCGCGTGCAGCCCGTTCCAGGTCCCGGGCCTCCCGCACCCTGGCCGAGATGCGGTTGCCCGAGTACAGGTTCAGGTTCATCATGGCGCCGACGGTGTAATTGTCGGCACTGTCGCTGAACTTTTCGGTGTTGATTTCGTAGTTGCCGATGAGATTGAAAGACGGCAGATGGGCGGCACGCGCCTTTTTGACGGCTTCGCGCGCGATAAGCTCCTGGTTGTGCAGCAGTCTGAGGTCCGGCCGACGGGCCAGCGCCTGCGCGGTCCAGTGGGCCTGGCTGGCATGTGGCGCCGACACGCTGTCCAGTACGGAAACCGGCAGGAAGTGTTCATCTTCCTCGCTGCCCATCACGGCGCTCAACGCAGCCCGGGCAACCGCCACGTTGCTTTCCGCCTGCAGGCGCTGCTGCTCCAGGCTGGCGATGCGCACCTGGGCCCGCAACAGGTCGCTTTTCACGAAAAAGCCGGTCTGGTAGCGGCTTTGCACCATTTTCAGGTTGGCGCGGGCGCTTTTCAGGCTCTCTTGCACCACGCGCAGGTCTTTCTGGGCCAGCAGGAGGTTCAGGTAGTTTGTGGTGGCCTCGGCGATGATTTCCTGCCGCGTGCGCTGCAGCTGCAGGGCGGCCGCGTCCCGGCCCAGTTTGGCCTGTTTGTGGCCGTACCAGGTCCGGCCGCTGTCGTACAGCGGCCAGACCAGCGAAAAACGGCTGTTGAAATTGTCGACGGCGTCCGGACTGTTGAGTCGCTGAACATCGAAATCTTCCTGGGTAAAGACGCCCTGGTTCAACAGGGTCCCGAAAGCCAGCGTGGGGTTGTTCGTATGGTTGAAGCGTTCATCGAAGGCCACCTGCGGCAGAAAGCCGGAGCGGGCCTGGGTGACGCGCTCCCCCGACGCATCCAGCTGGGATTGCGCCGCCATGATCCTGGGGTTGTGCTTCAGGGCGGCCTGGATCGCATCGTCCATGGTCAGCATGTGCTGCGCCGGCCGAAATTGGGCTGTCACATGTGTGCCGGTCAGCATCAGCATCAATACGACGCCTGACAGCACCGTGGCGGCAGATGATTTCATAGGAGGTCCTCCATGAAAGAAACATGAACCCGCGGGCCGCAGCGGCGGACCGCGGTTTGCTGCTGCAGACTATAAGTGGCCTTCGGGTCACTGTCAACGGGTAATCTTTTACAGCTGTTTCGGCGGGTTGCATGAGCGGCGGGCCACGGCCCCGCGGGAGATTGGAAAATTTCCGGGATCGACCGGCTTGCACTGGTGGCGCAGGATTCTTATAGTACGACCAGTCGCTCGCAGCGCCGCAGGTGCAACATGGCGGCGGCGCAAACCATGAACACCCGCGCGTGACGGGTATTTCGAAGGAAGCTGAAAATGCAATGGACCGCCGAAGCTGAATCCGCCATCCGCAAGGTGCCCTTCTTCGTGCGCAAGAAAGTCAGGACGCGCGTGGAGCGCGAAGCCCGGGAGGCGGGCAAGACCCAGGTCTCGCTGGCCGAGGTCAAGCGCACCCAGACACGCTATCTGACCGGCATGCACCGGGATGTTCAGGGCTACCGTATTGAAATGTGTTTTGGCCCCAGCGGCTGCCCCAACCGGGCGGTGGCCGGCGATGACCTCCATGCCCGGCTGGAAAAGCTGCTGGAAAGCGAGGACCTGCTGAAGTTTCTGAAAGCGCGCGTCGATGGCCGTCTGAAATTTCACCACGAATTCAGGATTTCACTGGCGGATTGCCCCAATGCGTGTTCCCAGCCCCAGATCCGGGATGTGGGAATTATCGGGGCGGCCGTGCCGGCGATTTCCGATGCAGACTGCAGCCTGTGTGCCGCCTGTGTGGAAACCTGCCGCGAAAATGCCCTGTCGCTGGGAACCCAGGGTCCGCCGGTGCTGGATGGCGCCAGGTGCGTTGCCTGCGGCCAGTGCGTGGCGGCTTGTCCCACCGGCACCATAGAAACCGGACGCAAAGGGTACCGGGTACAGCTGGGCGGCAAGCTGGGCAGGCATCCCCGATTGGCGCGGGAGCTGCCCGGCATATACGATCCGCAGCAGGTGCTGACCATTGTGCGTGACTGCCTCAACCTCTACAAGGCCCGCAGTCGGCATGGCGAACGCTTTGCAGAGCTGTTCGGGGCGGATGATTTTGACGCCTTCTGCCGACGCTACGGGGGATAAGGGGCTTTGTAGGCTGACGCCCTAGTGCTCGGAAAGCACCTTGCCGCGTGTGCTGATGACGATTTCGGTCATGGGGATCGCCTGGCCGGATGCGGCCAGCGCTTTTTTGATCATCATCGGCAGACCCGAACAGCAGGGGACTTCCATGATGACGTTGGTGATGCGCCGGATACCGGCGTGCTTGAACATGGCCGTGAAGCGCTGGACGTATTCTTCGGCGTCGTCGAATTTGGGGCAGCCCATCACCACCACGCGATCCTTCAGCAGTTCCGGGTGCAGTGCCGGATAGGCCACGGCAGCGCAGTCTGCCAGCACCAGCAGGTCGGCGCCCTTAAGAAAAGGCGCATTGGGCGGAACCAGGCGGATCTGCACCGGCCAGTGGGAAAGCGCCGAATCCGTGTCGCTATCGGGTGGCGCCATGCGATTTTCCGGTGCTCCCGGAGCGAAGATCTGGATACCGGCGGAAGGGCAGCCGGCAGCCGGCGCCGCCGCAGATTCCTTTTCCCTTTCATCCAGGTAGGCTTCAACAGCCTGCTCATCGAACTCGTCGGCTTCGCGCTCGATGATTTTCAGCGCGCCGGTGGGACACTCGCCCAGGCAGGCGCCCAGTCCGTCGCAGTATTTTTCGGCTACCATGCGCGCCTTGCCGTCGACGATCTGCAGTGCCCCTTCGGCACAGGAGGGTACGCACTGCCCGCAGCCGTCGCACAGCTCTTCATCGATTTCAATAATTTTGCGTGTAATTTTCATGGCTTCTCCGTATGTTTAGCGGGTGTCAGGAGGTTTGCAGCAGGGTTTCGGCTTCCTTGCGCCCCGCGGATGTGCGAAGGTGCGTTCCGATCTTTTCCGCCAGTAAATCCCTGTCAGCGCCGCCTGTCTTTACGGCCTCTTCCAGCTGTGCCAGCATCTCGGCGTCGGCAACGACGGCGGCTTCCGGCGATATCTGATCTCCGGCGGCGTGGATCTGCTTCAGCGTTTCGAGCACGGCTTCGATCAGTTTGTCACGGGCGCGCAGCCGCTGCAGCACTTCCGCGGCCACGGGAAGAGCGCCGTCAGACGACGGTTCATCCGCACCCTTGAGGTAAGCCGCCGACAGTGCCACCGCCATGTTGGCCTGTTCGAGCTTGCCGATCTTGTCGGCATAACGGGCCACCCGCGTGACGTGCGCGATGCGCTTGAAATCCCGACCGTAGTGCCGCTTCATTTCGACGGCCACGCGGTCTTTGAGCAGGTTCTCCTGCTGCGCCACCAGTTCGGGCGGCAGATTGCCCAGGCACTGTTCGGCATACTGGCAGTAGGCCGCACAGCCGAAATCCATCTTGGGGTTGACGAAACGGTGGCCGCACTTGCCGCACTTGCGGGAAGTATCGTCCTTGAAAAATTCGACCATGGCACCGCATTGCGGGCACTTGGCTTCAAAAATCGAGCCTGCGGTCCAGTACTGGGTATCCTGTCCGGGGCATTTCATGGCGGTATCTCCTTCTGCCGCCGTCTGCCGCAACCGGAATCTGCCGGGTTCCGCCTGCGGACTGACTATTCGTTGGCGACCGTAACTGAAAGTCCGTTGGCGGCGCTTTCCCCGGATGGGGGAAGCGCCGCGGTTAAAGCCCGCTTATCCCAAGATGGCTTTCAGATCCTCTTCGGGCGTGCTGATGGGCATGATGTTGAAGTTTTTCACAAGTACATCCAGCACGTTGGGTGTTATAAACGCCGGCAGACTGGGCCCCAGGCGCATGTCCTTGATGCCCAGGTGCAGCAGTGTCAGCAGGATGGCGACCGCTTTCTGTTCATACCAGGACAGAATAAAGGAAAGCGGCAGGTCATTGACGCTGCAGTCGAAGGCGCCGGCCAGGGCGGTGGCGATCTTAACCGCTGAGTAGGCATCGTTGCACTGGCCCACATCCAGCAGCCGCGGGATGCCGCCGATGTCGCCCAGATCCTTGTCGAAAAAGCGGAATTTGCCGCAGGCCAGGGTCAGCACCACGCAGTCGTCGGGAACCTGCTCGACAAAACGGGTATAGTAATCGCGGCCCAGTTTGGCGCCGTCGCAGCCGCCCACCAGGAAGAAGTGGCGGATGGCCTTGCTCTTCACGGCATCGATGACTTTGTCGGCCACGCCCAGCACGGCGTTGCGGCCGAAGCCCACCATGACCGTCTTGCCTTCGGTATCTTCGGCAAAACCCGGCAGCTCCAGGGCGCGGTTGATCACGGGCGTGAAATCGTCGTTGGACACATGCGTGACCCCCGGCCAACCGACCAGGCCGGTGGTAAAGATATTTTCCTTGTACGATTCACGCGGTTTCTGGATGCAGTTCGTGGTCATCAGGATGGCGCCGGGGAAGGCGTCGAATTCCTTGGCCTGGTTCTGCCAGGCGGTACCGTAATGACCATGGAAGTGGGGATATTTTTTCAGTTCCGGATAACCGTGGCACGGCAGCATTTCGCCGTGGGTGTAAACATTGATCCCTTTGCCTTCGGTCTGCCTGAGCAGCGTGTCCAGGTCCTTGAGGTCGTGGCCGGATACCAGGATGGCCTTGCCCTTCTTGGCGCCCAGGGGGACCTGCGTCGGAACCGGATGGCCGAAGGTGCCGGTGTTGCCCGCATCCAGCAGCTCCATGGCGCGCAGGTTGACTTCGCCGCATTTCAGAGCCAGACCGACATAATCGTTCACTCCCAGGCTCTTGTCCAGTGTGGCGGCCAGGGCTTCGTGGATAAAGGCGTACACGCTGTCGTCTTCCTGCCCCAGAATGCGGGCATGGTCGGCATAGGCGGATACGCCTTTCAGACCGTATATCAGAAGTTCGCGCAGTCCGAGCACATCGGGGTCGATGTCGGGGTCGGACTTGATTCCCACCTGCCGGGCCTGGTCGGTCAGCGCTTCTCTGCCGTCGGCCGGCTTGAATGCCGCCGCGTCGTCGGCAAAGTCGGTGCGGCCGCCGGCAGCAGCGACGCGTGCTTTCAATTTATCGCGCTGACCGATGACTTCCTGGATCATGGAGACGAACCGATCAGGATCGAAATCCACGTTGGTCAGTGTCGAAAAGACGGCTTCACAGGTGAGCTTGTTGATTGCGGGGTCGCTGATGCCCACTTTACGGGCTTCGACGGCCACCTGGGATAGGCCTTTCATGGCGTAAATCAGAAGGTCCTGCAGCTCGGCGACTTCGGGCTGTTTGCCGCATACGCCGAGCTTGGTGCAGCCTTCGCCTTTGGCGGTTTGTTCGCATTGGAAACAAAACATGGTAAACCTCCTACTCTGTGTCTGGTGCCGGCCTGCCATCCAGGCGGGGCCGGACGGCGGAGCGACGTTTTTTAAAAGAAGTACATCAATTGATCGACTGTGTAACTCTACGCCTACAGCTGCGGGTTTGCCTTGACTTAAGTCAAGAAGGGCTGATAGTTTTAAAAAAGCATGAATGAAATCCGCAAAGTGCTTTCGGGCATTGCCCTGTTCAGCGGTCTGGCGCCGGACGAGCTCGATCAGGTGCTGCAGATCACGCTGCAAAAAAAATTTGCCCGGGGAGAGACGGTTTTTGTCGAAGGCGACCGGGCCGTCGGATTTTACGTGGTGCGCAAAGGCAGGATCAAGATCTACAAAGTCTCATCCGAGGGCAAGGAACACATTCTGCATATTTTCGGCGGCGGCCATCCTTTCGGGGAAGTGCCGGTCTTTACCGGCCGGCGGTTTCCGGCCAGTGCCCAGGCCATCGCTTCCAGCGAACTGCTCTTTTTGCCGCGCCGGGCCTTTGTCGACCTGATTGCCGCGCAGCCGTCGCTGGCGCTGAACATGCTGGCGGTGCTGTCCATGCGGCTGCATGAATTCACACTGCAGATCGAAAACCTGTCGCTCAAGGAAGTGCCCGGCCGGCTGGCTTCCTACCTCATGTACCTGGCCAGTGAACAGGACAATCCGCGGCACGTGGAACTAAAGATTTCCAAGGGCCAGCTGGCCAGTGTGCTGGGGACCGTCCCCGAGACGCTGTCGCGGATTTTTGCGCGCCTTTCCGACAGCGGTCTGATTTCCGTCCGGGGACGTGCCATCGAACTCATCGACGCCGACAGCCTGCGCCGCATCGCCGCCAGCGGCCGGGCGGACGGTTGACAGCGCGCCGCCCCATGCAGCACGGAACTGTTTGCCGCAGGGTACACGCAGCGCTTAAGGATGCTGACGCTTCAGCTCCAGCTGTGAGATGATATACTCACACAGCCGCCCGGCTTCGGCCGGCAAAAAGCGCGGCGCCCGGCAGTCCAGTTGTTCATCGCTGACCACTGCCAGCAGGCGCCGGTCTTCGAGGCACAGCGGCTGCTCCCCCACCTGGCTGCGGAACACCTCCACCTTGGGGAAGTCCGCCTGCTTGTATCCTTCACACAGCACAATGTCCGTATGATCCAGCAGTCGCAGCAATCGCTGCGGTCCGGGATCATGATCCATGTCCCGCACCATGCCGATACGCCTCGGGGAGCACACGATCGAAGTCGATGCGCCCGCGGCCTTGTGCCGCCAGCTGTCTTTGCCGGGTTTGTCCAGTTCCAGCCGGTTGCCGTGGTGATGCTTGATGGTGCCCACCCGCCATCCTCTGCGGGTAAATTCCGGGATGAGCCGCTCTAAAAGGGTGGTTTTACCCGATTGCGAGCAGCCCACGATCAGGACCAGCGGCGGTACGGAGGTTTTAGGGACTGCCTTGGATGGACTGTGCATGTCGCGGGTGCGGTGGTTCTGCAAGGCTATTTGTGCCTGACCAGTTCACGGCTCAGCAGACGCACATGAGCCATTTCTTCCTTGATGATGGCGTCTAACTTGTGCTTGCCCAGGTCCTGGGGAACAGTGTCTTTCATCCCCAGGTAAAATACGATGGAGTCTTTTTCGGCTTCGATGGCCGCCTTGAGAACTTCGCGCAGCGAACCGAGGTCGATGGCTTTTTCGAAAAACACCCGTGTATCCACCAGCGCCCGCAGGTACATGGCGGACTCTCCCTCAGGATCGAAAACCGTGGGTGCTTTTTCGGCAGCGGTCAGATCCCGGCGCATGGCGGCGAAGGTTTTCTCGTGTTCGACTTCCATGTCGGCCAGCTCCAGCAGAAATTTGCGCGTTTCTTCGTTTTCAGCCGATGCAGCTGCCTTGCGGTAGAATTCGGCGCCGTTGCGCTCCATCTGCTGCGCCATCTCGAAAACTTCATCCGCACTGAAATCGTAGCTCATGCTGCCTCCATTTGGGGTTGACGGTTTCCCGGGTTGCGGAAACACCCGTAAATTACGAACGTATCCTATGATAAGAACGGATGGGCTGTTTGTAAAGCCGTCAGCGAAGCCGTCAGCGGTTCTCCCAGCGGGGAGGTTTTTTCTCCAAAAAAGCGCCGATGCCGACCTGGGCGTCCCGCGCCAGGTTGTTTAACGCGATGGTATGCGAGGCATACGCCAGGGCCTTGTCGTCCGGTTGGTCGATCTGGTCGTAAAAGGCGCGTTTGCCGATTCTCAGTACCAGGGGGCTGGCTTCGGCGATCTGTCGCGCCAGCTTCTCGGTTTCGGCGGCCAGCTGCTCCATCTTGACCACGCGGTTGACCAGTCCCAGCTGCTTGGCTTCCGTTGCCGGCACGTAACGTCCGGTCATGAGCATTTCCATGGCCGCCCTGCGGCCGATGGCACGGGAGATCGCCACCATGGGCGTGGTGCAGAAAAGCCCGATTTTGACGCCCGGGGTGGCAAAGCGGGCGCCTTCTTCGGCCACCACCAGGTCGCACCATGCCGCCAGTTGGCAGCCGGCGGCCGTGGCAATTCCCTGGACGGCGGCGATGACCACCTGGGGGATCTGATGCAGCATCTGCATCATGGCCGTGCAGCGGTCGAAAATGTGCTTGTAGGTTTTCATGTCCGCGTCCACCATCTCGGCGAGATCGTGGCCGGCGCAGAAATGATTGCCGGCGGCGCGCACGATGAGGACACTGATGTTTTCGTCTTCGGCCAAAGCGGTGAGCACGGCCGTGATTTCGCGGATCATGGTGCGCGACAGCGCGTTGATTTTAGACGGGTTGTTGAGCGTCAGAAAGGCCAGCGGCGGCCGGTGTTTGAATTCGATTTCGGTGTAGGGCATTGCAACCTCCTTCGGTTTCGATTGACGATGCATCGGTTTTCCGCCTTTTCGATCCGCAGTCGTGCTTTCCGGAAGAAACTATCCGGTTTCCAGGGAGCGGGCCAGGATTTCCACCGGGTGCCGCACCGGCAGTGCGCCGCGCTGTTCCATCTGCATGCGGCAGGTGGGGCAGTCGGTGGCGGCGACATCTGCCCGGCTTTCGGCCAGGCGGTTCGCCAGGTCCTGTCCCAGGCGGGCACTCACGGCCGCGTTGCGGACCGCCATCCCCCAGCTGCCCGCCATGCCGCAGCAGTGGCTGTCCAAAACGATGGCTTCGATCCCCGGAATGCCGGCCAACAGGTCCGCCGAACTCTGTGGCGCGGTCTGCACGCGCAGGTGGCAGGGCGCATGATAGGCCACGCGTCTCTTTTGGCGCGCCAGCGGCAGGCGGTCTTGTGAATCGCCGACCAAGCGGCTGATGTGCAACGTCTTGGCGCGGATACGCGCCGCTGTTTCGGGCGGCAGCAGCCAGCCCCACTCGCGCATCAGCGCCAGACCGCAGGAGGAACAGGTGACCACGATGCAGGCGACGGTTTTCAGCAGGTGCCGCCAGGCAGACAGGTTTTGTGTGATCTTCCTGGCCGCCGGACGCGCCATGCCCTTGGACAGCATGGGCAGTCCGCAGCAGTGCTGCACGGGCAGGTGCACCTGCATCCCCATGGCGGTGAGTACGGCGACGGCGGCCTCGCCGATCTCCGGCCGCACATAGGTCGCGTAGCAGCCGGCAAAGTAAAGCACGCGGGTGCGGCCGCTGCCGCTGACAGCCGGCAGCCTTTCGGTCAGGCTGCGCCGCGCAAAGGCACGCGGCAGCCGCTCGGGCGCGATGCCCGTGATCCGTCTGACGGCCCGCTGTACCCCTTTGAGGCGCAGCGGCAGCACCGGCAGGCCGCCGGTTGTGCATGCCATGCGCCCGGCGGGCTCCAGGCTGGTAAGCAGACGGTCCTGCGGGCGTGCCCCGAAGCGGTGGACATACTGTGCGCGGGCTTCCAGGGCCATTTTGGGAATATTGACATGCGAGGGGCACTCCACCCGGCAGCTGCCGCAGTTGATGCACTGCCGCATGACTTCCTGAAAAGCCCGGCGGTACAGCGCATGCTGGGCCACGGCACCACTGACCAGGCTGCGCAGCAGGTTGGCCTTGGCCCGGGGAGTGGCGGACTCTTGGTGGGTGAACTTGTAGACCGGGCACATGCGCGTGGCAGTGGTCACGGTGGTGCACTTGGCACAGCCGTGGCAGCTCTCGACGGCCGTTGCAAAACCCCCGGGCCACAGCAGGTGTCGGCCCGGCAGTTCCCGGGTGCGGGCGCGCCCGTTGCCGAAGCGCAGGTCTCTTTGCATCTGCTGCGGATCACCGTGGGTTTTGATGTCCGGGTTCAACCGCCCGTCCGGGTCCAGCAGCTGTTTGACCTGCTCGAAGAGCGGGTGGATGCCGGGGTACTGGCGCCGGATGTAGGCGCTGCGCAGCCGGCCGTCGCCGTGCTCGCCGGAAACGGTGCCGCCCAAGGCATGCACCAGTTCGAAAAGGTCGTCGGCCAACACTTTCAGCAGCCGCCGGTCGCGGCCGCTTTTCAGGTCCAGCAGCGGGCGTGTGTGCAAAAGGCCCTTGGCGATGTGGCCGTAAATGACGAAATCCACGCGTCTGTGCGCCAACAGGGCGTACAGGCCGTTGAAAAACGGCGCCAGCGCGCTGACCGGCACGGCGGCGTCTTCGATAACGGCCGCGATTTTGCGGCGTCCCCTGAGGCGGTAAAGCGTCGGTACGGCCGCTTTGCGCACGGCCCACAATTCGGCTTTTTCATCCGCCGCAGACCCGCTTTTCAGATGCCGGCAATGGCATTTTTCCCTTAGGCGCTGCACCGCCCGCCCTGCCGCCCGGCGGCAGGGGGCTTCGCCGGGGCCGTCGAACTCGATCAGCAGCAGGTTGTCCACGTCCCGCGGCAGGCGGTTCTTCAGGTGCCCGTCGGTTTCCAGCGCCAGGCGCAACAGCGACCGGTCCATGATTTCGATCGCCGAAGGTTTGAGCGGCAGCAGGGCCTGCACAGCCCTTACGGCCGACTGGATGTCGTCGAAGCCGGCAACCACCAGGCAGTCGGCCGCCGGCCGCGGCGCCAGGGCGAACGTCAGCTGCGTGACGATGCCCAGTGTGCCCTCGCTGCCGGCGAAAAGGCCGCCCAGCTGCAACCGGCCGTTGCGCACCAGACCGCGCAGGTTGTACCCGCAGACGTTTGCCACGACATCCGGGTAGGCACTTTCGATGCGCCCGCGGTTTTTGGTGTAGAGTGCCTGCAGGCGCTGCAATGCCGGGGGCAGGTGGCGGCCGGCGGCGGAAATTTCGGACAGACGTAGAACCTGCCCGTCGGCGAGGACGATTTCAGCATCCACGACATAGTCGGCGGTGTGGCCGTATTTGACGGCATGCGAACCGCTGGCATTGGTGTTGTACATGCCGCCGAGGGTGGCGTACTCCGCGCTGGACGGATCGGGCGGAAAGAACAGGCCACTGTGCGCGAGCGTGGCATTGAGCTCTCCCAGCCGGTATCCGGGCTGGCAGGTGAAGGTTTTTGCGTCCCGGTCCAGCTGCAGCAGGCGGTTCATGTGATGCGTAAAGTCGATAATGATGCCCCGTCCCAGAGCGCTTCCGCATAGGCCGCTGCCGGCCCCCCGTGCATGCACGCAAAGACCGCTGCGGCGGGCAAAGCCGACTGCAGCGACGACATCGTCCCTGTCGCGGGGATAGACCACGGCAGCCGGAATCACCTGAAAGATGCTGGCATCGGCGGCCAGCATCCGGCGGGTGAAACCGTCCGTATGGATTTCGCCGCGCAGGACCCGGGCGAGCGATTTGAATTTCGGATTCACGGCAAACCTCGCGTTGCGTCCGGCGCCGGACCGGAAAAGGCTGGCGCCATATTGACCGATTATGGTAAGCGTGGCAACAGAAAAAGAACCCATCACGCGAGGAGAATAACCCATGCCCGAATTGGCGTTTGTAAGCGGCAGGATCCTGGCCATCGAGGATGCCGTTGTGCCTATCGAGGACCGCGGCTATCAGTTCGGCGACGCTGTCTACGAGTTTATCGCCAGCTATGGCGGGCGGCTGTTTCAAGCCGACGCCCACCTCGACCGGCTGGAGCGCTCCATGGCGGCCCTGGATTTTCCGTCCCTTGCCCGGGACCGCCTGAGAGGCGACATCAGGCGCCTGTATGATCGGGCGGGACTGGAGCGCGCCGGCCTTTACATCCAGGTGTCGCGCGGGGTGGCGCCGCGCAACCACGCCTTTTCCGCCGACCTGACGCCCCAGGTCGTGATGACCGTGCGCCGGTTAAAGGAGATCCCGCCCGCCCTGCTCGCCAGGGGTGCGGCCGTGATCACGGTGGCGGACCTGCGCTGGGGGCGCTGCGACATTAAGACCGTCCAGCTTTTGGCCAACGTACTGGCCAAGCAGCGCGCGCTTTCGTCCGGAGCCGATGACGCTGTTTTTGTGGCCGGAGACGGCACTGTGCGTGAAGGGACCAGTTCCAACCTGTTCATGGTGCAAAAGGGCCGGGTGCTTACCCACCCGCTGACCGCGCACATCCTGCCGGGCATCACCCGGGCGGTTGTCATCGAATTATGCCGTCAGGAGCATCTGACCTGCGAGGAACGCTTTTTCGACCGCGACGCGCTGTACGCCGCCGACGAGATCTTTCTGACCGGCACCACCACCGAGGTGCTGCCGGTGGTCAGCGTCGACGGCCGCAACATTGCAGACGGGAAGGTGGGGCCGGTCGCCAGAAGGCTCCGGCAGGCCCTGCGGCGGCGGGCGGGCGGCGATTAGAGGCGCATTTCAGACCGCCGGCCGTGTATCGGCCCAAGAAGCGGGGCGAAAGACCCCGAAAGTTTCAGCGTGGCCGGATAAACAATTTCAGCCCCGCGGCCAGTACATGATGACGGCCACGCCGATCAGGGCGATGCATCCCCCGATTATATCGAAACGGTCGGGCGCGATGCCGTCGATTTTCCAGCCCCACAGAATCGACAGGGCGATGAAGACCCCGCCGTAAGCCGCATAGACACGCCCGAAATGCGCCGGCTGCAGCGTGGGGATGACCCCGTAGAGTATAAGAATCGCAGCGCCGGCCACACCGTAGCTGATCGGCCTGTTTTCCCGCAGCCACAGCCAGACAAGATACCCGCCGCCGATTTCACACAGGCCCGCCAGAATGAAGTAGCTGATGGATTTGACAAGCATAGGGTTTGATCATGTACAGGGGCGGTATGCCGGCGGCTGCAGTTGCGGCTGCTGCCGCGGTGCGGCCTGTTCGGGCATCATGCGTACAACCGGCCGGAGCGAAATCCGAAAAACCCTGACGGCGCTTTACCGGAAATGCGCAGCCAGGTCGGCATGGGCGCCAGTTGCCCCCGAATGACACCGCTCAGCCGATCTGGGCCACGACCGGCACGATCAGAGTCTGCGACGGGTTCAGGCGGCGGAAATCCAGGTCCGGGTTGTACTTGGTGACCAGCCAGAAGGGGACGTCGAACACCTCGCGGCAGAGCTTCCAGATGTTGTCGCCGCGCTTGATGGCATAGGAACGGGTCTGCTCGATGCGGTAGGCCGCCAGGAAGTCTTCGGCCATTTCCTTGTGATATTCGTAGCGTTTCTCTTCGAACACTGCTTTGGAAACACGCTCCAAGGGGATCTTGATGCGCTCGTGCAGGCGGATGGCGCGTGAAAACGCGAAGTGGTTCAGGTGCCGGATCTGCCGCGTGGCGACCCCCAGCCAGTCGGCGTAATGGCCCAGGGTTTCGGCGGCCTGCACACGGATGTAGCCGATCCGGCGGCCGTTGGTGATGCGTACGGACTCCACCGTCAGGTTTCCGCTGACCACGGCCGGATTGATGGCCACGGCGGCAGCGGCCGGCGCAGGTGACGCGGCGGCCTCCTTGAAAGCGGCCTGCGCCGGCGGCAATGCCGGTGTCGGCCGTTTGCCTGCAGGCGCAGGCCTGGATTTTGCCGCCAGCAGGACGGCTTTGGCCGGCTGCGGCGGGACGGTTTTGGCTGCTCCGGCCGGTTTTTCGCCGGGCAGCGGCAGGCGCAGATTTTGCCCGGGCCGGATGATGGCGCGGCCGTTCAGATCATTGGCCTGCATCAGGGCCGCCAGCCGCAGGTCGTGCATTCTGGCAATGGCGCCCAGGGTGTCACCGCGGCGCACCATGTAAAAACGGCTCCTCTTCTGGTGCGGCCGGTAGATGCCTGCCAGCAGGCGTGCGGGGTGCGTGGAAAGCTTTTTCCCGGCCGCCGGCGGCAGGTGCAGCAAAAAACCCCTGGGGATGTACTTCTGCCCGCTGTAAATCGGCTGACGCAGGGCTGGATTGAGCCTGCGGAGTTCGCCGGGGTCCACGTGCAGGCGGCGGATGAGGTCCGCCAGGGAGGTATAGCCGGCCAGCTTGACGCTGACCGATTTTTCAGGCCGGCGCAGCTTCAGGTTGCCGAAGTAGCGGCGGTAGTTGCGGGCCACGTGGCGGGCGGCGATGAACTCGGGATAAAAATTGCGCGACGCGAACTTGAACAGCCGGCTCCGGTAACGCCGAAACACCGCTTCGTACCCGCCGTGGCGCCTTTTGGCACGCTGCATGCCGGCCAGCCCGTGGTTGTAGGCCGTGATGGCCAGGGGCCAGCTGCCCAGCGCCTGGTAGTTCTGTTTCAGCAGCCTGGCGGCGGCCTGCGAGGCGCGCAGGGGGTCGCGGCGCTCATCGACGGTGTAGTTGATTTTCAAGAACAGCCGCCCGGTGCCGCGCGTGAACTGCCAGATGCCGGAAGCGCCGAACTTGCTGTAGGCCTGCGGATTGAAAGAGGACTCCACGTGGGGCAGGTAGGCCAGGTCCTGCGGCAGGCCCTGGGAGCGGAAAATGCGTTTGATCTGATCCAGGTAGGCGCCGGACCGGATCATCCCCTGCCGAAAGCGGTCCTGCTGGCCGATCTGGCAGCGGATGTTGTTCCTGGCGCGGGCGAACGTGCGCCGGTCGGCATGCCTGCCGAACAGGGCCGCCACCCGTTTTTCTTCGGCCGAGCGCGGCAGCTGCCCGCCGGCCAGGCGGCCCAGAATCCTGCGGTAGTGCGCCTTGGCCGCCTTGATGCGCCGGGTGTTGATTTTGCGCGCGTTGCGGCTGTCGCGGCCGGCAAGCGCGACGACCGTGTAAATGATCGCCAGGTTCCGGCTGTCGTGCAGAATCCCCTGGCTGGAGGTATAGCGGGTGTAAACCTTTTTCCAGAACGCCACGTTGGGCGCCATGGCCGGGTAAACTGGAAAAGGTTCGGCTCCGGCCGTAACGGCGGCCAGCAGCAGGCCTGCCACTGCGCAGAACAGCATGGGGTATAGGGCCAAAAAACATTTTTTTTTCATGATACGGGCCTGCCGGACAACGGCCTAGCGGTGCAGGAGATCCCTGGCGGTGTCGGATACATGTGCAGCCACCTCTATCAGAAAGCCGGCCTGCAGCGCAACCGCAAAAGCGTCTGCCGGGCGCTGCGGTGCTGTTTTTTCCCCCAGCGCCCGCCTTGGCTATGCGCGCACGTCGACGTTGCGGCCGATGCCGGCGGCATGCAGCAGTTCCGTCATCTGCTGTTGGCTTTCGGCGATGGTTTTCATGACCGCCATCTGCGCTTCGGTCATGGCCTGAAGCTGTCTGAGCGCCACGGCCATGGCCGCCGTGGAAGTCGATATCGACCCGACATCCATTTTCCCGTCTCCCCGCTTTGATCGTTTATTTGCGATGCCAGTTCCTTTATCGGCAGGAATCCGGAAAAAGATTAGCCTCGATTTTCCAGAAAGCAATGCTTTGCCGCCGGCAGTCGAAAAAAATGTTGCCGTGTTGCTGCCGTCCGCGCCTGCAGGTTGACAACCAGCGCGATTCTGGGCTATGGCACTAGGCCTTTGCTGACGGGCGGGAATTTATGGCCGGCACGGCTGCCGGGCCGGGGAGAAACGGAGATGCCATGATCATCGGACTGGACGTCGGTGGCACCCACACCGATGCGGTTCTGCTGGAAAGCACCGGGCTGGTGAAGGCCGTCAAAGTGCCCACCGATGCTGCGGATCTGTTTCATACGGTGGAAACCGGCCTCGAAGAGATCAGTGCCGGTATCACTCCCCGGGAGGTGCGCCGTGTAGTGCTCAGTACGACGCTGACCACCAATGCCGTGGTGCAGGGTAAAGTCGGCAAGGTGGGGATGATCGTTTCAGCCGGCCCCGGCATCGATCCCGAATTTTTCCGCACCGGCGCGCATTACTTCTGCGTGTCGGGCAGCATCGACCACCGCGGCCGCGAAAGGGAAGCGCTGGACACGCATCAGATCCGGGATATTGCCGGCCGCCTGAAGGCTGCAGATGTCCGGCACGTGGGGGTGGTGGGAAAATTTTCGGTGCGCAACCCGGCCCACGAGCTGGCCATCGAAGAGACCCTGGGCGAGGGCTTCGAAAAAGTCTTTTTGGGGCACCGTATCGCCGGCGGACTGAATTTCCCGCGCCGCATCGCCACGACCTACCTCAACGCCGCCGTCTACCCGCTGCACAAGAATTTTTTTGAAGCGGTCCGGAAGTCGCTGCGCGAAAGGGGTCTGGACGTGCCCATCTACCTCATGAAAGCCGACGGCGGCACCCTGAATTTTGCATCGGCTATGGATTTTCCGGGCCAGACCATTTTGTCCGGTCCGGCCGCCAGCGTTGCCGGCGCCATCGCCGCCGCACCGGCCGGGGAACAGTGTTTGGTCCTGGATATCGGCGGTACGACCACGGACATGGCGGTGCTGGTGGACCGCGCACCGCTTTTGAATCCCGTGGGCGTGCAGCTGGGGTGTTATAAAACACTGATCCGGGCGCTGGATGCGCGCTGCATCGGCGTGGGCGGAGACAGCGCCGTCCGGGTGGTGGGGGGCAGACTGGACGTCAGCTCGCAGCGGCAGGGGCCGGCCATGGCCTTCGGCGGCCCGGCCCCGACGACCACCGATGCGCTCTGCGTCCTGGGAGAGATGGAATCCGGGGATCTGTCCCGCGCCCGCCGAGGTATCGCTTCGCTGGCGGACAAGGTGGGAAAATCCTGCCGTGCGGCCGCCGGCGAGGTTTTCGACCTGGCCTGCCGCAGGATCCTGGCGGCGGCGAATGACATGGTGGACCAGATCAACAGCAAACCGGTCTACACCATCCACGAACTCAAGGAAGGGTTGCAGATTCAACCGCGCAAGATGCTGCTCATGGGTGCCCCGGCGGCGGTGTTCGCCCGCCGGCTGCAGGCGCTTTCGGATTTCGAATGCGCTGTGGTGCCCCGCTGGGAAGTGGCCAATGCCATCGGTTCGGCGCTGGCGCGCACCACCTGCGCTGTGACGCTGTTTGCCGATACCGAACAGGGTATTGCCATGGCACCCGAAGAAAATTTTCAAAGAAAGGTCGGGCGGGATTATTCCAGTCGTGACGCACTGACCGAAGCCACGGCGCTGCTGAAACGCAAGGCCCTGGCAAAGGGTGCCCGGCCGGAAGACCTGGAAGTGGAGGTCGTTGAAGAGGCGGCTTTCAACATGGTGCGCGGGTTTGCCACCACCGGCCAGAACATTCGCGTCAAGGTACAGGTGAAGCCCGGCCTGATCCATGAATACGCCGCCATCTGCGCGCAGTTGGCCCGACCGCAGGACGGTAGCACCTGCAGCTGGATTGCCAGCAGCGGAAACCCGAGGTGACAAGGCGATGATCCTGCGTGCGGCACATAAAACCGGCCTCGTTTTTTTCCCGGCCTTTGACTGGGCCATCAGCCCCACGCACCCCGAACGCGAGGAGCGCCTGCTCTACACCCAGGACCAAGTGCTGGAGGAGGGGCTGCTGGACATCGAGGGCATCGAGGAATTCAAGGCCGACCTGGTGACCGCCGCCGATGTGCAGCGCGTGCATTTCTGTGTGCCGGACCTGTGGCAGGTGATGACCGAATCCCACTTTATCAGCGCCGGCGGGGCCAAGGCCATGGGCATGGCGGTGTGCGACGGCCGGGTGGCCTGCGGGTTCGCCCTGGTGCGGCCGCCGGGTCACCACGCCATGCGCATCGTGCACGGCGCCAGGGGATTCTGCAACGTCAATAACGAAGCCGTTATGATTGAATTTCTGCGCGCCGCCTACGGTATCCGGCGGGTGGCCATCGTGGACACCGACTGCCATCACGGCGACGGCACCCAGGACATTTACTGGCACGATCCGGACACGCTCTTTATCTCGCTTCACCAGGACGGCCGCACGCTTTACCCCGGCACCGGCTTCCCCGAAGAGATGGGCGGCCCCAACGCCGTGGGCCGTACGCTCAACATCCCACTGCCGCCGCACACGGCGGAAGAGGGCTTTTTGTACATTATCGAACACGTCGTGCGGCCGATCCTTGCGGATTTCAAACCGGACCTGATCGTCAACTCCGCCGGCCAGGACAACCATTTTTCGGATCCGCTCACCAACATGGACTTTTCCGCCCGGGGGTACGCACGCCTCACTGAACTGCTCAAGCCGGACATCGTCGTGCTCGAGGGCGGCTACGCCATCGAGGGCGCGCTGCCCTATGTCAATGCCGGCATCATCCTGGCCCTGGCGGGGCTGGACTACAGCAAGGTGGCCGAGCCGGGCGGCAGTCTGCAGCAGAAGCGACAGCCCGCGGAAATCACGCGCCGGGTGCATGCCGTCGCGGAGCAGGTGTGCGGCATCTGGGATCAGCAGGCGGTCTTCCGGGAGCGCGCGCAAAATGGCGACCCCTTCCAGGAACGCAGCCGCAGTGTTTACTACGATACGGACGGGATCACCGAAAACCAGAAAGAAACCGTGCGCATCTGCGACGCTTGCGCCGGCGCGCTGAAAATCGCCTCGCACGCCAGTCCCGGCCTGCGCATCATGGCCGTGCACATTCCCTTAAACGCCTGCCCGGACTGCCGCCAGACCGCCCGCAAGTGGTACGAATCCGCTGACGACAGGGTCTTTGACCTGGTTTTTCTGCAGGATCGTCCGGCCGACAAGCTGCTCACCCGCAAACGCGCCTGAAGCGCATCTAGAGCCCGCACTGCTGCGCCCGATTGCCCGCCGCTCCGGCAAGGAGCGCCGGCCGCGGCACAGCAGGAGTGTTTCGTGGGCCGGCGTGGTGCGGCGCAGGAAGCCGCCGCATGCGGAAAGCCCGGCCGCCATTTCGACACCGCCGACGCCAGGGCTTGTTTTTTGTGGTTTGCGCATTACAGTAGAGTTATAGGTATTCCAACCCAGCCTGCTGCCGGTTTTTTCGGCAAGACGGCCTGACGATAAACAGGGCGCCTGATGGGTGTGTGGGTGGCCGTCCACGGTGCGGCTGTTGGATCCCCGAATCGGGCGTATGCGAAAAAGGAGTTTTGAAATGGAAAGACGTGTCGTTATCGAAACGGAAGACTGCATCGGCTGCGAGAGTTGTGTCGAACTCTGCTCGGATGTTTTTGCATTCAACGAGGCCGAGGAAAAGGCTGAAGTGATCCTCCCCGCAGGCGGTCCTGAAGACTGCATTGAAGAAGCCATCGAAACCTGCCCCGCAGAGTGTATTCACTGGGAGGAGTCTTAGCGGAAACATGGACTCGGGCCTGCAACCCGCAAAGAGCAAGGCGGCCTCAGAAAAGTACAGGCTTTTGTCCCAACATGTCAGACATGCGGTTTTGACCTTAAAGCGGGAAGCTGGATTTCCGGAGACCTGCCTGATAACTGGCGGATGGATGTTTTTTTTTGACTGACCCCATGATTGCAGAAAGGCGGCAACGATGAAGGACAAGTGGGTTGAAAAGCTGGAGTGCGCCATTGTGTGTCACCGGTGCAATGGAAAGATGGAGCCGACAGATCCCAGGATACTTTCCGTCTATGACCACCAAGCCATATGCATGACCTGCAAAAAAGAGGAAGAGCAGCGGCCGGACTACGAAAAGGTTTCCAGAAACACCATCGACCAGTGCCTGATCGACACGGAACTGCAGTATGGTGACCCCGCCGGGTACTGCTACCACCACTTCTATCCGTACACGTGCTGATGCCGGCGAACCCCGACACCCAGACCGGGGCCGTACGGGGATGCGGGCAGACACTTGTGGACCACGGCCGGCGGCGCGCGGCGGCCTGCTGAACGACGCGGAGCTTGCCGGGGGCACCGGCTTTAGTATCGGCAGCCCGCGCCGCTATTTCGAATACCTGCGTATTTCCTACCAGAGCATCCCCTTTTGCCGCCCCGCCACGTCAATTTGACCGGCAGCGTGGTGATGAAGTCCCAAACTGTACTGGCTGGATATCGGCCTCATGCGGCCGTTGCCGACCCCACCGACACAATCTCAGCAGCGCGATCGTTTTTGCGAACTGAAAACCGGTAAAGAAAAACGCAGATGGACCGATATCATAAACGGTTCGAAACCTGATGCAACAACAACATTATTAGGACCGGCTATTGGGAAAGTGGGAAATCGTGCCAGAAGAGACATTGCATTTTGACGACATGAAGAAGATCATCATCCGGCGTATCACGAGGAACTATATCCGTCACCATCTGGACACACTCTGCCTTGCTTTTGGCCAGCAACCCGAGCAGCTGGACGAACGCATCTGGCTGACGGCCGAGTACCAGAAATGGGCCAGGAACGAGCGGCTCTCCGAAGACGAGCTTGAGCGGCTGATGAACTTGGCCCCCGTTAGCGGGCTTCTGGATTGTCTTGAAGCGCAAGCCATGCTTAACTCTGCGAATCTTCCAGAAGCGCCGCCGCCACCCCCTCCCAAAAAGAACAAGGCCCTCATCATCGCATTCCCGCAACGAGGTTAAAATCCACCCATCGTTTCCAAGTTGACCGAGGCCGTTTTTATTTACATGTTATTTTAGTGTAAAAACATGTTGGAGGATGCGCTGCAACAGCGCCGACAGCTACAAAAGCGCGGATTGTTGAAGATGCCTCCGACAGAATCAGGCTCGGGTTTGGGCCCAGTAAGCCGGAAAATGACGCAAGTTAGCCGGATATTACGGTACGTGTATAATAAAATCAGCTGTATATCCAATAAAGTTGTGCTTTTCGAAGGCAAAAAAGCGTAAACACACCCTGTGGCAAATAAATGCTTGACATGCACAGCCTGTACACAGGCTATATGTGTAAGCATCATGTACTTGCGCACTGTCAAGCGGAAGAACCGGGACGGATCCACCGTCGCCTCCTACCAGCCGGCCGATGGCCTGGGGCTGCCGCGGGAGGTGGCCGCCGGCCTGGGGAAAACGGTTGGTCTGCAGAAGCATGCAGCCGTTCAACCCAGGGGCATTTTCCGTACTTTCGGCGGGGCCTGTGCGGACCAGGACCGGGACGAAGCGTACATGCTGTTCATGTTTTGACGTATAATTTCCTGGCAGCCGCTTTCGTCAAGGGCCCGACGCCTCTATGCCTCCCCGTACGTCTTGAGTTTGCGGCGCAGGGTATTCAGACCGATGCCCAGCAGGCGGGCCGTTTGGGTCTTGTTGCGTGCTGACTGCCGGTATACGTTGAGAACATGCTTTTTTTCGACCTCGGCCAGGGGTGCAATCTCGTCGGAGCCGATCCTGCTGCGGCAGAAGGTGACGGCCGCCTGCCGGCGGAGCTGCGCGGGTAGAAATTCGGCCGTCAGGGGCCGTCCGTCGGCCAGGTTGACGGCTGACTGGATGACCGCGCGCAGCTCACGCACGTTGCCCGGAAAAGGATACTCCATCAGCAGGCACATGGCCTCTTCATCCACCGCACGTTGCGGCGGCGCGACCCCGTACTGGGCCAGAAAGTGATCCACCAAAAGCGGTATGTCCTCGGTGCGTTCGCGCAGCGGCGGCAGGTGCAGCCAGCTGCCCCGGATGCGGTAGAAAAGGTCCTTGCGAAAGGTGCCGGCGGCCATCATGCTTTCCAGATCTTCGTTGGTGGCGGCAACCAGGCGCACGTCCACGCGCTGGGTCCGGCTGGCGCCCAGGCGGGTGTACTCCCCGTCCTGGAGCACCCGCAGCAGCTTGCCCTGCAATTCCAGCGGCAGGTTGCCGATTTCATCCAGAAACAGGCTGCCGCCGTGGGTGTGCTTCAGGTAGCCGGCACGCTCTTTTTCCGCCCCCGTGAAAGCCCCGCGGGTGTGGCCGAAGAACTCGGCTTCGAACAGGGAGACGGACAGTGACGCCATATTCACCGGGGTGAACGGTCCGGCCGAACGGGGGCTGGCGCGGTGAATGGCGCGCGCCAGCAGCTCCTTGCCGGATCCGCTCTCGCCGGTGATCAGCACCGGTACGTCACTGGCGGCGTGCAGTTCGGCTTCCTTCAGCACGCGCAGCAGACCCGGTGCGCGCGTGACGATGTCTTTAAAGGCGGTCGGATGCTTCAACGCCGGCGCGCTGCGGCCTTTGCCGATATCCAGGATATCCAGCAGGCGTTTGCGCTCCAGGGTGCGCTTCAGCGCCAGCACGAGGTCCTCCTGGCTCACCGGCTTGACCAGGTAATCGTAAGCCCCCTTCCGCAGGCAGGCAACGGCCGTGCGGGCGTCGTTGACCGCGGTCAGCATGATGCACTCGGTCTCGGGGCTGGCGGTTTTGATCCGCTCCAGCAACTCGAAACCGTCCATACCCGGCATATGGACGTCGATCAGCGCCACATCGAAGACGGCTTTGGCTTTAAAAAGCGCCGCGGCCCTGGCCGGATCATCTTCCAGGTGCAGGTTGGAAAACCCTGCTCGCATCAGTTTGCCGCGTGTCAGCGCCAGATAGTCGCGGTCATCATCGACCACCAGAATCGGTGTATTCATTTTCTCCGCCTGGGTGCAGTTTGTGAAAAACCATCGGTGCGTCATGCATTTGAACCTGCCAATCTGGACCATGCCATAATGGCACGCTTTTTTCAAGCCTTTGATCTCGCGGATCATTTTTGCCAAACCATGCCATAATGGCATACTCAGACGGCCGCTGTACCTGCCAAAAATGTCCGTGCCTCCACGGCTATGTCCGATAACATACTGAAGTAACAGTATTTAAAGTTTTAGCAGCCAACCGGCACAAAGATTGCTGAAGTGTGGGCAGAGCTTCACCTGACGGTTTTGGATTTCAGCGTCTTCCGGATATTCTGAAAACACTTGGCCGGTCCGCCGACCAGCCGGTGCATTTGAGGTTAAGGCCTTTAAAACCGGATAAACAAAAGGAGCATGCATGAGCTTACAGCGCAAATTCGAAGCCGGGGAATTTGCCATCCTTGCGGAAATCGAACCGCCCAAAGGCGCGGATGTTTCCCTGATGGTGGCCAACGCCCGGCGCGTCAAGGGGGAGGTTGATGCCTTTGTGGTGCCGGAGATGAGCAACGCCGTCATGCGTATGAGCTCGCTGGGCGGCGCCATGATCCTGCAGCAGGAAGGCCTGGAGACGGTTTTCCAGGTTTGCTGCCGCGATCGCAACCGGCTGGCACTGCAGGCGGATCTGCTGGCGGCCGCCGCGGGCGGCATCCCGAATGTGATGGCCGTAGTGGGCGAAGACCCCAGTTTCGGTGACCATCACCAGGCCCGCGCGGTCAACGACATCGGCCTGATCGAATTGCTGAATGTCATTCAAAGCCTCAAGCAGGGACGTGACATGGCCGGCATCGAACTGGCCGGTGCGCCGCAGTTCCTGGTGGGCACGACGGCCGCTGCCGGCGCGCCGGGCAAGTCCGCCGAACTGGAGGCCGAGGAGATGATGAAACGCGCCGCCGCCGGTGCGCGCTTCTTCATCACCCCGCCGCTGTTCGACACCAGTTTGCTCAAACCCTTCCTCAAACGCATCGACACGCAGAAAATCACCGTCATCCCCACGGTGCTGCTGCTCAAATCGCTGGGCATGGCGCGCTACATTGCCCGCAACATGGACCATGTCCACATCCCGGACACACTCATCAAACGGATCCAGCGGTCACCCGATAAGGCCCGCGAGTGCATCAAAATCGCGGCCCAGCTGGTCTCGGACTTGAAAACGGAAGGTTACCACGGGGTGCTTCTGTCGACCATCGGATGGGAACACCGCCTCCCGGAAATCATTGAAGGCATATAGGGGAAGGAAACATGGACGTAAATAAAGATGCGGGGAAAACCCCGGCAAACCATTCGTCGGAAGCAGTCGGCGCGGTTATGGTCGTCGGTGGCGGGATCGCCGGCATGCAGTCCGCCCTGGACCTGGCCAATTCCGGCTACTACGTTTACATGCTCGAGAAATCGTCGGCCATCGGCGGCATGATGTCCCAACTGGACAAGACCTTTCCGACCAACGACTGTGCCATGTGAGTGATCTCACCTAAACTGGTCGAGGTCGGCCGGCATCTGAACATCGAGCTTCTCACCAATACGGAACTGATCGATCTGACCGGTGCTCCCGGGAATTTCACTGCCACCGTCAGCCAGCATCCGCGCTATGTGGATCTGTCCAAATGCACCAGCTGCGGTGAGTGCACCAAGGTGTGCCCCATCGAGGTGCCCAACGAATACGACAAGGGCCTGAACCTGCGCAAAGCGATCTTTAAGCAGTATGCCCAGGCCATTCCGGGTGCTTTCGCCATCAGCAAACGCGGCACCGCCCCCTGCAAGGCCACCTGCCCGGCGCACGTCAGCATCCAGGGCTACATCGCCCTGATCAACCAGGGCAAGTACCGTGAAGCTTTGGCGTTATTCAAAGAAGCACATCCGTTTCCCGGTGTCTGCGGCCGGGTCTGCCATCATCCCTGCGAAGAGATCTGCACACGCAGCGACGTGGACCAGCCCATGGCCATCCAGTACCTGCACCGTTTCATCGCCGACCGGGACTTTGAGGAAGACACGCCGTATGTGCCCGAAGTGACGGATAAACGCGACGAAAAGGTGGCCATCGTGGGCTCCGGCCCATCCGGTCTGGCGGCCGCCTACTACCTGGCGCTTAAGGGCTATCAGGTGACAATCTTTGAAAAACTGCCCGTGGCCGGCGGCATGATGGCCGTGGGCATCCCGGAATACCGGTTGCCGCGCAATATTCTCAACGCCGAGATCGACATGATCCGGAAAATGGGCGTGACCATCAAAACCGGTGTCACCTTCGGTGAAGACATCACCCTGGAAAGCCTGCAAGCCGAGGGTTTCAAAGCCCTTTACCTGGCCATCGGCCTGCACGGCGGACGCTGGCTGGGCATCGAGAACGAGGATGTCGAGGGTGTCCTGCAGGGGGTGGACTTTCTGCGCGACTGCGCCATGGGTAAAGACGTATCCATCGGCGAGGATGTGCTGGTCATCGGCGGCGGCAACGTGGCCGTGGACGTGGCTCTGACGGCCAAACGCAAGGGTGCCAAAAACGTCACCATGATCTGTCTGGAAAAACGCGACGAAATGCCGGCCTGGGAGTACGAGATCCGCGAAGCGCTGGAAAGTGACATCCGCATCGTCAACAGTTTCGGCCCCAAGGCTTTTTTCATCGACAAAAGCAACCGCGTCTCGGGCATCGAGTTCAAGACCTGCACCGCTGTTTTCGATGAAAACGGCCGCTTCAACCCCAGCTACGACGACAATGCCTGCCAGCCCTTCTTCGGCGACACGATCATCATCTCCATCGGGCAGAGCGCGCTGCTGGATCCCATCAAAAGCCAGGGCATCAAAACCACACCGCCGGGCGGTCTGGCCGCCGATCCGGTTACACTGCAGACCCCAATTGACTGGGTGTTTGCCGGCGGCGACGCCTTTTACGGCCCCAAATCGGTGGTCGAAGCCGTGGCCTGCGGCAAAGAGGCCGCCGAGAGCATGCACCGTTTCATCAATGGCCTGGATCTGAAAGCCGGCCGCGACAGGGAATGGGCCTTTGAAAAACCGGACACCAGTACCGCTGCACGCCAAGAGCGCGTGCCGGTGCGCTGCCTGGACCCGGCCGCGCGGGAGTGCAACTTTCTGGAAGTTTCCTTCGGCTACAGTGAGGAGGAGGCCCGCCGCGAGGCCCGGCGCTGCCTGGAATGCGGCATCTGCTCCGAGTGCTACCAGTGCGTCAAGGCCTGCCTGGCCGGCGCCGTCAACCACGACGACCGGGAAGTCACCCGAAAAGTGCCGGTGGGCGCCGTGGTGCTGTGCCCGGGCAGCGAGACCTTCGATCCGCTGGCTCTGAATGAATTCTACCATTACGGCAGCAATCCCAATGTGATGACCAGCGCCGAGTTCGAACGCATCCTGAGCGCCTCGGGGCCCACGTTGGGTCATCTGGTCAAATTGTCCGATGAGAGCGAACCCAAAAAGATCGCCTGGCTGCAGTGCGTCGGTTCGCGGGACACCAACAAGTGCGCCAACAGCTACTGTTCGTCGGTCTGCTGCATGTACGCCATCAAGGAAGCCATGATCGCCAAGGAGCACGCCGCCGATGACCTGGACTGCGTGGTCTTCAACATGGACATCCGCACCTTCGGCAAAGACTACGAAAAATACTACCTGCGGGCGCAGGAAAAAGCCGGCGTACGCTTTGTCAAATCCCGCATTCACACCATCGATGAGATCGGGGAAACCGACCAGCTGCGCATCCGCTACGCGGATGAATCCGGCCAACCCTGCGTGGAAGATTTCGACATGGTCGTGCTTTCCGTAGGTCTCCAGATCCCGCCGTCGACGGTGGAGCTGGCCGCCAAACTGGGGGTGGCGCTGGATAAGGACAACTTCGTGGTCTCCGACCCTTTCCTGCCGGTGGCCACTTCACGCCCCGGAGTATACGCCTGCGGTGTTTTCCAGGGCCCCAAGGACATTCCCGGTTCGGTGATTGAGGCCAGTGCAGCGGCCTTGTCGGCCGGCAGTGTCGTTGCCGAGGCCCGCAATACCCTGACCAAGAGCGTCGAAATTCCCGACGAGAAGGAAGTCGCCGGCCAGACGCCGCGCGTGGGTGTTTTCGTGTGCAACTGCGGCATCAACATTTCCGGTGTGGTGGACGTGCCGGCGGTGGAGGAGTACGCTGCTTCCCTGCCCAACGTGGTATATGCCGGCAACAACCTGTTCACCTGCTCCCAGGACACCCAGGACAAGATCAAGGAAGTCATCGCCGAAGAAAACCTGAACCGCGTGGTGGTGGCGGCCTGCACCCCCAAGACCCACGAGCCCATTTTCATGGATACCCTGGAGGCCTGCGGCCTGAACAAGTACCTGTTCGAGATGGCCAACATCCGCAACCAGGATTCCTGGGTGCACCCCGATGACCCCGCCAAGGCCACCGAAAAGGCCAAACAGCTGGTGCGCATGGCGGTGGCCCGGGCCACCACGCTGAATCCGCTGCACGAAAAGAAAATCCCCGTGATTCAGCGCGCCTTGGTGGTGGGCGGCGGAGTGGCCGGCATGAATGCCTCCCTGGGCCTGGCGGACCAGGGCTATGAGGTCGTACTGATCGAAAAGGAAGAAAAACTGGGCGGCATGGCCAATCGCCTGACCGCCACCATCGAGGGCGCCGACATTCAGACCTACCTCCAGGAGTTGGTGGCACGCACCACTGCGCACCCCAAAATCCAGGTGCTGACCCGCTCGCTGGTGGTGAACTTTACCGGTTTCAAGGGAAACTTCACCACCGAAGTGCTGGTGGGGCCCGGCATGTACGAACGTAAGATCGACCACGGCGTAACGATCATCGCCACGGGCGCCAATGAATACCGGCCCGATGAATACCTTTACGGCCAAAACGAACACGTGGTTACCCAGCTGGAGCTGACCTCCAAGCTGGAGGAATCCGGTGCCGACGGCCTCAACCAGGTGGTCATGATCCAGTGCGTGGGCTCGCGCAACGCGGACAACCCCAACTGCTCCCGCATCTGCTGCCAGAGCGCCGTCAAAAACGCGCTGCACATCAAGCGCGAAAACCCCGCCGCCGATGTCTACATCCTCTACCGCGATATGCGCATGTACGGCCAGCTGGAGGATTACTACACCGAAGCCCGGCGCCTGGGCGTCATCTTCTCGCGATACACACCCGAAGAGCCGCCGCAAGTCGAAGCCGCCCAAAAGGGTGTCAAGGTAACCTTCAGGGACCACATTCTGGGCCGCTACCTGGAGGTAAGCGCCGATCTGCTGGCGCTGTCCGCCGGCATGCGGGCAGCCGACACCGACGAATTCGCCTCCATCATGAAGCTGGCGCGCAATGCGGAAAACCACTTCCTGGAGGCACATGTCAAGCTGCGGCCCGTGGACATGATGACCGAGGGGGTTTTTGTATGCGGTACGGCCCACAGTCCGCAGCTCATCAGCGAGACCACGGCCCAGGCGCTGGCGGCGGCCTCGCGGGCGACCACCTTTCTGGGTCAGCCTTTTCTGACGCTGTCGGCGGTTACCGCGCATGTGGAGGCCGAGCGCTGCGCCGCCTGCCTGGTCTGCGTGCGCTCGTGCCCCTACGATGTGCCCCGCATCAACGAAGACGGCGTCAGCTATATCGACGAGGCCCTGTGTCACGGCTGCGGCGTCTGCGCCGCTGAATGTCCGGCCAAGGCCATTGAACTCAACTGGTATGAAGACGATCAAATTCTCTGCAAGCTCGATGCCCTGCTGGAGGGAGTGCTATGAAAACCGAATTCGAACCGATCATCATCTGCTTCGCCTGCAATTACTGAGGGTACAACGCCGCGGACCTGGCAGGTACCATGCGACTGAACTACCCGACCGACATTCGTATCGTGCGCGTCCCCTGTACGGGGAAAGTGGATCTTTTGCACTTGCTGAGAGCCTTTGAAAAAGGTGCCGACGGCGTTTACGTGGTGGGCTGTATGGAGGGCGACTGCCACTTCAACAGCGGCAACCTGCGTGCGCGCAAACGCGTCGAACAGGCCCAGGCCATTCTGGACACCATCGGCATCGGCAGCCAAAGGGTTCAGATGTACAACCTCTCATCGGGTGAGGGCCCGCTGTTCGCGCAGTACGCTACTGAAATGCACACACGCATTCTCGAACTGGGGCCCAACCCCATCCGAGCCGGGCGGAGAGAGGCCGCCTGAGCCCGCGTGCGGAAACTCCGGCTTCCGATCCAGGACGGTCCGGCGTTGCAGAAAATTCAAGAAAGAGAGGTCGCTTTCCATGATTGTTGCCGACAGAAAACCAGTAGAGGAGATTATTGAGCAGATCAAGGATCATGACAATATTCTGATTCTTGGCTGCAACGAGTGCGTGACGGTATGTGAGGCCGGCGGGAAAAAGGAGGTCGGTGTACTGGCATCCGCACTGCGCATGCACGCCATGAAGGCGGGCCGCGACGTCAAAATCGACGAAGTCACCCTGGAGCGCCAGTGCGACCATGAATACCTGGAAGAAATCCGGGACCGTATCGACCAGTACGATGCCGTGGTGTCGCTGGCCTGCGGGGTAGGGGTCCAGTTCATGGCCGAAAAGTACCACGACATGCCGATCTATCCCGGCGTCAACACCACCTTTCTGGGGGCCACGGAAAAACGCGGGCTGTGGACCGAGCGCTGCCAGGCCTGCGGCAGCTGCATTCTGGCGCGCACCGGCGGCATCTGCCCGGTGGCCCGTTGCGCCAAGCGGCTGTTAAACGGCCCCTGCGGCGGTTCCAGCAAAGGCAGTTGCGAGATCAACAGGGAAGTGGACTGCGCCTGGCAGCTGATCATCGATCGGCTGAAGGCACTGGGCAAGCTGGATGAATACGAAGAGATCTGCCCCATCAAAGACTGGTCCACGGACCGGGCCGGAGGCCCCCGAAAAGTCGTCAGGGAGGATGTGCAGCTATGAACGTGAAGACACCCAGCAGACTGGAGAAGGTGCTGGCCGCCGGCCAGCTTGCCGTAACGTCCGAGTGCGGTCCGCCGCGAGGCAGCGACCCGGAAGTCATCATCAACAAGGCCAATTTGATCAAAGACTACGTGGATGCCGTCAACATCACCGACAACCAGACATCGGTCACCCGCATGTGCTCGCTGGCGGCCTGCATCCGTTTGAAACAGATGGGTCTGGACCCCGTGCTGCAGATGGTGACGCGCGACCGCAACCGCATCGCCCTGCAGAGCGACATCCTGGGCGCCGCATCCTTTGACATCAGCAACATCCTGTGCCTGTCGGGGGACCACCAGAGCTTCGGCGACAATCCCCAGGGGCAGAATGTACATGACCTCGACTCCATCCAGCTGATCCAGACGGTGCGCCTGATGCGCGACGAGGGCAAATTCTTAGGCGGCGATGATATCAAGCGCCCGCCGCAGATGTTCGTGGGTGCGGCCGCCAACCCCTTTGCCGATCCTTTCGAAATCCGGGTGTCGCGCCTGGCCAAGAAAGTCAAGGCCGGCGCCGAATTCATCCAGACCCAGTGCATTTACAACCTCGACAAGTTCGAGGAGTGGATGAAGGGGGTGCGTGAGCGCGGGCTGCACGAGAAAGTCTACATCCTGGCCGGCATGACACCCATGAAATCCGCCGGCATGGCCAAATACATGAAAAACCGGGTGCCGGGCATGGATGTGCCCGATGAAGTCGTCAAACGCCTGGCCGGCACGCCCAAGGAAAAGCAGGCCGAAGAAGGCGTCAAAATGTGCATCGAGGATATCCTGCGCCTCAAGGAAGTCGAAGGTGTGGCCGGCTTTCATATCATGGCCATCGAGTGGGAGCAGATAGTGCCGGAGATCGTAAAAGAGGCCGGCCTGTATCCCCGTCCGGATGCGGCCTAGGGCAAACACCTGCGGCCCTGGTTGCAGAAACAAGAAACAGGCTTCGAGACCGAAGACAAGCTCTGGTCGGCCGCAGCTGACAAGCCGCCCCGGTTTTGCGCCAAGGAAAGTTTTCAGATCAATAAAAACAGCCATGTGTTGCAAAGGAGGAAAGTTATGACAGGCAAAAAGAGAATTCTTATCGTGGATGACGAGCCGGATTTCGCCGCCATCGTCCAGGGGAATCTGGAAAGAGAAGGCTTTGAAGTCGAGGTGGCCTATAACGGTGTGGAAGGGCTGGAAAAAATACAGGCCAATCCGCCGGATGCCATCGTGCTGGACGTTATGATGCCGGAAAAAGACGGTTACGAAGTCTGCAAGGAACTCAAGGCCGGCGATCAGACGTGCGACATCCCGGTGCTGCTGCTGACGGCGGTGGCCTCCCATCTGAGTTCCACGCGCTACACACATGCGGACGGCATGGGTACGGAAGCCGATGACTACATTGCCAAACCGGCCTCGGCTGAAGAGATCACCGAGAGCATCAAGGGGCTGCTCGGCATGGACTAGCGGGAATCAAACGCCCGGCAGCCGGGCGGGGCACCAGGGAAAATACCGCTCCTGCCCCGGTGAGCCGGACAGCACATCGCCGAATGTGCCGCGACGAGACACCGATTACCCGCAGGACAACTCCCCGTTGCAGATGCTGACACCCCCTTTCCGGGCCGTGTGTAGACATGGGGTTTTTTGCAATGTTCATCGCACCGGCCGGATCTTTCTGCCGTTTTTATAAAACACGGACTGCTATCTTAAAATGAAAGTCTACTGTATCCTCGGTGACGAGCGGGCTCTGCGTTCGAAGTCACCCGCCCTTTTCTCAGCCATCCTGAAACGCCTCGGGATCCGGGGGAGCTACGTGCCTTTCATGGTGGCGCCCGAGAATCTCGGCCAGGCCCTGCAGAGCCTGCGCGTGCTCAACATCGCCGGCGCCAACGTCACCGTGCCTTACAAAGAAACGTGCCTTCCCTGCCTGGATGCGCTGTCCGAAGGAGCCGAAATCATCGGGGCCATCAACACCATCGTCTGTAAAGACGGCCAGCTCAAGGGATACAACACCAACGCCATCGGCATCATGGACGCCCTGAGTACCGCCGGGTTCAAGGTCGAAGGCACGTCAGCGCTGGTGATCGGCACCGGCGGGGCGGCCAAAGCGGCCGTATTCATTTTAAACTGGCTTCGGACACAGGTGGTTTACGTCTGCGGCCGCAGCCCGGCGAAAACCCTTGAAATGGCAAAACGCTTCCACAGCGAAGCCCTGTCCTTCGAAACGCTGTCCGAAGCCCCTTTCCCGGTGGATATCCTGGTCAATGCGACGGCGGTATCCACTCCGGACGAATCGCCGAAAATGGCCGCCTGGGTGCAGCAGCTGAAGCTGCCGCACTGCCGTCTGGTGCTCGATTTGAACTATGGACGGCAGAAAAATTTCTGGCAGGAGATGGCTGAAGCGCAGCGCATCCGTTTCATGGACGGCCTTGGCGTACTGGCGGCCCAGGCCAGGCGGACATTCGCGCTGTGGACCGGCATCCAGGTGCCACCGGAGGAGTTTGTCAGCGTACTCAAGGAGATCTGAGAAAAATCGGGAGGCCGTAGGCGGCCGGACGTCCGTAAGCCCCGCCAGCTACTCCAGCCGGCCCGCCGTCGTCGGCAGCAGCACGCTGAAGGTCGACCCCTCGCCCGGCGCGCTGTCCACGTGAATCATGCCGCCCAGGGAGTCCACCAGTCCCTTGACAATCGGCAGCCCCAGCCCGGTGCCGGTGATGTAGCGCGTTTTTTCGTCTTTAACGCGGTAGAATCTTTCAAAAATCCGGTCGATGTGCTTGTCGGCGATCCCGAATCCGTTGTCGATGACCTTGACGATGATGTTGATGCCGGCCAGCTCTGCGGCAACCTCTATTTTCCCGCCCTCCGGAGTGTAATTGATGGCATTGGTGATCAGGTTGCCGAAAATGCTCTCCAAGGCCAGGGGGTCGGTGTTAATGGGCGGCAGCGGCGCGGCAGGCAGCCGCAGAGTCAATGATTGTTTTTTGGCCCCGGCCCGGGAGCCCAGGAAATCCACGATATTCTGCAGCAGTTCCTCCAGCTGCACCGGCTGGGGCTCATGGCAGATAAGCCCCTCCTCGATGTGTGACAAATCCAGCAGATCGCCGATCATCGAGATCAGTCCCTGGGTTTTCTCCTTGGCCCGCGAGAGGATGTCCTGCTCCGCCACTATGGAGGAGTCAACCATGTCTTTAAGTACCTGGGCAATCTGCTCATGGATGGTCGCCAGCGGCGAGCGCAGCTCGTGCGAAACCTTGGCCACGAATTCCGACTTCAGACGATCCAGGACCTTCATGGCGGTAATATCCACAAAGTTCACCACGGCGCCCAGGCATTCTTTCTTTTCGCCCAACACCGGCTGGCCCCGGGCACGCAGGTACTTTTCATTGCCCAGAGAAAACTCGTGGTCCGGGATGTCGCCGTAGTCGATGTACTTTCCCTGCGAAATGTCCATCACCAGCCGGCAAAAGGATTCATCGGGAACATAGGCTTCGATCTGCGCGCCGGTTTTGGCATCTGCCTCCAGGCCGAAAAGCTGCTTGAAAGCCGGGTTCATCAGCACCACCCGGCCGGCATTGTTCGTCACCAGCACGCCGTCCGGCAGAGCTTCGATAATCGTCCGGATGCGGCTTTTTTCCGTATCCAGATCCGACAGGGTCTTAACTTTCTCGCGCTCGAGGTTCTTTGCTTCATGGGTGAGCCGGATTTTCTCCGCGGCCCGGTTGACGACGATGCGCAGCTGTTCGGGCTCAAAAGGCTTGGGAATAAAATCATAGGCCCCCTGCTTCATGGCCTTGATGGCCGTCTCCACAGTGGCATAACCGGTGATCACGATTACCAGGGGAACGCTTTCCATTTTCTGGATCCTGGCGAGCACCTCCATGCCGTCGATTCCCGGCATCTTCAGATCGAGCAGCACGATGGCTGCCGGGCGCTGCTCCAGGTAGGCCAGGGCCTCCTCACCGCGCGCAGCCGTATGCACATGGTACCCGATGCGCTTGAGGATACGCTCGGACCCTTCGCGGATGTCCAGCTCGTCATCCACGATCAACACACGGATGGCGTTGTTTTGATCTGCCACGTCCCTTTATTCCCCCTTTACCGTGGGATTGAGCGGGAGCTCGATAATGAATGTCGTCCCCTGTCCCGCTTGACTTTCCGCACGAATCAGCCCGCCATGGTCTTTCACGATGCCGTAAACCAGGCTCAATCCAAGGCCGGTGCCTTCGCCTTCCTCCTTGGTCGTAAAAAAAGGATCAAATATCTTGGGCAGGATGTCTTCAGGTATGCCCGGACCGGTATCGGCGATTTCGATCCGCACCCGATCGCCGCCCGGCAGCAGGCCGGTTCTCAGCGTCAGTTCGCCCTTGCCGTCCATGGCCTGGGCGGCGTTTAAAATAATGTTCATGAACATATGGTTGATCTGCTGGATATCGCTTTTGACCGCCGGCAGTTCGGGGTCCAGCTCTTTGTCAATGCGGATGTTCTGAAAGAGCGACTGGTTTTCCAGCAGAAAAAGGGTCCGTGAAATGGCCCGGTTGATATCGTGCGGCTGCATCAGGTGCCGGGTCTGGCGGGCAAATTCGAGCAGCTCCTTGACGGTATCCCTGCAGCGCTTGACGTCTCGCAGCACGCGGCTCAGATCTTTACGGGCGCCGCTTTCAAGGTCGTAATCTTCAAGTACGAGTTTGGTAAAGAGCGTAATGCCGCTCAACGGATTGTTCAGCTGGTGGGCGACGCCGGCGGCAAGCTTGCCCAAGGAAGCCATCTTTTCCGCCTGCAGCAGCTGGACGCGCGTGGTCTCCAGTTCCGCCTTCATCTCCAGGATCTCCCGCATATCGTGGAAAAATCCGATGGTAGCCACTTCATGTTCGTTCTCATAGACAATGGCGGCATTCAGGTCGATGGGGATGCGGTTGCCCTGCTTGTCGAGAACGTCGACTTGATAGGAGCGCAGCTTGCCGCGTCCCCCGTATTCTTCACTGCGCAGCTTCTGCATCACTTCATAAGCGACACCCTCGGGGTAAATCTCCCGGATGTTCACACTGTTCAGGGCTTCTTCGAGGGTGTAGCCGAACAGTTCGGTGGCCGTGTTGTTGAAGATCAGGATCTTGCCCGTCTTGTCGGCGGCGATGACACCATCCACGGCGCTGAGAATCAGCTTGCGCAAAAGGATATTCGTATTTTGCAGCTGCTCTTCGATTTCTCCGCGGGTGGGCAGGTCGAAATCCATGCTGACAATGGCCTCGACCTTGCCTCCGGAATGAATGGGGTAGGCAAAAAAACAGGGCATTTTGTCCAGGTCGGACCCTTCCATGGGTTTCGGCCTGAGCGACAGGCGGCCGCTTTCGATGACCTGCTGTACGGCACAGTTGTCGCAGGGTGTCTCGCGGTCGTAGAATACCTGGTAGCAAAGTTTTCCGGTAAGATCGGAGTCGTTGATGCCTTGGAGGTTGCAGTGGGCCACCAAAATTTCGAACTGCGGGGAGACGACCACCAGGCGTTTTTTAAACGCATCGACCGCTTTTAACAGGTATTCGATTTCCTTCTCAGAACGCATGGCCGGAACCTCAAAACGGAACGTTCGCGAATCGGTAAATTCCGTGAAAAGCGGCGGAACTGCACCGGACGGGCGGCTCTTATCAACGGGCGCTGCAGGTCGTTTTTCAAAGCTAACGCTTTATGTCCGGCAACCGCCCACCTGCTGCAGGCAGCGGCAGTATGCCAGAAAGGTGCCGGTGTGTCAAGGCGGCTGCGCCGCGGATTCAGTCACGGCGGTTTTCTTTCATCGGGCATCTTCCGTAAGGCCGGGGAGGAAGGACAAGGGGTTTGCTGCGCCGAATTCCATGCTCAGCCGGCACGCGGCCGTCAGAAGCTGTACCCGATGGAGAAATGCAAGCTGCCCGGGGCTTCGCCCGACCTTCTGTCCAGCTTGTAGCCATAGCTGATGCCGATGGGACCGACGGGCGTGATGTAGTTCAGTCCCAGTCCGGTTGCAAAACGCAAACCACCCCGGCTGTCGGGGTTTGCGGGATGGCCGACCATGCCGGTGTCCAGAAAAGTGACCAGTTCGAAGCTGCCGCCCACACCGATTCTGGCTTCCAGCGTACCGCTGAACATGGTGCGCCCGCCCACGGCCTTGCCGGCAGAGTCCCGGCGCAGGAGGTTTTCACCAAACCCGCGCACGTCGGCGATACCACCGAGATAAAAGAGCTGATCGCCGGCCGGATCCCCGGCGCTGCCGTACATGTCGATATACCCGCCCCTGGCGGCCGCAGCAAAGGCCAGGCGTCTGAAAGGCGACCAGTAGTAACGGGTCTCCAGACGGTATTTGAAAAAGTCGTCCAGATTGCTGTCGAGGCCGTGGGAAAAATAGACACTGGCCTGGGAGTAGCTTCCTTTTCTGGGACGTAGAAAAGAATCGCGCGTGTCATGCTGCAGCAAAAGCTGCGCGTCCACCACATTGCGCGGATCGCGGTTACTGCTCTGGATGGGAAAATCTTCCACCTGAAACTGCCGGCGGCGCTGGTATCCGGTTTTGAAACTGAAAGTGGAATCATGCCAGTCGCTGCGCGCAATACCGATACGGGCGCCGTAGGATTCTGTTCCGAAGGACTGGTTGAATTCTTGCAGGCGTTGGCCGAAAAAGTGGCCCTCGGCCCCGAACCGGGTCCCTAAAACAGCGGCTTTCCTGAAGGACAGGTTTCCGCCATAGCCGATCTGGCTGGCGAACAGGTGCATCTGGGTGAAAACAGCCGATCCCCACAGGTTTCGGTCGCCGAGCGTCATCAGGCCAAAGCCCCCCCGGCGGGTATCATACCCGGCTCCCAGTTCCGCAAAATAGGGTTTACGCTCCCCGACATTGACGACCAGCACAATGTCCCTGTCTTTCTGCTCGAGCCCCACGGCGCGCATGCGGACATCCCGGAAAACTGCAAGATTGCGCAGATGGCGTTGGCCGGCGAGCATTTTCTGCCTCGAAAACCAGTCGCCCGCCTTGAATGCCAGTGCATTGAAAACCACTGCCGGGCGTGTCCTGAAGTTGCCGCGCACGAAAACATCGGCCAGGCGCGTACGGCGCCCGGGCTGCACCCGGTAGACCACGCGGGCTGCGCGGCCGCCATGGTCGAATACCACGGCTTCCTTCACCACCGCATAGGGATACCCCTTTTCATTGACCCGGGCCGCGATCAGCGCCCGGTCCTTTTCCGTCAAATCGCGGCGCAAGGGTTCTCCGGCCTTGACCTGCAGCCCGTCGCGAAAACCATTGCGGAACACCCGTGGCAGGCCGACGACCTTAACCGAGGTCACTTTTGTGGAGACGCCCTCGTGGATGCGCACGGCAACCGCAACCGTATGGGTGGCGGCATGACGCGTGACCTCGGTTGTGACGGCAGCGCGGGCAAACCCCCTGTGCCGGTAAAAGGTTAGCAGGGCTTTAACGTCTTCTGCCAACAGCTGCGGGCTGAAGCCGCGCTTCGCTTTTCCGGTGTTCACCGCGGTCAGCATCTGTTTTCGCAAGGTTTTCCCGTCGATAAAATGATTGCCGTAAAACACCAGCCGCGATACGCTTTCCATCGGCCCCTCGTCGATAATGATGCGGATCCGCCGGATCACGGCGCCGGCGGTGGTGCTGTCGCGCGTTTCCGATGTCACCCGTACCCGGGGGTAACCCGCACGGATGTATTTTTCCCGGATATGGCGCATGCTGCGGCGCAGGCTGAAGCCGTGACGGTACCCTTTTTTAAACAAAGTCAACGTCTCCTGCAGCTGTCGATTTGAAAAAAGCCGGTTGCCTTCAAAGGTGACGTCAAAACGGGGTCCTTCCGCGATGTCAAGCGCCACGGCCACCTCTTTGCGGGCGTCATTTTTATCTACCCGCTGTTTGACCGTGGCAGACGCAAATCCGGCCGCACGGTAACGCGCCACCAGACGCCGAACGTCTTTCTTCAGATCTGCGCACAGGAACCGGCCGCCGGCTCCCGGCCAGAAGGAAGCCCGCCAGGTTGCCATGTGGGCACGGATGGCGTTGTCTGAAAAATGGTGATTCCCGGAGATGGAAATACCTTTGAGACGGTAGAAGCCATGCTTTGTGATTATCACGCTCAGCGCCACGCTGCCGTCTGCGGCGTCCGGGGTTACACTGATATCCACCGCAGGGTCGATGAACCCCTGAGCTTCGAACAGCTCGACGAGCCGCTGCCGCCCCCGCTTCAGACGCCCGGCAGTAAAGGCCCCTCCGACCCGGAGTCCCAGGGCACCCAGGATCTCGTCTTCAAAAAGCGGGAACTGGCCCGCGATGTCGATCCGTTTGACGAGACGGAAGACCGTCAGGTCGAATCGCAGGCAAACCGGCCCGGGCCGGTCGGATGCAGTATCCACGGCAATATGCTCAAAAATTCCGGAATCCCTCAACCGCTGCAACGCATTCTGCAGCGCCGCCCCGGAGAATGCCTCACCGGCTTTGAGTGCGATCAGCTCCCGGGAAACTTTCTCAAGACCGGCCGCATGCACCCCTGCAAGATGATGAATGTTCACCTTGACGGCCGCGAGCGGCGGATCTGCACGCCCGGCGGGAGAGGCATTACCGCCTGCACAAACGACGCGCGCCATGCACAAGAAGACAGCCGCCAGCACAGGTATCCGGGAGTAGCGGCCGCCCGGCGGCCGGTGCCGGCTGCACTGCAGATACCTGCCCGCTCTCCGGGGCATGGGCCATTTCATCAGCGAAACTCCAGCCGGTACTTGATCATGCCGCCAAAAGCGTCGGTGCTTTCCTGGTACACACTGACCATGAGGTTTTCCAGCAGCTTGTAATCCACGACGGTGCGCCGGATGCTCTCGTCGCCGCCGATGGTGAACTGATATTTCGCAAAAAGCCGCCGGTTGAGGTTTTTGCCCACCGTGATCCGGACCGGGGCCGTCGCATTCCCGCCATCTTCCCCCGTGGGCATCGCTTCAGCCTGCAAGGTGTCCAAGCCTGTCTTTTTCTTCACCTTGCCGCCCAGGCTGGAAGAAACCAGTCCTGCCGCGATATCCGCTCCGGAAACGCCGCCGCCTTTGCCCAGCTCGGCAGTGGTGCGGCCGAACAAAATCAAAGACAGGATATCGGCATCCGGTAGCGCAGGGTCTGAGGAAAGTTTCAGATCGAGTTGCGACATCGGTCCCTGCAACGTGAGGGTGATACGGTAATTGGCCACCTGTCCCACACTGCGGATGTCCAGGTTGGGTTCGATGCGGTAGGGATTGACAAAATCGATGACGCCGCGGGTAACCTTGAAAGCCTGGCCCTGAAAGGTGATGGTTCCCTCATTCACCGCGGCACGCCCGCTGATGGACGGCCGGGCGACAGAACCTTTGAGCTTGAGGTCGGCCGAAACTTCCATCTCGGCCAGATCGTTGTCGACCACAAGCGGCCGACGGGTGCTAAAGTCCACGTTCAAGCGCATGTTTTCGGCAAAGGGAATGTCGATCCGTCTGAGCTTTTGGCGGGGTGCCCTGAAGACAGGTTGCTTTTTCCCCAAGGACGCCAGTTCTTTTCCCGCGATCTTGAGCAGACTTAGATTGACATCCCGTTCGTAGTACCCCTCGGCCAGTTCCACGCGGCCGCTCAGCAGGCTTTTCGCGGCGCTGCCCGTAAGGCTAAGATCGGCATCCAATACGGCCTGCACATCCTGCACGGGCTCTATGGCCAGCCCACGGGCCTTTAATTTGAGGGCCGCGGCGACGGGTTCGAGCCCCTTCATGTCAACGCGCCCGTTCAAGAACAGCCTCCCGCTACCCAGCAGCGCCTTGATTTTTTTGAAATCGATGCGCTGCCGGGTGAACACGATTTGCCCGGTAAGGTCGTGAAGGCGCTGGTCCAGGCCCGGAACAATGGCTCCGATGCCCTGCAGGTCGATGGTTCCGCTCACGTCCGGCGCGTCAACAACGCCCCCCACACGGGCGTTCAATTTCAGTTGCCCCACGGGGTTGCCAAACGTGCCGGAAAACACCTGCAAGGCGGCGATGGGCAGATTGCCGGCCATGCGGATTTTCAGCGGTCCGTCCAGGGCCGCCCGGCCGCGGATACTCAGCTTTCCCTTTTCGAGCAGTTCCAATTCGACGCTGCGAAAGTCGATGCGCCCCCGGCGATAGTCCAGTGACAGCTGCCGGCCGGTGAGGACTTGGCGGCCGCCGTATAAAAAAGTCGCATCGCCCAGCTCCAGCACGGCCGTCATGGCATCCAGGGCGCCGAACCGGCCTTTGCCGGACAGCTGTCCGGTCAAGCTGCCAGTCCAGCCCGCCAGGCCGGCCAGGCGCAGGTAGGGCCCCAGTTTCGTGTGTTCAAAGGCGGTCTGCACGGCGAACTTGCGGCTCTTCAGGTCGTAGTCCGCCTGGACATCGAATCCCAATTGCCCTTCAAAATGCAACTTGTAATCCCGCAGCGTCAAGGCCGCCACGATATCCTGAAACGGCTTCCGGGCGATGCGCGTGGAAGCGACACGGATATCGGCCCGCAACTGCGGATTCTTCAGGGATCCCCGCCCGGCTATCTGCAACGAGACATCCCCTCCGACCAGCCGGCGCCGGCGCAGCCAATCGACGGCATCCAGCGAAAGTCCCTCGCCCACAAGTGTGATGGCATAGTCGCCGTTGCGCGCAATGCGCCCGCATCCCCTTATCTGCTGCCCGGCGACCGGTGTAATGGTCAAATTCTTCACCTGGAGCACATCGTCCGCCACCTTCGCCTGCAGCTGCAGGCGGGCGATTTTCTGTACACCGGCTGCAAGGTTCTGGGCCTTCATACGAAGGGTGCCGGTCGGATGGCGGAAAGTTCCCTTAAGATCGGCCTCCAGATTGACCTTTCCGTCAACCCTGCCGGTAAAATCTACGAGATCGAGGCGGCGGCTTTCAACACGCAGTTCAAAAGCCGGATCTTCGACCAGCGCCAGGCGCTTTTGACGAAGCAGCCGGGCATGGCCGCGGGCCCGGATTTCAGATTCGCCGCGATAAACACGCAGACGATCCAGGAAGAGTTCGCCGTTTTTCAAGCGCAGTTCGGCATCCAGGTCGCCCGCCGGCACGCCGGCACTTTTCAGCCCGCGGCCCGCAAGAACGGCCCGCGCGGAAAGCTGCGGCAGCCGACCGGAGGCCGACAAGTGGCCGCTGAAAATCCCGGAAAAAGGCAGGTCGGCCACAAAATTGCGGGCATCCACGTGGGCCAGGGTAGCGGTCAGCTGCAGGTCAGAGCGCATCTCTTTGCCCGAGAGCATATCGTAAATGGGCACACGGCCGCGGGCACCGATGTGCGACGGCCCATTTTCGATAGTAAACGCCGACACTTGTAAAATACCCTGATGGCCCATGTGCGCCTTGACTTTCAGGTTTCCGACCTTCACACGTCCGGCCGCCAGCCTGCGGCCCTCAAGGGAGATTGCGAAGCGCGGTTTTGTCAGGCTCCCTGCCACGCTGATACGGCCGTCCAGACTGCCGGAGATTCCCTCTATGCCCAGCCATGAAAGGTCCCGGGACAGGTCGGCTGCCGCCACCTCGATACCGGCCGTCCCCTCCCGGCGGCGCAAGTCAAAACCGGCCCGGCCTTCGAGAACCGTCCCGCCGGCACGTATGGACAGCGCCGAAACCTTTAAAAAGCCCTTTTTCACGGCAGCCCGTCCCGACAAGCGTAAGTCCACAGGTGCCGTAAAACGCCCGTCCTGGATCTGTTTCAGCTGACCTTGAAGACTCAGATCGCCATCCATGTTCCGCATCGACAGGCCGCTTCCCGCACCTTGAACTGTTGCCGTCAGGCAGCCGGTCAGGCCCGGCATCTGCGGTAGCAGCCCGGCAAGGTCGAGGTTTGACGCGCTGATCGCATAGCGATAGGCAATACGCGCCGTATGGAGGGTGGCGGTCAGCCGGCGGCCGGCAAAAGCGCGGTCCAGGTCGACGCTGCCTGCCAGCGTTATCTTTCCCGAAGCGGTATCCGTCGCGCTGCCGTCAAGGGAAAGCTTCAAATCTGCTAGCTTCAGCCGTAGCGCGGCACCGGTGACCTTGCGGCCCCACAGTTTCCCGCCAGCATAACGCATCTTGAGGGTCGCACGGGGGTTGTCAAGCGGCCCGTCCACCGCCATGGAAAGGGTTACGACCCCTGCGGGCTGCGGTTGAACGTCGAGGAATTGTCCGATTTCAGCCAACTGAGATTCCAGCTGCCCGGAAAGTTTGAATCGGGGGATATCGAAAAGATCATCTATGCGCCCAGAAATCTTCAATCTGGAAAACGCACTGCGCAAGCGAAAGGTTTGCAGCTTGAGCTTCTGTCCGTCGAGCGATGCGCGCAGCTGCAGGCCGCAAAGGTCCCGGGCAATTCCGGGTCCCCGGTAGCGCAGGCGCGCCGCCGACAGGACGACTGCAGCCGCAGACTTCGAGAAATCAGCTGCACCGGAGATCCCAACTTCCTGGGCCGTGATGTTGATGTCATCATCCGGCAGGCTGAGATCTACCCGGCCCTGGCTCAATCGAACCGCGCGCAGGATGACCGTGATACCTGACGAAGTTTTGGGTGGCGTTTCAGGGGCCGGATGGGGGCTTTCAAAGGCGTGGACAATGTTGACCGCACCGTCCGAGCGGATTTCCAGGCGGATCTGCGGCTTTTCCAGGATAACCGGTTCCAGGCGCAGCATCCCCTGAAACAGCCGTGGCCATGAGATGGCGGTTTCAAGATGCGCCACGTGGACAATTTTCCTGCCGGCCTTATCGGTCAGCAGCACTTGCCCGGCCGACACTCTCCCCGAAAACAGGGATACCCGCAAGCTTTTCCAGGAAAGCTCGCCGTTGATGGCCGTGTTGATCCGCCGCGCCAGCCACTGCTGAAAGGCATGGCTGTTTACCGCAACAGGGGCTGCTACCAGCAAAACGGCCAGTACCATCAGCAGGCCGCTACATACCCCCCGGATCCACTTGACGATCGGTTTCCTATTTCTGTTCACCAGGAGTAACCATGGGATTACGGAAAAATCGGTATTTCAGCGCATCCGCCCCCAACCGTGCGCTTTGCGGCGGTCAAGCGTCACGGATCACGCGGCGCCGCGCGGGTGCACAAAATTCGGCGCGTGCAGAATTCAGTGCCCGTTTTTGGAGGGAAAATGCGCCTTTTTTTTGCGCCGGTACAGATAAATAGCCCACACCATGGCCCCGATTGCCGCGACAACCCCCAGTACGACCAATTCGTAGCGCCGCATGTCCCCGAAAAGATTTTCAAGGGCATTGCCGAACAGATAGCCTGTGCCTCCTACAAGGACCGCCCAGACCACGGAGCTTGCGGCGCTGAAAGTGGCAAACTCAAGCACCGGGGTCCGGCTCATTCCAATGGCAAAGGGGATTACCGTCCGCAGTCCATACATAAAACGGAAGATCAACATCAAGAATGCCCGGTAGCGCTCCATCAGTGTCTGCGCTTTGGCGACCTTTGCTGCCAGCAACGGGTGCCGGAACAGCGTTTTCCGGCGCCTTTTGCGGCCCAGCCAGAAAAAGGACTGGTCTCCGCAGAAGCTGCCAATGGAAGCGGCGACCATCACGTATGGGAGTTCCATGTATCCCTGGTGGGCCGCAAAGGCTGCCAAAAGCAAGGTCGTCTCCCCTTCCACGAAGGTCCCGATCAAAACGCCGATATACCCATATGAATGAATCAATCCATTTATCGTCATGGGCTGGGCTGAAGGTGTCTGAGCCTATACGTTAAAGAGGCTGATGGGGTAGGGATCAATCCACCAAGCTGCAGGTGCATCGATCCGGATTTGCCGGGAAACGGTTTTGCGCCCCTGCAAAGCCATACATTTTGTAGCCACGGATCGACGACAGCGGAAGTCCGCCTGTGCCTGCAGGCCTGCGCAGGTGCCGCTCTCCTCGATGTGTGTCTATCACCTGCCGTCTACACTTGTCAACGAAGGGGGCCGGCCCGCGCCGCTTACGGCGCTATTAGCCGAATTTTCCAAACATCGGGCCGGCCGCATACGAGGTGCAAGGCATGCAGCTGCAGCGGGCAGACACAAATGCCTTGCAGCGTTCCGCCGCGGCGTCGGTACTTCCCGGGGTCTGCTGAAAACGGTGCCGAACGCATTTCATGAGCAACCTTTTGGCCGGGGCTCCCGAGACAACCCGGCAGCTGGCAGCTCCGATGTGCGATCCATTTCCGCGCAGTGTCGAAGGGCATCCTTGAGGCCCCGGGCGCTTCTGCCGCCCAGGCCAGGCCAGACCGGATTGCCATGAGAATGGATCATCGCCCCTGTCCCGCTTGACTGGACGTGGCCTTCCTGCTCCTTGTCCGGAAAAAGAGCGGTACCGCGTGGTGAATCTTGTGTGCAGGTGGAATCATTTCAGAACAAAAGGAAAATTTCTTGACAAAATAAAATTTGTTGGATTAGTTATGATGACATAACATCCTGACCAGTCATTTTGAGGTGGTTTTTGGGAATCAACACGCCTTTATATTTTAAAATCGAGATGGACTTGAGGAAAAGGATTATGGCCGGGGACTATCTGCCCGGTCAGCTCCTTCCATCGGAACGAGAACTGGTCGAGACGTATAAAGTATCCCGCCTGACTGTCAGGGAGGCCATCAACCGTCTGGCGGCACAGGGGATGGTGAAAAAAAAACAGGGCAAGGGGACTTTCGTATGCAAGCCGACGATGGACCACATGGTCGGCCCCCTCAACAGCAGCAGTGAAGTTTTTTTAACGAAAAACTACACTGTTAAAACGAAAGTAATCGAGTCGAAAATTTCTGTCCCCTCCCGGGAGATTTGCGAGAAACTGCAATTAAAGCCATGTGAAAACCGGAAAATATTTTACCTGGAGAGGGTCCGCTACGCGAACCACAAACCTTTTGCGCACATAAAATGCTATCTGCCCTATGAATCGATTGACAAAATCGAGACGCTCGATTTCTCGGTATCCGCCTTGTACCGCGTATTGGAGGACTACTTCCGGCTCGAACTCTATGAGGCCTATGAAGTGATCGAGGCGGCCCGTGTGGATGCAATGAGTGCCGGCCTGCTTGAACTGGAAGTCGGCGCGCCGGTTTTGCTGAACCAGCGAACCGCCTACCTCAAAGACGGTAGCGTAATCGAGTACGAGAAGGTCTTTTATCGATCGGACATTTTCAAATACCAAAACAAGCTGATCAGACGGGGCCGGTCAGAACTGTTGTAGCTATTTAAGGTCCGGTACTGTCTTTGGGGAATTTGTTGGATTTTTATACTGTTTTACTGGTACTGATGTCTAAACGACAATGCCTTTTCTCGATTTCACGGAAAAACTGAATGTCCGCAAAAACTCCGGACGGCGCAATCCAAGCCCGGATTATCAAAAAGCGGAAAATCCATAGTCAGAGGAAAAATTATGAATCGAAGCCACTGGTTATTTTGCCCGGGGCCTGTGATGGTGCCGGATCGTGTGCGGCAGGCGCTGTTTCACCCGGACATGTGCCACCGCGTGTCAGGTTTTGAAGAAATTATACAAAATGTCCAGAAAAACCTTTTGAAAGTTTTCAACGCCAACGAAGAATATACCATCTTGCTGATTACCGGATCTGGTACCGCGGCCAACGAGACCGTGATCTCCTCCTATTTCGGCCCACAGGACAACGTGCTGCTCGTTAAAAACGGCGAATTCGGCGATAGGCTCGCAGAGATTTCGAAGATCCACGGGATCAAAACAACCATCATACCATACGACTGGGGTGCCTGCGTCGACATTGCGGACGTCGAGAATGCACTGCAAAAACATCCGGAAATCACATCCGTGATGATGGTCTTTCACGAGACCAGCACAAGCGTCATCAACCCCGTGAGCCAAGTGGGGCAACTGGCCCGGAAATACGGAAAAAGTTTTGTCGTGGACGGGGTCAGTGCCGTGGGCGGCGAGGACGTAAATGTGGCCAGAGACCATATTGACTTTTGTACCACTTCATCCAACAAGTGCCTTGCCGGCCTTCCCGGCATCGGCATTATCTGTGCGAAAAGGTCCGAACTGGAAAAGACCATGCACAACAAAACCCGGGTGGCGTACCTGAATCTCTACCGGCTGTATAAAATGTCGGAAACCCGGCACCAAACCCCGAACACACCTTCTGTAACGATGTTTTTCGCACTGGATGCCGCCGTGGAGAGGCTGCTTGAAGAGGGGCTGGAAAACCGCATCAACCGCTACAAACGATGTGCACGCGTGATTCGCCGAGGCGTGCGCGAAATGGGCCTCAAACTGCTCGTCGATGATGCGATTGCTTCCAATACCGTGACTTCTGTTTTTCTGCCGGAAAAGATTTCAATGGATGAATTTATCCGGGTGTTGGAAAACAAGGGTTATACGTTGTACCCCGGCAAAGGCGTTCTGCGGGGCAGCAATATGTTCCAGATTGCAAACATGGGCGAGGTGGATGAAAAGATGTGCCTTGAACTGCTGCAGGTGATAAAAGAGAGCATTGATGAATTGAGGCCCTAGGAGGTCTTAATGAGCGGGGGATTTCGCGTGGGGTGAATTTCCCCGGACGGAAAGTTCTCGCATATACGGATTCAACTTGCGCGGGGGGCCGCAGTTTCATGCGCCACGTCGCGCGCAAGGCGCCGGGACCCGGCAGCGATGAACCCGTAGAGCCTGAACGACCGGCTCAATAATGGAGATCAAAAGCAAAAAGGAGGAATTCTGATGAAGAGGAAACTGTCCGTATTTTTGTCGTTTTGTGCCGCCCTTGCCCTAACTGCGACGATCGGGCTGACCCTCCCGGCAGACGCCAGGGATCTGACCATCGTGGGTTGGGGCGGAACGACACAGGCAGCCCACAGAGTCGCCTACTTCAAACCCTTCATGAAGGAAACCGGTTTAAAGATTGTGGAAGACGAATGGAATGGCGAAATGGCTAAAATCCGGGCCATGGTCGAAACCGGCCATGTCACCTGGGACGTGGTCCAGGTGGAAGCACCGGAAGCCTTCCAGGGATGCGATGAGGGCCTTTTCGAGAAACTGGACTGGTCGAAGATTACCGCCAAGAGCAAACTGGTGGACGGTGCGGCGTTCGATTGCGGCGCCGGCGTCTTGATCTGGTCCACGGTCTTCGCTTATGATGCGAACAAAATCAAGGACGGACCGAAAAACTGGACGGATTTCTGGAATGTTAAAAAATGGCCCGGCAAGCGCGGCATGCGCAGAGGGGCCAAGATGACCCTTGAAATTGCACTGCTTGCCGACGGTGTGGCGCGCAAAGATGTCTACAAGGTACTGTCCACCCCCAAGGGTGTTGATCGGGCCTTCAAGAAGCTCGATGAGCTGAAACCTTATATCCTGTGGTGGAAGGCCGGTGTTGAGCCGCAGCAGCGGCTGGCCGCGGGGGATGTTGCCATGAGCATGGCATACAACGCATGGATCTACCGTGTTAACCAGGAAGAGGGCCGTAACTTCAAGATCGTATGGGACGGCAACCTTTACTCGATGGACTACTGGACCATCGTCAAGGGTTCGCCGAACATCGACAAGGCCTACAAATTTATCGCCCTTGCCACACGCCCTGACCGCCAGGCCGTCTTTTTCAACAAGATCGCCTACGGCTGGACAGCCAAGGGAACGGGGAAGTATATCTCCCCAAAAATGTTGCCGAATCTGCCGACAGCCGGCGGACACCTCGACAATGCCCTGCTGACGAACGTCGCATTCTGGCAGGAAAACGGCGAAAGTCTGGAGCAGCGGTTCCAGGCATGGGTGGCCAAATAAGGGCCACGGAAAGAAATAAATCCAAGGGAATCATGCCGGATTTCGGTCCGGTTGCAAGGCGCGTCGGTTTTTTCATACCGGTTGTATGGGACCTACCGGCGGTGACGTGCGCAGCCGGACTAAAAGACAAGTCAGATTGGATTTTTTCCGGGACTCTAAGACATGCATGCGCCGGTTTCGGCCATGGCTGGGCTGAGGCAAAAGAGGAATAATCAAATGGGGGAAAGCGAATCCCGGAGCCGCTTTTTTATCCAGCACCGGCGCTTTCTCCCGCCTCTGCTTTTTGCGCGTTGCGACCCGGCAATTCTACCAAACATAATTACACTGGTCGGAGGAGGCTGATGGTCGAGCAGGCTGCGAGCGGGACTAATCTTCGAAAAAAATTACAGCGTACGGTGCGACGGAAAAAAATCGAGGCCGTCGGCCTCACCACACCGCTGTTTTGCGTCATGCTCATTTTCTATTTCGTACCCATCGGGCTGATGTTCTACCGGAGCATCGATAATTCGCAGATGCGTGAAATTCTTCCCGCCACGGCCAAGGCCATTCAGCAATGGGACGGGGAGGGGCTGCCGGGGGAGCCGGCCTACGCCGCGATGGTCGCGGATATGAAGCACGCATACCCCAACCGGACCCTGGCCAGGGCCGGACGCCGCCTGAACTTCGATCTGGTGGGCTTTTACAGCCTGCTGTTAAAGTCCGGCCGCAAGGTCTCCAGACTCGGGGGGCCGCCTTACAAAGCCGCTTTGATAAAACTGGACAAGAAGTGGGGTGATCCGCGCTACTGGAAGGTGCTTAAGCGCGGATTGAAAAACACGACGCTCATTTATCTTTTGGCCGCGCTGGATTTCAGATACAACGACAACAACCGCATCGTCGGGGTCCCGGACAATCAGGCGATTTACCGTTCGATTATCGCACGCACCATATACATCAGTCTGTCTGTCACGCTTTTGTGCCTGGTTATCGGTTTCCCCATTGCATATTATATGGCGACGGCCACGCCACGAACGCGCAACATCCTGATGATTCTGCTGCTGCTTGTTTTCTGGACATCGCTTCTGGTCAGAACGCTCTCATGGATCGTGGTCCTGCAGAAAAAGGGCGTGGTCAACAGCCTGCTCCTTTCCAGCGGCCTGGTTTCCCATCCGCTGAACCTGGTGTTCAACCGGATCGGTGTTTATATTGCGATGACGCACGTGCTGCTTCCTTTCATGGTCCTGCCCCTGTACAGCGTCATGCGCGGCATACCGCCGCATTATGTGCGCGCGGCGCGCTCCCTGGGGGCGACATCGATCGTGGCGTTCATCCGTGTTTATATTCCGCAAACCAAGGCCGGCATCGGGGCCGGCTCATTGATCGTGTTTATCCAGGCGCTGGGCTACTACATCACGCCGGCTCTGGTCGGTGGGCCGAAGGACCAGATGCTGAGTTATTTCGTCGCCTTTTTCGTCAACGAACGGGTGAACTGGAGCATGGCCTCCGCCTTGGGCGTCATGCTGCTGGTCCTTACCGGTTCTTTCTACCTGATCTTCGGTCGGCGTGTGGGTATTACCAACATTAAACTCGGGTGACTGCCATGGCACTATCTGTTCATGCAACAGTGGGGGAGCGCATCTGGTATTATGCCTTCCGGATTATCATCGGGTTAATATTCACTTATCTCCTGTTCCCTCTTTTGGCGATCATTCCCCTTTCTTTCAACTCGGGGGAATTTCTGCATTACCCGATCCAGCACCTGAGCCTGAGGTGGTACAGGGATTTCTTTATGTCGGGCCACTGGGGAGTTCCCATTCAAAACAGCCTCATCGTGGGATTCTCTGCAATGGTACTGGCGACCGTCCTCGGCACCCTGACGGCCGTCGGCATCAACCGTGCGGACTTTCCCGGCAAGCAGCTGCTGGTGGCCCTTTTGATTTCACCGATGATGATTCCACTGGTGATCACGGCCCTGGCACTTTACCTGTTCTATGCCCGCATCGGTTTGAATGACACCTACATCGGGATCATCCTGGCGCACGCCATCCTGGGGGTGCCGTTCGTACTGATAACGGTCAGCGCGACACTGCAGGGATTTGACTACAATCTTGTCCGTGCCGGCGCCAGCCTGGGCGCGTCGCCCATGCGCGTCTTTTTCAAGGTGGTTATGCCGAACATCGCCCCCGGTATCGTTTCCGGGGCCTTGTTCGCGTTTGCGATCTCCCTCGACGAGGTCGTGGTGGTCCTGTTTATCGCCGGCCCCGCCCACAGAACACTTCCCCGTCAGATGTTTTCCGGCATCCGGGAATACCTGACGCCGACGTTTCTGGCAGCCGCCACGGTTCTGATTGTGGTGGCGGCCATGCTGATGGTGACCCTGGAAATGCTGCGCAAGCGCAGGGAGAAATTAAATCGTCCAATCGAAAACGCCGCTGCCGAGTAGAGGAAAACATTGAGCAACCGCAAAGGGTGTATGCTGATCGCACAAATCAGTGATCCTCACATTGCCGGGTGGGGCAAAAAAGCCTACGGCATTGCGCCGACCGCGGAGAATCTCGCCCGCTGTATCGCGCATATCAATGGAATTGCACCTGCGCCGGACCTGGTAATCGTAACCGGGGACATCACCAACGGCGGTCGGCCGCATGAAGCCGAACGGGCGGCCAGCCTGCTGGACAGGCTCCGGTATCCGTTTTACATCGTACCGGGCAATCACGACGATCGGACCGGACTGCGGTCCGTGTTCGGCGAACATGCGGGGCCGCCAGGCCCGCGGGGCTTCATGAATTATGTGATCGATGGTTTCGCCATGCGCCTGATCGGCATGGACAGCACGCTTCCCGGCGCCCCCGGCGGCGAAATCTGCGAGATCCGGGCGGCGTGGCTCGACCAGCGCCTGGCCGAGGCAAAAGAGCGCCCCACGGTCATTTTCATGCATCATCCACCGGTCAGGTGCGGTGTCGCTGAAACCGATGTGGATGGCTTCGCCGGTGCGCAAAGGTTGGGGAAGGTGATCGAAAAGTACCACAACGTCGAACGCATCATCTGCGGGCACATCCACCTTCCGGCCGTCGTCCGGTGGCGCGAGACGGTCGTCAGTGCAGCGCCGAGCACGGGTATGCAGCTGGTGCTCGACCTTACCCTGAAGCGGCCCTCCGAATTTGTATTGGAAGCACCCGGATATCAGCTGCACTACTGGTCCGCCGAGCGAAATCTCGTTACGCATACGGTCTATGTCCGGGACAACGACGGCCCATACCGGTTCGAGGAGCATCCGCAAGCTGGCGGCACGGCCGGGGAGCCGGCCCGCAAACCGCTATAAAATTTTGTTGCTGCACTGAGCCGGCACGCATGCTTTGCCACCTATGGAGAAAGAGCCACTATGACGACAGATGATTTCCATGTTCGTTTTAACCGTGTCCAGAAAAGTTACGACGGTGTCACGCTCGTCGTCAAAGACCTCAACCTCAATATCGGCAAAGGCGAGTTCGTGACAATGCTGGGGCCGTCCGGTTCGGGCAAAACCACCTGTCTGATGATGCTGGCCGGGTTTGAGGCGCCCACCCAGGGCGAGATTGTTTTCAACGGGCGCCCGATCAACAACATCCCGCCGCACAAGCGCGGCATCGGCATGGTGTTTCAGAACTACGCGCTGTTTCCACACATGACGGTTGCCGAAAACCTCGCTTTCCCCCTTCAGGTCCGCAGGATGTCGAAGTCAGAAACCGCTCAGAAAGTCAGACGCGCTCTCGACATGGTCCAGATGGGCGAGTTCGGCGACCGCTACCCGGCGCAACTTTCCGGCGGCCAGCAGCAACGCATCGCGTTGGTGCGTGCACTGGTGTTCGACCCGGAACTGGTGCTGATGGATGAGCCGCTCGGCGCGTTGGACAAACAATTGCGTGAAAAAATGCAGTACGAAATCCGGCATATCCACGAGCAGCTCGGTGTGACCGTGGTCTATGTCACCCACGACCAGTCTGAAGCACTGACCATGTCGGACCGCATTGCCGTGTTCAACGACGGTGTAATCCAGCAGCTGGCATCGCCCAACGACCTGTATGAACGTCCCGAAAACAGCTTCGTGGCACAGTTTATCGGTGAAAACAATGAACTCAACGGGACGGTCGTCTCCCTTAACGATGGAATCGCTCAAGTAACGCTGGACAATGGTGAACAGGTATTCGCACTGGCTGTGACGGTTGAAGAACCAGACAAACCGGCGCTCTTGTCGATCCGGCCTGAACGGGTCGTCATCAACCCGGATGAAACCGGGGCGGCACATACCATCGAAGGCCACGTTCACGAACTGATCTATCTCGGCGATCATATCCGCTGCCGTATGACCGTCGGCGGCAATGAACAATTCATCGTCAAAGTGCCGAATGCCGCCAATAACCGGCGCCTGGTGGTGGGCGAGCATGTACGCGTCGGCTGGACGGCCGAGGATTGCCGCGCATTCGCAACCCTTCAGTAATGCCCACCTGGAAAATTGCTCGCTGCCTTTGCCCTTTTTCCGGTGTCCTTGGGCGCGAAACCTTCGGCAACGGGCAGGTCGCACGTGCCAGGGGCCGACCGGCGCGGCTCTGCCGCCGGACACGGGGATCTCCGGCACCCCAACGCGATTTCCTGCATGCACCGGCCGGTTTGTCTCAACGAACCACCAGAACACCGCGCATACCGGCCTCGGTGTGACCGGGCACGCTGCAACGGAAAACATATCGGCCGCTCTTTTGGGGTGTAAAGCTTAAGCGTGTCGTAGCGCCGGTATGAATCGTCTTGGTCTTCAACCCCAGTGCGTCGATGACCAGGTTATGCGACAAAACCCCATCATTATGAAAAACGATCACCACGGGCTGGCCGGCCTGAACGGTCACACTGTCGGGTTGCATGCGAAACTCGCTGCCGCGGATATCGATTTGCCCGTTTTCCGCGGCGCGGGCTGCCGATAGCCACACCCCGTTGACGCAGGCGAACATGAACAGGGCCGCCAGAACCACGCCCATGCAACCATATTGTTTTGTCGTCATCTCGACTCCTCCTCTATGCGCGCCGGGGTGCCCTAAAAAAAGGACACCCCGGGAAATGGTGCAGTTACGATATTTCATCCTGCTCGAACATCACGTGGATGAAGGGCTGGGGCATGCCGTTGGGCAGCATAAAAGCCGTTTTTAGCGGCTTGAACACCGGCCCCTGTTTTGTCGGTGTTATCGGCAGCACCACCAGGTGCGTGTGATGGGACTGGCCCTTGATGTGCCAGCGGCCGGACGGCAGCGGCATTTCACTGTCCAATGCCAAGTGGTAGTTGCGGTCGCGCACGATTTCGGTGGTCATCATGTGCATCACGCGGTGCGGCTCGGCCAGCTTGCCGTTGATGTAGACATCACCCACACCCCAGAAGGCGGCGTAGGTTCTGACTTTCGGCATCAGCGGGCTGCCGGTGCCCGTATTGCCGTGGTGATAGTCGTCGATCATGACACCGCCGGCCGTTTCATAGCCGGGGAAAGGCGGCTTGACCACATGCTTGAGCACCACTTTATAAGTGTTTCCCGCAGGGTCCGTGAAATGTGCCACCATGCGGGCGTGGTCCGGCGTTTTTCCCGGCGGTCCCGGGGGGTCTTTTTTCACTACGTCCCAGTAAGCGGCCGTAAAATCGCCTTTGACGATGCGCGCCTTGTCGCTGAACGGGTTGGGATGCCGGAACCACCAGTTGCCGTTGGCGTCAGGCACCCTGGCTTTGAGGGGTACGCCCACCAGAATCGGCAGATGCTTTAAGAGCCCCGGCACCGAGGGGGGCATCTTGTGGGCGGCCACCGCCTGTTGGGCGGCTTTGAGTTTATCCTTGAACAACATCTTCGGATGGCCCGGGGTGCCGAAAACCGCGGCATCCAGCCGGCGCGGGCCGGGCAGCACCCAATAGACGATCTTGCCGGAGTCTTGTTTGGCCATGCGTGTGGGCTGCTGCGCATCGCTCGCCGCAGCCGTCTTCATGGACTGCTTATTGCATCCGGTAAGTGCCAGCAGCAGCAACGGCAGCGCCACCGGCAGCAGGCGTTGTGTGAACTTTGCGTATATTTTCATAATCGTACCTCCTTGATCTTGACTGTTGTCACAATGGTTCTTGCGCTCAAGTCACCCGCCGTATGCCTGAAGCGCAAGCGCTATTCGTGGATTTGTTTGCGGCGGAATTGGATATAGGCGTCCCGCAGGGATATGTAGGGGTCAATGGCCGCCTTGCCGCCAGAGTTCAGATTGTCGGCCGATTTTACAGCATCGGAACGATGGGCACAGCCGGATGCGGCCACCAGTAGCGCCAGAACACCAGACAGAATCGTTGCATGCTTCATCATCAGGCACCTCCCTTATCGGCCACCACCGTACTGCACCACTTTTTTGCGCAACTGGGCGATCAAGTCGACCGGCTTTCTATTCAAAAGGTAGCTGTTAAACTGGGAGCGGTAGTTCTGCACCAGGCTCACCCCCTGGATTCTGACGTCATAAACTTTCCAGGCCCGGTTGTGCCATCGCATGCTGTAAACGACTGGCAGGTCGCCGTTGCGGCTGACGAGCTTCGTTTTGACCAGGGCCCGTCTGGCCGTGACCATCTCCTGTCCGATGAGGACAACCCGTTGCCCGTTATAGCTGCTCTGAATTTTGCTGCCGTAAACCTCTTTCAGCAAAACGGCGAACAGCCCGGCAAAAACTTCACGCTCATGGGGGGTGAACAGCTTCCAGTTGCGTGCCAGTGCGCGTTTTGTGATTTCCACAAAATCAAAAACACTTTCAGCAGCCGTGATAATCTTTTGGCGCTGAAGATTCTTATCGGCAACATCTTTAAAACGCGCGTCCTCGAGAACGGCCATCACGGCATCGAGGTTTTTGGACAGGGTATCCATGGGCCCGGGCTGCCGGGCTGCGGCATGCCCGGAGACCATCGACAGGCCCATGATCCCCGAAAAAACCATCAAGAGTGTTATGTATCGCTTGAATTTCAAAACCAGGTCCCCGCAGTTTCTGGTCACCCATCCCAACGTACCCCAAGAAGCAGAGAGATTTCTTTTCCCTACTGTTTTTTTATAGCTTAGTCTGTTTGGATTCCCAAACCTTACGAAATGCCGGAAGCAGGAAATGCACGGCGCTTTTCCCGAGATGTCTCGAAATTCGCTCGAAACCGGCTTTTTACGGGTCTGTCCTTTTTAGGCCGCGCCGGTCTTATTTTCGTTGACACCTCCAGCCGCCCTTCATAGTATCAACAATCTCAGGAAACGTTTCGTCAAGCACGAAATCGCCATCCAATCAGACCCGTTTGCGCTTGTCATCCACGGCATCAGGAATGCAGTGGGAAACATCTGCTAAACGTTGGATACAAACAAAGAAACCGGTGTCAGCGCACAGCTTCCAAATAGATGGGCGAAAATAAGGGGGCGCTGGGAGCTTTCCGGGAAGGACCGGCCCCCGGGGTCTTGCTGCAGTGAACTAGATGTGCCTGGATCTGATGAGATGAAATCCGAATTTCATGACACGGACAGAAACACACTGGCATTGGATCGGACGGTGCTGGCCAACGAGAGGACTTACCAGGCTTGGCTCCGAACAGGTCTGGCGGCATTTGCCGCAGGGCTGGGCATAGCCAAATTCCTGAAGGGTACCATGCCGCTATGGATACTTTTGACCATCACGACGACCCTGATTCTGTTCAGTGTGATGGCATCTTTGAATGCGGCTTGGCGTTACTGTCATTTACATGTACGCATGGAGCATCTGGACATCGATTCGATCCCCACGTGGATGGTTAAAATGTCCAGCGCCATTCTGGCCGCCTGTTCGCTCCTGGCACTCATCGGTCTGCTGATCACGGCCACGTACTGAAGCCAGCCCCGCCGGCGCACATTCAAAGCTTCCTGGTCGCAGCATCATCACCATATGGTGACCGGCTCACCCATGCGCCAGACTCGCCGCCACTGGCAGGTCAATCTTCTTGAAGCTCGGGAAGGTGTGCGTAATACGCCAATGCTTCGGGGTTGCTCAGGGCGTCCTTGTTCAGCACCGGCTGGCCCTCGATGACTTTTTTGACCGCCAGTTCAACCTTCTTCATGTTCAGCGTGTACGGGATGTCCGGTACGCTCAGGATCTTGGCCGGAACGTGCCGCGGCGATGCGTTGGTGCGGATGATCTGGCGGATCTTGTTTTTTAAGGCTTCGGTCAGTTCGTAGCCTGCCGCCAGCTTGACGAACAGGATCACGCGCACGTCGTTTTTCCAGTTCTGGCCCACCACCACGCTGTCGTCGATTTCCTCCAGCGGCTCCAGCTGGCGATAAATCTCGGCCGTGCCGATGCGCACGCCGCCGGGATTGAGAGTCGCGTCCGAGCGGCCGTACATGATCACCCCGCCGTGTTCGGTGACCTCGATAAAGTCGCCGTGGCGCCACACATTGGGATAGACGTCGAAATAGGCCTTATGGTACTTGGCGCCGTCGGGATCGTCCCAGAAGTAGATGGGCATGGAGGGAAACGGCGCCGTGCACACCAGCTCTCCCTGGCGGCCGATCACGGCCTTTCCGTTTTCATCAAAAGCCGCGACTTTCATGGCCAGCCCGCGGCACTGCAGCTCCCCGGCATACACCGGCCCCATGGGATTGCCCAGCGCAAAACAGCCGTTCAGATCGGTGCCGCCGGCGATGGAGGCCAGCTGCAGGTCCGACTTCACCTCGCGGTAGACGTATTTGAACCCCTCCACCGAAAGGGGCGACCCCGTGGAAAGCACCGCACGCAGTGCGCTGAGGTCGTAAGTACTGCCAGGCGTCACACCGGCATTCTGCAGTGCGGCGATGTAACCGGCGCTGGTGCCGAACACCGTGATTGTTTCGCTCTGGGCCAGCTCCCAGAGCACGCCGGGATGGGGGTAAAAGGGATTGCCGTCAAACAGCACCAAAGTCGCACCGGTGGCCAACGCGCTGGTCAGCCAGTTCCACATCATCCAGCCGCAGGTGGTGAAGTAGAAAATCGTGTCCCGGCGGCGAAGGTCGGTGTGCAGCATCAGTTCCTTGAGGTGGTGCACCAGGATGCCGGCGGCACCCTGCACCATGCACTTGGGCAATCCGGTGGTGCCCGACGAGTACATGATGTAAAGCGGGTGATCGGCGGGAAGCTGTTCGAATTCGATCTCAAGACCGTGTTCGGCGGATTTGAAATCGTCCCAGGCCACGGCCTTGGGGACGGCCTGCAAATCAGGGTGTGCCTCGGTGTACGGCACCACCACAACTTCTTCGATGGAGGGGAGCTGCTTTAAAATGCTGGCCACGCGCGTGAGCGAATCGATTTTTTTCCCCTTGTAGGCGTACCCGTTGGCCGTAAAAAGCACCTTGGGCCGGATCTGCCCGAAACGATCCAGGACACCCTTGATGCCGAAATCGGGCGAACACGATGACCAGGTGGCCCCCGCACTCACGGCTGCCAGCATGGCCACGATGGTCTGGGGCATGTTGGGCATGAACCCCACCACCCGGTCACCCGGTCCCACGCCGGCCGCACGCAGCGAACGGGCCACCTGCGCCACCTCGTCGTACAGCTCGGCATAGGTCATGCGCACGGGCGCCTGGATCTCACCTTTGAAAACCAGTGCCGTGTGGTCGTCGCGGTAGCGCAGCAGGTTTTCGGCAAAGTTCAGCCGCGCGCCTTCGAACCACCTGGCGCCGGGCATTTTGTGCACATCGTCGACCACGCGGCGGTAGGGGGCGGAAGCGATGACGCCGGCAAACGTCCACAGGCAGTCCCAGAACTCCGGGATGTGCGCAATGGACCACTGGTAGAGCGGATCATAGCTGTCCAATGTCAGGTTGTAACGCCCGTTGACGAACTGCATGAAACGGTACATGTTCGTTTTGCGAATCTGCGCCTCACTGGGCTGCCACAGTAACTCCGCCATCCCGACCCTCCTGTTTTCTATCCACTTTATTATCACCCGGCGGCACGCAGTGTGGGCCGTGCCGAAACCGGCCGCGTCAACGCATCAATGCTTGAAGCTGCGCTGACCGGTGTACACCATGGTCACATTGGCCTCGTTGCAGGCCTCGATGGACTGGTAGTCGTTGTTCGATCCGCCGGGCTGAATCACGGCCCGGATACCTTCCCGGATGCCGACATCCACGCCGTCCCGGAAGGGAAAGAAAGCATCGCTGACCATGGCGGCGCCGATCAGGCCACCCTTTTCCGATTTTACGCGGCTGTCGATTTCCGCGCGTTTGGCGGCGTCCTTAAGGTCGTTGTAGGGAATCTGCCAGGCCTCGAAACAGTAGCGGTCGGCCAGTTTGCGGTAGGCCTTGTCGCGCGCGATCTCGGCCACGCCCACACGGTCCTGCTCGCCGGTGCCGATGCCCACGGTCACCTGGTCCTTGACGTAGATGACCGAGTTGGACGTCACGCCGGATTCCACCAGCCAACCGAAGAGCATGTCCTGGATCTCGGCATCACTGGGTTCGCGATTGATGCGGTAGGTCCGGCCCTGGTATTCGCATTCGGCCAGCTTGAGATCTTCCTTGGAGCGTGCGGCCGGCACGAAAGACCACTGGGTGATGACGCCGCCGTCGATGAGACTTTTGAACTCCACGCAGCGCTGCCCCACGAAGGACTGCAGACGGTCCATGTTGGCGATGCGCACCACCCGCAGGTTTTTCTTGCGGCCGAATATCTCCATGACGCCGGCCTCGAAATCCGGGGCCACCACCACCTCGGCGTAGTGGGCCGCAACGGCCTCGGCGGTAGCGCGGTCGACGGGCTGGTTCACGGCGATGCAGCCGCCGAAAGCGGCCACGCGGTCGGCCATGTCGGCCTTCAGGTAGGCTTCTTCCAACGAATCGGCGCGCGCCACGCCGCAGGGGTTGTTGTGCTTGACGATCACGGCCGTGGGCCGGTCTGTAAAGTAACGCAGGATGTTGAGTGCATTGTCCGCATCGGTAATGTTGGTCTTGCCCGGGTGCTTGCCGGACTGCAGCAGCTCGACATCCGATGCCAGGTAGCGTCCGGGCTGGATCATGTGCGTCTCTGCCAGCACCAGGTTGCCGTTCACCAGTTTATACAGGGCCGCCTCCTGGCCGGGGTTCTCGCCGTAGCGCAGCCCTTTTTCCACGTTGTCCACGCGCCAAGTGACCTTTTCGTAAAAGAGCGTCTGGCGCACGTTTGCATCCACAAAACTGATTTCCATGCGGGGCGGGAAGTGGTCGTCCATGATGGTGCGGTACATTTTTTTCAGGTCTTCGGCCATGCTGACTCCTTTGCGTTCACAGGTTGGTGGGATATGCTGCCGGCCTTTGCGGCCGCTGCACGGTTACTCGTGGATTGCAGAATCAGTGATAACAAGCTCTCACCGCGTCAAATGCCTGTGCCGCCAGGTAGTCGGCGATGGTGCGGTCGTACACGGCGGTATGCGCAAAGGCCTTGCGCGCCAGTTCGAAACGCAGTGCAAGCGAGGTGCACCCGTCGCTGCGCTGCAGTTCATCGGCGATTTTGTCATAGTCGTCGGGGTCGACCACCGGGGCCACGCGGATGAAGTTCTTGGCTGCCGCGCGGATCATGCAGGGCCCGCCGATATCGATATTGCCGCGGGCCTGCTCCACCGTGACCCCGGCCTTGGCGATGGTGTCAGCGAACGGGTAGAGGTTGACCACCACCATGTCGATGGGGAAACTGCCCGTGCGCTGCAGATCCTGCTGGTGGGCGTCGTTGTATGTTTCCGTCAAAAGCCCCAGGTAGATCTTGAAATCCAGGGTCTTGACCAGCCCGCCCTGGGTTTCGGGCTGGCCGGTAAAGTCCGCGACCTGGGTCAGACACCCCCTGCGCTCGGGTCCCAGAATCTCCGCCAGGCGTGCAAAGGTGCCGCCCGTGGATAGAAACCGGATCTGCGGGTTGGTCTCCAGCAGGCGCGGTACAAAAGATTCGAGGCCGGTCTTGTCGGACACGCTGATCAGCACGTGCCGCACGGAAACGCTGTCGTCGATGTGTTCCACCACGTTGATGCTCATCATAAACCTCTCTTTCCTGCAGTTGGTAATGTCGGATAAAGAAATTCCTGCCGTGTCCGCTGAAATTCTTCAGGACTTTTTGCCGCTCATCTGTTCGATGTCCACCCGGATGACGGCCGTACGTTCCATCAGGGCTGCAGAAAATGTAAACTCCTCCTGCCCTTCGGCATAGTGCGACATGATCAGGTTCAGGGCATGCCGCCGGGCGGATGCATCCGCAATGAAAACCGCGCGCCCGAAAGCGATGACGCTTTTGAAGCCCAGTCCCCAGTCACAGGCCTTTGCCGCCGGACGAATCTGCTGCTGAATGTCGAACTGTACACACACGCGCGGATTTTTGCGCAGCAGGTCGATCTTGCGGCCCGCGGCCGCCGAATGGAAATACACCTTACGATCTTCATAGCCGAAACACAGCGGCACTACGTAAGGCGTCTGGCCGTCGCTCATGGCCAGCCGGCAGAAACGCGCCTCCCGGATGATATCCTCCATCTCCCGGCGCTCCAGGATCTGCTTGTCTTGGCGGCGCATCTGCATATCGTGATTCTCCTTGGCGGCATGGTTGAAACGACGTTACTACCTTGCCGCCGATTTTTCAAGACGCTTTCAGCGGCTTGCACGTATCATCTCAAAAACCTCCGGCAGCGGGTTGCCAAAGCGCGTCAAGCGAATTTCGGTGAAGCGACATGGTGCATCCGGGGAGAAAAGCCATGCGGTCGGCCGGCATCAAAAATTTCAAGCTGTTTGAGGAGCTTAGCGGCAACGTTCTTGAAGTTCCGCCGGGCGACCGCATGGCGCCCCGGCTGGACGCAGGAGCGAAGCCGAAACGCGCTTGGCGCGGCGTGACCGTAATTTTTTGAGAACTTACAGCTTGCACCAGCTGTTTTGGGCCCATCCCTGCGCCGGCGCTTGCCAGAAAGGGGCCGACTGCGGTATATTAAAAAGCACAGTATCCCGTTTCTGCCTGTGAGGCGCAAACAATGACCCTGCCAGACGATCCCATGCGGCGCGCCGCCGCCCGCCAGGCCCTGGAGCGCGCCGTGCGGCTGCTCGCCGTGCGCGAACACGGCCGCCGCGAACTGAAACGCAAACTGCTGCAGCGCGGCTTCGACGCCGGCAGCGTACGGGCGGCCCTTGACGAGTGCGTACGGCTGGGATACATCGACGACCGCCGGGCCGCCGAACTCTTCGCCCGCAGCCGTGCCCGCAAGGGGTTCGGACCGCGATCCGTGCGCCAGGGGCTGCAGCGCCGCGGCTTCGATACCCGGTTGATCGCAAGCGTGCTGGCGCCTTACGCCGGTGAAGCGGCCCAGAATGCCGCCGCGCGCAGCGCGGCACAGAAGAAACTGCGCCAGCTCAGGCCGGATCAAGACCCCCGGCGCCGAAAGGAAAAGCTTTACCGCTTTCTGGCCGCCAGGGGGTTTTCACCCCGGGCGGCGCGCCAGGCGGTGCTTGACACCAGCAGCGACTGAACCTGCAGCCAAGGAAAACGCACATGCCCTATTCCGTTGTCGACCTCTACCAGAAAATACTGCCCAAGACCAACTGTGGCGATTGCGGCTATCCCACCTGCCTGGCCTTTGCCAGCATGGTGGTTTCTGAAAAAGTGCCGCTGGAAACCTGCCCCCACATCGATAAAACCCTGCAGGCGCGGGTACAGCAGGAGCTGGACCGGCAGCACGCCGCCGGCAAGTGGACCAAGCGGGACCTGGCCGCCGATGCCCTGGTCTGGGCGCGCCAGCGGGCGGCTTCCATGAAAATCGAAGATCTGGCCGCACGTCTGGGCGGTGAAGTGGTCCCCGGCGACCACGGCCCGGTGCTGCGGCTACCCTACTTTACCGGCCACATCCGCATTCACGACGGCCAGATCCAGCCGGAAGAGGATTTTACGCTCAACCGCTGGGAGCAGGTCTTTATCTTCAACCACATGGCCCAGGGGGGCAGTGCATCGCCCTCCGGCACGTGGAGGGCGCTGGAGCAGATTCCCAACACGATTTCCAAGATCACGAGCATGCAGCGGCACGTCGAACAGCCCCTGGTGGAGCGCTTCAACGGCCGTGCCGAAGCCCTGCGCAAGGCCGCGGTGGCGCTGGGGGCACAGGACCTGACCGATGCAGACGGCAGCGCCGATGCCGTTTTGCGCTTCCAGCCGATGCCGAAGATACCGGTATTGCTCAAGTTCTGGAACGCGGAGCCCGACGAGGGATTTGCCGCCGGTGCCAAGCTGCTCTTTGACGAAACCATCTGCGAGCACCTGGATATCGAATCCATCATGTTTTTATGTGAGCGCATCCGCGAGCTGCTCTGTGAAACGGACGCCGCCCAGGAAAACACTCCCACATAACGCCTGAGCGTAACGTGGTGTGCACGCGGGCCGGTCGCAGCGAGGGAGCAAAAATATAGCGATGGGGGAAACATCGATGAAAAAACTTGACGAGTTCGATTTTGACACCGTTTTGGACCGGCGGCAAACGGACAGCTCCAAATGGAACAGCGCAGAGGTGCTCGCCGAAAATCTGCTCCCCCTGTCTGTCGCGGACATGGATTTTGCCGTCCCCGCCGCAGTTACGCAGGCGCTGGTCAATCGGACGGCCATGCCGGTATACGGCTATGAGTTCCAGTCGCAGGCCCTGAAAGATGCCATCATGGCCTGGCACGACCAGCGGCACGACTTTGAAATCCGCACAGACTGGATCGTATTTACACCGGGAGTGGTAAACGGTCTGGCGATTTCCATTCTGGCGTTTACCGAAAGAGGGGACCGCATTGTGATCCAGCCGCCCGTGTATCCACCCTTTTTTGGCGTGGTCACCGAAAATACGCGCCGGCTGCTGATAAACCCACTACATTACGAGGCTGTGTCCCTGCGCTATACAATGGATCTTAATTCTCTCGAAAAGTTGTTTCGCGAAAAAAAGCCCCGGCTGATGTTTCTCTGCAACCCCCACAACCCGGTCGGACGGGTATGGACGCAAGAAGAACTATCGCTGCTGGGGGGCCTCTGCGAAAAATACGAGGTGCTTCTGATTTCCGACGACATTCATGCCGATCTGGTTTTTCCCGGGCACCGTTATCATCCGGTCCTCGGCATCTCGAAAGCGGTGAAAAACAACGCCATCCAACTGATGTCCCCGGGAAAATCCTTCAATATTCCGGGGCTGCGTTTCTCCTATGCCCTGATTGCAGACAGGGCGTTGCGGGATCGCTTCTCCGCAGTGCTTTCCGCACTGGCGCTGACCAAAACAAACATCATGGCAAAGGTGGCCGCGCAAGCCGCCTATCGCGACGGGGCGCAATGGCTGGACCGTGTTTTAGAGTACATCCGGGAGAATTACCTTCTGTTGGAAACGACGCTGGCCCGGGAGCTTCCCTGGGCCAAAGTGATCCCCCCGGAGGGCACTTTCCTGGCATGGGTTGATTTCAATGCATCCGGGTTCGACCATCGGCAGCTGTCCTATATCCTTCGTACACAAGCCAGATTGATGCTCTATGAAGGGCCCGCCTTTGGGGACGCCGGCCGGGGCTTTATGCGCATCAACCTGGCGTGTCCGCGTGGCACGCTGCAGGCAGCCGCCAAACGCCTTGTTAGAGCCATCGCTCAAGCGCGAGAGCATCCACCCGGATTTATCGAAATCCTGGATCGTCCATCCAAAAGCTGCAAATGTTGTGGTTAAAAGAACGAATGGCCCGGGCGCCCAATCATGGCTGCCGGCGAACCAATGATGTTGGCAAGCAATCTTCAATCTTATTGTTTGCGAAAGTGTAAGATATTTTGTTAGAAGTAAAATATCGACAACGATGGGCTTTTTTGATGGCAACATGGGAAATATCTTGGAAATTATTTCTGGCTCCGACGAGTTACTTGATGTTATTCGCCCTTTGCGTGAGGGTTTATTCAGGCACCATGCAAAACTCACCGAACACTTTGCCTCGGATTTTTCTCTTGAAAAAATCGACGAAACAGAAAATGGATTACTGGCATGCAGCCGCAGGGGCGGGCTACATATTGCTGTAGCGCAAACCAAAGACGGTGCACACCACGTAGGTTTTTGTATCACCCGCATCCTTGCCGACAAAACGGGTGATATTTTTTCGATGTTTGTAGACGAAGCGTATCGAGGCTTGGGGATCGGGCAGAAACTCATGATGGACGCCCTCCGCTATCTAAATCAGAAAGGAGTCGACACGATTAACACTCATGTTCTCTATGGGAATGAAAAAGTGCTTTCTTTTTACCAAAAATTCGGTCTTTACCCGCGCACCATTGTACTCAGGAGGTACAATGCCGACAAACTGGATGGCAGCGCCACTTGCCGGTAAGCCCGAGTCCCAATAAAAACGGCATTGATTTCCCTAAACGACAAAAAGGAGTTGTCTCCGGGTAAAATGGAAAAAGAATGGCTTACTGAAAAAATAAAGGATCTTGCTCACGCCACAGGTATCGATGCTGTCGGATTTGCAGAGGCCTCCGGCTTTTCCGGTTATTTGCTGAACCGGAATCAAAGAAGAGACCCAAAGCTGACCATGCCGAACGCGAAATCCATCGTTGTTGCGGGAATCTATATCGGCGGCGTAACCATGGCAGAATGGGAAAACCCGTGGTACGGCCGGACCAGCCGGCTGTATCTCTCGGGTTTTTTTCTCGATGTTGTCAAACCGCTTGAACCGGTTGCCGAGTTTTTGAAAAGCAAGGGCTACCATGCCAAAATCTGTAACGGCTCTGAAAGAGGGGGCTCTATTCTGCCGCTGAAGCTGGCCGCGGTGAGGGCGGGCCTGGGATGGCAGGGCAAGCACTCCCTGCTCATTTCAAAAAAATACGGCACGTTTTTGGCCCTCGGGGGCATTATAACGGACGCCGTCTTGGAACATAACGCCGAAGAGGAGCCTAATCGGTGCCGCAAGTGCACGGCATGTCAGGAAGCCTGCCCCGTTGACGCACTGGCGCGGCCCCACGTGCTGAATGTAGAAAAATGCATGTCCAACCGTCTGTCGGAGGAAAATCTTCCCCTGGAAATTCGGGCTGCCATGGAAAACCGGATCGCGGACTGCGAGATATGCCAAGATGCCTGCCCCTGGAACAGGAAACACCTTGAAAATCCATTGGTCACAAAAATGGCCGATCACTTTCAGCAGAAAATCAGCAACTGGGGAGGTAGTTTCTATCTGCCGAATTTGGCCAACTACTCAGAAAGACAATATAAAGACCGATTTGAGCACCTTAACACCGGCATCCCCTATCGCCTATTTCGAAGAAACGTCCGCATAGCACTGAAAAGAGCTGAAAACATTCCGGCGACGGCAAACCCGTGAAGTGGAGAGATCCAGAAATCAGGAGCGCCGGCCCATCCATCTCTCCCGATGGAATTTAGATAAAATGTGATTGGGAAACGATAAATATGAATTTTGAAATCAGTCTGGAAGACGATATCGAAATTGCCGAAGTGATTACACTTTACAGGGCGAACGGCTGGTCATCGGCGGAAAAGCCCAGGGAACTGATGCTGGCCCTGAAAAATTCGGATGCACTGGTTACCGCCAGGATCTCCGGCGAACTTGTCGGTATCGGCAATGCCATTTCCGACGGCAGCCTGGTTGTCTACTATCCCCACCTGCTGGTTCACCCGGACCACCGGGGAAAGGGGATCGGGCGTGCCATGATGAAGCTTTTACAACAGAAGTACGCCTCTTTTCATCAGCAGATGCTGACCGCCGATGCCAACGCGGTCGAATTTTATCGATTCCTGGGCTTTGAACGGGCGGGGGAAACGGTGCCCATGTGGATTTATGCCGGAAATGAGCATTGAGGCACCCCTCTGTGCCAATGAAAGGTGAGACACCTACCTCTTGATAAATTAAGGTAGGGCGGATAGGAGAATCACCTATGAAAACGTTATTCGCTAAAGACCGTGTGGATCTGGGCACCTCCCC
>Ga0256841_1000065_pt1:0-27500 | contig 115822 bp, 97 predicted proteins | sample 356308metaG_FD_185971 | JGI IMG/M metagenome (GOLD analysis project Ga0256841, IMG submission 185971) | Hydrothermal vent microbial communities from Mid Atlantic Ridge, Atlantic Ocean - 356-308 | ecosystem: Environmental > Aquatic > Marine > Hydrothermal vents | place: Atlantic Ocean...
GTCATCGCCTGTGCCGACGCCTCCTCCATCGCCGACTCCACGGCCTCAGCCGCGTGATCCTGGCTTCTCATCCGTGTGAAATCTCCACAACCATACCAAACGCCGCAGCAACTGTCAATTTCACCCGCGACGTCCAATGCCAGCATCACTCATCGCCGTGAGGCCCGCCTCACCTATCTGAAAGAGCGAACCACGTTATTTCACCATACCTCGCCTCCCTACGAATAACGATGGGCGTCGTTTCTAAGAAAATCTCCTTCGAAAATAGACGACGGACGACCGATGACGGACGACGTTCCCTTTTCATTCCCTCGGTGTGGCCCCCAAGGCCATGGAGGACTCCTTCGAAAATCACCGCAAAGGCGCAGAGAACGCAAAGATCCTCCAACAGGCCCTTTTCATCCCCTCAATGTGGCTCGGGCGCGCCATAGCCCCCCATCACAGCCTGCGGCCATGCCCCAGCACACCGGATCCCGCCAGATCATTTCATCCGATCGGCGAGCCCCTTCCTGTCTCGTCGCGTTCCCTATTCCGATGGCGCGCTACCCATCCCTCGCCACGGCGCGCTGCTCCTTTTGTGGGCAGTGAACTTGGAATGCGCTCTGGGGAACCATGAGATCGCGGTTATATTTGCGCGCGCGGTTACGAGATTACCGCGCGCGGTTATTTATGCGCGGCGCGCATACCACGCTCCTTTCTTCGTACCATGCCGCGTGAGCTTGCCCTCCTCGACCAGGCGCTTGAGTCGCCGATAGGCCTGATCCTGTGAAATCCGGCACAACTCCGCGGTTTCCCGTCGAGTGATCCGGCCATGTTTCTCCACGTACTGCAAGATCATGTGCTCCTGCTGAAGAGGTTCAAAACCCCGTTGGCGCACGTAGGCAGCCTTCTCTCCAAGCCGACGATAGGTCGAGCCGGAGAGGTGATATACCCGCGCTCGTTTCTCGCCTCGTGCTTCGACCAGCCCCGCCTCGACCAAGCGTTCCAACACGGCCCGAGCGTCACTTTCCGGCTTTTGGATTGTTCGTGCTGCTTCTTTTACAGTCAGCCGCCGCTCCTGCCAGAGGGCATTGAGAATGAGTAAGTCGTCGAGCTTCAGAGGGTGCCCCGCCTGGTTCTCCTCAACGATCAGACGAACGAACTGGAGGTTGGCTTCTCCGCCGGGGAGGACGAGCACCACGCTCTCCGAAGTGCTCCGCTCGTAGGACGGTGCCGGGCGCCCATTACGCAGTTGCTCCTCGTAGATGATGTCGATACCGCGCCCGGTCCGCTCCACAACCCCTGCCCGCTTGAAGGCATCGGCGAGCTGAGGATTCCGCGGGCGCGGCGGGGCCACCAACAAGTTGTCCAGGCGGATACCCTCAGGGAACCCGCCGGGATTTGAGATCTCGATGGAGTCCTCATGCCACTGGACGTGCACCGCGCCCAGGCGTGTATAGTCGCGGTGGACGAGAGCGTTTGCCACCCCTTCCCGGAAGGCCCGCTCCGAATAGTGGGGCACACCGATCCGCAGCATCCCGAATGTCACTTCCTCTTCGCGGTTCCTGGTCCGGAACCGGATGAGGATCTCTTCCATGACCCGCAGGAGCGGCCAACGGAAAAACTCATTGGCTTCAACCCGGGTTCCCCTGAGCACCTGGAACGCCACCTCATGTGTAGGGAGATATCGTTGCAAGGCCTCTTCCCGGCCAAAGAGCAACAGGCCCAGTACGCGAATCGTCGTGACCTCGTGATTCGCCTCTACGGCCCCCAGAGCCCTGACCAGTTCTTGATCGGGGAGGCCGAGCAAGTTCGTATCGCCCTGACCGCGACTTTCCCGGATGAAGCGCCGAAAACGCTCAAACTCCAATGGGTCTAAATCATCCCAGGAGGCCTCCGGCACCGGCAACATAGAGTAGTCCAACGCCCCGCGATGGGCCAGGGCCGTCTGCATCTCATAAAAGTGATAGGGGAGGCATTCCGGTTTCCCAGTTCCGCCAATGGCTCGTCGCTTGTAGATGCCGTCCGCCGTACCGACGGGCATCGTCGCTGGCGGGACTTCGATCACGAGCACGGGATTCCCTTCCACTTGGACGACCTCCACCCGACAGCTCAAGGATGGCCGCGTCCGGTTGGCGATCAGGGCTCTGATCCGGAGGGGATCGATGGTTCCCGCATGTCTGGGACGGGCCCCCGTCACTCGGCCGTCGTCCTCAACGCCGACCAGGATGTAGCCCACCTCCTGACCCGGCTGATTGGCCATGCAAACCACTGCCTCCACGAGTTCGCTGTCCGATATTGCACCTCGTTCCTCCCCCTTGAACTCCACAGTGAGGCTCTCGCCCTGAGCGATCAGTTGCTGGAGCCGTTCTGGAGTCATTCTCTCATTTCCCTCCACTCAGCTCGCCTCAGTGGCACTTTTCCACACCCTCACCACATACCGCGTGATATCAACTACTTCTTCGGGTCGGGGTACCGCCGGGTTCTGCAACACATAGAGCACCGGTTCAGTAGCAGTGCTAAGGAATAATTCCCCGTGAAGACAATCGTGCAGCTCCTCGGCCGTGGCACCCAGAGGCGCGTAGAAGCCTCTCATCGCCAGCCGATGGATCGAGAGCGCGGAGATGATGTGAAGCGCCACGGGCTTGTACGTCAGCCGGGGAACAGCGTGCTCGGTCCGGGAGCTCAGCGCTCGCTTCGATAGGAGCGACTTAATGACGGCCCACTGTTCATCGGTCAGATCCATCACTCACCTTCCAAGATGGGCCTATTATATACTATCCCGAGGGCTTATCCAACCGCTCGGCTCGTCGGGTTCCGGTCTTCTTCACAGGAATCGCTCATGGCGCACTGTCGCCACACTGAAAGAATGAAAATGGGGGAGCGCAAGCTAACAGCTTACGCCACACGCTGTTTTCGAAGGAGTCACTCATGGCCTCCTGGCCACACCGCAAGGATGAAAATGAGCCATTTTCGAGGGAGGCATCCATGACCCTGCAGGCCATACCGAGGGAATGAAAAGGGACCCTCGGGGAATGGAGCGCAAGATGGCATCTTGCGTTACACGCTGTTTTCGAGGGAGGCATCTTACCGGGTCGGATTGGTTCTTCTCGCGCACGCTTTCAGGATTGACAATCGCGCGCCGGATGTCAGACACTATCTCTTAAACTCACGAGGAGAATGTAACAGGCCCAAGAGAAGAGTTTCATGAACCGCGCTTCAACGCGAACCGGGTTCATGGCCTGACGAGAACGGTGAAAGGAGGCTTGGATGACAACGAATCGAGCGCTCAATGACTGGATCGATGAAATCGCCCGTCTCACTAAACCCGATCGCGTCGTCTGGTGCGATGGATCGGAGAACGAGAACCGAACGCTCATCGAGCAGATGATCGCCGACGGGACGCTGATCGAACTCAATCCTCAACGCTATCCCAATTGCTACCTCCATCGCAGCGACCCGCGCGATGTGGCCCGGACCGAACAGTCCACATTCATCTGCACCCCCAAACGAGAAGACGCCGGTCCCACCAACAACTGGATGTCGCCCGAGGAAACCCGACGCAAGGTGGGTCCGCTGTTTGACGGTATCATGCGGGGTCGGACGATGTACGTCGTACCGTATCTCATGGGACCGCCCGGATCGCCGTTCAGCAGCGTGGGCGTCGAGGTCACCGATAGTCCTTATGTCGTGGCCAACATGCGCATCATGACCCGCATGGGCACCGTGGCCCTGGAACACCTGGGGGCGTCCGGCGAATTCGTGAAGGGACTCCACGCTCTGGGCGATCTCGATCCGGCGCGCCGGTATATCTGCCATTTTCCCGAAGAACGATTGATCTGGAGCATCAATTCCGGATATGGAGGGAACGCCCTGCTGGGCAAGAAATGCCACGCTCTGCGCATCGCCAGCGCCCAGGCTCGCGATGAGGGCTGGATGGCCGAACACATGATGATCGTCGGGATCGAAGATCCATCGGGGAATGTCACTTACATTGCCGGCGCTTTCCCCAGCGCCTGCGGCAAGACGAATCTGGCCATGCTCGTCCCACCGCCCTCGCAAAAGGGATTTAAAGTGTGGACGGTGGGCGACGATATCGCCTGGTTACGCTTCGGTCCCGATGGACGGCTCTGGGCGGTCAATCCCGAGACGGGCTTCTTCGGCGTGGCGCCCGGCACCAGCGAGAAGACGAATCCCAACGCCATGGCCGCCCTCTCCCGGAATTCCATCTTCACCAACGTGGCGCTGACGCCGGAGGGAACGCCCTGGTGGGAAGGCATGAGCCCGCCGCCGCCCACGGCCACCGACTGGCAAGGCCAACCGTGGACGCCATCCAGCGGACGAAAAGCGGCCCACCCCAACGCTCGATACACCGCGCCGGCGCGTCAATGTCCTTCGATCTCGCCTCACTGGGAAGATCCCCAAGGCGTCCCCATCTCGGCCATCATCTTCGGTGGCCGACGCGCTCGATTGGCGCCTCTGGTCTACCAATCCTTCAACTGGCAACATGGCGTGTTCATCGGCGCCAGCATGGCTTCAGAGACCACCGCGGCGGCGACTGGCAAAGTGGGCGTCGTTCGCCGCGATCCCATGGCCATGATTCCCTTCTGCGGCTACAACATGGCCGATTATTTCCGCCACTGGCTGGAAATGGGCGCCGGCCGCGACAAGATGCCCATGATCTTTCACGTCAACTGGTTCCGCACCGATGAAGATGGAAACTTCCTCTGGCCGGGCTTCGGCGAGAATTTGCGCGTTCTCCGCTGGATCATCGACCGCGTCAATGGCCGCGCCGCCGCCGTCGAGACTCCCATCGGATTCGTCCCTGCGCCGGATAGCCTGGATCTCACCGGACTGAATATCTCCACAGAGACGATGAACAAGCTGCTCTTCATCGATCGAGAGGCCTGGCGCGAAGAAGCGCGCAGTGTGGCCGAATTCTTCAACCGGTTCGAGGATCGACTCCCGGCGGAGCTTTGGGAGGAGCATCGCCAGCTGTTGGCCAGATTGGGAGGTTAGACTGAGGGGCGAAGACCGACCGGGAGACTGAAGGCCCCTCTCCTGTGAAATAAATCTTGCACAGATTCACCGATGAACTGATAAATCGTGCTGTTTCATCCGTCGTGGCGGGCGCGGAGCGATTCCTTCGACAATACGCGGCGCAAGCGGTCAGCTTGCGCCCCATCTCCTTTATCGTGTGGCCTCAGAGTCAAGGGTGACTCCTTCGACTCACCTCCCTTTCTCCTCCTCCATCTGCATCAATCGTTCGTAGAATTCTCTCGCCTGAGGGGTGATGGCTCGCGGGCGGGTGCCGTTGGGCGGTTCGACCAATCCATCCCGCTCCATCATATCGATGATGGACGCCGCGCGCCCATAGCCGATGCGCAGTCGGCGTTGAAGAACCGAGGTTGACGCCCGTCCCATCTGAACGACGATCTTGACCGCTTCTTCATAGAGTTCGTCGCGCGGCCCTTCGCCCTCCTGCTGCGCTTGAATCTCGCGCTCTTTATCCGACATCAAGACGGTCTCATCGTACTCCGGCTCGGCCTGAGCTTTGAGGTAATTGACCACGGCGTTGATCTCTTTCTCTTCCACATATGCGCCGTGAACGCGCACCAGCCGGGCCGTCCCCGGCGGGAGGAACAACATATCTCCGCGTCCGAGGAGCCGCTCGGCACCGTTGGTATCGATGATGGTCCGCGAATCGACTTTGGACGAGACGCGCATGGCGATCCGACAGGGGAAATTGGCCTTGATGAGTCCGGTGATGACGTCCACCGAGGGCCGTTGAGTGGCGAGAATCAAGTGAATGCCCACGGCGCGAGCCATCTGGGCCAGTCGGGTGATCGACGTCTCCACATCGCCCGAGGCCACCATCATGAGGTCGGCCAATTCGTCGATGATGATGACCAGATAGGGGAGCGGCTTGAGCTCGCCCACTTCGATCTCGTCCATGAACATCTGTTGCCCGCCCTGGCGAACGAGACGATTGTATTGTTCGATATTGCGGACCCCGGCACTGGCCAACAGCCGGTATCGATCCTCCATTTCGCTGACCGCCCATTTGAGGGCATAGGCGGCCCGTTTGGGCTCCATGACGATGGGTGTGAGTAGGTGAGGCAGCCCGTCATACAATCCCAGCTCCAATCGCTTGGGATCGACCAGGATGAACCGCACCTCCTCGGGCGTCACCCGATAGAGCAGAGAGACGATGATGACGTTGATGGTCATCGATTTCCCGCTGCCCGTCGCTCCGGCGATGAGGAGGTGAGGCATCTTGGCCAGATCGGTGACGTAGATGCTCCCATCGATCGTTTTGCCCAGAGCGATGGTGAGCTTGGAACGGGCATTCTGGAATTTCCGCGACTCGATGATCTCGCGCAGATAGATGAGTTCGGGTTCCCGGTTGGGGACTTCGATCCCCACGGTCGATTTGCCGGGAATGCGGTCGATCCGAATCGATTCCGCTTCCAGAGCCAGGCAGAGATCGTCGGCCAGACTGGTGATGCGACTGTACTTGATGCCCGGATCCGGCTTGAATTCGAATGTCGTGACCACCGGCCCGGGACTGATCTGATGGACGTGCCCGGTGACGGCGAACTCGGCGCATCGCTCGGCCAGTTGCTGAGCGCGCTTCATTAACGCCTCTTTTCTCTTCTCGGGGATGTCCTGAACCGGAGGCGGAGCGTTGAGCAAATGAATGGGGGGGAGCGTGAACGCGACTTTCGCCCGACGCGCCCCTTCCTTCCGTCCCGCTCCCGCTCTCTCGTCGGGCGTCACTTCCTTGACCACGGCGGTCGAGAGCATCTCCGCCACCTCCCGGCGCGTGCTCTTCTCGCCCGCTGCGGCGCTCGCCGCGCGACCTCGCTCCTGCTCAGACCGCTCGGCCGCTGTTCCCGCCGCTCTCTCGGGGGGACGACTCGTCGGCGCCGGAGCGGCGGAAGCGGCCAATACGGGCTCGGACTCGGGCCGAGAGGCCGCCGGCGCGGCCTTCTCCGCCGCCCCTTGAATGAGGGGCGTCGGCGCGCTCTCGGCCGCCTCCATCGCGCGATGAGCATCCTCAGCCATCTCCGCCGAGCGGGCCCGGCGCGCTCTCCATTCCATGAGGCGCAAGCCCGGCGCCCATGACTGGAGTCGCCGTTTGAGATTCTCTATCTCTCGCACGAAAGAGAAGTTCACCACGACGAGCAGAGTGAGCACCAGTGCGGTGAGCAATACCAGAGCGGCGCCGACGGTGTTGAGGATGGAAGCCAGGCCGGCGGCGATGAGGAGACCGATGAAGCCACCCGGTCGAACGTTCCCCCAGATCAACGTCTCGGAGAAGCCGAGCCCCAGGAGCGCCGCCAGCGTCAAGCACAAGGCCAACCACCCCAGGCACTGAGGAAGAGCGGCGCGAATCGGTCGATGCCGCAGTTTCATCCAGGCCAGGGACATCAGAATCAACGGTAAGACGATGGCCACCAGCCCCAGGGATTGCAACAGGAGATCGGCGACGTAGGCGCCCACCGGACCAATCCAGTTGGCCACCTGATCTCGTGGCGACTCCACGTTCCAGGCGGGATCACCGGGATCGTAGCTGATGAGACTCAGCAGCAGTCCCAGGGAAAACGAGAGAACCAAGACGCCGATCATCTCATCGGCCCGGCTGTGGGAGGTCGTCGCGCTCACGTCCCTCGTCGACGAATGGGCAGACGATTTGGCCATGTTATGATGCCTTGACTTCGCTCACCTCGCGACGGAGTGGAGCGGTCGCGTCCCGTTGCGAAAGAAGATACTCGCGAATGAACTCATCCAGGTTCCCATCCAGGACGCCTTCCACATCGCTCGTTTCATACTTCGTCCGAAGGTCCTTCACCAGCTTGTACGGATGCAAGACGTAGCTCCGAATCTGCGATCCGAAGCTGATATCCCGTTTCATGGCCTCCAACTTCTGCTTCTCCGCCGCTCGCCGCTGGAGCTCCAATTCGTAGAGGCGAGAGCGGAGAACGCGCATGGCCATCTCTCGATTCTGATGCTGCGATCGCTGATTCTGACAAGAGACGACGATGCCCGTGGGAATGTGGGTGATGCGCACGGCCGATTCCGTCTTATTGACGTGCTGCCCGCCGGCGCCCGAGGCGCGGAAGGTCTCGATGCGCAGATCGGCTTCGTTGATCTCGATCTGAATATCATCCTCGATCTCCGGCGAGACGAACACGGAGGCGAAACTCGTCTCCCGGCTCTGGGCGATATTGAATGGCGACAGTCGCACCAGCCGATGAACGCCCGCCTCGGCCTTCAAATACCCATAGGCATACTCGCCCTCCACGCGAAAGATCGCCGATTTGATGCCCGCTTCTTGCCCCGGCTGCACATCGAGGATCTCCGTCTTATAGCCTCGCTTCTCCGCCCAGCGGAGATACATCCTGAGGAGCATCTCCGCCCAGTCCTGGGCATCGGTCCCGCCGGCGCCCGGCTTGATGGTGACGATGGCATTGCCGGCATCGTGTTCGCCCGCGAGCATCATGCGAATTTCGGCTTCGGCGAGCTCCTTTTCCAATCGTTCCAGCGCCTCCTGCAGCTCGGGAAGCATGGACGAATCTTCCTCGGCGAGTTCGAACATGACGTCGATCTCCTCGGTCGCGCGCTCGAACCGCTCGACCATCTGAATGTCGGCGTCGGCTTGACTTCGCGCGCGAAGGACCTGGCGCGCGCGGGCCCGATCGTTCCAGAAGTCCGGCTGAGCGATGAGTTGCTCGAGTCGATCTCGCTCAGCGCGTTTGGCTTCGACGTCAAAGATACCTCCTGAGTTCGTCCACTCTCGGTTTCAGTTGCTCATATCTTCGGCGTAATTCTTCGATCATGGTCCTCCAAATCTCCCCAAAAGTTGCTGTCATCAATAGATTATCTTAAAATGGACGGCGATGCAATACTTGACGCTGACAAGGAGATGGGAGAGGCGAGAGAGCCCCGAAGGGTTGGATTCGACCGAGAGCGCCGGCCCGGCGAGGGAACGACGGCCGAGATGCTCCTCGCTCCCGAGCGGTTCTCTTGTGACTCCCCAATCGAAAGGCTTATGATACGGCGCGCCATTTATCCGGGATCATTCGATCCGGTGACCTATGGTCATCTGGACGTCATCGGTCGAGCGGCGAAACTGTTCGATGAGGTCATCGTGGCGATCCTCAAAAATCCGGGGAAGTCGCCGCTGTTCACGGTGGAAGAGCGCATAGACATGCTGCGCCGCGCCGTGACCTGGCCCAATGTTTCCGTCGATGCGTTCGAAGGGTTGCTCGTCGAGTATGCCAAGAGAAAACAAGCCACGGTCATCATCCGCGGGATTCGCGCCGTCTCCGATTATGAATATGAGCTGCAGATGGCGCTGATGAATCGTCGGCTCTACCCCGAAGCGGAAACGATTTTCATGCTCCCGGGAGAAGACTACTCCTACATCAGCTCCAAACTGGTCAAAGAGGTCTTCTCATTGGGCGGATCGGTCAGCGGGTTGGTCCCCCGATTCGTCGAGCAGCGGATGCGCGAAAAATTCAAATCGCACGCACCACACGTCGTTGGAGGTTTGAACCCCAATGAATGAGATGTCGTCCTTTCCTCGTTCCACCCGAGTGAGTCAGATGCGACCCTCGTTGACGCTGGCCGTCGTCCAGGCGGCTCTTCGCCTCCGGGCCGCCGGCGTCGAGATCGTCGATCTGGGCGCGGGCGAGCCCGATTTTCCCACGCCCGATCACATCAAGCAAGCGGCCCAGGCGGCCCTGCGAGAGAACTTCACGCGGTATACGCCGGCATCGGGCATCAAGGAGCTGAAAGAAGCCATCGTCGAGCGTCTGGCCGAGGACTACGGCATCGATTACTCGCCGGCGCAGGTGATGGCCACGGCCGGCGGGAAGCAGGCCATCTTCAATGCCATTGTGGCGCTCATCAATCCCGGGGATGAGGTGCTCATCCCATCGCCCTATTGGGTGACGTTTCCTGAAATCGTCGCTTTCGCCGGCGGTCAGAGCGTGTTCATCGATACGGAACCGACCGACTTTCAGCTCACCGTCGATGCGCTGGAAGCCCACCTCACGCCTCGGGCCAAGCTGCTCATTCTGAATTCCCCCTGCAATCCAACCGGCCGGGCCATTCCCCCCGAGCGATTCCGACAACTGGTCGAAAAAGCGGTCGAGCACGGCCTCTACGTGATTTCCGACGAGTGCTATCGGGAGTTCGTCTATCCGCCGATGAGACCATTCTGCGCCGGTCAACTCTCGCCCGAGTTGAGATCCCGCGTCCTGATTGTGGGCACCCTCTCCAAAACGTATGCCATGACCGGCTGGCGGCTCGGCTATGCGCTGGGCCCCGAACCCTGGATCACAGAGATGATCAAAGTGCAGAGCCACTCGACATCCAACCCCAACTCCATCACGCAGAAAGCGGCCATCGCCGCTCTTCGCGGTCCCCAGGAGCCGCTCATGCGCATGCTGGAGGAATACGAGCGACGGCGCGATTTTCTCATCCCCGCTCTCAATGAGATTCCCGGCGTCTCATGCACCTGGCCGGAAGGCGCCTTCTATGCCTTCCCGAATATTCGAGGCCTCCTGGAACGCTCATCGCTGAACTCCTCGGTCGAGGTGCAGCATCGCCTGCTGGAGGAGTATCACGTCGCGGTGACCGCCGGCGCGGCCTTCGGATCAGATGGGCACCTGCGCATCTCCTACGCGAATTCGCTGGATGCCCTGGAAAAGGGCGTGGAGCGACTGCGGGCTTTCGTCGAACGCCTCTGCTGAGCGCTCATCCCTCGTGAAAGAGGAGCCTGACCGACGTGAGCGATGAGCTCCCATGGCCGATCGGCGAGTCTCCGAGTCAAGCCCATCGACGGTCTCAACGGATGCCCTCGCTGCCGGTCCTCCAATGACGCCAATCCCCCCGGCGCTTTCCTTCCATCCTTCGAAAGCAGCGTGTGGCGTGAGTTGTCAGCTTGCGCCCACCCATTGTCATTCTTTCGGTGTGGCGACAGTGCGCCATGAGCGACCCCCTCGTCTCCCCCGGCGTGACGCCGGCGGCGAGATGGGCGATATACTAAAAGGCGACGCCGAGGCCGGTGGTGAACGAGACGTTATTTCTTTTCACGTTCCTCTGCGGACGATGATCGAAGGAATCGACGATGCCCAGGCGCATGGACAGGAAGCTGTTCAACTGGGTGCGGAGGCCCAGGTTCAGTCGAAATTTGAAGCGAGGGAGATTCTGGAGGTCCTGAAGGTAATAGAACTGCTGCTCGAACCGACTGCGCGCGAAGAGTCTCTGTTGATATTCCTGATTGAACACGGCCGAGGCCGTATCGCGACGAGTTCCATCGCTGAAGTTTTCCAGCGTATATCCACCGCCACCGTTAATGGAGAGCTGGCGGTCTTCCGTCGATACGAACTGGTAGCCAAAGCCGCCCGCATAAGTGATGCGGGAATCGATTTTTTCTACTTCGTCGAAAGTGAAATCAACTGATCCGAAGACGAAGGACCGGGGAGAGAAAAACCGATCGAGGCGCCCGCTGGCGAGGACCTGATTGCCGGCTAATTCGCTGTTCTTCACCGCATAGAAGTATCGCGCGTTGAGTTGGAGTCGATAGAGCGTCGTCTTTCGTTCCCCTTTGAAATCCAATACCAGGCTGTCCGAATCGGACGTCCCCCGGTTGCCCGCATAACTGAAATCAAGGGTCCCTTTCCACACCTTCTCCGGTCGGCGATCATCCCCGCGGGAGGTCGAGGGTGGCGGAGGGGCGGGCAACCTGGCGCTCACTGCCTGGATACTGGTGGCTGTCAGGCTCATGTGGAGAATGTTTTTCGCCGACACCCGGTGCTGGCGGTCATCCGGCGTGCGGATGATCACCTGCTCCCGATCCCACGAGATGATCGTCCCGACCAATACGGTACCATCTGACAGGATGAGCTCATCCGCATGCGCGCCGCGGTCTTGTGGACATAACAGCAGGAGACAAATGAAAAAGAGTAACATGGACCTTCTCCTTGGTCAGCGAACATCGATGCCATGATCGGCCGCCAATTCTATGACTGGGTGGCCATTCCGTCAACTGACGGCGACCGAACACTCTGCCGAATAATGGCGTTCACCCGGTGTAGAGCTCATCAACGATTCACCCGCCCAACCCTTGGGGGGACCGATCCGGGGCGAGATGATTTCGCTTTCGGGTGTGCCAACTAGACTAGACGTGGGAAGCGTGGTGAGAGAGTCAAGGGCGAAGCACTGCGACAATCCTGAACCGCGGCTCACCCCAAAGAGGCGCCATATTCCCCCAAGCGGGGAGGCGTCTGATGATTCTCCCCGGGCCTCTGGGCGAGTGGCGGAGTTTCCCCGGGGAGGGATGAGCCTCCCCACTAGCTAACAACTGACGGCTCCCCGCCGTCCAGCCGCGGGGCTTCTGAGGTGGGGAGAAGGAACCCTCTGGGGTAGCTGGCAATGTGAGTGTTCCCTGCCGACCAGCGACGGGGCTTCTCACACTCCAGAGCTTGCCTCCGGGGTCCCTGACTCCATCAGCTCCTTGATCGCCTCACCGCCACTCTATGACCTCCATGGACTCGTCTCCGAGGACCATCGCCTTCGCAGAGCTTGTGGATTTCCTCCTGGAGCAGTATACTGATTTTATTTCACTCAGGAGGAACAGACGATGAAAAACAAATCGAGAAGGACCCTCAAGCTCATCACCCTCCTCATCTTTGCCGGACTTCTTCTAGGTGGTTTCACAGCGGGTGGAGCCTTTGCGAACGTCAAGTATTTCAAAGCCGCTCGCGCCAAATTCGGCAAGACAGTGGTCAAGAACTGCAAGTACTGCCACGTCAAGATGCTTCCCAAGAAGGACGACCATGAACTGAATGAGCGCGGGAAGTGGCTCCTGGAACAGAAAAAGAAGCGCAAGGCGAAAGACATCGATGTCTCCTGGTTAGAGGAGTACAACAAAAAGAATCAATGATCCCACCCCCATCGGGGAGATGGAAGCCGCACTCATTCTCTTTACTCGTCCCGGCGGTGGGTGTTTGCCGCCCTGCGGGGAGCAAACACCACCGCTGGCTCGAATGAGCATCAGTTGGAACGACTGTTCCTCCCGGTGGATCACTCTCTGAGAGCCTCCCGCCGCCGCGTCCCACGACACGCTGTGCGTCGGAGATCGATCACCTCCCCGTCTCGAAAGGGCCCGAACCTCACTGAGAATCGCAGCCCGCTTCAGAACGTGGAATGTTAGCGGTTCGTCGAGAAAGAAGCTCTCCCGCGCCCGCTCGCCTTCTCGTGCCTGCCCCACAGCCCGACTGGACGTCAATGCCTCGGTCTCCTCAGAACGGCTCACGACTCCTGATCGACTCAGGACGGAGCGTTGGGGGGCTCCCGTCTTCTCATCTTCCACCAATCGCCGGCCCGCACGAGCAGGGCGCGAGCATACTCGACGTGCGACCACATTAACGGCGTAGTGAACCGGATGAACCCGCCCTCCTCGCTCGTCCGGTCGATGACGCATCGCCGACCCGTCTCCTCATACGAGCGTGCCATATTGTTGGCCTCTTCGAGAATCTTGTCGAAGTCGACCCCTTCGAGCAGGATGGGTTTGTGGAATTCCTTGGCGAAGTCGATGCCCGTCCTCCACTCCGCCTCCATGAAGTTTTCGAATCGCTTGCAGGTCGAAAGGTGTTCGGGAATCTCTCCTTCTTCGGTGGCGTAGGCATCGATCTTCTGCAACAGCTCATCTCCCCGCTTCACGTTTCCATTCCAGTAATGAAACTGCGCCAGGATGGCCGTATACTGTAGCCAGGGGCCATTCCCGGCGTGGACGTGAGTGGCAAAATCTTTGTAGAAGGGGAGGTAGCGCATGATCAGGCCCAATTCGGGGTCCCAGAGTTGCTTCTCCAGGAATTGAACGCTCGCTTCCATCTCATCCCGATAGTGCAGGAATCCGTAGTAGAACGGGCTGAGCAGCGTGAAATCGGGTCGCAAGTCGATATTTCCCTGAGCATCAATACGACGAACGTACCGATGCCCGGCCACGAACAACTCGCCGATGCTGTAGAGGAAATGGCGACGAAAATTCAAATGGGCGGGACGAATGATCCGCGTCTCGTCCAGTAACGTCGCCACCTCATGGGCCAGCGAAAAAGCGTACAGGAAGGAGAAATTCACCCAACAGGTATAGCCCTCCTCCATCGCCGATTCATGAATCGAGGTGGTCGAATGGAAGAGATTGAGTTCCTTCTGATAGAGATGGGCGAGACTGTAATCCAGGGCCTTATCAATACTGACGAGAAAGGATTCCCTCTCGTTCACCTCCTTCTCCAGCCGACAAGCCGTGAGCAGATAGTTACAGAGAATGGCAATGCCATGGGCGACGTTGTCCTCCTGTTTATAAATGCTCTTGTCCTCGCCATCCAAACTATATCGTTGTCCCCAACTGCCATCTTCGGCCTGCACGTCCCTGATGAAATGCGCCATGGAGCGCATCAATTCGAAAGCTTGCTGGCCCACGTCATACCCGCGCCGCGATCCCGCCAACCGACGGAATAATTGAACGGCAGCGCTCGTGTCTCGTGGATAGATGTAGGGGTATCGGGATGTCGGGGGCGAAGCGAGCAGTAACCGTCCATATCTCTGGGAAGGGACGGTGCACCTCATGATGAGGTTCATGTGGTGCGATAAGCGATCGTTCAACTGATCGAGCGTCTTCTCTCGGGTCGACATAAGTGCATCCAACGACAGCCGCTCTCAGTATACCAGACGAATCGAGTCCGGAGCAATCAGCGCACCGTCCTCATCCACCACCGCTTCGTCCATAGGCGCCGCCACATCGTATCAGGAGGGCTGATGCCCCCCTGCAGGTCCGATGAATCGCCGACAAGGGGTTCCTCGTCGGCGAGCTACTTTATCTTGGTCCTGAAGACCGTAATGAGCACAACATGTTGTGAGAAATGTGGCTTGACAAGCCTCCAGATGACCAATACAATAACCGGGACTTTGGTTGAAGCCTGAGAATCAGAGGGTGATGATAAGTTAGAATCAGAGGGTGATGAAAGAAACCGTTCATCTGCTCTTGATGAGGAGCGGGGGGTCACTGTGAGTGAGAGTCTATGAAGGTGCGGGGTGAAAATGTGTTCTTCAAGCGACTGGCGGCACGACCAGTGGACCCATGCGATCCTCCGACGTCCCGGTCGCTCGTCTCCGGCGTTCGCGGAACACACGTTGAGCCCCACTATGTCGACCAGGTATAAAACACCACCACGAACTCGGGAGGGATCTATGAAAAAGCTATGCGCACTCACAGCCATGCTGGTAACCCCAGTATTATTCACCATGATGATCCAACTACCTGATCTGGCTCTCTTGATCTCCATTTTCTTCCCCACCGCCGTCATCGTGGCCGGGGTATTCTTTCTCCTCGGGCTGGCGATTCTCATCCTAGGCAATCCTGGTGGAGGTCCGGGGACAATAGGCCTTCCCCTGCTGCTATGAGTGACGCTGGTCCGATGCGAAGGTGAACAATTGATGGTGAGCCACACCGGTGGCCGAACTGAGATGAGACGCGCTCCCGACCACTTCATCGAGGTGAGTCATCGCTGAAGTTCGTCGCGGCCATTTTACCCAATGAGTGATATGAGCATGCATCGGGGGCGCGAAGTCCCGGCCTCGGCTCGGCCTCGAAGGCACGCGCGGTTAACGTGCGACACGCTCAACGAGGAACACCTCACCCACAGAGGACGGAACCTCCGTTTACATTGACCACTTCTCCGATGATGTGTCGAGCCAGGTCAGAGACCAGAAAGAGAATCACTCCAGCGACATCTTCGGGCGCAGCGACGCGCCCAATGGGAATTTGAGAGAGAATCTCTCGCCGCTGCCGGGGATCGTTGAGCGGCTCGGCCGCCATGTCGGTTTCCACCCAACCAGGAGCAACGCAGTTGACGCGAATGCCAAATGGGGCCAGCTCCACCGAGATCGATTTGGTGAAACTGATGATGGCCCCTTTGGCTGCGGCATAACAAGAGTAATTGGCCTCTCCACGCTGCCCGGCCGTGGATGAGACGAGGACCATCCTCCCCTCGCGCTGGCGCTTCATGACCTGAGCCGCCAGATGGCAGCAGGTATAGACGCTCTTGAGGTTCATCTTGATGACGCGATCCCACAGTTTTTCGTTCAACTGATCAATAGGAGCGCCTTCCCAGATGCCCGCATTGGCGACGAGCATATCCAGTCGACCGAATTGAGAGAGGGCCTTCTCGACGACCCGCCGGGCTCCGCTCATCAACGACACGTCGGCTTTCACTGCGACAGCGCTCACTCCCAGGGCTGTCGCTCCAGCCACGACCCGTTGGGCGGCGGCTCGGTTCTGAACATAATTCACTACGACGTTGGCGCCCGCGCGAGCGAGCATCAGCGCCGTCGCGGCTCCAATCCCTCGCGAGGCCCCGGTGATGACCGCCGTTTGGCCTTTGAGTGAAATCATGCCGTCACCTCCCTCTCCGATTGTACTCTCCCGTAACCCGGAAGCTCATCATACGCACACCGTGGCATCTCCTGGTGACTCTCCTGAAAGGGACGTGGCGCAAGATGGCATCTGGCGCTACCTCCCCCGAGAGTCCACTTTCATCTCTCCTGGCTCACCAGACCACGATTCACTCCTGTGAAAATACATCTTACGCAGATTCGCTGATCAACCGAGAAATATTTTTTATCCATCAGTGAATCTGTTCATCTGCGCTTTTTCATTCTTCGTGGTGGGCGCTTGCGCCCACGGGCGATTCGCTCGAAAAGGGGTGTGGGGCATGCTGCCAATCTGTGTGCTGCCATGCTCATCCCCGTGGTGTGGTCTCGGAGCGACTTCTCACTCTCGGCTCGCGCGCTGCGGCACGATGCGCTTCGCCCGCGTCGTCACCAGGGTCTCAAGCGTTGATCTCCACCGTTTCATCATCGGCACAAATGGATTCGGTGCTTTGAACGAACTCAACAGGTCGTTCCTCCAGCGAGGTGGCATCATCCGCTCGGGGCAACCGCAGAGCCAAAATTCCGGTCGCAAATGGAAGGAGGGAAGCCACTACCAGGATCGGGCGAAATCCCCAAGAGGTGACGAGGGGACCGGCCGCGGGAACGGCGACCGAGGCAATGCCCCACACCAATCCCATCAGAAGGGCGGACACCGTGGAGGTTTCCCTGGGCACGAGTTCCTGAGCCCAGGCAATGTTGACCGGCATCATCGTCATCAAGGCGAATGAGCCCAGCGTCATGAGCAGGATGCCCAACGGTCCATGACTGAGGAAGGACAGCCCGAGGAGAAGGGCCGCAGCGCCCCCTGAGATCACACTGAGAAGATGACCGCCGAGTTTCTCCGAGAGAGTCCCTCCGGCCAGACTCCCCATAGCGCCGGCCAGCAGAAATGCCGTGAGAATGGTCCCAATGGCCTCGATCGTATAGCCTTCATTGCTCAGAATGAACGGCACATAATTGTTGACGAGCATATGGACCATGGCACGGCTCAGCGAGATGAGGTAAAGAATGAACAGAGGCCCTCGAACGGCGCCGAGTGCTCGAAGCAACCCCCGCAATCCCGCTTTCGGGCGAGCATCAGTTCCCAGGTGATCGCCAACTGGACAGTAACAATAGACGAAGATGGCCGCCACGACGCCGCCCCCCATGAGGTAGGTGGTCCGCGAGATATCCCCCGTTCCGATCACAGAAGCGGCGATGAACGGTCCGAGAGCGAATCCGAACGTCCCCGCGGCGGTGAACAAAGAGACGCCCACGCGCCGCTTGAGGCCACTGGCACGGGCCACCAGAGAGACAGCCTGGGGATGAAACGTCCCCGCACCCATTCCCCCGATGAACAAGAGGGCCAAGAGTATCCCGTAGCTCGGTGCGACGCCGATCAGGGAAATGCAGCATCCGGTCACCGCCGGACCGATGATGGCGAACAACCGCTGGCTCACTCGCTCGATGATGAATCCGAACACCGGTTGCATCACTGCCGCCGTGATGGCCAAGGTGGGCACGAGCGAAAAGACCTCCAGCTCCGTCAGATGCAGTTTCAGCGCCAGAAGCGGGAGGAGCGGATAGATGTTGCTCGTATAGGTATCGTTGACGAAATGCCCGAGGCTCAAGGCCGCAATGGCTGGTTTATTGGCTCGCCTCACGGATTGGCTCTGTTTTGTCCTGTTCATCGCTGACCGGCGGATTGGCGCCCTCTCTTTGCTTCGGCGACAAACCATGCGAACAGCCGACGCGAAAAGGGATCTTCATCATAACTCAACTCGGGATGCCATTGCACTCCGAGAATTAATTGTGCCCCGGCCGTATTGAGCACGGCTTCGATCACTCCATCGGGAGCCCAGGCGATGGGTTCCAGGTCATGACCGGGACGATCGACGGCTTGATGATGACGACTGTTGACGCGAGCCCGACAGCTCCCCGCCAGCTCCATCAGGATCGAATCGGGCTTGATCTCAATATCATGATGGGCGATAGCAGAGCCCTGAGGCGCCTCGTGCGGCACGGGATTCTCTACCTGCGAGGGGATATCCTGAATGAGCGTCCCTCCTCGATAGACGTTCAGCGATTGAATCCCATAACAGATCGCCAGGACGGGTATTCGGCGCTCCTCGCTGGCCTGGAGGAGAAGAGCGTCCATTTCATCGCGTCGAGGATCGACGGTCCGGAGCCGAGGGTGACGGGGCGTCCCATAGCGTCGCGGATCGACGTCACTGCGACTACCGGTGAGCATGAGGGCATCGCATCCGGCGATGACGTGGCGAATATAGTCGATGTCTGGAATCAAAGGGAGATACACCGGCGTGGCGCCCACCTTGTGAAGAGCCTCGGCATACTCGCGCCGGAGGTAAAAATCGCCCCTCGTCGGATCGGTCGTTGTCGGAAGGCCAATGAACGGTCGCCTCATGGTTCTGCTTCTTCTACCGAACGGAGATGAAATCAGACAGATTATCGACCGAATGGGATGTTGTCAAATTCGATGTCCCGAAGGATGGCTCTGGCGCGGCCCTTGGTGTGACACCGCTCGTGATCAGGGCGTTTCTCCGCCCTCCCGACGAGTCTGCATGGCTCTCACGAACTTATCGAACAGATAGCTGGCATCATGGGGCCCGGGAGAGGCCTCGGGGTGGTATTGAACCGAGAAGATGGGAAGCGAGCGATGGCGCATGCCTTCCAGCGTTCCGTCATTCAAGTTCACGTGGGTGATCTCGATCTCCCGGTCGGGCAAACTATCGGCATCGACGGCGAATCCGTGATTCTGGGTCGTGATTTCAACCCGACCGGTGATCACGTTCTTGACCGGATGGTTCCCTCCCCGGTGACCGAACTTCAACTTATACGTGCGGCCGCCAAAAGCCAGACCGAGGAGTTGATGCCCCAAGCAGATACCAAAGATCGGTCGGCGGCCGATCAACTGTCGTACGTTTTCCACCACGCTCGTCAGGGGTTCGGGATCTCCGGGACCGTTGGACAAGAAAATCCCATCAGGGTCCATGGCCAGAACCGTCTCGGCCGCCGTGTGTGCAGGAACGACGGTGATTCGACATCCGGCCCGCTTCAACAGGCGAAGGATATTGTATTTAATGCCAAAATCGTACGCCACGACGTGGAGCGACGGTGCGGGATCATCTGATCCTTCCGTCCACTCATACGGTTCGGGACAGGTCACCCGGCTGGCCAGGTCTCGTCCCACCATCGAAGGCGCCTCGCGCGCACGGGCGACGGCGGTGGCAGCATCGAGCGTCTCAGTCGAAATGCACGCCCTCATAGCTCCTCGCTGGCGAATGTGACGAACGATCGCACGGGTATCGACTCCGGCGAGGCCGATCACCCCATGCGCCTCCAGGTAGGCTCCCAGGCTTTCTGTCGCCCGCCAGTTGCTATATCGCGGGGCGACCTCCCGAACCACGAATCCCTCGACGAAGGGGCGGCGCGATTCGACATCTTCGGGATTGACGCCATAATTCCCGATCTCCGGATAGGTCATGACGACGATCTGCCCCGCGTATGAGGGGTCGGTGAGAATCTCCTGATAGCCGGTAATACTCGTATTGAAGACGAGTTCTCCCGTGCGCTCGCCAGTCGCTCCAAAGGACTGACCACGAAAAATCCGTCCATCTTCCAAGGCCAGAATGGCTTCCATTGTGTTCCTCGACTCGGTCAGAAGACGTCCACCTCGCGAATGGTGGTCAATCGACTGGCATGGTCGCTCCGTCACATTGCTCCCGAACTCTTCAGGTATTCTTTGGCTCGATCCATCCACCGTTTCTCCAATCGGTACTTGTACCGAGGAGAGGTTCTCACCGTTTCAACCACCCGATGCATCTGTTCGACGGCCTGTTGCGGCTGCCCCAACCTGTCCAAGACCAACCCGTAGTAATACAATCCCTGGGCATCGTGAGGTCGATGGGCCAGAAACTTCTCGAACGCGAATCGAGCATCGTCCAGTTGCCCGGCCGCCAGATAGGTTTGGCCAACATCGCGCCATACCTCATAGTGGGCGTGTCCGGGATCGCGGCGAACGGTGGCATCGAAATGGAGGATGGCATCGCTCAGACGTCCCTGAAGCAGAGCGATGCGCCCCAAATGATAGTGAGCATCGATCTCCTCGGGATCGATCTCGACCGCTCGGGTGAAATGCTTGATCGCATCATGAAGCTGACCTCGTTGCTCGTAGAGGAGGGCGAGATTGTAATGAGCAGAAGCATCAGCCGGGTTCCTCACCGCCACTTTGAGATGCGTTTCCAGCCGGCGGCGAGCCCGTTGTGCCGCCATGACGTCTTGAAGATATCCCCTGAGCATGAAAAACAGGATGAGCAGCAGAAGCGGCGAGGCCAGGGCAATCCGCAGCAGCCCCCCCACAACGGGGAGCAGCAGAAGGACGAGGGTAGATAATGCCAGCGCCCCCAAGGCGCGAACGGTGTTCAGCTCGAACCACCGACTCACTCCCACCATCATCAAGATGCCAAAATAGGCCAGAGTGATGAGCAGACTAATCCACGCCCCCTGGTGAGTGAAGCTCCTCCACAGCCAGAGAAACGGCAGCGGTACGAGGTGAGACACGGCCCAGGCAAACAAGGCCATCGAGAGCACCGGGCGATAATTCACCCGCACGGCCCACATATACTGACCACGCTTCCCCACCATCTGGGCGATCAAAATGACCACCGGGACGAAGACGAGGGCCAAGAAGAGAAACGGCGGGATCTGCTCCAGCAGGAGCATCACCGCCTGGCTCATCGTCGCTGGCAGGAGCCATGGTGATGGATGATCGACCTGGCTGGCAAGCCACGCGGCGATGAGCGCCAGCAGACCGGGCGCTATGATGCGGGGATCCGTTCGAATGGCGTCGAGGGCTCGTGCCGGGGCGTAGACCATTTGCAAGAAGACCTTCAGACTTCTCATCCCGCGTCCCATCACTTGATTGTTCCCACATTGCCCGGCGGCCAATAGCGGAAGATCGCCTTTCCGTAAATATACTTTTCTGGAACCGGCCCCCACTGGCGACTGTCATTACTGGCATCGCGATTGTCGCCCATCACGAAGTAATAGTGGTTGCGAATGAACGTGCTGGGCATGTTCTCGTGGCGACGGTGATAGCGAGGATCAAGGTAAGGTTCATCGAGGGGCTGTCCGTTAATATACACAACGCCATTACGGATCGCCACCGTTTCGCCGGGGAGTCCGATCACTCGTTTGATGAACGACTTGTCGGGATCGTTGGGATACCAGAAGACGACGATGTCCCCCCGTTCAATACGATCGAATCGGTAGATGAACTTATTGATGAAGATGCGCTCGCCATTGTGGAGGTGGGGGAGCATGCTCGTCCCTTCAACGCGAACCGGCTGAACGACAAAAACGATCACCAGAATGGCGATCACGACGGAAAACAAGAGATCGCGAACGAAGGATTTGGTTTCTTCCCAGACGGTCTTCCCCTCGACCCGACGCGTCGTCACTGCCAATTCCTGAGAGGATATGAATTCCTCCGAGTCATCATCAGGAATGTCCAGAGCGAAGTCGAAAAGAGGGAGCTGTTCCGGCTCTCTCGGTTGCGAGAACGTTGCTTTTTCATCTCCTGGTACTCGATGGTACGAATCGAACGTCATCTGATCCTTCACAGGCTAAAGATTATGCCGAGAACCCATCTTTGTCAACGATTGGGGTTTGCACAATGCCGCTCTTTATGCCAACATGAACCGTTCTGTTGAAGATGGCGAGTTCCATCGATCGCCGGATGAGCCAAGCGCGACATGTTGTGCCCACATTGCAACGCTGAGAACCGCGAGGGTGCCAGATTCTGTACCCAGTGTGGGTGGGGATTAGCCGACGAATCACCCGAAGAGTCCGTCGATCTGGGTCCCTATCCGAGCGTCTTTCAGTCCGTTCATCGACTCCGCTATGAGGAAGCAACCGAGATCGCCCGGGAGAAATACCCCGAGAATCATATCCGCGATCGCGCCCTCTTCCCAGATAAGGAACGGAGTCTCGCCTGGTCGGTCATCTTGACCCTGTTGACCTGCGGTATTTATGGGTTCGTCTGGTTATATAAGATCGGCGACGATCTGCGCATGCTCTCTGGAAAGGACGAGCCGCATGCCGGCCTGGACGTTTTCCTGACGCTCGTCACCTGCAAAGTGTGGGATGTATACATCGCCTACCGCTATCCCCAACTCATTGACGACATCGAGCGGCGAGTGGGATTACCCGAGAGCCACCTCTCCACCGTGTGCGTGGTTCTCGCGCTTTTCGGCCTCTGGAAGGTATATGGGCTTGGCCTCATCAACCTCGCTCTCCTGCAAAATGAGCTCAATAAGATCTGGCGGCATCTGAACCGGCCTTGATGATGAACGACGAGTATCGACCTCCCTATTATCCCGTCACTGGGCGCCACCGGTTTCTCGAGGCAGAACAGCGCCAAGACCGCTGGTTGAGTCTCATGGGAACCTTAGCCGTGCCCATCCTTCTCATCGCTCTGGCTATCTGGACTCCGCCTTCAGAGCCCAATTTCATCGTCTGCGGATTTCGCCGCCTCACCGGACTGCCTTGTCCCGGATGCGGGATGACCCGGGGAATTTCCGCTCTCCTCAAAGGTGACTGGAGGCTGGCCGTGCATTTCAACCCCTTTGCCCCCATCGTCTGCTTCATCTCCATCGTTTGGTGGATACGCTCGCTCAGCGCGGTGATGGGCTGGCATCGGCTGATGAGATCTCTCGATCAATGGGTTGATCGGTGCCGGCGATCCGGCTTCGGTTGGGTATGTTTAGGGATGATTACGGCATTCTGGGTGCTTCGGTTGTGGACCACGCTGGCCGATAACGGTCTCACCATCGTGCGCCACGGTTGGCTGTTTCGGTGGTTCTTTTAGATTAGCGACGTTCCTTCTGACGCCACCACCGCTTCAACCACATCCATAGCCTGGTTCGGAGAGGGAGGCTCGATCCAAGAGGGATGGCCTTCCCTCGCCCTTTCCGTTGGAGGGAGACCACTCGCCCGATAATGCGCGTGAGGGGGATGGGAGTATCAGGGCGCTTGGCATGATCTCCTTGGGTGATGGCGTAAAGCGTCCCATCGCGAGTCTCCACCGAAAGGACGCGTCGAATCAATGCCGTTCCGCTGGACGTCGCCAGGAGGACAATATCTTGAGGACGAATCGTCGTGGCTTCGACGGGAACGATGGTCACCACGTCGCCATCCTCGATGGTCGGGCGCATACTACTCCCGGACATTTTCAGTTGGATGTGGTGATGACGTGACAGCTCATACCGAACATATTCGAGCAATTGGGGAAACTCGAGGCTGAGTTCCTCCTTCCGATAGGTTCTCGTCTTGCCCCCGTACGTCGACATGGTCTTTCTGATCGCTCAACTGGTTAATGTTACCTTTGGAGGATCGAATCTTTCAACCCCCGGATACGACCTCTCATCATGAGGATTTGGGTTCATGCCGTCCAGCTCCATTCAACGGCAGATAACGGCGATCGAGAAGATGCGTCACGTTCACTTTCCCCAATGCCGCCAACATCGAATTTTTCAAGCGCGGGTACTGTCGTTCTAATTGATCCAATAGTCGCTTCATCTGCGGCCGCATGTTGCTCTCATCCTCGCAAAAAGGCGATGCGCATGAGACGATGGGGAATCTCATCGCTTGAGCATACCGCCGAATTTCATCCTCGTAGACATAGCAGAGCGGGCGGATCACCACGTGACGCCGATCATCAGAGACGAGGCGAGGAGGCATGGTCCGGATCTCGCCACGGAAGAAAATCGACAGGAGCAGCGTCACCAGCAGATCATCGGCATGATGGCCGAGAGCAATTTTACTGGCGCCGAGTTCATCGGCCAGCCGATAGAGCGTCCCACGACGCAGCCGAGAACATAAACTGCATCCGGTCGATCCCGGCTCCAGCTTCTCCTGCATGATCTCATACGTCGGATTGTGAGCCATGGAGTAGGTATACCCTTCACGGGCGAGGTAGGCCTCGATGAGATCGCGACGGTACCCAGGGTAACCTTGATCGATGTTCACCGCGATCAACTCGAACTTCACCGGGGCGCGCTTCTGGAGCTTACGGAGAATGTGGAGCAATGTCCAGCTATCTTTTCCACCAGAGACGGCGACCATGACCCGATCGCCATCGTCGATCATTTTGAAATCCTTGATCGCCCTTCCCACGCGACGGGCGATAGACGTCTCCAACGCCGCCACGGCGTCCACGGGAAGCGATGGGGCCTGGTCCAACAGGCTCGTTTTTGCCTTTTGGTCCATCAGGAGTTACTATAGCCCGATGTTCGTCGTTTTGCAACGCGTTCAACGGCTCGCCCGGAGAGACCCCGGCGCCGACTTTTCTCGACGGGAGCACATCCACTATAATCCCCTCGCATGTTAAGAGTCCTGTTGAATGCTACGGGCATCGGCCTGTTGCTTCTTCTGGTCATCTTTCTCGGCTACCGGTATCGGCAAGTTGAACCAAAGGAGGGGTGGGCGTGGATGGGATGGACCGGGCTGGTGATCATTCTGGGGAGTGTGCTTCTCCTCATTCTGGGCGTGAAGATGATCGGCATATATCTGACTCCCCTCATATGGACCGGGTATATTCTGCTCACGGACGGCCTCACATTCAGCCTGCGAGGCTCATCACTGCTTCACGAGAGAAGGAAAGATCTGGTCACGCTCGCCCTCCTCTCTCTGGGATGGTGGTTGCTGTTTGAGCTCTACAATCTCCATTTACAAAACTGGGTGTATGTGGGACTGCCCGAGAATCCCTGGGCCCGCTACGTCGGCTATGTGTGGTCCTTTGCCACCATCTTCCCGGCCATTTTGGAAACGACGTCTCTCTTCCAGGCCCTGGGCGTCTTTCGGAACCGCCTCCACCGCCGATGGAAGCTTTCCGACGCCACGCTGAAATGGATGGCCTCGATGGGCTTCATCATGCTCATCATCCCCTGGCTCGTTCCGACGGGAGTGGCCCAATACCTGTTTGGCCTCGTCTGGCTGGGGTTCATCTTTGCTCTAGAACCTCTCAACTACAAATGGAACCGACCGAGTCTGCTCAGAGAGATGGAGCGCGGTCAATGGCAGAAACTCTGGAACCTCTTATTGGCGGGAATCCTCTGCGGGCTTCTGTGGGAGTTTTGGAATTATTGGGCGCGGGCAGGGTGGATCTATACCTTTCCCATCGCCCAGAACTACAAGATTTTTCAGATGCCCCTCCCTGGCTATTTGGGCTTCCCCCCCTTCGCCGTGGAGTGCTACGTGCTGACGCAGTTCTCTTATGGTGTGCTGGCCAAGATAGGCGGGGTCGGAGAGCGGAGCCCATTGATTGAGGATTTCGGAGGATAAGAAAAACCCGCCACCCGATGTGGATGGCGGTAATATCATGGAGCTCCCCGGCGACGACCTACTTTCCCACGCCGTTTCCAGCGCAGTATCATCGGCCCTGGCGGGCTTAACTGCCGTGTTCGGGATGGGAACGGGTGTGGCCCCGCCGGTATGATCGCCGGAGAAACCCAAGACATCGGCCTCAGGGCCTGATGTCTCACAATTGAAGAAGAACGCGACGCTGCATCCACTCGAGCCACGGTCACTGTCCGACAGATGTTGTGGTCAAGCGCTCGGCCGATTAGTACCGGTTAGCTCAACGCGTTACCGCGCTTACACACCCGGCCTATCAACCTGGTCGTCTTCCAGGGGCCTAACCTGTTAACCAGCGAGGAGGTCTCATCTTGGGTCGGGCTTCCCGCTTAGATGCCTTCAGCGGTTATCCCTGCCTGACTTAGCTACCCGGCGCTGCCGCTGGCGCGACAACCGGTACACCAGAGGTCAGTCCAGCCTGGTCCTCTCGTACTAAGGCCAGCCCCCCTCAAACCTCCTGCGCCCACACCAGATAGGGACCGAACTGTCTCGCGACGTTCTAAACCCAGCTCACGTACCGCTTTAATGGGCGAACAGACCAACCCTTGGGACCTTCTTCAGCCCCAGGATGCGATGAGCCGACATCGAGGTGCCAAACCGGAGCGTCGATGTGAACTCTTGGCTCCGATAAGCCTGTTATCCCCGGAGTACCTTTTATCCGTTGAGCGATGGCCCTTCCACGCGGGACCACCGGATCACTAGGGCCGACTTTCGTCTCTGCTCGACGTGTCTGTCTCGCAGTCAGGCTGGCTTATGCCCTTGCACTCTACAGGCGATTTCCAAACGCCTTGAGCCAACCTTTGCGCGCCTCCGTTACCTTTTAGGAGGCGACCGCCCCAGTCAAACTACCCACCTGCCAGGGTCCCTCGACCCGCTTCAGGGCCGCAGGTTAGAAGCCAAGTGAAACCAGGGTGGTATTTCACCGGCGGCTCCACCCAGCCCGCAAGCCAGGCTTCATAGCCTCCCACCTATCCTACGCAGGCAACACCCAGCTTCACTGACAGGCTGTAGTTAAGGTTCACGGGGTCTTTCCGTCTTGGTGCGGGCACCCGGCGTCTTCACCGGGACCACAAGTTCGCTGTGCAGCTCGTTAAGACAGTCGCCTAGTCGTTACGCCATTCGTGCAGGTCGGAACTTACCCGACAAGGAATTTCGCTCACCTTCATCCCACTGTTTCCAGCAGGGGTGGACCATCTCTTTATCCGACCTCCAATTCGCGCCGGATCTTCTCGAGCATGGGACGACTGGCCGTATTCATCGTCATCGCGATATCGATGATCTGCACCAGTCCTTCCCGCTCCAGATGGCGCTTCTCGCCCATCAAATGGAGGACTCGTCGGAACTTCTGAAAATCCACGTTCTTCTTCGTCTTCAACGGGTGTGTTGTGAAGAACTCGCACACTCGCTTCAGATCCTCCAGCTTTCGAATTCGGAACGCATATCGATCACCATGGTTTCGTCGCACGACTCCACACCTGAAGAAGCGCTTCAACGCGTACAAGACTGGCATATCGCGCTCATGCTGAACGACGACGAACTCAGGCAAGACCTGATATCCCACCGTCATTTCAGGGTGCTTCTGAAGACTCACATGGAAGCAG
>Ga0256841_1000065_pt1:32500-115822 | contig 115822 bp, 97 predicted proteins | sample 356308metaG_FD_185971 | JGI IMG/M metagenome (GOLD analysis project Ga0256841, IMG submission 185971) | Hydrothermal vent microbial communities from Mid Atlantic Ridge, Atlantic Ocean - 356-308 | ecosystem: Environmental > Aquatic > Marine > Hydrothermal vents | place: Atlantic...
TCCAGATGTGGCGGCATTGCCTCAGACGTGACCTCCTGTGGCCGCTTCTTGATGCGCTTGAGCTTGGCCTTCTTAAGATGAGCCGTACACAGCCAATGGCGAGATGGGGCGATGGCCTACTGGTCACTGCTCTTCTCGTCGCTGACCCATTCCTGAATCCCATACCGCTATTCCAACTCCCGGATCAACGGCTTGGCCGCCTCGGCATCGTCTTCCTCCAGCAACCGGACCTCCAGCCAGTGTCCCGTGCCCACATCCACCACCATCACCACGTCCTCACTGTGGGGATGGCTCGGGGTCGCCAGTCGTTGGCCGGTGCCGTCAATGCCCGCCACCCACACCGACCGTCGTCCCCGCTGAGGCAATCGCTGCGTCGCCGTCCCTGCCGCTTGTCCATCGCGGGAGACCGACGACCTCGGGCGCCCCCACACGGGTCACCACGGCGGCCGTCTCCTCATAACTGAGCCCAGCGCATACAGCCGCACATCGAGCCGCCGCACCCGCTGAGTCCACTGATAGGAGGACTTCATCCCCTCCGGTTGGCCGGTCCACGTCGTCCCACACCGCCCACATTCCATTCGCCCTCTCTTGACTCGCCTCCACCCGCGTATCGACCATGGCCCGTTCCCGATGCTGATGCCCATGCCTGCTCGGGGCGCCATACCGGGGAGACCGCCGATCCCCCTGCGCCTGTTGGCTGACGATGGGAATAATATATCGACGCATATGAATTTCCCCCGGTTATGGATCCCCTGTAGATTTTCCCCTGGCCGGAGGTGGGCATCAGAAGGTCGGTCGGGGCCACGCGTTCAGTAATCTCCCTGTGGAATGGTTATAGCGGACGGTCAAGTATGAGGAGACCTCTCTGCAAGAGTATAAGGTAGGCAGCCTGGCAGAAGCTGGATCGGTATTTTGTTCGACAATCACGAGCGGTTGCATCAGGCACTGAATGATCGTCCTCTGGACAGTTAGGTTTTGGCGCTCGGACCAGGGTCCAAGTCACTTTGGTCACGCCCACCGAGTTCCACCCCAGATCAGCCCATTTTTTATCCCAACATCGGGATCCACTTTAGGGATGAGCAATGTCTATATGTCATCATCCAAAAGTTCATGGCACTTGGAATGAGGATTCCTCTCTTAACACCACCGTTCGTAACATCCCACGACAATAGCAACCAAGAGTGCAGCCTTAATCCTTGGAGGGAGGGGTGAACCCATCACTCGGCTACCATAGACCCTTGTACACCACACGAAAGCTACGGGATTCCTACACTGAGCCAAGGCTGATCCTTGCACTCCGAAATGTGGCGTGACAGCCACACTGATCACAGCCGCCTTTAAGAATCGTCTTCTGGTAAACTTCATCATTTCCTCCACCCAAGCTGTTTACCGCCCATACCTTTGAAGAAAAGGCCGGAAAATGACCTCGGCCTCTGGATCTTCCCTTGTCCAGCTTTCTATGAGATCGAGACTTTGCTCCATAACACTTGACTCAATCTGGAGGTCGAGCACCTCTAATTGACTCCCGTACTCCTGCATCACATCTCTCACTTCTCGACAAACGCTATCCGTGTCCTGAGTCTGAAGAAACCGAGCACGAAGTTGCTCAAGTTGGTGGCGATAATTCTCGGTCATGCTTTCTAAGCGCTCAACGATGTTGGGATCGCCTGATTGCATAATCCCACCGTTTATTTCCTCGATCATTTGATTTTTCAAAGCCTCAAGATTTGTGTCTAACTGGTTCAAGAGGTCCAGAATTGCCTCCTGCGTTTCCTGACTCATAGTTTGCCCCCTAAGTGCAACTAAGAATTCATTGGACTCCGACAAAGCCGAGAAATTCGTAGGAGTCTGGCCCGTGTCTCAGTGCCAGTGTGGCCGATCATCCTCTCAGACCGGCTACCGATCATCGCCTTGGTGAGCCATTACCTCACCAACTAGCTAATCGGGCGCGGGCCCCTCTCCAGGCGCGAGGTCGTCCGCAGACGATCCCCCGCTTTAACAACTGCCACCATGCGGTGCCGCTGCATTATGCGGTATTAGCCCGGGTTTCCCCGGGTTATCCCCCACCCGGAGGTAGGTTACCCACGTGTTACTCACCCGTTCGCCACTCTACTCAGGGGCCGAAGCCCCCTTTCGCGTTCGACTTGCATGTGTTAGGCGCGCCGCCAGCGTTCGTCCTGAGCCAGGATCAAACTCTCCGAAAAAACCTCGGAAAGTCGTCGGCTGAAACTCGCCAGACAAACTGGGCCACGCTCTATCTAGTTTTCAAACATCAGTGCGATGTCTGCGCTTACCTCCAATAGGCAAAACGATATTATACCAACAAGGGAAAGAGGAAAGCATGTCAAGGGGGCCTTCTTTGTGCTAGGGAGTCTCCTTCCGGACCGGATTCGGCGCGCTCGGTTTTTCGGATGAAAAGAGATGTAACGCCCGCTGGCAATGGGCGCCACATCATCTTCACCACTCGTGCGAGCGGAAGCTCCCGGGCGATGCCCTCACTGCCCCCGTCTCCGACTCACCCTCAGAGAGTTCCACCTCTCCTTTGACGCCTTCGACGAGGAGTGGTCGGTCACCACCCAATCTTCTCGCTTTTTCATAGCGTCATCGTGTACAATGGATGGGCCCGTGAGGTTCTGACTTCGACACGTGCATGGAAGAGGAATTTGAACAACTGGACGGCGAACGTCGCCAGCTCGAGCAGAAGATCGCCGAGCTTCTTCCTGTGGCCTCAACGGAGGAAGCTCGAAGGGAACTCCAGCGGCTGCGGACTCGCCTGCAACGCCTGGAAGAGCGCATCCTGGCTCACATGCCGGCGATGGGCCGCGTCAAACTGGCGCGCCACCCCGATCGACCGTATACCCTCGATTTCATCGAACGCCTTTTCACGGATTTTTCCGAAATTCACGGTGATCGCCGATTCGCCGATGATCCAGCCATGGTGTGTGGCATGGCGCGTTTTCACGGCGAACCGGTCGTCGTCATCGGTCAACAGAAGGGGCGTGATCTGAAAGAACGCCAGTATCGCAATTTCGGGATGGCCAAGCCCGAGGGATATCGCAAGGCGTTACGAGCGATGAAACTGGCCGAGAAATTCAATCGCCCCGTATTCACTCTGATCGACACCCCAGGCGCTTACCCGGGTATCGATGCCGAAGAACGCGGACAGGCTGAAGCGATCGCCTACAATCTGCGGGAAATGGCTCGACTCCGGACACCCATCATCGTCACCATCACCGGCGAAGGGGGCTCTGGCGGCGCTCTGGGGATCGGCGTCGGCGACATCATCAATATGTTGGAGAATGCCATCTACTCGGTGATCTCGCCCGAAGGCTGCGCAGCCATTTTATGGAAGGATGCCGGGCAGGCTGATAAGGCCGCTGAGGGATTGAAGTTGACGGCGCAGGACTTGCTCTCCCTCGGTCTCATTGACCGCATTGTTCCCGAACCGCGAGGGGGTGCCCATCTCGACTACGATGAAGCCGCGCGGCTCCTGGACACTTATCTTGTCGAAGCACTGGCTCGGGTTAGCGAGCTTCCCATCGATGAGCTTCTCCAGCGCCGCTATGAGAAGTTTCGACGCATGGGGGCCTTCCAGGAAGCCACCGAAGAAATACTGCGCCAACTCACCAACGCCGGGTGATCCCCGCTTCCCCGCAACTCGAAACCTCGCGTCATCCATCGAATACGGGGTTGGCTGGAATCGCGCCATCGGGCCGGCGCTCTCGCCGGGAGGAGACCTGATGTCGCCTCGTCCCGCCGATGCGGCGATGTACACTGCGCCTTCCGCATCCCCTGATGCTCCCCTCACGCCTTCGACGGAGGGACCTCCTCAGAGAGCACGGCTCATGAACCTCATGGCTCACAAATGATGAACATCCAGAGGGGAGTGACACACAAGGATCGAGCCCCAATTTCACTTCCGGCCAGCGGCCCCGCATCTCAAAGTTTGGGGGCGATAAGAACGATCGAGCCACTGCTTCACCTCTCGCGGTTGCAGCCGTTCATTCTTCGCCGAGGGCGAGACGGAACTCTCGCGCTCGCCGAGTAATATCCGGCGCCCGCAGGAGCCCAGAGATGACGGCAACGGCATCGGCACCCGCTCGAATGACTTCGGGAGCGGTCTCTAATGTGATACCCCCAATGGCCACCAGTGGTTTCGTCACTGCCTGCCGGACCTGCCGCACCAACTCTAATCCCACAGCCGGTTGGTGATCGGACTTCGTTGAGGTGGGAAAGACGGGACCGATGGCGATGTAATCGATCGGATAACGATCAGCCGCCCGAGCTTGCGACAAATTATGAGTGGAGCATCCAATGATCCTTCGCGGGCCCAGTAAGGCGCGCGCTTTGTCCGGCGGCAGATCATCCTGCCCCACATGGACGCCATCAGCGGCCACGGCCAAGGCAATATCGACGCGATCGTTGATGATGAGGGTCACTCCCGACTGGCGAGCCACACGCATCGCCGCCTGTGCGTCCTCGTAGAACTGGCGTGGCGGCGCCGTCTTATCCCGCAACTGAATGAGGCGAACCCCCGCCGCCGCCAACCGGCGAACCTGCTCGGTGTGGGAGAGTCCGGTCAGCTCCCGATCCGTGATGGCGTAGAGTCGAGGAAAACGGCTCACCATCTCAAGCAAACAATCGCTGTTCATCAACGGCATCGATCAGCGTCTGGTCGGGGACAAATCGCACCTGACACTGTCCGCGTTGGACCCGCCGTCCCCCATCATAAGCCAAGTAATGACAGACGAGTCGGAAAGCATTCCAGCCAAAGAAAACGTTGGGTCCCGGCAGGACGGTCAGGGCCCCGGTCAATGGGAGCAGGAGAAAATTAATGATCATCCACCGCCCATGATAGCGAACCTGGCAGTTGATGAATCGGCGGAAGAACCGACGGACGCGCTTCTCCCCCAAAGGGGGCGGATAGACGATCTCGACGGCCTGGGCCTTACGCACTTCGATGAGCAATGTCTCGTGAGGATCGATCTTCGATTCCAGATACCTGATGAGGCGCTGCACGGGAAGCAGCAATCCCCCATGAGCTCGGTCAATGGCCCCCCGAGTAGCCTCATAGGCTGATTTCAGTCTCCTCAAAAACCGGTGCCGGGGCTCCAGATCGGGTACCGGGAGTGCCGTCGGCCCCGGAGAGGAGAGTGAAAAGAACAGGCGCCGGCCGCGAACGTCGACTCGAATCCGAATGCCATGTTGCTTCATGTCGCCCGTTTAGATGCACGTCGTGGGCAGATGGTGCACGATCCAGTGGGACTGCCCGTCGAGGCTCGACATCCCCGTCTCTGACGGATCCTCTCGCCGCCTTTCAATCTGAAGAGCATCCCCAGATCGGCGCCCGCCCAGCGGAGCGCTCCGGCGCTCAATCGCTGGCCGCCAGTTCCTCTTCCAGTAACTGCCTCTCATAGAGATCGGCGTAAATTCCCCTCCGGGCCAGCAACTCTTCGTGGGTCCCCCGCTCTACGATTTCCCCATCTTCCAGAACGACGATTTGATCGGCGTCTTTGACCGTAGAAATGCGATGGGAAATGATGATCGAGGTGCGGTCACGCATGATATCGCGCAGATGATGGAGGATGCGCCCCTCAGTTTGCGTATCGACCGATGAGAGCGCATCATCCAGGATCAGGATCTCCGGTCGGCGGATCACGGCGCGAGCGATGGCTGTCCGCTGTTTTTGTCCTCCGGAGAGGGCGATGCCGCGCTCGCCCACCAGTGTATCGTAACCCTGCGGAAATTCGGCCAGATCCCCGTCAAGACCAGCAATGCGAGCGGCCCGCTCAACGTCCGACATCAATGCGCCGCGCGCCCCGAAGGCGATGTTCTCCCGCACCGTCACACCGAAGAGAAATGGCTCTTGGGGGACGAGCCCAATGGAGGTGCGTAATCGCCGGAGTTTGATCTTGCGCACGTCGATGCCGTCAATGAACAACCGGCCTTCGGGTGGGTCGATCAGTCGCGGGATGAGATGTACGAGCGTCGTCTTACCGGCTCCCGTCCGACCAACAACGGCCACTGTCTCTCCAGGTGCGATGAAGAGATTAATATTTTTCAACACGGGCCGGCCATTGTAATGGAACGTTAAGTTGCGGAATTCGATTTGGCCTTCCAGCGGGAGATCAACAGCATCAGGGGCATCTCTGATGAGAGGCTCGCGTTCAAAGATGTGATGAATGCGCTTCATGCTGGCCATCCCGCGTTGAATGAGGTTCACGACGAATCCCAGGGCGATCATCGGCCAGATCAACCGTCCCATATAAAGATTGAACTCCACAAATTGGCCAACGTTAATCTCGCCATTGAGCGTGAGATATCCGCCATACCAGAGGACGATGACAAAACCCAGTCCAATGAGCGTATGGAGTGAGGGGTAGAACAGGCCGCTCAGTTTGATAAGCGATATATTGCGTCGTACATACTCTCGATTGAGTTGGCGAAACGTTCGCACTTCCGCCTCCTCCTGAGCGTAAGCGCGCACCACACGAACGCCGGCGAAGTTCTCCTGCGCTCGGGCGCTCAGCGTGGCGAAGAATTCCTGAATCTTCTCGAAGCGCTCATGAATGCGCTGACCGAAATACTTGGTTGCGACAGAGACCAATGGTAATGGAGCCAGCGCGAGAAGGGTCAACTTGCCGCTGACCATGATCATCAGCGGCAAGGCAAAGATGAAAATGGCCAATGTTTGCATGGCATACATGAGCGCCGGGCCGGCCATCATGCGCACGGCATTGAGATCATTGGTGGCCCGAGCCATCAAATCGCCGGTGCGGTAATTCTGGTAAAAGTGTAGATCGAGTCGGAGTAAATGGGCGAAGAGATCATTACGCAGTTCATACTCGATATCCCGCGACATGCCGACCAGAATCCACCGTTGGAGGTAAAGGAAAATGCCGTGAATGAGAGCAATCCCGACGACGAGCAGCGCATACGCCAGGAGCTTCTGACGGCTGAAATTCTCGATCAACCCGTTGATGGCATAGCGGACGGCAATGGGAGCAGTGATGCCCACAGCATTTCCGATGAAGACGCAAAAGATACCGAGAATCACGGCTCGTCGATGCCGTCGATGATAACGAAGTAATCGCCGCAGCGCCGGATGAAGATTTACTCTCATGGCTCGATTGACAGGCTCAATGATGCTCAAGCGGCAATTTTACAAAACGTGAATTCATTTGGAAACGGCATCGAGCGCGTCGAGAGCGAATCACTCCCACTTGGAGCGAGGTGGAGTACGCGCCTGAGGGAACGCGAGCCCATGCGAAACGCCATCCGGGCTCCAGCCGGCGCGATACTCGCCCCATCACCCACCGACCCAGAGAATCGCGTCTCGATAGCTCTCTTATCGGATCAGCGCCAGCCAATGAGCGAAGAGCTTCTTGACGAACGGGGTCAACCGCGTCCGGTTGTAAGCATCAGCCGCCTTTCGAATGGCTTCCGCCTGCGTCGGATAGGGATGAATGACCGAGGAGAGACTTCCCAAACCGATGCCTTTGACCATGGCCAGCGTAAGTTCATTGATCATCTCGCCAGCATGGCGAGCAACGATGATGGCGCCGAGGATCTTGTCGGTTCCCTTCTTCACCGTGATCTTGACGAATCCTTCTTCCTCCCCATCAGTTATGGCTCGATCCACTTCGCTCATGGGCATCATGAACGTGTCCACGGACAGCCCTCGTTGCCGAGCATCTTTCTCCGATAATCCCACATGAGCGATTTCCGGATCCGTATAGGTGCACCAGGGGATGGTCAAAGCGCTCAGTTTCTTCCGGCCCATGAAGAGGGCATTTTGAATGACGATTCGCGCTGTGGCGTCAGCCGTATGGGTGAATTTGTAAGGGAGGCAAATATCGCCAGCGGCGTAGATGCGCGGGTTCGTGGTTTGAAGGCGATCATTGACCAGGACACCTTTTCGTCGATCATACTTCACTCCCACCGCCTCCAGATTGAGTCCTTCGACGTTCGGCGCGCGACCAACGCCGATGAGAATCTCATCGACTACGATGCGATCATGCTTGCCCTCGGTTTCCAGGTGCAATTCTTTCCCTCCACCAGTCAACGTGACCCGAGTGAGCCTGGTACGCAATCGAACATCTACTCCCTCTCGCCGGAACACCTCGGTGAGCATATGTGCCGCATCGGGATCCTCGCGAATGAGCAGTTGGGAGGACATCTCGACCAAGGTGACTTCCGAACCGAGTCGACAGAACGTCTGGGCCATCTCACAGCCGATGGGCCCACCGCCGATGACGGCCAACCGCCGAGGCCGCTCGGTTAATGAAAAGACGGTCTCATTGGTCAAGTATCCCGCCTCGGCCAACCCAGGGATTTGTGGTTCGACAGCGCGCGCGCCGGTGGCAATGACGGCTTTCTTAAACCGCAGCCTTTTGCCGGCGACGTCAATGGTGTCTGCCCCGGAGAATCGACCCTCTCCTAAGAACACATCCACGCCCAGCTCCTGGAAGCGCGCCGCCGAATCATGATGACTGATGCGCGCGCGGATCCGCCGCATCCGCTCCATGACGGCCGAAAAGTCGACCTCCACTCCCCAGGAGACCCGCACTCCGAACTCATGAGCGCGGCGAACGTCGGCGACGGCGCGCGACGAACGGATGATCGATTTTGAGGGAACGCAGCCCACGTTGAGGCAATCGCCTCCCATCAAATTCTTTTCAATGAGAGCGACCTTCGCCCCCAGGCTGGCCGCGGCAGCGGCCGTCACCAATCCGGCCGTCCCGGCGCCAATGACGACCAGGTTGTATCGCTTGGCGGGTTCTGGATTCACCCAATGGGGTGGATGTACGTTGGCCACGAGGCGGACATTATGTTCGTCCCGAGGTCGCACGTCGGGAATGTCACTGCTGACCGTTAGGGATTCCGTCTTCGTCATGTCAAGCCTCCACACTGGTCTCCTTCTCTTTCAGTTTCGTTCGAGCGTATCTCACCAGCACCACCAGGATGACGCCAGCCCCGACCAATGCTCCAATCAGCGTCCAAGGTATCTCTCCCCGAGCTATGCCGCTGAATATGGCATCCGCTCCCACGACATAGAGCACCGTGCCCGGCAGCATGCAGAGCCAGGACCAGAACACATACGTCCAGAATCGGACGCGCGTGAGCCCAAAGCCATAATTCAACAGGTTGAAGGGGAACAGGGGAACTAACCGCGTCAAGGCCACGATGATCGCGCCATGTCGTTCGGTCAGTTCGTCCAGCCGGCGAAACTTTTCGTTGGTGGAAAGCCAACGGGCGACGGCATCGCGGGCAAAATACCGGGCGACGAGAAAGGCCAAACTCGCCCCCAGCGTCGACCCGAAGCTGACGACGATCACGCCGAGCAGAGAGCCGAACAGAGCCCCGGCAGCAACGGTCAAGGCCGATCCCGGAAGGGCGGCCACCACAGCTACAGTATAGAGGAAGACGAAGACCACCGGCCCCCACGCGCCCAATGATTCGATCCATTGGCGCAGCTCGCCTAATCGCTCGCCCACGCCGAATATTTTGGCCAGAACGAATACAATGATGAGCACGGTGAGGAGGGCGAGTGGCCTCCACCACCCTCGCGTTCGGCCTGCCGGGTTGGCCTCTCCCGTTTGAGGCGACACCTGAGGTTGGGATTTCATCACTTACTGTCTCCTTTGCTCATTGAGCGACCAGTCATAATCGAGATACTCGATCTTGTATGCTCCTTTTTCCAGATACTCCCGGTCAGCAGGATCGAGATACCGACTGATGAAATGAAGCACGGCTCGTTCTTCTCGACGATGTCCCGGGAACCGCTCGTCGGTGCCATACTGGTTAACGAAATCGCTCCCGAACCACTTGAAGATGGATGACAGAGAGACGATGCCTCTGCGGCGAGCGATGTGGAATTTCTCCGGGTTTGAGAGGAATCGACGCGCTTGATCGTCGAGCTGCTCATCGAGGCGATCTCCGACATACGGTTCATTCCTGAGCGGCGGACACCCCATCGCTGCACAAACGAGGGCCATATGGATGCGCGGCTCATGGAACTTCGCGCGGAGCACGTCATGCTCAATCTCGTCCAGCGTCATGGCCCGACCCATCACTTCAAATGTGAGCTCATCCCACACGCCGGGAATCTGCCGAATGCTGTTCTTCGGATAGATGAGCGAAAAGCCGAATCGCGGCTTGATGGGATAATGGCTGACGATCGCTTTCACCGTCAAGGCGTTGTAGGCATTGATCCAAAAAGCGATCTTCTCCGCATTGCCCCACTGCTCGTAGGTATGAGGATCGAGAGCGGCCACCGCTTGAACGAAGGCATCCAATCGTTGGTGATCAGCTTTCAATCGGCGATACTCGACCAATCCCCGGTCATCGACATAGGCTTTGAGAACGACAGCATAGGGGGTGTAAGAGAATCGATCGCTCATCGCTCGGGTCGCCTTCGTCGCCCGCGGAAGCGGATCGCTCCCCGACGAACACCCTCCCCAAGCGAATCCGAGCACCACCAAAGCTGCACTCACGAGGATCTTTTTATGCATCAGGTCCTCCTCCTGCACGTCATACCCTCAAATCGATCGTTCATTTGGCAAAAATCTCACACTAATGCCCCACGACAGGACGAACCGCGCCCGGCCGTACAACCGAAGCAGTGCAGGCCAGTGACGATCTTTCGTCGAATCAACGCCTCGGGATCACCATCCTGGACGCGCTTGGGGGCCCCATGATCAACGGGCAGGTTCAGAGCCAGATTGAAATCACAATCATAAATGCGCCCGTCCCAATCGACGTTGATCTGATGCCGGCACATCAATCCCTCCACCGTCTCCGGATTGAACGACCGCTGCAACAGGTTCAGGTACTCCTGGTCCTTGCCCTGTCGCACCAGATCAACTTGGAACCGCCCAATCGGCATGTTGGTGATAGTCAACAGTCGGGTGAAAACGATGCCGAACCGAGCCCACAGCTCACGCCGGTAGTCCTCTTCCAACTTGGCCTGATCCGGTGGCAGAAAAGGTCCCACCGGGTTGTAAACCAGATTCAACGGGAGTTCGGGATCGCGCCCATAGCCGAGGTCGTTCAATAACCGGATGGCCTCGATGCTCTTCTCGTATACGCCCTTTCCGCGCTGGCGGCGAACGTTTTCCTCCAAATAGCACGGGAGCGAAGCAGTGAGGTGAACCCGGTGATCGCGGAAGAATTCAGGCATCGCCTCCATCTCGGGCAGCAACAGGACCGTCAAATTGGTCCGCACCTGCACCGTATGTCCGCGCTCCCGAAGGGCCACAATGAACCGGCGGAGATGAGGGTTGAGTTCCGGCGCGCCACCGGTGATATCGATCAATTGCGCTCCCAGTTTGTGGGCGATGTCGATGATCGATTCCATCGTCGGCCAATCCATCATCTCCGTGCGTTGGGGAGAGGATTGGACGTGACAATGTACGCAGGCCTGATTACACTTCAGTCCCACGTTCACCTGTATGGTTTCAATGTCGATGCTGTATAATCCCTGACCGGTGAGTTCTGTGATTTTCTTCTCAAATTCATTCATGGCTCACACCTCCGTGGCTTCCTGAGGAACGGGAAGCACGAGACGGATGTCGTATAACATGTGGCGCGAAATGTGCCGCGTGATATCTCATAAGACTCCTTGAGTCAACCAGAAAAGCCATCCGCCCAGGAGAGCTGCTAATGGGAGCGTGGTGATCCAAGCGGCCAGGATTTCCGCGACGGTCTTCCACCGAAACGCGCGATTGACCAAACCGATCCCGAAGATGGACCCACAAGAGACGTGCGTCGTTGACACGGGAAATCCCAATGGCGAGGCGAACAGCACGAGCAGTGCGGTGACCAGATTGGCCGTCAATCCCTGACCCGTGTTCAGATCGGTGATGCGCTTGCTCATCGTCTCGGCCACGCGACGCGCGTTGAGCACGCCTCCCAAGACCATCGCCGCGGCCACCAGGCTGAGTCCCCACGCGGAGTTCCAGGCGGGAGCTGCCAATAGCAAGGCGGCGATTTTTGGCGTATCGTTCACCGCCCGACTGAAACACACGGCGCCGGCGCTGAGGTAATGAACGGTATCCACACAGGTCTGCGCATCCACGCCGACGAATTGACCCTGATACCGCTCGACGCATTGCTCTCTCTCGCCCACGGTCAAGCGCAATCCTGAGGCGGCGAACACGGCCGATCCATCGGGTTGAAGAGCAATCGGTTGTGGCGCCTGATCGGCCAAACACACGCAGGTGTGTTTGGTCACCCCCAGCGCGCGTCGCAGCTTCCGGAGCGGTATGTAGAGAGCCGCGGCCATCCCAATGGCGATGGCTGGACTGAGCAACAATGGTCCGGCAAAGGTATGCGTTACTGTTCCCCAACTGACGCCTTGCCCAGAAGCGACCAGAGCCACGCCGATCAGCGCGCCGGTCAATGCATGCGTCGTCGACGTCGGTAGTCCGAGCCGAGTGGCCAAGAAGATGGTGAACGCAGCGGCCATTCCCACGGCGATGAGCAAGTGTGAGGTGCCGACGAGCGATGCGGGAACCAATCCTTTCCCGCTGAAGACGACCAGCAGCTTACTGGCGGCAAATACAGAGACGAGACTTCCAGCGGCCGTCGTCACCGTGGCCCAGAGCAAGGCTTTTTTATAACTCGTCGTGGCGCTCCCGTAGAGCGTGGCCACTCCTTTGAAGTTATCATTCGCTCCATTACTATAGGCCAACCACAAGACGGCGAGAATGAGAATGAATGTCGTCATAGGCTTCCCCATCAAGCGGGCTCTCCCGCCCACGGTCTAGGTGAACAGAAAGGGAACATCGACACAGCGCATTAACATCCTTCAGGTCCGCAATCGCATGCCGGCCCTTCGCTGAGGATCGTCTCCCGATATTCCAATCCTTTCGTCTCGCGCGGGTGTCGCGTTCCCGTTCGCTTACACTCGAAAGGCCCCGCCTCCTCGAGGGGAATGTCTTCATATGGAGGGACGGGAATGATGTCCCGGCTGTAGGGGCCATCCGGGTTGGTCAGAATGTTGAACGTCTTGTCGCACACCGCCATCCGCTGACCCCGATAGTAAGTGTGTCCATCGTCATCGCGGACGAATTTCCATGGCCCCTTGTAGATGACGGCCTGGTTGCGCTCCAAGCAAGGGCCCTCCTTCCCTTTGAAGGCCCGAACGGTCATGGAGCGGAATTCAATCCCATCAATGACTTGCCAGGGTTCCTCCTGGCGGGTGAGGATTTCAATGCCGTAGAATCCGGCTTGCTCGAACATCTCCAAAAACTGATCTTCGCGAAACGCCCCGGCAATGCATCCACTCCACAATTCGGGATCGGCCAGAATGTTCGGCGTCGGATCCTCGTCACACACGATATCAGAGATCACGGCTCGCCCTCCTCGCTTCAGAACCCGGAAGATCTCAGAAAACAACTTCTGCTTATCCTGAGGACGGACGAGGTTCAAGACACAATTGGAGACGACGACATCCACGCTGGCATCGGGGATGAGCGGTTCCTCTCGCCGCAGTCGTTCGCATTCGGCCTCGAAGTCGCTGAGCTGCTCCATGGATTGAACCGGATGTCGCCGCAGCCAGGCCTCGGCCCGCTCCAGATCAAGAGCCAGATCCTGGATCTTTCCTTTGACGAAACGCACGTTCGCGTAACCGAGTTTCTCGGCCATCTCGGGAAGGTATTTCCTGGCCAAAGCGAGCATTTCGTCGTTGAAGTCGACACCGATGACGGCCCCTTCCGGCCCCACCTTCTGAGCCAGAATATAACAAATCTTGCCCGCTCCCGATCCCAAATCGACGACCGTCTCACCAGTGGACACGTATACAGAGGGATCGCCGCAGCCATAATCTTTCTCTACAATTTCCTGCGGCAATAACTTCAGGAAGCGATCATCATATTGAGTGGGACAGCATAACGCCGGTTGGGCCTGGCGCGCGCCCTCGCCATAACGGCGCAGGACTTCGCGCTCAACGTTGTGAAGGGACGTCCCTACGGGCACGGAACGACCACCATTCCCCGTTATGGGCTTGACCATAGTACGTGCTCCTTTCTGGCTAATGTTTCACCAATCTCCCTTCCTGTTCGTTCGTTGATGAGCTTACACCCTTTGTCGGCGTCACCGGCGAGAACCTTACACGAAATTATGACCGGAGTGGTTCACCAGAGCTTGGCGAAGAGGGTCCGCTCGATGTCCGGGTCGGGCTGGTCCCTCGATCGGGGCCCATCCCTCGCAGCAATTGCCTCATCTTCAATCTCGCCTTATGGAGCTGCGATTTGGCCGTCCCCACAGCAATGCCCAACATCTGGGCGATCTCCTCATGTTGGTATCCTTCGATATCATGCAACACAAACACGGTGCGGTATCCCGGAGGGAGCCGAGCAATGGCCCTCTCCAGCGCAATACGATCTAACCACAGCCCGTCTCTGCGCGATCCAGGTGGCGCGCTCCCCGGCATGGGGCTGAGCCCACCATTCGCTTCGTATTTGAGCTGGCGTTGCTTGTGCCGCAGAAACATGAGGGCCGTGTTGACTGCCAATCGATAAAGCCATGTAGATAGCGCTGAATCTCCCCGAAAGGTCCCAATCTTCTGAAAGAGACGAATAAATACGTCCTGGGTGACCTCTTCGGCGTCCAGGGGATCCCCCAGCATGCGCAAACAGATGGAATAGACCTTTCGGACGTGGGATCGATAGATCGTTTCAAATGCCCACTCATTGCCCGCCGCTGAGGCTTGGGCGAGCTCAAGATCGGTGCCCGGTATAGTGTCAGCGACTCTCATGCTACTTTCCTCTCCCCGGGAGAATGGAGATGTCCCGAGGTCACTCATCACGGCCACCACGCGTCGGACATGGTGCCACAAGCCCTCGATGATCGTCCTCCGTAATAGGCCGGTGACGTGTGGATGATCCCTCGGCGTGGGAGCTACACCGTGCTCGGATCGTCGCTCCAGTCCATCGAACCATCTCCAGAGATGGCCTGAGGTGATATCGTGTCATCCCGCTCAGCTTCGACCGCCCTTCGCTCCAGAGTAGGTCCTCTCTTATAGAGATTTGACCGCGTCGATATGCAACCCAACGCTCACGGGCCAATGACGGCATCCAGTGCGAGACCGTTTCCCGATAGACCCCCAGAAGTTGAGCCAGTGTTTCATGTGTCACCCTGGCAATGTAAATACGCCCGTTCCTCCGGATCCCGAACTTCTCGGCTAACTTGAGGATGACCACTCTCAATCGCTGCTCGACGGAATGAAAGGCCTGACTTTCGATTTCCTCCTCGAGGAGTCTGATCCGGTGACAAAGCAGTTGGAGGAACGAATGTGCCCACTGGCCGTCGCGCCAAATCAGTGTGCGGACGCGATCGATCGCGATGACGCCGACCGTGGTCGGCTCGCAGGTTATGGCCATCTCGGCGCGCTCCTCCCCGATCAGAGAGAGCTCTCCGAACACGTCGCCCTCCCCGAGGAGATAGAGAATCTTCTCTCTCCCCTGCCTCGATAAAAGGCTGATTTTCACCCTGCCGCTGATGATCATATATAACTCAGCCGCTCGAGCGCCGATGGTATAAATCGGTTGATTTTTACCATAATGCCTCTGGAGCGATTGACCGAATAACGTCGCCCATGAGTGGGAATGCCGCTCTCCGTCGGCTCTTCTGGATATCCGTCTCGTCGCCCGCATGATTCCTTTTCCCTCCCGATAGGGGAATCACGTCCCCCCAGTTAACACACTCGATATCAATGCCACAATCGTCTCAGCCTCAAAAGGCTTACATATCAGCGCCACAATTTCGAGTTCCTCGAGCTCTCGACGAACATCTTGTTGACAGTGCGCCGTCATGACGATCACCGGCAGATGGGGAGTCTGTCGTCGGATGATACGCAAAACGTCATGACCTTGAATGCCAGGCAGTCGCAGATCCAACAAGACGAGATCGACGTCCGCGGCAGCCAGAAGGCTCAGTCCGGCCTCACCAGATTGAGCGGCAAGAACTTCATATCCTTCAGCCCTCAAGACCATAGCCAGAGCCTCGCTGAGCGTCTTGTCATCTTCGATGAGGAGGAGTGTCTGTTTCATAACTCGATATCACATATCCCATGCTCTCCGGCACGCTTGTTGCATTTTCGACGGCGGCGGCATTCCATGCAGAGCGAACATGAACGGAATGGCAAATGTCATGCCAGACGACGATGAAGAAAACCCAATCCGAGTAAACCGTTATTCTTCTGCACGTTAGCGCCAAGCGAGGCTCGACCGCCCGAGGATGATCCCGTCAAAACATGTCAGGAATGTGAACAGCCTGTTCAGATTGCGAACACGGGATACTACCGGGAGAACATCACGGTAACCGCTCCTGACCAAATACGATGAGACGCCGACACTTGAGGCGTTCAATGTTTCGAGTTGGGGCGAAGAACACACGCCGATCCCGAGAATCGGCGGAACCCTCGTCCCCGCCCGGACCCATCAGAGGCTATACTCATTTATGTATTCCCGTCGATGGCATTGACGTGGTGGTATGAATCCCGGATACTCATCGATGAACTTCGGAGGCCAACCCATATTTCTTCAACTTATTATAAAACGCCGTGCGGGAGATGCCCAGCAGCGCGGCTGCCGCTTGCTTGTTACCGCCGGTGCGAGCCAACGCGCGGCGAATCATCAGCTTTTCCATATTCTCCAGGCTCAGATCAGTGAGCGACTCTGAATCCCATCCCTCACCGGTCTCGGCTTTTGAGGTCGGTCTCAGGCCAAGGTCACGAGCCTGGATGCGATCCCCGCGGGCACAAAGGACGGCGCGCTCGATCACGTGTTGGAGTTCGCGGACATTTCCGGGCCAGGAGTAGTTCAAGATGAGATCATACGCCTCGTCCGAGAACCCCCGGAGAGGCCGATTGTATTTGGCCACATATTCCTTAAAGAAGTGCTCGCATAAATAGGGGAGATCTTCCGCTCTCCTTCTGAGCGGAGGAAGTTCGATGATGACTGTACTCAACCGGTAGAAAAGATCCTGACGGAGGAGCTTTTCTTCCATCGCCTTCCGGGGATTCCGATTGGTTGTCGAGATGAGCCGAAAATCGGCCTCCCGTAACGTATCGCTTCCCACTGGCCGGTAATGACGCTCTTCGATCACGCGCAGGAGCTTGGCCTGGAGTTCCACAGGCATCTCGGTCACCTCGTCCAGTAAGAGAGTTCCGCCATGAGCCGCCGCAATGAGCCCTCGCCGTTCCACCGTCGCTCCGGTGAATGCGCCTTTGGTATGGCCGAAGAGTTCGCTCTCCATCAAATCTTTGGGCACAGCCGCACAGTTGATCGCAATGAACGGGCCCTCGGCGCGCAGACTCTTCAAGTGAAGCGCCTGGGCCACCAGCTCTTTCCCCGTCCCACTCTCGCCAGCGATCATGACATTCACTTCGGTTCGGGCCACGCTCTCAATAGTATCGAACACATCTTGCATGGCCTTGCTCCGTCCAATGATGTTGGCGTACTCGTGGCGTTCGCTGAGCACGTGGCGCAATCGCTCATAGCGCGTTCGCAACCGTTGATGTTCCAGAGCCTTCTGCACCAGCAGATGAATCTCATCGGGCTCAAAAGGCTTGGTGATGAAATAGAATGCCCCCGCTCGCATAGCGTCAACTGCCAATTGGATTGTGCCATAGGCCGTGATGACGATGACTTCCGTCAGTGGGGATCGATGATGAATTTTGCCGAGGAGATCGATCCCACTCCCATCGGGCAACTGGACGTCGACGATCGCCAGGTCATACTCTGTCACATCGAACTGTTTCAAAGCCGCACTCGCACTCATAGCCGACGCGACCCGATACCCGAAGCTGGACAACACGAGTTTCAGGCTGTCCACGAGTGAAGGCTCATCGTCGACGATGAGGATACTTGCTTGTGCCGTCATTGACCGGTCCTCCCTCAATCACGCCAGGAGTCTCGCACGGTGAACGAGAGAATGGCGTATCCCATGATTCCCTCCAGAGGCGGCGCCTCTCCGATCACAACGTCAGAGAGACGCGGACTACTGTTCCCACTCCTGGTTCACTCTGGACATGGATCCACCCTCCATGTTGATTGACGATCATGCTGGCGTTGACCAACCCCAATCCCATCCCATGCGGCTTCGTCGTAAAGAAAGGATCGAAGATGCGTTCCAAGGTGGTGCGGTCCATTCCCTGACCGCGATCCCGGATACTCACGTGAACGACGTCGGCTCGCTCACCCGGGCGGTACTGGGGAATGTGAGAAAAGACGCCGCCCTGACGCGTTAATTCTTCGACCACGTCCTGTATTAAACAGTGTGCACGATAGGACGTCGTGACGTGGATTGTATCCCCCGCCGACGATGCCTCCAGCGCATTCAACAAAAGATTCAGGAATACCTTCTTGAGCTGTCGAGGATCAAAATCCCCCACAGGAACATCGCTGGCTAATGTCGCTTCGATGGTGATGCTCTGATGTTGAACGTGCTCACTCACCAGTTCTATCACCTGACGTAATAGTTCATTGATGGATGTCGGCTCCCGGTTGAGCGTCACTGGACGGGCGACGTTAACGATCTCATCAACTGTCGACTTGAGCTCATCAACTGTGTTGACGATTTTCGATATCACCTCGTTGGTTTCCCGTGGGACCCCTTTCATGGACTGAAGGTAGCGAACATAAAGGTTCAGGCTAGTCAGGGGATTCTTGATCTCATGAGCGATCTGCGCCGTCATGCGCCCGATGGCCGCCAATTGGGCCGAACGGGCCAATTCGCCGCGGAGCCTCTTCTCGGTGGTGATGTCGCGGATGGTCCCGACGCCACCAGTGGACCTCCCGGCCTCATCGATGGTTGGCGATGCCGACAAAGAGAACGTGCCTGGAATAGCCAGGCGATCCGTCTCCCGGTAAATCACCCTTTGACGGGCCATCGCTTCCTGGAATATGCAGTCGGCCGGAGGAACTTCCTTCCCATACAACAGATGAAAAACTTTCTCGCCCTCGATGCGCTCAGGAGTCATATCGAACATCGTGGCCAAGGCCGGGTTCGCCCGCCTGATTGTCAATTCTCGATCGAAGACGAAGATCCCATCGGCCAGAGCTTCAAATGTGACTTCCCACTCCTCCTGCTGCCGTCTGACTTCCTGGAACAAATGAGCTTGCTGAATGGCGATGGCCAGGATATCGGCGATTTCCTCAGCAATAGTGATATGCTGCGGCGAGAAGGCGTTCGGACGATCCGACCCCAGATTGAGCGTGCCGATCAACTCCCCCTGCGCGATGAGTGGCACATTAACGAAGGAACGAAGACCTTCAACCCGTAACATACTGATGACCGGCGGTTGAGGCTGGGCGTGAATATCATCAACGAGACGCACTTTCCCTCGTTGCAATTCATCGGTAATGCCGAAGACATCCATGGGAAGACGAATTCCCGCTCCCACTTGCGTTGTTCCCCGGGTGTGCGTGGCGATGATGATGCCCTCTTTGGCGCCAAAATCGAAGACGGACACACTGGCGCGAAGGCAAGGCACCAGTTGCTGGATATGGCGCAATGCGGCTTCGGCAATTGCCTCGGACGATCGAGCGGCGAGGATGGCCCGATCGATCTCTCGCAATATCTCCAATCGCTGAGCCTGTTGCCGTAACGCCGCCTCGGCTCGTTGGCGTTCAGCGATCTGTTGTTTCAATCGGCGGTTAGCGTATGAAAGCTCGGCCGTGCGTTCCCGGACCCGGTGTTCCAGTTCCTCCCGTGCCCTGTTGAGCGCTTCTTCGGCTTGTTTCCGTTTGGTGATATCGCGAACCATGGCGATGAGACACCGCCGTCCCCGTATGTTCACCGAAGAAGCTGAAATCTCCGCTGGAAGCGAGCGCCGCGTTTTGGTCATGCACGTGAGTTCGTTGGTCCAGCCATGTCCCGATCCCCAAACACGCTGTGAAAATCTCAAGAATTGCGGCATCTCATGGGGATGAATAGCCGACACGGGCAAGGACAGCAACTCCGCCCGAGAATACCCGAGCAATCGACAGGCTTGTGGATTCACATCAAGAATTTCGTCCCGCTCGGGATCGATGAGAAAGATCGCGTCGTTGGAAAAATCGAAAATCTTATGGAACGTCTCCTCGCTCTCTCGCAACGCTGCCTCGGCCCGTTTGCGCTCGATGATATCGACCATCATCGCTCGCCATTCTCGTGCTCGCCCCTGAGCATCCTTGATGAGCCGACCCGTTAAGCTGATCCAGACCGTACGCCCATCCGCCCGACGCATCTCCAATTCCTCATCGCAGATCTGCTCTCCCGCCTCTATTCGCCGTTGGAGTTGCCGGGCCTTTTCTTTCCCCGCTGGCGTATCGGCACACAGGTCCAGAATCGAACGACCGATCAACTCTTCCCAATCATATCCAAGCAATTCGACAACTCGCCGGTTGACCATATGAATGCCCCCATCAAGGCCCAGGGAAAAATAGGCGAGAGGGGCATTCTCATAGAGATCCCTGAACCTCTCCTCGCTCTCCGGCGAGGGCTTTCCCGCCCAGTTGTCTATGTGGCTCATTACGGAGCACTCCTCATCATCCAACGGCTCGAATCCCCCCCGCTTTTTGGTGAGGTGGGCAGACATCACAGGTGCTCGCTCTGCATCTTCTCATCGGCTGGTACCATTCTTCCTTAAAGATCGAGGGGCCACCATCCCACCGAAAAGCAGAACCACACGCTTCCCCTCCACGCCCACCCCAGGCCGGAGTGTAACAAATTTTACGTTTCCGGGCAACGATACGAGTTCGCACTCGGAGCGAACGCAACCGCCCAGCGAGAAGCAGCTTCACGCGACAGAAGCTTACACCCTCTCTGGTCGATTTGGCCGTTAGGATCACATAGCAGAGCGTCTGTATCACTCCTCCTGGCGAAGAGAGAGCCCTCGGGTGGCCATTCATCCTCTCTGGACATTCGTCCGCGGCGCTCTTCTCGGGTTTCAGAGACTCACTTCCGGTGTCGGAGAGCTTCTTTGAGGCGTTGGCGAATCTCAGGAGGGAGGGAAGCCGAAGGCGAGCTCTCCTCATCATCTTGGTGGGCGTGACGGCGAAGCAGGTCTCTCATGAAGAGCAATTGTCGCTGATATCGGGTGCAGAAGCGGCAGATGAACAGGTGAAATTTCAAAGCCACCCGCCAGCGAGTGGGAAGGGGCTGATCCAGCGACTGGGAGATGAGTCGAGCCGCCTCTTTACATGAGAGGAACACGCCTAATTCTCCTTGGTTTTTCCACCAAACCAGTGAATTTCCAGGCAACGCCTCAACCGCATACGCGCGCGATGAAGCATCACCCAAAGGTTGGTCGCCGAAACATTCAAAACCTTACTGATTTCTTTATTGTCTAATCCCTCGATCTCGCGCAACACGAAGGCATCGGCCTGGCGCGTCGGGAGCTGCGAGAGACAGCGAGCAAACACGTCCCAGAACTCCTTACGATTCAGGGCGGCTTCCGGATCGAGAATCCACTCGTCGGGCTTCAACTTCCACATGCCCATTCTGGTGAAAAATTCTTCGGTCAGCACGTCAGCAGAATCGCTGGTGTCAAAGGAGGGCTCGCGATGCCTCTGACGCAAATAATCGATGATCTTATGCTTCAGGATGCCCACCAACCAGGTCCTTTCTGAGGAATGGCCGGCAAACTTACTCCGCGCTTCTAAGGCCGCCAGTAACGTCTCCTGGACGAGGTCCTCGGCCACATGCGGATCGCGGATTCTGAACAGCGCATATCGATATAAGTAATCGCCATGCTGATCCACCCACGTTTCAGGATCAGAAGCTTGGGAGGAACCTCGCCTTTCAACATCGAGTCGAATGTCTCTATCCCTCCAATCCGCCATCATCCCGCTGGAATACTCGAAATCTTGCGCTCGATGAGCGAGCGCACCAGTCACTCACTTTACCCTCGATCGACCTTTCCCATCGAAGTGAACGACAGAGCGGGTAATCATAGTACAAGCATACGCCATTGACCAGCGCCCTCCTCGAAGAACCATTGTTGTCGGGGAATTGACGAAAGTCATCCACTCAGGGGCTGGGGATGCTTGTCCTCCTGGTTATTCCCAGTCTGAGCTGAACGGTGAATTGCCCGCGAAGGAAAACGCTCCTTGTAATACCAACGAGCGAGCCGCTCCGGAGCCACTCCCACCCAATAGGAGAGAATCAGGGCTTGATTCACGAACCACGTTTTCCAAATGCCCATTCTCTGCCAACGACGAGCCGACGTCTGAACGGCCGATGGCGCAATGACGATGCGTCCCCGTCGCCGTAGACGTCGAATGAGTTCGACATCCTCCATGATGGGACTGTCGGGATACCCCCCCACATGGCGAAACATCTCCGCCTTCAGAAAGATGGTCTGATCCCCATAGGGAGCCTGCAACACCTGGGCTCGCCAATTGGCCACTTTTTCGATGATGCGCAAACCCAGACCTGGAGCATCGATACCCAGGCGGAAAGCTCCGGCCACGACGCCTGGACGACTCAGGATCTCGCGGACGTGATGTTCAAAACGATGAGGCAGACGCGTATCGGCATGCAGGAACAGTAGGATCTCACCATCGGCCATCGCCGCGCCCACATTCATCTGCCGCCCTCGACCAGGCGTCGAGGTGACCACTTTGGCGCCCCATGATCGAGCGAGGGCCACCGTCTCGTCATTGCTGCCCCCGTCGACGATGATGACGTCTACACCGGCCGCTCCCTCCAGACTGCCTAATGTGGCCTTCACATTGGCGGCTTCGTTCAGGGTGGGAATGATGACGGAGATTCGTGACAACGGAGGAGGTTTTGCAGCGCTCTCTCGCTCACGATCCCAGATGGCGAGATCCTGGGGACGATCGACATCATCGAGCACCGTCAGGCGGTGGAAGGAGAGGCCGAGTCGGCGAATCACCTCTTGAGTCTCTTCCAACACACGCGCAGTTCCCCACGAGATGCCGTCGAATAATTGAGGAATGGGCCGCCGTAATCCCATGAGGTAGTAGCCCCCGTCGCGCGCCGGGCCTAACACCACATCGCTCCGGCGGAGATGGTCAAAAGCCTCGGCCATCAACTCCGCGGTGAGACCAGGACAATCCGCTCCGATGGCGATCACGCGATGCCGCCCCGCCCGAAAGGCCTCTTCGAAAGCGCGCTTGAGCCGCACACCCAAATCGCCCTCTCCCTGCCGACGATAGGAGAGGCCCACTCCCAGCCACCGGCTCATGAGCCCATCGCGGCCACCCTCGTAGCGAATCTCAACGGCGAGCGGGCGTTGACGGGCCAGCGCGCGCACACGACGAAGCGTATGCTCGGTCATCTGGCGTTGCAGCTCAGCGGCTCCTTGAGGCCCCACCGCCGGGATGAGTCGCGTCTTCGTCCTTCCCGGCTCGGGATAACGGGTGAATACGATGATCTGCTCATGGACGGGCATCTCGCGGAACCACGAATCGAGAGCCGCAACGAGAATGGTGGAGATGATCTTCACGCCGGCTCCGACGATGCCCTTGAGCGTGCCGGAAACTTTTGACCGTCCAATGCGACGCCGATACCGCACGGGCACTTCCAGAATGCGAATTCCCTTCCGCGCCGCTTTGATCTGCATCTCCACCGTCCAGCCATAATCACGATCGCGCATCCCGAGAGCGCGCAGCGTCGAGTGGCGGATGGCGCGAAACGGACCGAGATCGGTATATCGAACTTTCCACAACCAACCAATGAGCGTACAGGCAAGCCAATTGCCAAAGCGCGCTTGCACTGTCAGTGCGCCAGGTTCCCGCTCCCCTCGCGCGCGCGATCCAATCACAAAATCAGCTCGATCATCGATGATGGGATCGACCAGTCGATCCATGTCCTCGGGATAATCGCTGTAATCCCCATCCAAAAAGACGATGATGTCCTGATCGTCGAGCCTGGCCAGACCCGCCAGGCAGGCGGCTCCATATCCTCGGCGAGGCTCACACACCACTTGAGCACCCTGTGCTCGGGCTAATTCGGCAGTTCGGTCCGTCGAACCGTTATCGGCGACGATGACATCATCCACCCAATCCGGTATCGCCGAGAGAACCCGACCAATGGCTGATTCCTCGTTGAGCGCGGGAATGATCACGGCAATTTTGTGGCCTTTTCTCATCTCAAGCGACCCTCATCACCTTCAACGCCCGGCGGCCAGCGCGCCACTCTCGAATCAAAAGATACCAGACGGGTACATACTCGAACCAGACAATGCCGTAGTCGAAAATCCCCACACGCTCGTGGAGGTTGAAGTGAAATCTCAAATAGTAAAGCGGCAGCAAGGCGGTCAGCAGGAGCAGAGACCGTCGAGGGCGAATCGCCAAAAATGGAATGATCCAGACGTAGTACCAGGGGAATTGTGCCGGGCTGAGGAGGAAAACGGCAGCGACAATGAGAAGGGATCGCTCCCAGAGCTCTATCGATGTACGGTGGTCGCGGCGAACGAGCCAACCAATCCAACCGACCAGCACCATGGCGACCACCATGCGCGCTCCCCACCCTCCATAAGAAGCCGCGTATCCCATCAGTCTGGCCAGCGCTTCCATCCCCCAAAGGACGAGCATGAAGAACGCATCGTTCATTTCCCAATACTGACCGTAGACGAGAAATCCCGACTGTCGGTCGAGACCGGCACCGTAAATGGGAGCGAGCATGACGCCACCGAGCAGGGCGAGAAGGCTCACGGCCAGGATGAGACGTCGCCACTGCCTCACCAGAGACCGCCAGATCACCGGCCCCAGGACGAGCGGCCAGATCTTGGTTGCCATCGCTATCCCCAAACAGCCGGTGGCCCAGAGAGGGCGACGGCGCATCATGAGCCATAACGCCCCCAGAACGAACGGGAGCACGACTATATCCATGTGGCCGGAGTTGAAAATCTCTTTGACCAAAATCGGATTCCACCAGTACACCGCCAGCCAGAGCAGCGGCAGACGCAACTCGTGCACCACCATGGCCAGCAATCCCAAAGTCGCCACATCGAATCCCAGGAGGACGACTCGCCAGGAGAGAAGGCTCCACGGGCGAATCCAGTGAGCCAAGGCGAAGGCCGCCTGGCTCACGGGCGGGTAAACCGTTCGCAGGTGTGGATGATTCACTCGATCAATGACCTCGCCAGATTGCCGAGCGAGGCGGGCGAGTGAGGGAGGAACCACATGGAGCACCTCGCCATCGGTGAGGAATTGCTCCGGCGCGTAGGCATAAGGATTCGATCCACTCGCCGTCACGCCTCCATCCCAGAGATAGCGATAATAGTCGTCTTCTAACATGGGAGTGGACGCCAAGAAAGCCACGCGCAGCAGCACTCCGACGAGGAACATCCATATCAATAATCCCTTACTCTGGGGAGCACGGGCGATCTCCCATACGGCCAACAGATAGAGGACGCCCGCCATCATCTCTATACCCACCAGAGCGATGATGGGATAGGAAGCGATATCGCGTTCGTAGGCAAATTGCGGAGAGAGCCAGAGAAGAAAGAAATGGAGGCCGACGAGTCCGGCGCCCGCCAGCCCCCAGCGCCAATACCAAGGCGTTAATCGAGGCACCTGAGAAGCGTGTGCCTCCATTGCTCTCCTCCTGGAATCCTTGAGAACCGCCGCCGACTATTTGGTTCCAGAACCTCGGACCCTGGTGCCCGAGCCTCTCGATTCTGGTTGTTTGGCCTTCTTGAAAGAAATCACTTCCAGGGTCTTATCTCCCTGGCGGAGGTGGCCCTTCACGATGATCTTCTCGCCCGGGCGAACGCGCCGAACGAGTTTCTCGCTCTGTTCCGAATCCCTGAGACGGAGCATCGCGCCCTGGAGGCCCCTCAATTCACGTCCTCCCGTGCTCGTCGCCCTGATGACCTTAATGGCATAGGTCGGATGGCCTTTCGTTGCCGACCCCATCTCCGGAAGAGCATGAAGCTCTCCTTCGATCTTCACGGTCTCCGTGCCCATGGACGTCTTACCCGCGCTTCCCTTGCTCTGGCTCCCGGACTGGGCATAGTCTAATCCACCCATGCTCATGAGCGCTATCATCAAGAGCGAAAAACCCAATGACCATACGGTTGCTCTCATATTCATTTCGTTCCTCCCGAAAGATCAACTCTCTTCGCATCAAAGTTCGAGTAGTTGTCGGTCCAACGCCTCAATCCTTACACTCGCCTGAAATCCAAGTCGCGTCTACAGTAACAACGAGGATGAGCGCCTCCCGCTCCCCCGGGTCCCTCGCCGACGAACACCGTCCCGCTGCTCGCCAAAGCAGCAACGAGGATGAGCGCCTCCCGCTCCCCGATGCTCGTCGTTCGCGATCCCCGAGGAGAAGAAAAACGAGTCCCGTTCGTGCGATGCGCGTCGCCCGGTGAGCGACACCGTGCTCCCTAGTGAGCTTGTTTGAGGAGTTGCCTTTCCCTCAAGTCATCTTTGGTCCACCGGTAGGGTAACTCCACGATGGTACCGGGCTCGGTGACGCGCTCGGCCGCCCTCAAACAATCGACCAAGATAGCTCGCTGCACCTGACGATCATGGAGATCGCCAAACGTATACCCGAACGGATGGCGAATATAGAGGGCGCGCGAGGGCTTGACTAACTCGGTGATGCTGCGCACCAATGTGAGGGAGATGGTCGTCAACCCCGCCTCGTCAAAGACTCGTTGGATCAGTCCCACGGACTGATTGCATACCGGTCAGGCGGGGCTGAGAATGACCAGATCCACCCCATCCGCCTTGAGGTTCTCGGCCACTTCGGGGGCCGTTTGGCGGATCAACGGTTCCGTCTCCGCCACATAGCCCATGAAGGAAAAATGCCGAGGAGCCGCCGATCCGATGATGCCCTCCGTGACCAGCTCGCGGAGCCGATCCAGAGGGAACACGGCATTCTTATCCTCACTCACCCGCTTGATGTCATACCCCACATGGGATAACCGCAATTCGTCTAAACTCGCATCGCCCGGAATCTGACGATAGGAGGGATCTCCGATGGGGCTTCTCAAATTAAATGGTGGATCTGCCGCCGCATGGACACCGGCAGTGGTGACCAGAGCGATGCGGCACTCGGAGAGGGGTTTTCGTAATGGATTCACTCGAGTAGGATGATCGAAGCGAACCCAGTCAAACTGAGGATAGGCTTTTCGGCGAACGAACTGCTTCTCCAATTCCACGAAACTAGCATCTAATTCCGCTTCTCGATCCACGACTCTCTCATTCATGATGACGTGCTCCTCACGAAGAAGTGGGGGCTCAGCCCCCATTTTGAGACTTCTATATTTACTTCAAATCAGACTCCACGCGCAAACCATCGAGGAACTTATTGATACCGCAGAACAGATCGACAACCGCCAGGCCCTCCACAAGTTCTTTCTCAGAGACGCCCATGCGTCTCAACTGCGCCGTATGGGCATTTATGCAATACTCACAATTATTGACCGTGGAAACGGCCAGGGCGAGGAATTCCTTCGTCTTGGGGTCTAATTTACCCGGTCCCATGATTACCTTGAAACGATCCCAGGTCGTCTGGAGATAAGCTGGATGGACGGCCATAGCCTTGAACAGGTTGGAAACAAACGGAAGTCCGAATGTGCGTTTGATATCCTCATAGATCTCTTTCACTGTACCCGTGACGTGTTCTTCTGAAAGCAGTTTCACTCTCGCCATATTTTTCCCTCCTCTAGTGAATGTCGTGATCTGAGATAATATAGGCACCATCATACCGACGACCTTCATCGGCTTCAGTGAACGCCATTACACAATCGCACGTCCGCTTACGCTGTCTGAGGCAGGGCCCGGCTTGAGCCGTGACCGCCTTGACCTGAAGGAGCCCGTTGAATGAACTGGCGAGAATTCTCTCTCTCCACCACCAAGCTCGATTCCCCACCCACAGCGTACGCTGCGTCACAGACAACGGCCCGGTGTCCCGAGCATACTCAGAGATGCGCACTTTAGAGCGCATAGGAGGATGGAGCGATGAAGAGCTCATGGTATGTTCGGCAAATCAACATGCCTGGCTGCTTGGGAGACGATGAGGATCTCCGGGCGATCTCTGACATCACGCCGAAACGAGAGTATGAGGCCAGCGAGATCATCTATTATGGAGGTGATCACGCCGACGCACTGTACATCATTAAGCGAGGCCAAGTCACGCTGTCGGCTTTCTCATTGGAAGGAAAGGAAAAGATTCTGGAGATCCTCCACGAGGGAGATATCTTCGGTGAGATGTTCCTCGGCGAGGAGGAGCGCGGTCATCGGCAGGCCAAGGCGGTCACCAAAGTGACTCTTTGCATCATGACCCGGCGGGCCTTTCTGGAACTCGGTCGGCGAAAGCCACAAGCGGTCATGGATTTCATGAGCGTGTTCATGAAGCGACTGCGTGACTTGCAGAAAGAGGTGGAAGATTTTGCCTTCACTACGGCTCGAGAGCGGTTCATCAAGCTTCTGGGTAAATTGTGCGACGAATACGAGACGACTAAAGAGCGCGATCCGCACACCTGCGTGGTGCGGTTCTCTCAAGATGAATTAGCCCATTTGTTGGGCCTCACCCGTGAGCGGGTCAATGCCTTGGTGCAGGAATTCAAACGCGAGGGACTCGTTCAATCTCACTACGGATACGTCACCGTCAATCGGAATCAGCTTCAGGAGTTCCTCGGCCGCTTTCAGTATTAATCCGATTCTCGGGAGGCCGCTTGCTCACGGCATGGAAATCTGCCTTCGCGTAACCAACCGGCTGACTCGTGTTCGATGAATCTCCCCCGTGATGTCCGGGGAATGACGATGCTGGGCGAGTGTTCGTCCGAGATCAGATGAGTCTCAGCGAGCGCCTCCGTTTGAGCGGCTGACACCGCCATATCGGCACCTTGCGAATTGGCTCCGATGAAAGCGGACCAAGATAGCGCACCGTCGCCCTCGGTCGTCCCCCCTGCCCGTTAATGATTACAGATCCTCTCTACGAGCATTTTCGAAGTCCCAGAGCCACCATAGAGTGGCATTCTTCCGATGAGGAATTCAAAGCCTGATCATCGAAGAGACTCTCCATCAGTTAAACGCCGCCCAGAATCATGAATGAAGGAGTGAATGAGTTGCTCAGCATCAAATTCATACCCACACTGGCGACATCGAGCGGTGGGCAAACAGCGACTGGCGTCTAAGTCACACCGCAGCTTGAGATCGAAATTCTTCGCCGAGCAGAATGGACATTCTGCCGTCAGAAGCACGCGTTGTATATCCTCGAGTGTCATTAATGTTTCCTCCCTGACTGAGTGAATGGACCCAAGCCATTAACCTCTCCCACCAATGAATGCAGGATGCAGCAGGGAAGTCTCCGGTGATCAGCACAGCCCCTTTCCAGGGAAATCGTCAAAATAATTGATTGCTCCCGCTGTGAATCCGCCCGTGGTTGGTTGATGCCTCGTTCCCATCACCACCAGCATATCCTCGATGGGCTGATAAAGAATATGAACTCTTCCACAGTGAGGTGAATTCGGAGCTTCCCCCGATCACATTTCGGGGCCGCCAGGCTACTATACTGAACATGACTGACATTGATGCACTATTCGAAGACCACCCCCATCTCATCCTTTGAGGAGAAGGCATGTTCCGTCTTTCATCGTCCTTCACCGATGGAGATGCGTGTTGGGGAACGCGGCAATCCAAGCAAACCAGTAGGCCGATCGTACCGGTAAAGGCTCTAATCGCTCACCGGCCAACGGACCATCGATGGCCCGACCGCCCAGATTCCACACGCTCCCGGTTTGCTCATCGATGATCCTTCCCATTCGAAGCTTGAATCGCAACAGACGCCCACCGATTTGGCGGCGATAGGCCGCTCCAGCCCCATGATGAGCGAATATCACTATAGCGAGATCGCCAATCGCGTCGTTGATGACGCGCAGGCGCCGACTCTCCAGAGAATAGGCATAAGCTCTCCCATTCACTTCCAACCCGAGAATTCTCGTCGCCGGTCGGAGCCGCGAATCAAGAAATACCCGTTGCGCTACCGGATAAGGTGCTCTTCGCTGTCGATTGAGCAAAAACCGATAGCGGTCACCATAAGCATCTCGATCATAATCGATGGAGTACCCCGTTTCCGGAGAGAGAACGAAGCCATCCGGATAGAGCTTCCGCCACTCCTCCCAGGTGAGCATCATGGAGGCGAGTGGGCGCAACCGCTCTCCGGTGAGGGCACCAATGATGGCTCGACCGGACACTTGATACCACCACGAATAGGTCTGACGATCGTACAGCACCAAATTGGACTGGTAGAGGGCGCTGGTATTGCCGAACGTCAACACCCGATGGCCCACTCGACGACTGAATACGATGCCGCTCCGACACAGGGGACAATAGGTCACCAGAATGGGTTCACCGCCAACGATATCATTGATGACCTCATGAAGATTCAGGATGCGGATCGGATAGGCTTTGGCTTCTCGTCCTATCTGGACGCTGAGCACCCAATCGTCATGGCGCAAAAATCGGGCTTCTTTCACCGGAATGAATCGAGGATGATCGAGCGGGGGAATGCCATCGCGCACCCGATGAATGAGCTGAGGACTGGCTTTGCTGAGAGGAACCGGCGGGCGTCCGGGAATGAACGTGTCCAGGAACACCTCGTCGAGCGGAACGCTATGTCGGCTCATATCGGGCTGCTGAAGAAGAATAGGGAGCAACGCGAACAGGAGCCAGAGGCCGAGACAGGTCATCCCTTCGGTTGAGTCGCTCTTCACCCTTGGCATCTCAAATCCTCCCCTCCATTGTAATGGTCACATCGACGCACCTCCTGTTAAGTTGATCACGTTCCCGAAAAAGAAGTGAGCGTTCAGGCTCGCTCAATGTATGATCCCTCTCTGAAGACAACCGAGGGCGAAGAATCTCCATCTCTCGGCGAGCTTCTCATCAGCTCCTCGACCTCGTGTCTTCGGTAGTCACGATAACAGTCTTAACCTCATTCATGCGATATCTTAATGAAGGCGCCAAGGGAGAATAGTTGATATGATCAGGACGAGACGACTGACACGAGTAACTACGGTGTGGGCGATCATGGGCGTCATCCCCGCAGCCCTTCATCCCCCAAGCGCATCCTGGGCATCGAGATCCTCTATCCAGCAACCAACATCACAGAGTGGGGAGGTCAAACTCGGCGCCAATTTGGTGAACACATTTGTGACAGTCAGAGACCAGGCCGAATTGGCCCCGGATCATCGCTGTTGAGCTCCTGCTGTCAGATTGATGAGCAAGAAACCCGAGAGCACCAAACAGCCGATGATCATACTCGTTCTCCTGTTGAGATGGCTTCGATTTATCATAATTTTTAACAATGGAGTGGAAGCACCTGCATCGTACGCGACTCGGCCAACCGTCCCCATATATCTTGAGACAGGACCGGCCAAGTTGCATGATGAGAGTTGGTTTTGGTATTGACCTGTGCACCTCAATGGTGATTGGTCTCCCCCGTCGAGACGGGAGCAAATACACCCTTCACAAGAGAGCGAGGGAAATCCTAGCAAGCCAATTCCGCGAACTCGAGGGGGCCTTATCGAGCAGATGTGACCAGTGCCTCGACTCACTCCCCTGCCTGTTTAACAGGGGATAAATGAGGTGAACTCGCGACCTCAAGTTCGATGATCATGTCGCATAAAAATTCTCTCGAGAGCGAATTCTCCGACCATTCCTGGGCACATGGCATTAGGAGTTGACCCCTTCCCTCAACTGCTCAGTGATGGCGTTCCCCCTCGTGGTGGCGAGAGTCATAGCAGAAGCTGAGTGATCGGGCTGCAGGGAGGCCTCAGTGGTCATCACCCGATGATTCAAGCCATTATTGAGGCCGTATGATAGCGCCCAATTGATGCCCAAGTTGATCGTCCAGAGAACGAGACGGCGCTTGTTGAGGGGCCACCCTCCCAACCGCCGATAAATCGAACGAGGACGATAGAACATCTTCCAGGCGCGACGGTAGACCTGCTCAACTTCGTGCCGGGCGAGGCGTGCGGGTTCGAAGACCAGATTCCCATAGGTATAATCGGTCCAATCGTGATTGAAGATGCGATCCTGAGCCAGCAACTCTTCTCGCAATCGTGTTCCGGGCAATGGAGTCATGATACTGAATTGGGCGAATTCCAGTTGAGCTTCGATGGCCAACTCGACCGTTTTCTCGATAGTTTCCACCGTATCGGTCTCCAAACCGACGATGAACGATCCCCAGACGGCGATTCCATGTTCGCGGATACGACGAATGGCGGCGAGCATCTTCTCGGGCGCCGCATTACACCCGCCCAGTTTCCGGAATTCCGGACTCAAGAAGCTCTCCAACCCAATGAACAGAAACTTACATCCGCTCTCTTCGGCCAACCGAAGCATCTCTTCGTCGCGAGCGATGTTGATCGTCGCCTGTGAACCCCACTTGATTTTCAAGGGGATGAGCGCCTTCATCAACGCGCGAGCATGTTTAGGATGGCCATTGATGATATCATCGACGAAGAAAAGCTTCTTGGCTCCCGTGGCTTCAATCTCGGCGACGACATCCTCGATGGGACGGACGCGGAATTTCTGCCCGTTGATCGCCGTCACCGAACAAAAGTTGCAATCGAACGGGCACCCTCGCGAGGTTTGAATAGTATAGGGGACGAGATATTTCTCCCGTCGAATCAAATCCCAGCGCGGCAGTGGGTGATGTTCCATCGGTGGCAGGCGTCGAGGGCGATAGAGGCGCTGGAGACGCCCTCGACGAAAATCGTCGATGATCTCCGGCCACGTCTCGTCCGCTTCTCCGATGGCCACGGCATCGCAATGGTGGAGCGCTTCCTCGGGCAACACGGTGGGATGGTTCCCCCCCATGACGACGGTACTTCCTCGCGCGCGAAAGCGATCGGCGATCTGATAGGCGACATTGGCATTTCCGGTGAGGCTGGTGATCCCGACCAGGTCCGCCTCCACAGTGTCGTCGATGGGCTCGACGCATCCATCCATGATCTTCACTTCCACATCCGATGGCGTGTAAGCGGCCAATAGCGCGAGATTCAGAGGCGGGAACAGACTAGTGGCCTCGAAATTCAGGTGCTTCCTCATGAATGGGAACCGCCCGAGGATCTTGGGAACATGGTAACCGTTAAACACGTTGCTGGGATTGATCAACAGTACTTTCATTCGGTCTCCTCCCATCGAGTGGTGGCCGTACTATATCACTCCCCTTTTTCAACCGCAAGGCCGACGACATGGAGTCCCCCTCCGGGAGGTCGGAAAGCGGGTCGTCTTCATTGGGACGACGCCAATGCCTACATCGGGCCCGATGCTCTGCACAGTGGTATCGAACTCGGCGAAAGTTCCCCTGCTCAGGGTGCGCTGCCAAGGAAGCCACCCCGTCCCAAACCCGCGTGAGGCTGTTATGGCTTCCCCGCCATCGGTTGACCATCGCATGTGATAATTTTGCCCACAGTCCATCCAACGGCTCTATTGTGTCGCCAGTCGTTCGTCTCGACACCTGAGAAGCGAAGCGCCGGGCGGGAGCGATGCGCGTCGGACATCTCTCTCACCCAGCGCCGATGCCCATCGGGCGTCAGAATGAGATGCTCAATCCAACCTGGACTGCCCGCGAGAGTCCTTGGGAAAAACTGCCCGAGCCCAACCCGAGCTTGTTGCTTCGCGTCCCGCGCACGGTTCCGTTGATCTGTCCAGGCGAGCCACCGAGTATCCCGCTGAGCTGTCCGAAATTGGCCACGTTGAACACGTTGAAGACTTCGACGAACGGCTCAATATCGATGCGCTCTCCGTACAGGAACGTTTTCTTGGAGATGCGCAGGTCGGTGGTGATGAACGAATCATTCTCCACCTGATTCGATGGTGCCAGGGGAATCGGTTGGATGACGAACCCCAGTGCCCGCAACTGGTCGGCGGTGAACACGCCAGCCTGAACGAGCGCTCGAGCCGCTGGCGTCAGCGTGCCGGCAAAGCTACTATTGAAAACCGTGAGGCGCTCGTTCAGCTCACCGCCATCTTGAATATCGCGCCCGAATGAACCACGTTCGGCGCCGGGCAGGATGTCACTCGTCGTTCCGTCACCATCCAGATCGGTGAAGAAGATCTCATTAGCTGATCCGGCGCGTCCGAATTGAGGAAGCAGCGGCGTCGTGGGCCGCGCCGTGTTCACCCGCCAGATACTGGCCAACGTGAAACCATGCGGTAACTCGATGATGGAGTTGATGGTCAACTGATGGGTTCGATCCAATGCCGATGGCCCTTTGGCTCGTGGATTGAGGAAGTCATCGTTGAACGCCGTCCCGGTGATGAAATCCTGATCGCCGACGATGGCGTTGAATCGGGACAGCGCATAGGACACCTGCAGGAACAGACTCTTCACGTAGGGAGCGGGATTGGTGAAATTGCCGGTGAGTTGAAATTGAAGGGCGTTATACTCGGAGATCCCCGAGGTCAGAATGACATCGATGTCACTGTAATCGGGGAATTCTCCGGCGAAGGCGTTCCCCAACCCGCTGAACAGACCGAACGATTCCCCGGCCGCAATGGCTTGATCAACGCCGGCCAGGCCGGGCGCGAATCCCGCGGCCATCAGTTGCGCATCTCGAAGAGCAGCGGCCGTGGCCGCATTGAGGGTATCGGCGGCGAATGTTCGGTTGAAATCGCGAACCACGTTGGTGTGGACGGCGCGGTTGCGGATGTAATCGACCGAAACGACCACTCCAGGGCGAATTTCCTGTTGAACGCCCACATTGACCTGGAAGGCGTAGGGTGTAGAGAACTCCTGATTGAAAATCGGTCCCGCCGCCGTCGTCTTGGACGCTTCCAACAATGAAGGGGCGCTGGGATCAAGTGGTATGCTCCGCGATACCTGCTGGAACAACTGCTGAAGCAAGCCAATCTCATCGATGACCTCGCCGAGCGGCCGACCCAGCAGATCATTGACGTTGATCGTGGAGACCGGCTGTCCATTGGCGGCGAGCAGTCGACCTTGCTCATCGAGGCTATCGAATGGGGGCACGGCCACGGCAAATCCCAAGCCCACCGGCAGCCGATCGGTGCGATCGAAGATGGCATTGTTGAAGATCTGCGTCTCATAGAAAATGCCCGCTCCACCACGAATGACCGTCTTACCCGTGCCGAACGGGTCCCAGGCAATGCCCAACTGAGGCCCGAAGTTATTATGATCGCTGCGGGTGGGACGAGACTGCCCGCGCCCGACGAGGAACTCCAGATCCCGCGCCCCGGGCAAATCGTCGTTGACCTGACCGGTATCCAGCTCGTAGCGCACGCCATAATTGATGGTGAGATTGGGACGCGCGCGCCAGCTATCGCCTACATACCAGGCATACCGCGTATTGTTGATCCCTCCCATGGAGCGCTCGTTATTGGCGATCTCGGTGAATGAGCCCTGCCCATTGCCGAAAATGATGAAACTGATCGGATACTGGAGGGGATCCAGGGGATCATCGCCCCGGGCGATGATCTGCTCGCGAATATCCTGGCTGAAACTTCCCCGCACTTCCGGACCAACTCCGAAGAAACTGGCAAAGAGATTGACCCGGGTGTACTTGACCTCAGCTCCACTCCGGATTGTATGACTCCCTCGCGTGTAGGTGAGGTCGTATTTCCACTGATCATCGGTCTGGAAGGTCATTTGCGGCGCCAGACGATTGGGCCCGGTGAACAACTCCCGTCGGCCATTGAGGGCGATGGACACGGGGACACCATTAGAGGCGAAGAATTCCGGAAGACCGAGCGTAGCGGGAACGATCTGATTGTCGAAACTGGTGCGCCCATAACGGAAAGAATGCGTCATCTGACCGGTGGTGGCGTCGGCGCCGATGGCGATGACGTTGGTGTTGTTATCGTTCACGAATGGCGCGCAGCAGGTGGCCGCTCCACCGAAACCGGTGGCCGCATCGTTGGAGTCATGAGTGAAACGGCCAAACAGTCGTAGACGATCGGTCACTTGCCAGTCGAGCCGAAAAAGCCCCTCATTCTCATTAAACGGAGTGGAGACCGCTCGCGAGAAGTTGGGGAAGTTGGTCGGTCGGGTGAACGTGGTTCCATCCTGATTGGTCTTCTCGAAGTTGGCGAAGAAGAACAAGCGATCGGGTATGAATGGACCGCCGAAGCGAAATCCCGCCTGCTCACGATCGAATTCCGCCCCCTTCAGTTGGGCATCGATGGTGGGGTCGCCGGTCAGCGTGGATGGGTTGGCCGCAATCTCCTCGTCCCGGTAGAAGACGAAACCACGCCCGTGAAACTCGTTCGAACCGCTTCTGGTGATGATGTTCACCGACCCCGATGACGTCAAACTGGTCGAGAGATCGAGCGTGGACTGACTGAGCTGGAACTCCTGAAGCGCATCTTGCGAGATGTTCTGGGTGGTCGTTCCCACCGTCTCGTCCGAGATATCCAGCCCATCGATCTGGATGCGGGTGACGCGACCAGTTCGCCCCCCGATAGAAATTCCCGTGAATTGATTTTTGGTGGGATCGAACGTCCCGCCGTCGACGATCTGGACGCCCGGTTCCAGTTGCGCCAGATCCAAGAAGTTGCGACCGTTCAATGGAAGCTCATCGATCTGCCGGGCAACCACGACGCCCTCGACGGTGGCCGTCGTGGTGTTAACCTGCACTTCAGCTTCGGCCTCCACAGTGACCACTTCAGTCGGGGAGCCCACCTCCAGACTGACATCTCCGGGAACGACTTCGCCGACTTTGACCACGACCTGGCGCACCGCCGCTTTGAACCCGGGCGCTTCGACTTTGACTTCAAATCGCCCCGGCTGAAGCGCCGAAAAGAAGTACTTGCCGCCCCCGCCCGTCGTGGTCATCAACACCCGACCGGTTCGCCCTTCGGTGATGGAGACGGTCGCACCAGGGATGACGGCCCCAACGGGGTCGGTGACGATTCCTTCAATGCTCCCTGTTGACACTTGAGCATTTGTACCCTCCGGCATAGCAAAGATGGCCGCCACCAGTAATGCGACAGCGACGACCAACCACCTTGACGTCGAACAGCCTGTCATAGTGTTTTCTCCTCCTGCAGATATTTACCATCGTGAGTTCCTCAGCTGGGATGACTCGCCGGCCTCTTTGAAAGAAACAAATGTGCAAATGCCGTGCCGTTCTCCCCGGCCGAAAATCCGACGAGCTTTGACGAACTTTCGGCTCGATGCGCGCTGGCTTTCCCGCCCGCCTCTCTTCAGTTAGCTGATGAATGTAGCCCCCCTTCCAACTGGCACGGAGGATAGAGGGGCGGCCGAGACCTCCGAAACTTCGGGGAGACATTCAAAATTTTGGATGGGGGTGAGAACGAGGCTAACTGGCCGGATGAGTGACCAGGAGAAACAATGCTGATCCGCCAAGCGATGAGTCTACTTGAATATGTTGACGTCGATTCCGTATCGTTTGAGTTTCGTATTGAGGGTGGTTCGTTTGAGGCCGAGGAGACGGGCTGCTTTCGACTGGTGACCATGACATCGCTTCAGGGCAGCGCAGAGAAATGCTTTCTCCACGCGATCGAGTTCCTGACCGAGGTCGATGCCCGTCGGAGAGAGGAGCGGCTCGTCCAAGCTGGCTGACGTCTTCAGATGAGCCGGTAAGAGTTCAGGAGTGAGCTGGGGAGGCGTCGAGCGCATCACCATGCCGTTGATAACCCGCTTCAACTCTCCAACGTTGCCCGGCCACGGGTACCGTTGCAACACGTCGAGCGTTTCGCCGCCGAGTTCCCTCATCTCTCTCCCCGATGCCCGGCACGCCTCATCGATGAAGTATCGGCAGAGCGGCTCAATATCAACCCGTCGCTGGCGCAACGGGGGAATGGAGATCACATCGGCGAGAGCCAAGGAAGACCGATTCACCGTCCACGTCTCCTTGGACTTCAGCCGAATGTGAGGCGTCACTCCGAGAATCACCCGCACATCAGCTTCCTCCAGGAGGGGATCTCCCGAGCGACGAAACTCCTGATAGCGAATCAATCGAGCCAGCTCGGTCTTGATCAACGTCGATGCCACAGCGATACTGCTGATATACAGGGTCCCCCCTCGAGCCGCTTCCACCAATCCCCGTTGGATACGATTGCCGCCGGAAGAGAGCGCCCGAATCGAACCAAATAAAGCAGCTTCAGCCGCCGCCTCCGAGATAGGGTCACAGGCGAAGGTCACAAAGGGTCTCCGACAACGAGCGCTACATTGATGGATCAACCGGGCCAAAAACTCCTTCCCGACACCCGGTTCTCCCTCGATCATCACAGCGGCGTCATGAGCGGCATGGGCGGCGACGGCTTTGCGCGCTCGGTCGGCCCACTGACCAAGGCCGATTAATCTCTCCTTGATGAGACAAACGATGTCACTCTGATCACGGTCTCCAGAGTCAGCGGGATGGCCGCCAGAGTTGGGCTTGATCATTGGCACGGACATGTCCTTTTCCTCCCCTGCTCCCCAGGCGCATGGATCAGCTCATGAGGATGGATGAACGCGCCCGTTTCATGTGGTCGCCGGCTGGACGACAACGACGCCGATCATCCCCGCTCCCTCATGGGGAATACAGAAGTAGCGGTACGTACCGGGCACCTTGAAGGTATGCTGGAATTGCCCCCCAGGTTTAATATTGCCGGAATTGAACGGCTTGGCGCCGGGAGGCAGAGCGGCGTCTTCGGGTTTAGCCGCCAGAGCTGGATCGCCGGTCACCGTATGGACGAGAAGGGAGGCGCTTTTCCACCGGACCGTCTCGCCCGCTTTGATCGTGACGCGGGCCGGCTCGAAGGTGAGCTGATCAGTCATTTTGACGACCGCGGCCGGTTTTTTGGGAGTGGCCTCCCCGACTCGGCGACCTATCCCCTCGGCTCCAGCGGCCAGCAGAAGCACCCAGATGATGGTCAGCCCCACCCATTGTTGCTTCAAGAGATACTCGCCGAACCGGATGATGATGAGCCACGCGCGCTCAACCACGCCGCCCTTTGACCTCCAGGTTCTCGAACATCACATGCCAGAAAGGCAATTCCACGCCGTTGGGCAAGGTGAAGCCGGTTTTGACCGGGCTGGGGATGAATCGTCCTTCTTTCATCACAGGCTTGAACGGCGCCACCATGAGATGAAACTGCTGACGCGTCGGCGTCACTTCACGATCAAAGGCTAGTCGGTACCCCTGAGTTCGGACGTACTCGGTCAACATGCCATGCACTAAGCGGGGGTGATCCAGTACCTTCCCGTTTTTGCTCACCGATCCCATCCCCCAGAACGCAAAATAGGTGAACTCGGTGGGCATGAGCGCGGTCCCCAATCGGGTGAAACCATGCAACAGATGGTTGGTCACCACGCCGCCAAAGGTGGGGAACTCCACGCCATGGGTGGCCAACATCTGGCAGCACTGCACCGTATAGGTATTCCCTTTCTTGTCTCTCCAACTCGCCTCCATACGCACCGAGTCGTGACTCTGAGCGGCATCGGTAGCCGTGGCGTCAACGGCCTCGAGGCGAAGCTTCCCATCGGCCATGACGATGTACTTATCGCCGAACGGTGACTTCTTCTTCATCACCGTGTATCTGCTTTCTTGGACGTCGCGAAGTATGGGTGGAACGCCGTTGATGCCTGGAGTCCCCCCATAAGCGCGAGGAAGCCGAGGCGTGCCGAATACATCCTTGTCGAGTCGTCGATGGTCAGGCAGGGCCACGAAGACGCCGCCCTCGGATTGTCGGATGCGGACCTTCACCGGTCCACCGAGCAGACCGAGTGGATCTTGAACGCCTCGATGCGCTTGAAGATAACCACGGGCCGGAGCTAACGCCTGGAGCATTTTTATCGCGGCCATGTTTCCAGAGGCTTGCCGGGTTACCGCTGGAGCTTCTCTGCCAGCCGACAGCACCAATCCAGCGATGAGACCGAGTAACAATCCGGGAACAAAAATGATGACATTTCGTCGGAATACATGCTTTCTTTTCACCTTCTTGTCACCTCCAAATCAGTAGCGCAAGATGGCATCTTGTGCTACGGCATTGTTCATTGTTCGTAGTGGGTTGACGATTCATGAGCGATTCCTATGGATATCGGCACCATTGATCCGGGTTCCATCTCCGGTGTTTTCATGCATGTTAGACGGCATTTTATGTCGAAGCGGGGTGATGAGCTGTGACGCGAATCACATTCCCAATTTTTTATCCTCAGGCCTCCCCCAGCACGAACAGGAACTGGTATCTAGCTTACTGAATGGGAGCGAACTCGAGAGCCATAATCATTCAATGAGCCGCATATCTGGGTACGTGCGAAGGGAGGGGCTCGCCCACTCTTTTGAGATTTCGTGGAGCTTTGAATGTGTGCCTGTTGGACATCGGTCACGAGCGATACTGAAGTCTGGCTCCGCCTGGTCGTCCTGCTGTTGGCCAGGACATGATGGGTCTCAACGCGCATCGTGCACAGAAGAAAGCGACTCAAATCCAATCCAGTACCTCTACAGCCAAGATGATGACGTCTAGGGAACCATTCCAGGAAGAACAACACGCCGCTCCGGTGCTTCAAGTCTATGTGGCCAGCCACTGCCCGATGTGCGATGAAGCGGAACGGTTGGCTCGAACTGTGGCCGGCCAATTCCCTCAATTGATTGTTGAAGTCATCGACTTAGATCGGGCAGTCACGCCCCCTTCGGAGATTTTCGCCGTTCCAACCTATGTACTCAATCGACGCGTCTGTTTCTTGGGAAATCCGGAGCCCGAGGAGCTTTGTGCTCTCTTACGGAACCTGCTCGACGACGAGCCATGAGATGGTCATGCTCATGGACAAAGGAGGGAACGTGTGGTACGGTGTGGGTCAGTTAAACTGAGGAGAGGAGGAGAACCCGGAGATGCCAAATCCATTCTCGAGGTTCACCAAACGGGGTGCGACGCGAACGCGGGAAGCTCCCCCTTCTGATGTTCCAGCTGATGCCCTCCTGGCCACACAACGGCTGAGCGAAAAAATCGCCTATCTCTCTGCGATGAAAATTTTCCAAGACCTGAGCCAGGAGGAACTGAAGGAACTGGAACGCTCCATCTCCATGGTGAGTTGTCCGGCCGGCCGCGTATTCTACGTCCCCGGTGAGACGGGCGAGGTATTGTTCTTGCTCAAGAAAGGCCGCGTGCAACTGTATCGTCTCTCGCCCGATGGGCGAAAGCTCACCGTGAAGATCCTGGAGCCCATGACCTTTTTCGGCGAGATGGGCATTCTGGGACAAGGCATGCATGATACCTTCGCCGAAGCAATGGACGATTGCCTCATCTGTGTGATGAGTCGCCGAGATGTTCAGCATCTCCTGCTGAGCAAACCCACTGTGGCCATGCGCATCTGCGAGGAGATGGCCGCCCGGCTGATGGAGAGAGAGCGTCAATTGGAGGAAGTCGTCTTCAAGGGCGTATTGCCGCGACTTGCCGGATTGTTGCTCCGGTTGGCCGGCGAGAGTGACCAGGTATCAGGCTACAGCCACCAGGAGTTGGGAGAAATGCTCGGCGTGTATCGCGAGACGGTCACTCATGCGCTCGATCAATTGAAAGCGATGGGTCTGGTCGAGATTCATCGCAAGCGGATCAAGCTGCTCCACCGCGACAAGTTGGCCGAGATTGCCAAGGAGTGAACGAGACGTCCGGGAGAGAGCCCGCGGCCACCGGTGCTCGTTCGCCAGATGCCGGCGAGGCGATGAGCATCTCCGGGCGTGCCCCCCCGACGAGCGCGCTCACCGCAACGGAACTCTTCCAGCAGCCATCGCTTCCCGTCCGGCGGCATCGGTGACCGTGAGTCGGACCGAGTACGGTCTCACTCCCGGAAAGGTCACCTGAGGCAAAGCTGAGGTGGAACTCGTTCCGTTCTCAAAACGCGCGCTTTGTATCCTCCAGGAGTAGCGGAGTCGGATACCGGTTGAGCCACTGGAATCGAAACTGACGATGGTGCGAAAACCGTCTCCTCGAGGCACAGACGGGGGCGAGAAGGTGAAGGCGGCCGTCGGCGGTCCGGGATCTACGGGCACCGTGCCGCGAACGGTCGCCGTTCGCCCTTGATCATCGGTGACCGTCAAAGTCACCGAATAGTCGGCCAGACCCGGAAATGTCACTTGCGGGGTGGCATCCTGAGCATCGGTCCCATTGACAAATGTCCCGTTCGGAATATCCCAATCGAACATCAATCCCGATCCTTGTGAGGAACGGGCATCGAAGGTGACCACCGTCTGATGGTCATCGCCAGGAGGGATGAATGCCGGATGGAAATCGAAACTCGCTACCGGCTCCCCCATCTCCAACTCTACGCGACTACTGGCCGTGGCTCGACGTCCCTGTTGATCGACCACTGTCAATGTCACATCGTAATTGGCCAGCCCGGGGAAGGTGACCTCAGGATTGGGGCTATTGGGCCCGGTGCCGTTAACGAATGTCCCGGCGGGAACATCCCAGAAGAAGGTCAAGCCCTCGCCGACCGAAGGGGCACTGCTGAACCGCACGACGGTCTGGTTCCCATCCATCGGTGGAATTCTCGCCGGGGAGAACATAAAACTGGCCGTGGGCGGTCCGGTGGCCGAAGGGATGACGCCCGCCATGGTCGCGATTTGCCCTTGTTCATCGGTGACCTGCAAGATGACCGTGTAAGCCGCTGTGCCGGGGAACGTCACTCGGGGATGCGCGCTCAGGGGTGTCGTCCCACTGACGAACGTGCCCTCGTCGACCCTCCAGACCAAACGGATATTCTCTCCCATCGAACTGGTGGCGTCCAGTACGACGGGCGTCTGATTTCCATCGCCCAGTGGCACGAACGAAGGCGCGAACAGGAAGCGAGCCACGGGCGGCATTTGCGTGATCGCCTCGGTCGGTCCCATCATAGCGAACCAGAGCGCCGAGATGGCGAACATCAGGAACTTCACTACGGGTGAAATTGCTCTCTTCATAACCCCCTCCAGGTCAAGGACCCTATCACGAGTCTTCTTCCGGAATCTGTAATCACGCTAACACTCGCCATCACCCTGCATTCACCACTCTCAGTTGTCCTGCGGATGGGGACGGGATCGAATCATCTTCAGGTGTGTGGCAGTGAACCGCTTCTCCATTTTGGCCGAGCAGCGCTCCATGATTCCTCCCGTCCCATCCAGGAGTCCGAACTGATGGCCGCGCTCGTGGACAACGGTGGCATTCAGACAGACCAGCCCCAGCATTCGCTCGATCTCCCGAATCGTCCTGACATAAATGGTCGATCCACCAATCCGGATGAGGGAATGATCGAACGTGATGGCTCCCACGGTGCGACCTAACTCGGCCATCCACATCATTCCCCCAGCCAATACGGCGTCACGGCGAGAACGGGCACCGCCCATGGCCCATATCGCCGCTCCCTGAGCGACTCGCTCGAAGGTGACTCCTTGATACGCTCCTTGCAGATAAACCACCCAGAAATCCGGCGTACTCTCATAATCCTGATCGCAAAAGATCTGATGAGGATGCTCCCGTCGCTCGACATGCTCATCAAACTCGGCTCGGCTCGACGGCAAGTCGTACACCGGTCGAATATAGGCGGGAGCATAGAGATTCTTACGCTCATCGTCGCTGGTCTGCATGAGGGAGAACGGCGTCGCCCGTTGTCTCTCTATCCCCACCGGAGGGGCCTTCTGACCTTTCAGCACTCTCGCCGTCCGTCATGGCATCTTCCATATCAACGTGTTCCAGACGTTCGCTGCGCCTCCGCATCTTCATTGTGGACTGACCTGGCATGGAATCGACTTCCACGTGCAGCCGCCTCCACACGGTCAATAGTTCGGTGGTCACAGCCTCATCTCCTTCCAGATGTCGCGCTCGAGCCCCAGCCAGAACGTTTTCCGTCAGCGAATCCCTGATCTCCTGTCCCTTGACGACCAACCGCTGGATCAACGCCCGGTCGACGCTGGCCACGACTTTGAAGTTATCTCCAGGCTGCATGGTGACGATGAAAACGGCGGTGACCGAGCCTCGAGCATCTGTCTCCATAGCGACAGACTGATTGGGGATGAATCCTTCCAGCATTCCGATATTCAGGATCGGGTCAGTCGGACGGGCCAACGTATGTTGATTATCACCCCCCCGTCCAGTGGCGAACAATCCACTGGAATCATCGACATCGAATGATCGTAAGAAGATGGTGACCCCGGCGGTGGGAGGGCGAACGCGCACCCGAACGAGGACTTGCCGGAACTCATGCGCTTTGAGCCCAGGCTGTCGTGCCCCCGGGAAGATGCGCTTGCCCCCTCCGAATTGCGCGGGATTCTCGTCCAACGAATTCGCATAAGGAATCCATTCTACAGTGATGATTCTCGGCTCGCACCGCAACCCCTCCGCTCGTCGAGAGGTCACCTCGCTCCGAGCTTTCCTCTCGATGAGCGGACTCATCTCATCCGCACAGACGGAGAGCGCGGGAACGTCATCTCGGCCGGTATCCGCATGAGCCGGGGTACCGATCAGTGAGGCAATTCCACGAAAGACTCCCTCTATCCTCCGGTGGGATACCGCGCCGCGGGCTTTCGCTGTCACCAGAACGAGCACGAGCAAAGAGACGACCATCAGGTGACGTTTGCGAAAATGCCATCCTGGTGTCCAGAAAGAAGCGAATTCTCCCATATCCTCTCCTCCATGCCCTCTCTTTCGAGGTGGCGTCCTCGCCCACTCATCCGGGCCTGAAGAGATGCCCGATCTCCGAGCGGCGAGTCGCAAGCCCGAGACCGGTACGAACCGCTGAAGGCCCAATTTCAGAAGAGGATGCGTATCGGCCTCAACCTTCCATCCATCCTCGTTCGGCCTCGCTCTCAGCCTCTCCGATCTCTTTGCAAACTTCGTGCCACCGTATTCGTAGAATCACCCTCATCCGGTTAACCGACTCTCCCTCCAGGGATTACTGCCCGAGAAGTGGGGATTCCTCCCGCCCGTGGACGAGGCGTCATCGTGTCAGCAATGCGAACACGTTGTCCACATTGTGGACACCCCGCTTCCCATCTCCCTCCACTTCTTCGTACCAGGCCCACCAACGTTCGGGAACGTCTGGATGGAGGGCGATTCAGCCCGCCAGGTGGGAACAGCGCCACTCGACGCCGTCGGTTTCGTCACTGCGCCCCAGCCAGCGAGAGGCTTCAGCGGCGAAGAACCATGAACACAACAGGTTGTAAAAAGCAGTAAAAAGTCCCCGCCCGCCGTCGAGAGAAGGGATGTGTATTCACGGCAGACGCCGTCTGATGTATACTGATAGAGCATCGTGTCATGCATCGGGAATGATGACGAGGCTGAAGGAACTTCTCAAACAGCATATGCTCTGGGTTGGATTTCTGGCCGTACTCGGTCCTCTGCTCATCATCCTCGGACTGCAGTATAAGTCGCTGGCCAAGCTGGAGAGGACGTCGGCGGCGGCGCGACGAGCCATGCTGAAGAATTTCCTGGAAGCGGTGGCCACTGAAGCGGAGTACTTCTACCGGACGGATGCCGAGCGCATCCTGAATATTTCACCCACCGTGTTCACCGAGGGTCGGCTTCAGAAGATGGCCCATTATTTCAAAAAGAGGGGATGCCGGGCCGAGAAGCAATTCTTCCTGGCCGACTTCACCAGACGAGGGGATCCTTCGGTGCAGTTTTACAATCCCCGTCTCCACGTCATGGAGCCTCATTGCCGCGAGCCTTCGGTCGAGCGCGCCGTCAAAGTCGCCTGCGCTCCCTGGTATTTGCTCAGTTGGAAGAAGACGGCGCTGGACTCGGCGACCTTAGAAGTGAATGAACGGGATACGCAGAACCGAATCATTCTCAATCCGATCACTGACGAAGCCTCTCGCGTCGTCGGCGTGGCCGGGATGATCGTCGATGCCGGTTATTTCAAGGATGTCTATCTCCCCCGCCTGATCAAGAAGACCTTGCCCAAGTTCTTCTCCGACCACGAACAAGAGGAAGTGGTCGTCACCGTCCGCGATGGGAACGGTCGCTTGATCTATGCGATCCCCCATCCGGTTGAGGGAGAAGGTGACGAGGTGACGGTCCCCCTACAATTCATATTCAAAGACTGGCGATTGGGTATTCGAGGGCGCTTCATGACCACTGAGGAGTTGGCGCGACGACACTTTTTCATCAATCTGTCGCTGTCCATCTTGATGACGATGGTGTTGATCGGCGGGATTGTCCTGGCTCTACGGACGGCTTCTCGCGAGATGAAACTCTCCAAGATGAAGACTGATTTCGTCTCCAACGTCTCTCATGAACTTCGCACGCCGCTGGCGTCCATTCGTGTGTTCGGCGAATTCCTGAGACTGGGCCGGGTCGCTGAACCGGAAAAGGTTCGTCAATATGGACAGTACATTGAGACCGAGAGTCAACGGTTGACGCAACTCATCAACAATATTCTCGATTTTTCTCGCATCGAGTCGGGCCAGAAAACGTATCGCTTCGAGCGAGTCGACGTGACCGACATCGTGACCGAAACGTTGAACCTGCTCCAGGTGCGCTTCCGGCAAGATGGCTTTCAGGTTCACTTCCGCCCCTCGGCCGAACCGCTGCCCCCCGTGGTCATTGATCCCGACGCTATTGCTCGAGCGTTCATCAATCTTCTGGACAACGCTATCAAGTATTCCGGTTCGGCGAAAGAAGTGCTCGTTCGGTTGGGACGAGACAAGCGCCATGTGACCATCTCAGTGACCGATTACGGAATCGGAATCCCGCGAGAGGAGCAAGAGAAGATCTTCGAAAAGTTCCACCGCGTGACCACGGGCCTGGTCCATGACGTGAAAGGGAGCGGCCTGGGACTGTCCATCGTCAAGCATATCGTCCAGGCTCATGGGGGGCGGGTCACCGTTCAGAGCGAGCCGGGCCGAGGAAGCACGTTCACCATCCATCTCCCCATCAGCGACGGTTCACATTCGGCGAGCGGTGATGAGTGATGGATTGCCGAGATCCACTGATCGCCTGAAGGGGAACAGGACATGCCGAGAGTTTTGATCATCGAAGACGATCCGTCCATGGCCGTGGCCCTCCGCGATGGGTTCGAGTATGAGGGCTATAGCGTCGACGTCGCCGAAGACGGGGTCACGGGGCTGCGATTAGCTTCAGAGCAGGCATGGGATCTCATCATCCTCGATGTGATGCTCCCGGCGCTGAGCGGTCTCGACCTGTGCAAGCAGCTCAGAGCCCGTGGGAATGAGGTCCCGATCATCATGTTGACCGCTCGCGGTCAGGAAATGGACAAAGTGCTGGGATTGAAACTGGGAGCCGATGACTATGTGACCAAGCCGTTCAGCTTCGTGGAATTAATGGCTCGCGTGGAGGCCGTTCTGCGTCGAGCGACCAGACGAGCAGAATCGGTGCGGACTTACGCATTTGGCGATATTACGCTGGACTTCGAGAAACTGGAGGCCACCAAAGGAGGACAGCCGCTGGAGTTATCCCACCGTGAATTCGAGATCCTGAAATATCTCATCGAGCACCGGGGCGACGTGGTCACCCGGGATCAGTTATTGAACGCCGTATGGGGATATGAGGACTTTCCTTTCACCCGAACCGTGGACATGCATATTGCCAAGCTGCGAAAGAAGATCGAGGACAACCCCGGTGCTCCTCGCTATATCATCACCGTCCATCGCCTCGGCTATAAGTTCATCGGCTAGTTCGTACGCCTGGCCCCCAGCCCCTGGGGTGCCGCGCCGTTCGGATTCCCGGATCGGGGAGCCACCGAGAGCCGGAGGCCACGGCCATCAATCGTAATACTCCAATCCCAAGTGAGTGATGAGCTCCTCGCCCCGCAAGTGACGCAGTGTGTTTTTCAATTTCATTAACTGAATGAACAGATCATGCTCCGGATAGAGTCCCGGAGCGGTCATCGGGCTTTTGAAGTAAAAACTCAACCACTCCTGGATCCCTCGCATGCCACATCGCTGGGCGAGATCCAGGAATAATACCAGATCGAGGACGATGGGCGCCGCCAGAATGGAATCGCGGCAGAGGAAATTGATCTTGATTTGCATGGGATAACCGAGCCATCCGAAGATGTCGATGTTATCCCATCCCTCTTTGTTGTCCCCGCGAGGCGGATAGTAGTTGATGCGGACGACGTGAGTGAAATCCTGATAGAGTTGAGGATAGACCTGCGGTTGAAGAATATACTCCAGCACGGAGAGTTTCGACTCTTCCTTGGTCTTGAAACTCTCGGGATCATCCAGCACCTCGCCATCGCGATTGCCCAGGATATTGGTCGAGTACCAGCCACGAAGCCCCAGAAGGCGCGCTTTGAGGCCCGGCGCGATGATCGTCTTCATCAGCGTCTGACCGGTTTTAAAATCCTTCCCCGCAATAGGGACTCCGCGCTCGTGCGCCAGATCGATTAACGCCGGAATATCCACCGTCAGATTGGGCGCCCCATTGGCGAAGGGAATGCCCAACTGGAGCGCCGCATACGCGTAGATCATCGAGGGCGAGATGGAAGGGGCATTCTCCTTCATCGCCCGCTCGAAGGCGTCGATCGATCGATGTGCGGCATCCGGCTTCATGTAGACCTCGGTCGAGGCACACCAGATCATCACTAACCGCGTACATCCGTTTTTGGTCTTGAACTCGCTGATCTCTTCCATCAACTGCTGAGCCAGCTCGTACTTATTGACGCCCGTTTTGACATTGGGGCCGGAGAGCTTTTTCACGTACTGGCGATCGAACACGGCTTTCATCGGTTTCGTCTTCCGCAGCGGGCCTTTGAGCTTCTCGATGAGCTCCCGCTCTAATACGCCGGCTTTCAGGGCCGCCTCATAGGCATCGTCGGGGAAGATATCCCATGTTCCGAACACCAGATCGTCCAATTCGGCCAGAGGGACAAAATCTTTGATCCTGGGGACTCGCCCCTCAGTTCGCTTTCCCAGTCGGATGGTGCCCATTTGCGTCAAACTGCCAATAGGTTGACCGAGTCCCCGCCGAACCGCCTCCACACCGGCGATGAACGTTGTGCTGACCGCTCCCTGACCAACCAGGAGTACCCCCAGCTTCCCCTTCGGCTCTTTGATCTGAACGCCTTTTTCGATCATAGTCTCCTCCTTCCTCACGTTCCTCAGGTCGGCATGCTCAGCGATTTTAGTCCCTCAATGACGGAGGAAGCAAGGCCCGCCGGGGTTCAGGGCGGACACCTCACCCATAGTAGAGAGGTACCGGGACGGCGGAGACTCGTTCGCCGGACATCCCTCGGCGATGCCCCTCTGAACAGTTATCTTCCCAATAGTCAACAACATCGAGCCTGGGAGCGGCTTTTGACACTCGTCGTGGAGGGCCGTCCCCGCGCCTTCCAGTGAACGACCCGGCCACTTTTTCCGTCCACCTCCCCTTGTCGTCTCTTTCATTTCCCATTAGTATATCTCGGCGTTTGACGAGGAGGAGCCGAGATCATGGTACGAATAGAGAAGATCCTCTTTCCGACGGATTTTTCCGAGCCGTCTAACCACGCTCTTCCCTACGCGGTGGCGCTCGCCGCCACGTATGGGGCGAAGCTCTACGTGCTCCATGTCATTACGCTGTTCGAACACGATCCCTACGAGCCCCATCATACGTTCCCCGACATCAACGGCTATCGCAAGCAGATCCAAGCCGCGGCGGAGGCCAAGACGGGAGAAATGGCCGCTCGTATCAGCCAGGGACCCGGTCAACTCCAGGTCGAAAAGATCGTCGAACGAGGTGTCGCACCGTACGAGATCATTCTGGATGTCGCCGAGCGCGAGGCCGTCGACCTCATCGTGCTCGCCACGCACGGTCGCTCCGGTCTGGCTCGATTTCTGCTGGGGAGCGTGACCGAAAAGATTATTCGGTTCGCCCGCTGTCCGGTGCTGGTGGTGAAGCAGCACGAACATGAATTCGTCGATCCCCAGACGGGCCTTCTCAAACTGCGGACGATTCTGGTTCCCATCGATTTCTCCGCGGCCTCAGAGCGGGCTCTGCACTACGGAGCATCCTTGGCCGAACAATTCGGCGCCCAGTTACGGCTCGTCCATGTCCTGGATGTTCGTATCAATCCGAGCTATTATGCCACCGGCGTGGATTCCATTTTCCAGATCAACCCCGAGATGAGAGATCGCCTGGAACACAAACTCCGCGATTTCGCCCGGGAGATCATCGCCGAACATCAATCCGTGGAGTATGTGATTCTGGAAGGCAAGGCCCACGCGGAAATCGATCGGTATGCTCGAAAGGAAGCCATCGACGTGATCGTCATGGGGACACATGGGTACGAGGAGATTGGCGATTATTTGCTGGGCAGCACGACCGAACGCGTGGTTCGCCACGCCCCCTGTCCCGTACTGGTGACCCATCAATAATCCCGAGTGCTGATGAGTGGAGCGGAGCGTTCACACCCGCACAGGCGATATGGTTCAACGGCGCGGATTCCGGTGATCCAGCAATACTCGCTGAGCGCCGACCGTCCAAGATACGTAAGGAGGCACAGATGACGACACCCTCATCTGGACGTGGAGCCTGGGGATCGAGATTGGGTTTCGTCCTCGCGGCTGCCGGCTCGGCCATTGGTCTGGGGAACGTGTGGCGGTTCCCCACTATGGCGGGCAAAAGCGGGGGAGCGGCATTCGTGTTGATCTATCTTCTCTGTGTGTTATTCATCGGACTCCCGGTGCTCCTGGCGGAATTGACCGTTGGCCGGCGCACGCAGAAGAATCCCGTCGGCGCCTTCGAACGATTAGCGCCGGAGACGGGTTGGAGGTGGGTGGGCGCGCTGGGCGTGTTGACCGGGGTGGTCATCCTCTCCTACTACAGCGTGGTCGCCGGGTGGACGATTGGATACATTGTCGAAACCTTATCCGGCACGTTCAACAATATCCAGAGCCCCGATGCCGTCACTCGGGCGTTCACCGGGTTGATCGGCAATCCGGTGGTGGCCCTCGCCCTGCACGCCCTGTTCATGGCCCTGACCATGTTCGTGGTGCTGGGAGGCGTTCAAGGAGGGATCGAACGGTGGACGAAGATCCTCATGCCCGTCCTATTCCTCATCCTCATCCTGCTCGTCATTCGATCGGTCACTCTCGACGGAGCCGAAAAGGGCCTCTCGTTCTATCTCAAACCAGACTTCTCACAGGTGACGGGAACGACCTTTCTCAATGCCATGGGGCAGGCGTTCTTCTCATTGAGTTTGGGAATGGGAGCGATGATCACGTATGGCAGTTACCTCTCCCGTCGGGATGATCTGGTCTCTTCGGCTGTGTGGGTGAGCCTGGCCGATACCCTCATCGCCGTCCTGGCCGGGTTCGCCATCTTCCCCGCTCTGTTCACCATCCCCGGTCTTGAGCCCACCGAAGGGGCGGGGTTGGTCTTCCTGGTCTTGCCCAACATCTTCGACAAAATCCCCGGAGGGCTCTTCTTCGGAGCGGGCTTCTTCCTCCTTCTGGCCATCGCCGCTTTGACGTCTTCGATCTCACTGCTGGAAGTCGTCGTCGCCTACTTCATCGATGAGAAAGGCTGGACGCGGAGAAGAGCGGTCATCGTGCTGGGAAGCGTCGCCTTCCTTCTCGGCGTCCCTTCGGCGCTGGGCAATGGAGCGGTGGCGGCGCTCTCTCGCCTCCCGGTGGTGAATCAATCGTTCCTCGATTTCATGGATATGCTGTTTGGGAACTTCTCGCTGACCATTGGGGCTCTCTTGCTCTCCCTGTTCGTCGGGTGGCGGTGGGGGACCGGCCGCGCACTGGAAGAGATCCGACTCAGCAACCCGGAAACGTGGTTTGGCCGTCTCTGGGCACTCCTGATTCGCTTCCTGTGTCCCCTGGCCATCGGGGCGATTCTGGTGAATTTGATTCTGGAGACGATCTGATCCTACTGGAGGACGCAATCGCATGGACAGCTTCTGGGAAACGCTCAAACGATGGATTCCGACGGTCGCTGACGATTACGTCTGGGGGTGGGGCCCGGATGTGTTCTTCGGCATCCCTTTGATGGTTGTGCTCCTGCTCGGGACGGGCATTGTGCTCTCGCTGGTTACCGGATTCGTTCAACTGCGACGATTCCGGCGAGCGGCCTCGCTGGTCATGGCTGGTGCGTTCAAAAAAGACCAGACTGAGGACATCCAGGGTGACATCACTCCGTTTCAAGCCTTGATGACGGCGCTCTCATCGACGGTGGGCAACGGCAACATCGCCGGCGTCGCGACGGCGATCGCCACCGGTGGGCCAGGAGCCGTGTTCTGGATGTGGATCACCGCCGTCTTCGGCATGGCCACCAAATATTCTGAAGCGCTGTTGGGGGTGAGATTCCGGAGAGTCGCCGAGGATGGATCGATGGCCGCCGGCCCGATGTATTACTGCGAGTACGGCATTGGTGGGCGGCTGGGTCGCGTTCTGGGCGTCTTCTTCGCCATCAATGGGACGCTGGCCTGCTTGATCGGCACGGGAAATATGTTCCAGACCAACTCCATGGCCGTCGCCCTCCACGCTCAATTCGGCGTCCCCCAGTGGGTGACCGGCGCCATCGTGACTTTCCTGGCTGGCTCGGTGATCATCGGTGGCATCAAGCGCATCGCGCAGGTGGCCGAGCGCCTGGTGCCGACGATGATCATCTTTTACTTTGCCGGCGCCCTCATCATCATTCTGTGGAAGATCGCTGAGGTTCCCGCCGCGCTGGCCCTCATCGTGGAGTCGGCGTTCTCTCCTCGGGCCGTCCTGGGGGGCGCCATCGGCATCGGCATCCGAGAAGCCATTCGATTTGGCGTGGCCCGCGGCATCTTGAGCAATGAATCGGGCTTGGGCAGTGCGCCCATCGTTCACGGCGCGGCCAAGACGAGTCCTCTTCGCCAGGGTCAGATCGCCATCATGGAGACGTTCATCGACACCATCGTCGTCTGTACGCTCACCGGTCTGGTCATCACGCTCACCGGGGCCTACCAGCAGGGACCGCTCTTCCGGCCGCCGGAGGTCGCCCTCAACAGCATTGACATGACCACCTGGGCGTTCAATCAAGTTCTTCCCTTCGGGGGAATTGTGGTGGCCCTGGCCTCGCTGCTGTTCGGATTCTCGACGTTGCTCGGATGGTGTTACTACGGAGAGCAGTGCCTGGAATACCTGTTCGGATTACGCATCACCACGGTCTACAGAGTCACGTTCATCCTCCTCATGTTTCTCGGTTCGCTCCCCTCGCAAGAGGGAATCCAAGTGATCGTCAAAATCGGCGACATCGGCAACGCGTTCATGGCTGTGCCCAATCTCATCGCGTTGCTGCTTCTGGCCAATGTTGTTCGACAGCTCACTTGGGAGAAGCAATGACTTTGGCCCCGCCCGACCATGGGCTGGGCGTTCCGGATCCCAGGCGAACGTGAACGAGCGGGAACGGTCGCCGAGACCATGGGTCTCCGGCTACCCCGTCCCGAGTGTCTGTGGGGGAATACTGAGAGATTCGCTCGTCGTCAAGGGGCCACTGCGAACGAATGATGATCCATCGGTGACCGAATGAGGGCCGTCACGGGGAGGAAGCCGTATCCGTTCGGCGATCGACCAATAACGAATCCGGCGATGCTGGCGCTCCTATGAAGGTCGTCCAGGATCGATCACCGACCAGACATCTCCAACTCGCTCAGGGGCTTGGTCAGCGCGGATGGGCTCTCTGTGAGGACTTCCTCCATCCCACCGTCGTGCGCGCCCTGGCCGCCGAATGCCGCCAGCGATGGCGAGCGGGAGCCTTCCGGCCAGCCCGCATCGGGACGGGAAAGACGCTTCAGCTCCGACCGGATATTCGCGGCGACCATATTCTCTGGCTCGACGAGGCCCAACTGACGGCGGCCGAGCGCCATTATCTCGATGAACTGGAACGTCTCAGATTAGCCATCAACCGCACACTGTTTCTGGGATTGTTCAGCCTGGAAGCACACTTGACCGTGTATCCGAAAGGCGCCTTCTATCGGCGGCATCGCGATCAATTCCACGATAACCGACAACGAATCGTCACCGGCGTTCTCTACTTGAACGAGCAGTGGCGAGCCAGCGATGGGGGACAGCTCAGGCTATATCCGACGGAACGAGAAACCGGAGCGGCAGTCGAGATTTGGCCTCGCGCGGGGACGCTGGTCATCTTCCTCAGCGCCATGCCTCACGAGGTGCTGCCCACGCGGCGCGAGCGAATGAGCATCACCGGATGGTTCAAAAGGCGCAGTTGAGATGTCCCCTCCCCGGCTCTTCGATGGCGTCCCTCGGACTCGCCGCGTCCGATGAGCTCGCCGCCAATCGGGCGGGGATGTTGCACAGCGAGAGTCCGTTCATTAAAATGGGTGGAGGCGCGGGCGAAATGATGAGCGAAATTTGGGAACCAAGACGGAAAACGCTCCCGTTCCTCAGATCGTCGGAGGGGAGGTCCTCACATGCCCAATGAACTCCGGCCACTCAATCTCTTCGCTGACCCGCTCCCCCGTCCGTCGCCCAAAGATGGGGAGAAGGTGCCCCATGCCGATCTGGAGCAGCTCAGGGACTATCACCGCCAGCGCCTCTCCGAGCAAGAGAGCGAGCGACTCCGGAGCCATCTGGCACAATGCTCGGACTGCGCCGACCGACTCGCTAAGCTGGAGGACTTCTTTGGCCAGATGCCCCCTGATGCCTCCCCCGAAGAGATCATCGAGCGCTGGCAACACTTTCAGGCGACCCTGTCACCTTCTCTACCTCGCCCCACACCTCCAGCCGCAGAGAGCGACGTGGAAGAGGAGGCCCCGCGCTGGCGCCGGGCGCCGAAAGGATTCGTCTCCCGGCGAACGCTCATCAAGGTGGCGACTTCGCTCACCCTCTTGGTCATCATCTCGACCGGATTCGCCCTCTACGACTGGTGGCAAGCGCGCCTGGCCCGACAGGATCTCGATGCTGCCGAGGAGCGCGTGTCCCGATTGTGGAACGATCTTCAGTCATTGGAGCGCGAGCACCAGATGTTGAAGGCTTCCCATGCCGAGCAACTGGCGGCCCTCAACGAGCGAGTGAAACGGTTGACCGGCCCCCACCTGAATTGGCCCGTTTTTGAAATCTATCCTCGAGAGGTCCTCTCTCGATTGGGAAGCTCGATGAACGAGGTGACGCTCGCTTCATCGGTGGACGGGTTCAGTCTCATTCTCAATGTTGAGAATCAAACTCGCTATCCGGAATATCGATTGGAAATCGTCGATGCCGAGAATACGATCATCTGGCAAGGGAGCGGTCTGCAGAGAAATGCATTGAATGCCTTCACGCTCGCGTTGACGCGAGACCTGCTCCCCGGCGATCATTACACGCTCAAGATTTACGGAAAGCGAGGCTCCCGGTTGGTACTTCTGGAGGTCTATCCCCTTCGAATCCGACAACGACCAGCGACAGCCCCCTCCCCATCCACTCGGCATTGACCGGCCTTCCCCTGTCTCTTATTGCCAGGGATGCTCTCAGAGAGTCAGGAAATTGACTCGCCTCCCCCTGTCGGCGGGCATCATTTGACACGACCTGACGCTCGATAATAAAGTACTTCCGGCCCGGGAAGAGACGGGTATTGGCGACGAGAGAGGCGCGTCAGGGAAAGAATTCATGACCTCAGAATCGGTCACAGAAACGCCGCTGCGCGTGCGCTATGCAGAAACTGACCAGATGGGCATCGTCTACCACGCCAACTTCTTCGTTTGGTTCGAGGTCGGTCGCGTCGATTACTGCCGTCGTCGCGGTCTCGATTATCACGAATTAGAGCAGCAGCAAGGTCTTCATCTGGCCGTTTGTGAGGCGCGCTGTCGCTATATTCGTCCAGCTCGATTCGACGAGGAGATCATCGTACAGACTTCGTTGAAGCGCCTGCGCCGGCGGTCGCTGACGTTTTCCTATCGCGTCCTCCGAATGACCGACCGAGCGGTGTTGGCCGAAGGAGAGACGGTTCACATCGTCGTGAACCGGGACGGCCGACCGCGCTCGCTGCCCGCCTCATTCGCCCGTTTGCTCCAGCCTTGACAGGCGGGAGGTTTCACGCCATATTAGTCTCGGCGTGAGAGTTGGATATGCGCAGAGACGACCGAGACATCTCCAACGACAGGGGGTCAATGCCCACGCTGGGTGAGCAACTCAAGCGGAAGCGCGAGGAACGCGGCATCGAATTGAGCGAGATTTCTCAGGCCACGTGCATCGGCCTTCGCTTCCTCCGCGCCATCGAAGAGGACGACTTCCAATCGCTCCCCGGAGGATTATTCACCCGCTCATTCATCCGCGCCTACGCGCGCTATGTCGGCATGGACGAAACCACGGCCATAGAGCTCTACTACCAGCAAATCGGACCTGAGGTGCAGAAATCGTATGATCTCCCGAGCACGGCTCTCCCCCATCGTGGACGCTCATCGAGTTGGGCCAATGTCACCATCGCCTCAGCCGTCTTGGTTGTCCTGGTGATTGGCGGCATCGCCGGCTGGCATTACCTTCGCCGCGCGGGGCTGACCCGGGAACCGGGTCCTGCTCCACCGACGGGCGAGGCCACCGTCGCTTCGCCCCGGCCCACCCCCGAAGAGGGCGAAGCGCGCTCGCCGCGACGGCGCGCCGGTGAGATCCCGAAGGTGACGAAAAAGCGATCGCCTTCCAGCTCACCGGAAAACAAGAAGAAAAAACAACCCGCGGAGCCCCCATCGGATGCTCGTCCTCCGCACTCACGGCCATCGACGTCCCTCACGCCTCCTCGAGTTCTGCCTACCATCTCCCGCTCGACGCCGTCTCAGTCGCGCCCCCAGCTTCGGATGAGCGTCGTCGCCCGGGGAGACTCTCAGATCTCAATTCAAACTGACGAATCAGACCCACAAACGGTGACCTTGCCCCGAGGCCACACGCGGATCTTCACGGCCAATGACCGCCTGATCATCTCCACCGATACGCCGTCACAGTTGAGTATCACCATCAATGGACACCAGATCCGGCTCCCCCCACAGACGTCGGCGACTGAGAAGGTGATCATCACTCCACACAATCTGAATCGTTTCATCGCTCACCGATAGACGCCGGGGGTTCTGCGTTCATTGGCACGCGCTCAGGATCCTCATTGCTCGCTGTGGCGAGCGCCAGCTTTTTGGTTTATAATGGGAACATCTGATGGGGGATCATGATGATGGCCAGGCAACGAACGATGGACATGGAGCGAAGCATCACCATCACGGTCGTCTTTGGCTTTCTCAGTCTCGCATTGCTCGGCGCGAGCGCTTGGGCTCAGGGGAATCCCCCCTCCTCGCAGCAGGCCCCTCCGGTGAGATTGGACGTGAACCTGGTCACCGTCCCGGTGACCGTCATGGATCCGTACGAACGGTTCGTGACCGGATTGCGCAAAGAACATTTCGAGATCTATGACGAGAAAGTGAAACAGGAGATCGTCTTCTTCGCCGAAGAAGATGCTCCGGTGACCATCGGCATCGTCTTCGATGTATCCGGAAGCATGAAAGAGAAAATCAACCGCGCCCGTATCGCGCTCAAGCGATTCATCGATCACTCCCATCCCGATGATGAATTCTTCCTCATCGGCTTCAACCATCGTGCGGAATTGCTGCAGGATTTCACCAAGAGCGGCGATCAAATCACCTCGCGGTTGGTTCTGGTCGAGCCGGGTGGCCGCACGGCTCTTTACGACGCCACTTACTTGGCCATCGAGAAGGTGGCGCACGGTCATCACCAGCGTCATGCGATCTTGATCATCAGCGATGGTCAGGACAATTCCTCACGGTACACGTATCGTCAGCTTCGTGATCTGATCAAGGAGACGGGCGTTCAGATCTATGCCATCGGCATATTCCGACTGTACAACCAATCGGTCACTGAGGTCGCCTTCGGTCGCGCCGTTCTCGAGGAGATCACCTCGATGACCGGTGGACGGGCGTTCTTCCCCAATAGTCCAATCGAGCTGGATGACGTGATCACTCGTATCGCCCTGGAACTCCGTCATCAATATAACCTGGGATTCTATCCCACCAATGTGGCGCTCGATGGTGATTGGCACAAGCTGCGCGTGAGGGTTAAGCCGCCGCGCGGTCTGCCGCGCCTGCACGTCCGCGCCAGGGAGGGATATTATGCCAAGTGATCGCCCGCCGCGCGCCGAAGCGAGAACGGCCGCCGTCTGTAAGCCCTCCCTCTCAAGAAGGGGTGAACGTTTCATCTTCCTGTTGATGATCATCGTCGGCCTCATCGGGGGGAGCGATGCCGCCACCTTCTCGCCCGTACAGCGGAACGGAAAGCCGAGCAGCTCGACACAGCAACCTTCCGGGGCGGTCGAACTCTCCTCGGAGCTGGTCGTCCTGAACGTGACGGTGGTCAACCAGGCCAATCAGCCGATCACCGACTTGACCAAGGATGACTTCGTCGTCTACGAAGACAATGTGCGACAAGAGATCGCTTTTTTCAGCCAGGAGGAGGTGCCGGCCAGCCTGGGATTGGTCATTGATACCAGCCGGAGCATGGCGCGGAAGTTGAATAGGGTCATCGCCGCCGCTTTGAAGCTCGTTCGCGAGAGTCACGAGGATGACGAGATCTTCGTCGTCCAATTCAAAGCGGAGGCCGAACTCCTCCACGATTTCACCAATAACATCGACGAGATCGAGGACGCGCTCAGCGATCTGGTTGCTCATGGCCAGACGGCTTTGCTGGATGCCGTCTACCTCTCTGTCGAGCATGCCCAAAAACACGGGCGCTATCGGCGAAAAGCTATCATCGTGATCACTGATGGCGAGGAGCGAGACAGCTACTACACGCGGGAACAGGTCCTCGAACTGCTGCGGGAATCGGACGTCCAGGTGTACGTGATCGGCTTCCCCCAGGGACTCGATATGGATCGCTATAATATCTTTCGCGGGACGGGACGTCGAAAGATGGGGCGACGTGAGCGGCGGGCGCGAAAGTTGTTAGACACACTGGCCAAAGTCACTGGCGGGCGAGCCTTTTATCCCGAGCGCCTGAGCGACCTGGAGTCTATCGCCCACGCCATCGCGCATGAGCTGCGCACGCAGTATATCATCGGCTACTATCCAACCCGTTCGGAGCGGGATGGAACCTGGCGATCCGTGCGCGTGGTGGTCAAACCGGATCAGAAAGGGGGCCGACGCATCGCTCGTACGCGATCGGGTTATTATGCTACGGCTCGACCCACCGCTCCATGATCGAGCTGCTCTTCCGCCCACGACTCGAGGGCGATCGACGTCGTTTTCCCGGCCCAATAACGAACGCTCGAGGAGGAGGCTTGTGGTATGCAGAGATGGCAACGATATCTGGTGGAGGGACTCGGTATGATCATACTGCTCGGCCCACCTCTCTATGCAAAGGGTCAGGTGAAGGAACGCTGGAGCACCAGGGAGAGCCGGGAATCTCTCGGCCTGACGATATATAACATCAACCTCGGCCTGGTGACCGAGCGACGAGTGATCGAACTCCCCAAGGGCCAGGTGGAACTCCGATTCACCGACATTCCCAGGGCCATTGATGTCACTTCGGTGCAAGTGACATCGCTCACCGATCGGGATGGTCTCTCTCTCATCGAACAACAATATCACTTCGATCCCCTCACTCCCGAGACGCTCCTGAAACACTACGTGGGGAAGGAGGTCATCCTGGTGGGCACCCGCCTGGAGGAGAACACGGAGACGCTTCAATCCCAGCGGGCCACCTTGCTCTCTTACGAGCAGAATCAGGCAGTGTGGAAGATCGGCAGCGAGATCGTGATCAATCCCTCGTATCGCGAAATCCACTTCCCCACACTCCCTGATGGAGTGATGCCGCGACCAACCCTCGTGTGGCTCCTGAACAATGGCCATTCGGGCCGACAGACGATCGAGGTGAGTTATTTGACCGAGGGTCTCAACTGGCACGCGCATTACATTCTCCACCTCCGACCGGAGGGAACGCAGGCCGACTTGAACGGATGGGTGACCATCACGAATCAGAGCGGAACCACCTACGAGAACGCCGACCTCAGTCTCATCGCCGGCCAACCGCGACGGGTGAGCGAACGGCCATCTCCACGTTATCCGGGAGCCATACACGCGATGGCCGCCAAGCCTCCGGTAGAAGAACAATTCGCCGAACGGCGCTTCTTCGAATATCACCTCTATCGTCTGAGTCGACGAACGAGCCTCCCCGATCAGCACTCCAAGCAGCTGGAGTTGATCAGTGCTTCGGACGTGCGGTTGACCAAAGAGTATGTGATTAACGGGCAACGCACCTACTATCGCCAGCGGTTACGCCCAGGCCAACCGCTCAGAGAGGACGTAGAAGTCACCGTCAGATTCGATAACACAGCGGAGAATCACCTGGGGGTGGCTCTTCCCGCCGGCGTCGTGCGCGTGTACCAGGCGGACGCCGAAGAGCATGAGCGGTTCATCGGAGAGGATCAGATTTCACATACGCCCGAGGGAGAACCCATTCGCGTCCAGGTGGGCACGACCTTTGACATCGTCGCCGAGCGAAAACAAACCGAATATCAGAAAATGGCTGACCGCCTGTTCGAATCGGCGTTCGAGCTCACCATCCGGAATCGGAAACAGCAGAACGTCACCGTGCTCGTCAACGAGCCCATCGGCGGCGATTGGGAGATCATCCGCGCCAATTACCCTTACGAGAAAACGTCGGCGGGATCCGTTCAATTCACCGTGCCCGTCGCCGCTCAAGGTGAGGCGACGCTCGTGTATCGGGTGAGGGTCCGGTATTGAGATGAGGTCTACGAAGCGAACTCACCGATCGGCTCGCGGCTCGAAGAAACGACTCTCGATCTCCCCAGCCATATCTTCGGCCTGCTCAATCAACGCCACGGCCTTGGCGTAAATCTGCTGCCCGAGCGCCTCATCGGTGATCTGCTCGGAACGAGCAATGAGATCGAAGCACGCCCCCTTCACTCCAGCCATAGCCAATTGAGCGGCCAGAGCGATTCCCACCGCCAGGTCCCCGGCGCTCGTCTCCATCATGCTCCTGAGCCGGCGAAGGATTCGGACCATCTCGTCGGCCATCTCCAACGATCGGGCCACGGCGGGCGGCTCTGCTCGGTCACCGGCGCTTTCTCTTCGGTCGAGGTCAGGTTGATCAATCGACGTCCGATCATGACCATAACGCGCTTCGTCGCTGATCTTGGCGCCGAGCGCCCTCTCGAGTCCATCCAGTTGATCAATGAGGGACTGGAGCTTTTCTCTCTCCGCGTCCGCCTGGCGGTCGCCAGACGTCAAGCGAGCGACGAGTCGTCCCATGCTGGCGGCGAGCATCCCGCTGATGGTGGCGGCGCCCGACCAGTCGGGCGCTGATGTTCCCGCTCCGAGGTGATCGATGAACCGCCTCAACGAGGCGGAGATATTCGACCCACGCTGGGAGGTTCTCTGCCGTTGGGAGAGCGCGGCGTGAAGCCGATTCTCGAGCACCTGATCGCGGTGGACTCCACGCAACTGCAAATGACGCGCGGCACAAGCGTCCAATGCCGCTTGAGGCACGAGCCCCACAATTTCACTCTCCTGGACGGTCACTCCATAGTAGTCAGCCTCGCGTTTGACGAACTCGAACGCCTGAAAGAGCGGCGTGGCTTCATAATTGACGAGGTTCATGGAGACCTGCACGAGACCGCGTTCTTTCAACTCGAATCCCAAGGCCTTGACGTATCGCAGGCCTCCATCACGGCCCCGCACGGCCTGGGCGATGGCCTGAGCTATGGTCACATCGGTCGTGCGCAGGTTCACGTTGAAGGCGATGAGCGGCGCGCGGGCTCCCACGACCGTCGCGCCCGCCGTCGGATGCAAGCGACGTGGACCGAAATCGGGCGCACGATCGGCGTCCGTTTGAATGGCCTGGCGAAGACCTTCGAATTCCCCACGACGGATATAGGCCAGATCTTCCCGCTCCGGTCTGGTGGCCGCTCGTTCATAAAGGTATACGGGGATATTCAATTCTTCGGCGATGCGCCGACCGACACGTCGAGCCAGCTCGATGCACTCATCCATCGTCACGTTGCGGATGGGCACAAAGGGGATGACATCAGTGGCCCCAATGCGAGGATGAACGCCCTGGTGCTCGTTCAGGTCAATCAGTTCAGCCGCCTTCCGAGCGGCCCGGAAAGCGGCTTCGGCCACTGCATCGGGTTCGCCGACAAATGTAATGACCGACCGATTATGGTCCGGGTCCATCTGTCGATCGATGACGATGACATCGGAGACCGATTCAATCGCCGAAACAATCTGCTCGACGATCGCCGGTCGCCTTCCCTCACTGAAATTGGGGACGCATTCGACGATCTTCTCCACCAGTCACTCCACCGAGGTTAGGGATTCCGAGCGCCCTTTCGCGCTTCCGGATGCTCCCCTCCACTGCGCCACTGGCGACGTCCGCCCCGCGGTCACCGGCCGGGCTGTCGCCCAATGCGCTTGGGCCGCTTTTGTTGCCCTGTGCGCCGCTTGAGACGCTCAATGGCCAGTGTGGTCGCGCGAACCAGTTCGGCATCTTGAGCTCGAAGCAAGGGTTGCAACCGGTCAATGGCCTCTCGAGGGCCCACTCGCCCGAGCGCTTCCACGATCCACTTCAACCCGGGAAGCGAGGATTGACGAAGATAAGGATACAGATCCCTCGGATCGACTTCCAACAGATACTCATAGGCCTGCTGCCGCCGACCGGTGTCCAAGTCCAAAACGATCGCCTCGATGTACTCCCGTCGCCCCAATTTATAGAGGGCGAAGGCCTGCGCCAGTTTCACCCCATCGTTCCGCTCACGCAGCCGGCTCCGCGAAATGCGCTCGACAAATTGGGGATCGCCCACCCGAGCCAGCCCCTCGTACGCGTACCGCCGGTGATCCACTACGGCCGAAGAAAGGTTGGCCACGAAGATATCCACGGCGGCAGGATCGCCAATCAACGCCAGAGCTTGCAAGGCCAGCTTCCTCGTTTTCAGATCCGGACTCGATCGATACACGTCCATCAGCTTGGCGACGGCAGCCTCGGATCTGAGAATCCCTATGGCCATCAACGCCTGATAGCGCACATCGGCATCATCATCATCGAGGAATGGGATGATGAATGAAGCGGCCGCCGGATCCTCCAGTTTGATGAACGTCCGCAGGATCTCGACGCGGAGGAAACTGTTGGCGAACATGAGATTCCCCAGTCTGGGAATGGCGCTCGTCGCTCGAAGCACGCCCAGAGCGCGAATAGCCGATGTCTTCACCTCCCGGTCGCGATCCCGCAGGGCGACGTTGACGAGAGCATCGATGATGCTGGGATGCACCCGCGTATACGGCTCGACAATCGTGGCCTCATAAGTGCTCAGGAACGGATTGAGCCATTGGAGCCCTTGCCGACGCGCGGTGATGAAATCGATATTGCGCTCGATGTAATACATCACCAGCCCCACGATGGCCGCCTGCCGGACGCTGCCCTCTCCATCATCGAGAGCGGCAATCAGCGCCGGAATCGCCGCCTCATCTTTGATCAATCCCAACGACCGCGCGGCCAGCCGTCGAACTTGGGCATCATCGTCATGGCGCAATGCCTCTATGAGCGGCTGCACGGCAATCCGTTCGCGTCGATGACCGAGCTTCTCGGCCGCTTCGCGGCGAGATTTCACCAGAGGACTATGCAGATTGGCGATCAACTCCTCGGTGGTTTGAGCGGCCGCATGGAGGGGCGCTAGTGCCAGAGAGACCCCCAGCGCCAGAATGATCAGTGAAACCTGTGGACGCGTTTCCATGGTTGCTCCTTTCGGCGAAGTCAACCACACCCACTCTGACATCTCCCACCATCGGACAACCGTTGTAAGGATATGTTGACCTCCGCGCGCCTGTCAACGTATGGTGAGATCATTCGCCCACCCGATGCGCGCTCAGAAAAGGGCACAGGACAACCAATGATTGAGCCGGCCCGGACCTGTTTGCTCTCGCCGATGGTGATCGAATGCTCGTTCCTCGATGAGATGAGTCATCCCGGCATGCAATGGGGTGTTGTCCCGAACGCGTCAGCTCCTTGAGGAAAACATTGCTCGGGAAGGCGAGATCCCCTATGATGAGGGGAAGGAGGGAATGCATGAGAGGGATCATCGCTATCCTGGCGGGGATAGGACTCTATATCTCAGCCTATTTCACGCTCGTCGCTTATGGCGTCGTGAATCCGGCGACGCGCCTGGTGCCTTCGGTCTGCCGTCTGGACGAGCGGGCGTGCCGGAGCGTGCTCTCCACCCCCTACGCTCGTGTATTCGGGGCTCCCAATTTCGTGCTCGGCCTCCTCTATTATGCTCTCATCCTCATATTGGCGGTCGGTGGATTGCTCACATCGTCATCGGTGTTGCTTGTCGGTCTTCGGGGCCTTGCCTGGGCTACGGTGGTATTGGGTCTCTATTTGACCTACGCGCTCATTGAGCGCGTGCGGGTTCACTGCGTCCTCTGTTATGCGGCTCATTCGATCAACCTGGCGCTGGCCATTTGTCTGACGCTGGTGTGAACCTCATTCGCCCGCCGATGTGTGACCGCCGCCAGCCAGGATGAATCGCCCCCGGATGCCTTCTGACGACATACCGGCGCGCACTTCTGTAAAGGGGCATCCGGTTCGTCCAGGGCTTTTTCGAGACGCCATTTGATGCGGCACACGGGATGGATCATGGGCCGCATTATAGATGACTTCGCGGATGCCGCCTCCGTCCATCGGACTTTCCGCGGTCCACCTTCACCGCCCGTCTTGAATCGAGCAGACAGACTGCTCGGGGATAGAAATACCGAGTGGAAGCCCGGCGCGCTTCGAGTGCGTTGTGAAATTCGTCGGACCCCCGCGGCGGAGGACGAACTCGAGCGACCGCGCTCTCGGGCGGTTGAGGAGGGCGCCTCACCGGCTCGTTCCGATGAAGCGCCCCCCTCCATGGTGGAATCCCCTCCATCCTCCTCTCGGCGGCTAATGATCTCCCCGTCGAGCCGATGACTCATAAGTGTAGGCTTGCTCGGCGATGATATCACCGAACTGATCGGTGATGATGACATCGACGGCGCCAGCCATATCACCGGGCGGCACGGTGACGATCAGTTGGAGCGAGTCCACTCGCTCGACGTCAGTGGCCGGGCGGCCACCGATGGTCACCGAAGCGATCTCCCGACCGAATCCGGCGCCCTCGATCATCACTTGATTTCCTCCGGACAGCGGGCCCTGATTGGGAACGAGCTGGCCGATGAACCGCCTGAACGCCCGGCCATCCACTCTGGTCCCCGGCGAAAACAGCGCCTGACCAGCGCCCATGACCTGGGAGTGGTTATCGAAAGGGCCAACCAGATCAGGATTCCGGTTGAACGATTGGAATACCGGCTGAGGGACGGGATGCTGGCCGTCATAATCGAATCGAACGATCTCCCGCCCCATGGGATCTCGGACAATGACCGAGTCGCCGCCATTATTAAAGGCCAAACCTCGAGCTCCACCGGCCACGAACAGGAGTCCCAGCGCTCGGGCATTCCCAAATTCCAGAGGCGAGAGATCGAGATCACCTCCTCCGAAGATGACCACTGCCTCCCCCGGAGGAATGACCGTCCCCATGGGGAAGAAGAAACTCCCCGCCGAACCGCCATCATCCACTTCGAACCCACTCACGTCCAAAGGTTCAGTTCCCCCATTGATCAACTCCACGAATTCATCCAAGTTCGCCTGTCGGAGACCATCGCCATTGGCATCGCCTTCGATCTCCTCCGTCTCCGGATCATCGATGGGGACGCGCGCCAACACTTCGTTGATGATCAACGGGATGGGTTGATCCTGCGTCATGACCCGCCCTATGACAGCATCCCCGGACGTTGGCCATATCAATAGGCTCAACGCTAAGGCCACCACCAGGACAACGGGCCAGTGCTTCCATGTGTTCATGGCTCCCTCCTTGATGAGATTCGCACCGATTCAGCGACTCATAAGTGATCTCCCTCCTCCGCCCATCAGCATCTCTTTTCAGCCATCGTGGCGAGCCTTTTCATCCCGGCCCCATAATATACAGACGTATTTTTTCCGAAAAACCATTCACGCGAGGAGAATTTTTTATTCCCGGTCAGTGAGTCGGCGTGGTTGCTCGGCGTCGGCCTCCGAGGGCCAATGGACGGCGGCTCGATATAGGTGGAAGGTCTGTTCTCCATTACCGCTCCCCTCCGACCACGAACTCGCCCTCTCAGGCCATCGCGCTCCCGCAAATATGCCCTGGCATAAGCTCAACTCACATCGAGGCTGAGAGGCCGCGCACAGATGACCAAGATGAACGTTGCTTGGTATAAGTTCGACCTCGGCGCGGCGATGGCGTTTTACAGTTTTTTACCGGCCGTCGGTTGCCTTCCTCGGCGACATGGGAGATAATAGTGACCCACAGGTGCGTGAAGATCATTTTCCGGAGCAAGATGATGAACGCTCCTCACACCTGCGAGATTCACCGATATGTTGAGGGGCGAGTCTATGATGCGTACCCGAGTCATTGATCCCTGGGAGGTGAGAGATGCGAGATCGTCGACCATCAGATGAGCGCGCCGCGAGCCTTTCCCGCCGGGAGTTCCTGAAGATATCGGGCCTTTCTCTTTCGCTCCCCGTGGTGACGGACTTTCGCGTCATGCGCGTGGCCGGAGCGGAGGTGAAAATATTCGGCCCGGGCAAGGTTCCGGTGACGTTGAATATCAATGGGAAGGCCTATACCGCTCACCTCGAACCCCGCGTCACCTTGCTCGAAGCGCTACGAGAGGAATTCCATCTGACCGGCGCCAAGCGGGTCTGTGACCGGGGGACGTGCGGAGCGTGTACGGTTCTCATGGATGGCAAACCGGTGTATTCCTGTTCCGTGCTGGCCATTGACGCGCAAGGTCGATCGATCACAACTGTGGAAGGGCTTATGAAGGATGGTCGCCTCCATCCCATCCAGCAAGCCTTCATCGACAATGATGCCCAGCAGTGCGGCTTCTGCACACCAGGGTTTGTCGTCGCCTGCAAGGCTTTCTTAGACAAAAATCCCCATCCCACCCCCGAGGATGTTCGCAAAGGGCTGGGCGGCAACTTCTGCCGCTGCGGAACCTACATGGGGATACGAGCTGCCGTGCTGCAAGCGGCTCACATGCAGAAAGGAGGAGCCAGCCATGACTGAGTCACGTTCTTCATCGCCCGCCGAATACACCTGGCCGGAACGAGGTCACCGCCGACTGATCGGCAAACGCCTCTCCCGCGTCGATGGACCGGCGAAAGTTTCAGGAAAGGCCACCTACACTTATGACGTGCATCGGCCTGGTATGCTCTATGGCAAGATTCTTCGCTCTCCCTACGCTCATGCGCGCATCAAAAGCATCGATACGAGCCGGGCGGAGAGGATGCCCGGCGTCAAGGCGGTGCACATCATTCAAGGACCGGGCACGGAGATTTTCTGGGCGGGGGACGAAATCGTGGCCGTGGCCGCCGTTGACGAGCCGACGGCCGAGGATGCCATCCGGTCTATTCGCGTGGAGTACGAGATTCTCCCTCATCTCGTCATCGATACAGACCCTCAGCGCGCTGGTGACATGGCGAAACCGACGGCCGAAGAGATCGTCGGTGACCCTGATGCCGCGTTTCGACAAGCCGAGGTCGTCGTGGAAGGGGTGTACGGATTGCCGGTCATCACCCATTGCTGCCTGGAATCGCATGGACTGGTGGCCGAGTGGGAAGATGAAGAGAATCTGCTCGTCCACATCTCCACTCAGGCGGTGAGCAGCATTCCCAATCAGATGGCCCGGCCTCTGGGCATTCCGGCGGGCAACATCCGAGTGAAGATGGACCACATCGGCGGGGGCTTCGGCAGCAAGTTCAGTCCCGATCGATGGGGCATCGTCGCCGCGCGACTGTCCAAGCTGGCTGGTGGTCGACCGGTCAAGATCATGCTGGAGCGAGACGCTGAGCTCATGGTCGCCGGAGCGCGACCATCCGCGTACGGCCGCATCAAGGTGGGCGCCAAGAAAGACGGAACCTTGCTGGCTTGGGAATCCACTTCCTGGGGAACGGGAGGCATGGGCGGCGGAGGACGACCGCCTCTTCCTTACATCTTCGAGATCCCCAACCAGCGGAAACAGCACACGGCGATCATGAACCATATGGGCAGCGCTCGCGCCTGGCGGGCGCCCAATCACCCCCAGGCCTGCCTCCTGACCATGGCGGCTCTGGAGGATCTCGCCGCCGAACTGGAGATGGATCCGCTGGACCTCTTTCTCAAGAATATCGAACTCACGGGACGGCGCGCCGAGATTTATCGCCAGGAACTCCAGATCGCCGCCGATCTCATCGGCTGGAAGACACATTGGCATCCTCGCGGCGACCAGAGCCATGGACCGATGAAGCGGGGGCTGGGCCTGGCCATCCACACCTGGGGCGGGCGCGGCCATGCCAGCAACTGCGATTTGACCATCCACCCGGATGGCTCGGTGGAGATCAAGTTGGCCTCGCAAGATCTGGGGACGGGCACGCGGACGGGCATCACCATCGTGGCCGCCGAGACGCTGGGATTGCCCATGGATCGCATCAAAGTGATGATCGGCGATAGCCGATATCCGGCCTCGGGGCCATCGGGCGGAAGCACGACCATTGGCGGAGTCAGTTCGGCCACGCGACGGGCGGCGCTCGACGCGCTGGATCAATTATTCGCTAAGGTCGCACCAGCTCTGAATGCCCGTCCCGAGGATCTGGAGGCCGTCCAGGGGCGCATCCGCGTCAAAGGCGATCCCGGCCGAAGCATGAGCTGGGAACAAGCCTGCGCCACGTTGGGCGGGATGCCGCTCACGGTGAGAGGACGAAATCCCGGACCGGGGAACCTCACCAGCAGCGGCGTCGGCGGCGTCCAGATGGCCGATGTCTCCGTCGATGTGGAAACGGGCGTGGTGAGAATCAACAAGATGGTCGCCGTCCAGGACTGCGGTCTCATCATCGATATGAAAACGGCCGAGAGTCAATGCTACGGGGCGATGATCATGGGCATTGGCTACGCGCTCTATGAAGAGAAGATCATGGATCAACTCACCGGCCGCATGCTCAATCCCAACATGGAGTTTTACAAGCTGGCCGGGCTCGGCGACGTGGGTGAACTCATCGTCCACATGATGACCGGCCCGGGCTACGATGAGCGCGGCGTCATCGGGCTGGGCGAACCGCCGGTGATTTCGCCCGGCGCGGCCATCTCCAACGCTGTAGCCAATGCCATCGGCGTCCGCGTTCCGTTTCTTCCCCTCACTCCGGATCGCGTCCTGGAGGCGCTTCACAAGAAGGGAGGCCATCATGCGACCCATTGAGTACGCCAGCCCACGCACCAAAGAGCAAGCCGTTCGCCTGTTGGCCAGCACCTGGGGAGAGACCGCCGTGCTGGCTGGCGGGACTGATCTCCTCTCGTTGCTGAAAGACGATGTCATTGCGCCGCGACGACTGGTCAACATCAAGGAGATCGAGGAACTGCGGGGGATCGCCTTCGATCCCCGAAAGGGCCTTCGGCTGGGCGCTTTAGTCACCATCGAGGAACTTCTGGACGATCCTCGCGTGAGGCAACATTACTCGGCGCTCGCCGAAGCTGCCGAGGGTATCCGCAGTCCTCAGATCAGGAATATGGGCACGGTGGGCGGCGATCTCTGTCAGCGGCCCCGCTGCTGGTACTTCCGTGCCGGATTCGGGCTTCTGGCCCGTGACGCTCAAGGGCGCTCGCTGGTCCTCCATGGCGATAACCGCTATCATGCCATTCTGGGCAACGAGGGGCCGGCGTATTTTGTCAGTCCGTCGAGCCTGGCGCCGCCACTCATCGCCTATGAGGCGCGTTTGCGCCTGTTCGGTCCTGGCGGCACGCGCGAGATGCCGGTGCAGGCGTTCTTTCGCATTCCGCAGTCCGAGGAGGAGCGCGAACACGATCTTCGCCCCAATGAGATCGTCACCGAGATTCTCATCCCGCCGCCGCGGGGCGAGGCGAGCGCCACCTACGAGGTGCGTCAGCGCGAGGCGCTCGACTGGCCACTGGCCACGGCCTCGGTCGCGCTTCAGATGGACGGCGATCGTGTCACCGCCGCGCGCATCGTCATGGGCCACGTGGCGCCCATCCCCTGGCTATCCCCGGAGGCGGCGCAGACATTGGTCAATAAAACGATCACCGAGGACGTGGCCCAAGCGGCTGGAGAGGCGGCCGTTCGCCGAGCCCGGAGTCTGGGTCGCAATGGCTATAAGATTCAATTGGCGCGCGTGGCCGTCAAACGAGCGATTCTGCGGGCCGTTCAAGGAGGTGCACGATGATCACCGAAGCTGAACGTTTCAGCACTGATCGTCCGGCTCTCTGCCCATGCCTGCGCTGGAAATCCTATTTCATCCCCGCTGAACCCGATCCGACTGTACCACCGTCCAACGATGGTCTGTTCTGGTGCGAATTCACGCAGAGCTGTATTGGACCTGATGGGAAGCTCGCCGAGCCGGGAAATTGTGCTTCGCCCCAACGCCAGTGCTATCGGATGGCACAGATATGAACGAATGCGACGGTCACGGTCGATGGACGTCGACCGGCCCGAGGATTCTTGACACGACCAATCGTCAATGCTAGGGTAGGGTCGTTCAGGGAGGAGATTCATGATGCGGAAAATTCTGATGATATTGACGGCAGGTGTCATCCTGGGATCGTTCCCATCCATCGGGCGCGCCCAGCATATTCGCGGTACCTACGTCGAAACCCGGAGCGCCGACGTGTACACCGGTCCGTGTTTCGCCAACGCCGAGGTGGGCTTGGTGGGCGATCGCGCGATTCTGGCCTGGCGGATCGAACGCGGCCAGTGGCAGGGCGTTCGCCTGGATGGCTTGAGCGTGGTCGGCGTCGTCAAAGCCAAAGCCACGCTGGGCGATCCCTATAGTGACCCCTATCCGGCCGACGCCGTCCTCATCGTCGACCAGAGGGCGACGCCCGAGCAGCGCGCCGCGCTCATCCGGTTCGCTGAGGAGATGGGCGGTCGGTTGCTGGCCCGTATCGTCCGCATCGAGGTCGCGCCCATTCAGCTCGATGTGGCGTTTCGAGGCGAACACCCGGTGAAGGCCGAGCTTCGGGCGGGTCAATTGGCGGCGATTCGAACGCGACCACTCACGGAGAAAGATCACATCTGCGGAAACGAGATCATCTATTACCCACCGCTGGTGCGCGTCTCGCACTCCATGCCCGCCGTCGCTGAGCTGGACCAGTATCGCGGACCGGGGCTGAACGTCTCCTGGACATCTCGCGGCAAGCGGAGCGCGTTTGTGGGCACCTTCTGGCGCTGAGGACCGTGGCCGATTCGGTGGGCCGCGCCAGAGGGCGCGATGTGCACTCCTCGGCTCCGATCCAGAGCCCGCGTGAACTACGGGGATCACTCCACGGTGATGGAACGAAATCGCCGCCCTCGTTCGCGGCAATAATGAATCGCGTGACGACATCATGAGGAACAGGGGTTCGAGGTCAGTCGCTTGTCTTCTTCTGCTCGTTTTCTCGCTCGCTGCCGGAGGCGACAGCGCCCGGGTCGAACGCATCGGAGCCTTCACCGGGACCGCTCTCTCGGCCTCAGTGAAAGAGGCCCTGGCTTCTGAAGGCTATCGCGTCGTCGATGAAAAGGGAGCCGTCCTCTGCGAACTGTGGTTGCCCAAGAGCGTTCCCACTCAGGAATCGACCGGTGCTCTCGGCGTCATCTATCCCGAGTTCGCCGAATCGCTGTTCATGGGCGTCATCTCCCTGCCCCAGGGAGGGAAGGACTTCCGCGGTCAGAGCATTCGTCCGGGCGTCTATACGCTCCGCTATGCCTTGATGCCCGATGATGGAAACCACATGGGCGTCTCCGAGTATCGCGATTTCCTCCTCCTCATCCCAGCGACGGCGGACCGAGACCCTCAAGCGACGCTGGGATTCGCCCAGCTCGTCGAACGAAGCAAGAAAGCCAGCGGGACGAATCATCCCGCCCCCCTCAGTCTCGTCGTCCCGGAGAGAGAGAAGAGCTTGCCGGTTGTGTACGTCAATGATGCCGGACATCTGGTTCTGGTCGTGTCTCTCCCTGTCCAATCGGGCGGCCGGCGTCCAGTGGCCATCGTCGTGAGAGGACAGGCGGAACAGTGAGGTCGTAGCGTTCCTCTCGGAACTCATCCGCGTTCGATGGGATAAATGACCACGCGGCGAAATGGCTCTCGCCCTTTACTCTCGGAGGCCAGGCCATACTGGGCGACGAGCTGGTGTTGCAACCGGCGAATGCTGGCATTATGCGGTGGAAGCTCGACCGGATACTGGCCGGCGACGACCTCGGGAATAGCTTCTTCGACTTCCCGAAGTGCCGCCTCTCGCTCATCCATGTAGTCGGCCTCGCTGAACGTATCGCGAAGGAAATTTTGGATCTGCTTCAGCGTATTGCTTTTGATGACGTATATAGGAATGCCGCGTTCCTCGGCTTGCTTCAGTTTCCTGGACTGCCCCTTGGCATGTCCCCTCAACGTGAGCACGAGATCGGCCTGCTCAATGTCCGTGGTCGCATAAGCGGGAACGCGCAATTCGCGAATGGCCCGCTCCAGGCGCTGTCGCGTCACGCCATAGGGATAGATGCGAAGCACTCTCTTCTTCTCGGGAAAAGAACCGACCCCCGGCTGAGCGCCCGACGCCGCCGCTGCTCCTGTGGGACGCGCTGGTGGGGTGATCTCCACGCGACCGTCCTCGCGCCTCACTCTGACTTCCGGCTGAGGATGAATACCGCGTAACAGTTGATCGACCACCGAGGCGACATTGTGATGGATGGCCAGGCGATCGCGGGTTTGAATCTCGATGAGGACGTCGAAGGTGGGTGGCGCTTTTCGCTCCAACACCGTCTTTTGCGTCCCGCGCCGACGTGCTTCCTCATCGCTCAACGTCACCGGCTGAATTCCTCCCACCAGGTCGGCGAGGGTGGGATTTAATAATAAATTCTCCAGTGAATGGCCGTGAGCCGTAGCGATGAGTTGGACGCCGCGCTCGGCGATGGTGCGCGCGGCCAATGCTTCCGCCTCGGTGCCGATCTCATCGATGACGATGACCTCGGGCATGTGATTCTCGACGGCCTCGATCATCACCGCGTGTTGTTGATCGGGCGATGGAACCTGCATGCGCCGCGCGCGCCCGATACCGGGATGAGGGATGTCTCCATCGCCGGCGATTTCGTTGGAGGTATCGACGACGATGACGCGTTTCCCCAACTCATCGGCCAGCACGCGCGCAGCTTCGCGCAACAGCGTCGTCTTCCCTACGCCTGGCCGTCCCAGAAGCAGTGTGCTCTTCCCCGATTCGATCACATCTCTGATGATTTCAACCGTCCCATAAACGGCCCGGCCTACGCGACAGGTCAGTCCAATGACGTCGCCCAATCGATTCCGAATGGCCGAAATGCGGTGCAACGTGCGCTCGATGCCCGCTCGGTTATCCTTGGTGAACGCACCAATGCGACTGACGACGTATTGAATGTCTTCCCGGCTCACCGGTCCATCGCTGAGATAGATGGCATGGTCAGTGTAGCGGATCTCAGGCGGCCGCCCGAGATCGAGGATGATTTCGATGAGATGTTCGGATTTCCCCTCCTCCTCGATCTTCATGCGAATGTGAGGAGGCAGGACGGCGAGAAGGAGATCCAGATTGTCGGTCGTCTCAACCTGTTCAGTGGTCATCAGGGATGATTATATCGAAAGCCACTGAGGAGTTCCAGAACCCCCGGACCGCGCGATGCCCCGGTAGACGATCTCCCGGTTGCGGATCAAACGGCGGACCAAGTACACTGTTGATAGACTCCCGACCATCGGCATCGACGTTGCCCGAGGTCGGAGAGTCTCTCAACACCATGAGAGGAGGTGGGACCATGTCCATAGCTGCCACGCTCAAAGATTATCTCGATCAGAACGGCATCAAGTATACGCTCATCACCCACTCCCAGGCGTTCACCGCTCAAGAATTGGCGGCCAGCATGCACGTGCCGGGCCGGGAGCTGGCCAAAGTAGTCATCGTGAAGCTCGACGATCAACTGGCCATGGCCGTATTGCCCGCCCACCACCAGATCGATTTCGCCAGGCTGACCGAAGCGACCGGAGCCCAACGCGTTCGACTGGCTTCCGAGGACGAGTTCAAAAACCTGTTTCCCGACTGCGAAATTGGAGCGATGCCCCCATTTGGTAATCTCTACGGCTTGCCCGTCTACGTCGCTCGTCCGTTGGCCGAAGATGAGGAAATCGTGTTCAATGCGGGCACCCATCGGGAAGCCATCCGGATGAAAGAAGCCGACTTCGAACGATTGGTGAAGCCGACCGTCGTCGATTTCACCTACGTCCCTTAGCCGGGGAGAGGCGCGCCGATATCGATCTGATTCCCCCCGACGAGAACGACACCGCCGTCATGGAGAACAAGGAGGAACGGCTCATGTCCAGCGCCGACTGAGAGGGACGAAAATCCTCACGCCGGGGTCCTATTCTCGCCAGTGGTGTGGCGATGATGAAAGTTGACCTCTGGTCCGAAAGCGCGCCAACAGCGAGGTGACTTCTTCATCGCTCATCTCGTGGAAGTCTTCATAAAAGCTGGCCACGGCGAAGCTCTCCGTCTCAGGGGCCACCAGCCAGACGAAATCATCGGCCAACGGACGAACGCGCTCCACAGTACTGGCCGGGCTGCAGGGCACGGCGACCACGACCTGACGAGGGGCTTTCTTTTTCACGCTCTCGATGGCTGCGATCATCGTGTAGCCGGTGGCCAATCCATCATCGACGAGAATGATCGTACGATCCGTTAACTGGGGGGGCGGGTGGTCACCACGATAGACCTGGACGCGGCGGCGGACTTCGGCGAGCACCCGTTGGGCGATGGCATCGATCTGCTCTGCCGTCAGTCCTACCGCGCGAACGATGCGATCGTTGAGGATGAGACTGCCGTCATCGGTGACCGCGCCAAATCCCGCTTCAGGATTGAAAGGAAGCGGAAGCTTCCGGACGATGATCACATCCAACTCCCCATTCAGCGCTTCAGCAATCGGGTACCCCGTCATCACCCCACCTCGCGGGATACCCAACACGATCACGTCCTGGCCCCGGTACTTCTCCAATGCCTGGGCCAGCCGTTGACCAGCATCTCGTCGATCTCGAAAGATCATGTCTTGAACAATCCAAGTCCCCGTCCTCTGCCCGATTCCACGGCGAGCGGAGATCATCAGGAACTAGCTTCGCTCGCTGAACACGCGCCCGAGAGCCCAGCCAAACAGCATTCCGGCACCCAGCGCAATGGTCACCGACCGGATGGGATGTCGCCGAATCTGATGTTCGACCTCGTAGACCAGATCTTCGGCGCGCTCTCGTCCGGTTCTGAATTCGCGCTGTAAGGCTCTTTTCGTCTCATGAACGAGTTCGCTGGCTGCTTCCCCAGCCTGATCTAACCGCTCTTTCACCTGCTCGCTGGCCTGATCGAGTCGCTCTTTCACGTCAGCGAACGGTTTTTCGACGATACGAGAGGCAGCTCCGACGGCGGCTTCCTTCACGACCTTTTTCACCATATCCCCTCCTCGTTCAATTTGGTTTACACCTCTATTTTAGCCTGTTTTCCCGCTATTGAGAAGTGAGAGCAACGAGCGGGAGGCGCGTCAGCCGCGAGCCGAGAGCGCCGATGTGCGGTCATCGCAGTGCCCGGGACGGGCGCTCACGGGAAATCAGTGCTCCAGGGGAAGCCGTTCCGCTGAGTCTCGACGAGGCCTTGATGACTGCCCTCTATGAGCAGCCCTGATTGTTCGCTCCCTGCGCCTTATGCTAGCATCGTCATGTGAAAGGCGAGGCGAGACATTCGCGGTGGGCGACAAAGGAACAGCGCGTCGAACGGGGAACGCTCCCTCTTCCGGCCAGATGGAGATGAACAGAGCACGTCGACAGTACTGGACCGTCACGGTATCTCTGGAACCGGCGGTGGGGGAGATCGTTGCCCTCATCCTCAGGCGCGCTGGCGCTCTGGGAATCCAGGAGATTGATGACCAGCGGGAACTCCGACTGATCGCCTATTTCGCCACACCGGTGTCAGCGGCGTCCATTGAGCGAGAGTGCCGTCGAGCTCTTCGATTAGCCGAATTCTCTCCATCGGCGCTGTTCTCCGTGAAGGTTGAGCCCCTCGTCGAGCGAGACTGGTTGCAGACGTGGAAGAGAGGATATCGACCGTTCGCCGTGGGCCGGCGATTCCTCATCGCGCCCTCATGGGAATCCCCTCCCGCTGCCGGCGATCGCCTGCTCATCACCATCGATCCAGGTATGGCTTTTGGCACCGGAACGCATGAGACGACCAGACAATGCTTGCTGGCGCTGGAGAAGTATTGGGGCGGCCGATCGCTGCTCGACGTGGGCACGGGGACGGGTATTCTGGCCATTGCGGCAGCCAAGCTCTCGCCAACTGCTCGCATCGTGGCCGTGGATATCGATCCGGCGGCGGGCCGCGTGGCTCGGGAGAACTTCGCGGCCAACGGGGTGGCCGGGCGCGTTGCACTGATCATCGGCTCCATTGATCGCATTCGACAAGAGACTTTCGAGATGGTGATGGCCAACCTCACCACCGCCACGATTCAACGCCTCATGCCCGGCCTCATCGATCATGTGGAGCCGGGAGGATACCTCGTGCTCTCCGGCATCCTTGATGAGGAGGAATCTCAGATGCGGCACTTGATTCTGGAGTCGGCGCTGGAGCTCACCGAGTGTGACCGAACTGGAGAATGGAGGACCTTCACCGCGCGACGTCCTGTTTCATCCACCAGGTGACTCTTCTGTACGGTCCTCAGAATCATCGATCAACGACGTGGGAAGGTTTCCACATTTTTCGCCGTATACACAGCGACCACATCGAGTTCGGCAGGAGCGTCGATGGCGACGAACCCCTCGATGAACTGTTCGGGAATGGAGAGGCGACGACCGGCGAGATTCGCGATCTCCTCGCATCCTACCTTGAGCCCCTGCATCGTGTCCAGCCTCACCGTCGCCGGCCTCCCGGACGGTCCGGTGACGAGGCCCGGAGTCAGGATGATAGCTTTTTTGGTGAACGTCACCGCATTCGTGCCAGGATTATAGATATTGATTTGCGTCAGGTACGTGCCCGGAGCCAGGAATTGCTCGGGGCCAGGTAACTGGGGATCAACGTCGGAGCGAACCGTGCCACAAAGGAATTTGACGGCATAGTTGAATCGCCGAGCCACTTTCTTCGCCGCCACGTACTCGATATCCAAACTCATCCCCACTCCTTTCACTTCATCCTGGACGGCCGTCACCTCACGGCTGAAGGTCGCCGAGAGAAAGAAAGGGATCAGCATGCCAATCAGGTATATCCTCTTCATCGTTGATAACCTCCCTGTGGATGATTTTCGGTTCTCTTCTCAGGAGAAACTGAAGCGACCAGATGACTCAACCGGGCACGAGTGTGAGTGACTAGTCATCCTGTTGCGTTCAATCCCATTGGCGACGCCGGCGGGATTTGAACCCGCGAATGCCGGCTTGAAAGACCGGTGTGTTAGACCTGACTTCACCACGGCGTCGCTCAAACTGATATTTTACACTCCTCCCCCCAAAACGCAAGAGTGGGCCATTGGCGCGCTCGTTTCGACTATGGTGAAGAGGCGATTTCCGGCAGTAAGCGATGAAATCACGGAGAATTCCCAACCAGCGGTGGGACTTCCATCTGTGTGCATCCCGCTTTTGGTCCATCTGTGGGCGATGAATGGCACGCGGAGGCACACAGAAACGGCGGGTCGCCACCGATCACCCAAGAGGGAAATCTGCGCTCATCCCACTTTCGCTGTGGTAATCTGTGGGCTATTGCCTCTCGCCGTGATAATCTGTGGTCCCCTACTCAAGCCCCGGAACTCGCCTCCGGGGTCCCCGACTAGCCAGCTACTCAACGCCATGCCTCTCTCGAATGCCCCGGAACTCGCCTCCGGGGATCAATACGTCTCCCTCATAGCTCAGAACTTGACTCCCCCCGCAGACAAGCGGCGGGGCTTCCCCAGGGAGGGGGGATAGGCACCATGGGACTAGCTGTCAGCATGACTCCTCCCCACAGGCAAGCTCTGGGGCTTCCATCGGTGCGAATCCCGCTCTCCGCCGTGGCGATCGGTGAGTCATTCCTTACCCCCTCACGGACACGGCTCGTTATCGTCGATATTCGAATCGCGAATCTCACCCAATCGGCGTCCTCGCGCCGTCGTCAACCGCGCCGTCCCCGTCCGCCGCACCAGCGAGATCCCGCCCTGCACCACTTCACCACCTCTCCCCCGCCCTTTGAAGTTGAGCACCGATCCACTCCGCTCGATCATCACCGTGCCCCGAATCACCTGTCCATTGCTCAACCGCCAGGCAAACCGCCCACTGCACGGGAACAACCGCAAACAGTTGCTGCTCCGCTCATCCTGGAGCACCAACACATCATTGACACTCACCACCACCACATCCTCGGCCCTCGCCCCACAGGGATCAGTCACCCTCAACCTGAACATCAACACCACACACTCGCCATCGCTCACTGCTGGCGCCATGAAACTGGGCGTCGCCGACGTGGGATCGCTCAACGTCACCGCCGGCCCACCCACCTGCACCCACTGGAAGGTGAGTGGCTGCCCCGCATCCGGATCATGGCTCCCCGTCCCATCCAGCGTCACCATCGCCCCCTCATCCACCTCCTGATCCACTCCGGCATCGGCCACCGGCGCACTGTTGACCACCGTCACCGTCACCGTGCAACTGGCCGTGTTGCCACTGGCATCCGTCGCCGTGAACGTAATCGTGTGGGTGACCGCTCCCGCTCCCACCGGCCCGGCCAACACCGCCGGCAACGGCGGATCACTGCTGACCACCGGACCGGGATCGCAGGTGTCGCTGGCCGTCGCCGAAGTGTTGAATACCGCCTGACAACCGGCATCGGCCACCAGCGTCACATCCGCCGGACAACTGATCTGAGGCGGCGTCGTGTCCACGACCGTCACCGTGAACGTGCAACTGGCCGTGTTGCCACTGGCATCGGTCGCCGTGCAGCTCACCGTCGTCGTCCCCAACGCAAACGTGCTCCCCGACGCCGGATCACACACCACCGTGGGCGTCGGATCACAATTGTCCGTGGCCGTGGGCGTGGCAAACGTCACCACCGCTCCATCCGGACCGGTGCACTCGACCACCACGTCCGCCGGACAACTGATGCTGGGTGGCGTGGTGTCCTGGACCGTCACCGTCAATGTGCAGGTGGAGCTGTTGCCCGCCACATCACTTACTGTCACCGTCACCACGTGATCGCCCAACCCCACCAGCGTCCCCGCCGCCGGATCCTGCGTCACCACCAGACTCCCCGCCGCCGTGCAATTGTCGCTGGCCACCACCTCACCGGCCACATCCGGAATCGTCCCCTGACAACTGGCGTCGGCCGATACCGTCCGATCCCCAGGACAACTGGTGATCGCTGGCGGCGTGGTGTCGTGCACCGTGACATCGAACGTACAGGTGGCCACATTACCGGCAGCATCGGTCGCCGTGCAGGTCACCGTCGTCGTCCCCAACGAAAATATGCTCCCCGACGCCGGATCACACACTACCGTGGGCGTCGGATCACAATTGTCCGCAGCCGTCGCCGTGAACGTCACCACCGCTCCATCCGGACTGGTGCACTCCACCACCATGTCCCCCGGACAACTGATCGCCGGCGGCACGCTATCCGCACTGGTGCACGCGGCGGCTTCAAAAGCACCGATGTCGCAGAGAGCCGTACCATCGCCATCCCCATCGATCGGCCGAATAACGCCTCGCTGATCGGTCACTTCACAGGCCGGATTCCCGGCATCGATGGCTGGACTGTTGGGCTTCAATGCGTGTGTCTGTGTGGGACCGCCGTTGTCCCCGAGCGGCTCGAGTAGTGGGTCGGTATTGTTCATGTCCCCGGTATTGCTGAGGTTGCAGCTTCCATCGGTCGAAATGTTATATCCCAGCGAGATGATAAGGCCGCTGCAGTTTCCCCCCTGACTGCTAGTAATGATGCTGTTGTTCACGTTCACCAGGCCCGAGCCATTCCTGATGCCACCACCGAGGCCAGCGCGGTTTCCCGACAGCGTACTGCTGTTCACGTTCACCAGGCCCGAGCCATTCCTGATGCCACCACCGAGGCCAGCGCGGTTTCCCGACAGCGTACTGTTCGTCACGTTCACCGCGCCCGAAGAATTCCAAATGCCGCCACCTCTATCAGCGCCGTTTCCCGACAGCGTACTGTTGGTCACGTTCACCGCGCCCGAGAAATTCCAAACGCCACCACCCTCGATGGTCGTGTTGTTCGACAGCGTGCTCTGGTTCACCGTCACTGTGCCCGAGTCATTGAAAATGCCGCCGCCGTTGCCGGAGGTGTTATTATCCGACAGCGTACTGTTGGTCACGTTCACCGCGCCCGAGGAATTCCAAATGCCGCCGCCATCGAACCCGACAGAGTTATTCGATACCGTGCTCTGGTTCACCGCCACTGTGCCCGAGTCATTGAAAATGCCGCCGCCGCTACTGGCGGAGTTGTTCGACACCGTGCTCCAGCTCACCGTCATCGTGCCCGAGCTATTCCTGATGCCGCCACCTTTGAAGGAGCTACTCCCACCTCCACGCTTGATCGTCATCCCATTGAAGGTGACGCTGATTCTCCCGGCAGAGGGCGGGATATCGAACACCCGATCAAGGCTCGACGACGTCCCCGCCTGAATAATGGTGCTCGCCTGCCCTGCCCCCATGATCGTCACCCCGTCGGTGACGTCCAAATCGCCGCTGGCCGCCGCATCCTCGCCCATGCCGTGGAGGGCCAGCGTGTACGTTCCTGCCGGCACCATGATCATGTCCGCCCCCATACTGCTGTTGGCCGCAATGATCGCCTCCCGCAAGCTACAGTCGGCATCACATACACCGTCAGCCGTATCCGCCGTCTTGGTCACCGTGAACGTGCTCAGCGGCAGCGACAATGCCACCGCCGGCTCCACCTCCCCCTCCCCCATCACCACCACATCCTCCTGCCCATCATAATTCAACGACATCGACACCACGGCCACCGGCGCCCGCACCACATCGAGCGACACCCACACCTCTGATCTCTGATCTCCAACCCCCGACTCCGCGCCCAGCATCAGGATGTGCACCTGATGGCCGCTCGAATCCAAAATCACCAGATCATCGCCGGACCGACTCGACAGCCGCGCCACCATCGCCGGCTGCCTGACGACCCCATCCGACCGCGCCGACGCTGGCAGCGAATGCCGAACCACCACCTCCCATGCCACCGCCTCTCGGCCAGTCGCCTCATCGGCCACGCCATGCCACCGCTCATCCCTCAGGCGCTCCCGCACCGCCGCCCACCGCCGCACCAGCTCCTCCTCTCGCACCCGCAACTCTGCCTCACTCCACGGCCGCCGATCCACCCCCTTTGCCTCCAACACCAGCACTTGCCCCGCCTCCCCCACTACCGCCAGCTCTGCCCGCTGCTCCCGATCCCACACAAAATCCCCTACCGCCACTGTCCGAACCCTCACCGGCACATCCACCCGCTCCACCCGCGACCAACCCGGATCCAATGACTGAGCCTCGATCCCGGAAGCCGTCTCCCACCCTGGGATGATCACCAACTCCTCTCCCGCCACCACCGCCATGTCCACCAACTCATCGCCATCCAATCGCCCCAGCGCCAGCGCCCGCGCCTCACCCGGCAGCGCAAACACCGTCGGCTGTCCGACACTCCCCACTGGGGCATCCCCGCCATTACCGACCAGACGGTCGGTTCCCAGAACCCCCAACCTTCCGCCCGACAGCACTCCCGATGCCCAGCCGAGTATCACGACCTGCGGCCCCTCTGCCCCATCGAGCCCAACCCCGATGTCGGCCCGTCCATCCCGCCGATTCATCTGCCCCACCACCAGCGCGGTTATCCTGCCCGGCAGCTTCACAGACTGTGCACCCCCCAACCCGTCGGCGCGCCCGGCCAAAAGATAGAGAACGCTCCCCCCACGCGCCGCCGTCACCACATCGGCCCGTCCATCTCCATCCACATCCCCCACACCCAAATACCCCACCGCCTCGGGGACCTCATACACCCGCACCGGCCCCACAAACGGCGGCTCAGCAAATGTGCCCACCCTGATCTGGAGAAACGTCTCCTCCGGCCTCGGATACCGACACCGACGGTTGCCCCGATGCAGCGTGATCATCCCCCGCCCCCCAAGGGCGTACCCGGCAATGAGATCTGCCACCCCATCACCATCGATATCACCCGCAGCCAGCGCCACCCCCCGCGCCTCCCCGGCCTTCAATGCCGCCACCAGCGCCGCCGGCCCGGCATAGACCGCTGACACCACTCGTCCGTCCTGCAAGTTGAGCCACGGACGCCCTCGCCCCGCCGCCCGCACCACCACCTCGGCCGACCGCCACACGGAGACGGCTTCCCCTCCGGCGCTCACCCGCGGGGAATCCATCACCACCCCGGCTAAAACGCCTCCCAGGACCAGCAGTCCAATCCCCACTACCTGCCCCATCTGACGGGTCATCGCTCTCTTCATGATTCCTCCTCATCCTCGGTGGCTTGAAGCCAGAAGCCACCGGACGGTGAAGATTTTTCAGCTTATGCCGCTCTTCTTTTGGCGCAACATGAAGAGACGGCCGGGACATCATAGCTCGACACCTGACGCCTCCACGCAGACGAGCGGCGGGGCTTCTGGAGGAGTCATGTCCATCGCCGTGTGCTGGGAACGGCCGGAGCCCAGAGTTCAACACTTCCGGTCCCCGGTCCGACAAAGCCACGTGCCCATCCCGCCATTAGTCATGCGAATCTGTGGGCTATTCTCACTTCCCTCACGGACACGGCCCATTGTCATCAATGTCCCGATCCACAATCCTGCCCAATCCTCGCCCTCGCGCCGTCGTCAACCGCGCCGTCCCCGTTCGCCGCACCAACGACACTCCACCCTGCAACACCTCCCCACCAACTCCCCGACCCCGGAAATTGATCACCACCCCACTCACACTCAGCGTCACCGTCCCTTGCACCACGCTCCCATCGCTCAACCGCCACTGAAACCGCCCACTGCACGGGAACAACCGCACACAATTGCCGCTCCGCTCATCCTGGAGCACCAGCACATCATTGACACTGACATTGACCGTATCGGTGTCGGTCGCCCCACAGGGATCGGTCACCGTCAGCTCGAACACCAGCACGTCGCAGAGGCCGTCGCCCACCTCAGGCGCCGTGAAACTCGGATTCGGTGTCGTCGCCCCGGTCAACACCACCGCCGGCCCGGCCACCTGCACCCACTGGAACGTGAGCGGCTGCCCCGCATCCGGATCATGGCTCCCACTGCCATCCAGCGTCACCATCGCTCCCTCATCCACCTCCTGATCCACTCCGGCATCGGCCACCGGCCCAGTGTTGACCACCGTCACCGTCACCGTGCAACTGGAACTGTTGCCCGCCGCATCCGTCGCCGTGAACGTGATCG
>Ga0256841_1000066_pt1 | contig 115311 bp, 118 predicted proteins | sample 356308metaG_FD_185971 | JGI IMG/M metagenome (GOLD analysis project Ga0256841, IMG submission 185971) | Hydrothermal vent microbial communities from Mid Atlantic Ridge, Atlantic Ocean - 356-308 | ecosystem: Environmental > Aquatic > Marine > Hydrothermal vents | place: Atlantic Ocean: Mid...
TCTTTTTCTATATCTAATTCTTTTTTCAACTCCTTAATTAATTTCCCATTTTTATAAATAATTATAGTTGATACAAAAAAGAATAAAAAAGTAATAATGTTATAAATATAAATCAACATTAACTATCCTTTCTACTTTGTTTATACTTTGCATTATAAAACAACCGATCACTAAGATACTCAGCTAATACAACACCTTCCCATTGATGATTTCCAACCATGGAACGAAGAGGTCTAAAATTAAAAAACTGGCTATTCAAGAAACAATGAGAATATCTATCATGAACAATTTTTAAAGTATCTATATCTAATTCCTTTATTGCAAATAAAGTATTTAAATGAAATAATTGTGTAAATAATTGTTTGTTGTTTTCAACAACTACCTCAGAATCAATCCATTGTCCAGTGTGCGCAACCTCAAACCCATGTTGTCGTAAAAATCGTTTAATACTAAAAATAAATTTTTCTAGACATCTAATAATGATATAATCCTCTTCATAAAAAAAATGCCAAGTAGAATCACCTCTTAAAATTGTATGATTTAATTTTAAAAGCATTTCCCAAACCAAATCTTCTGTCATATCCTTCTTTATTTTAAACAAAACTTCATGTAGTATAACATCATTTTTCGCCGGCTTCTTCATAATCCACCCTTTTTTGATAAGTTCCTTCAAGTTCTTTTGCCAAAGATAATTTTATTTTTTTCAAATCACCTAATCTAATAACAACCTCATCAAGCTGACCATCATCTATCAGATAACTAATTGTATCTTCAATTAAATTTTTTGGATTAAATTTATTTATTTGAATAAGAGATTTAGATCTAGCTTCAATTTGATCACAAATCATCAAAATAGCAGATTGAACAGAATTAGGTTTTTTTAGTTTATATCTATATTTATTTTCATCTGTTTCTTTAGATTTTTTGAAAAAATATTGCTGAATCATGTTTCCATGATGTTGAGCAATAATTTCTATTATTTCTCTAGAAAAATTTTTATCAAATAACAAAATAGCTACAGAATCAGAAACGTGTCTAGTAATTATGTTATAACTTAAAAATGGAGGTAAATTTTTATGTAAATTTTCATCTTCTAGCTGGTTTTCAGTAAAAAATTTTGGATTCATAATTTTTCCAATATCATGATATAAAGCTGCAACCTTCATACATTTAATATCTAATCCTAAATCAATACTGATTCCTTCTATCATAGATGAAAGAGCCTGTGAATGTTTATATGTTCCTGGACAAAGCTCTCTAAACTTTTTTAATAATGGATAAGAAGAATCTAACAAAACATCGTAAGTGCTATTTTCTTTAACTTCTTCTGTTGAATCTGTGGGTGCGTCCGTCATAAAATCACCGCCTTATAATATTTTTTCCTGCAATTCTCCGCCACAATCTGCACAAATATAATGTGTTCCAAATTCAACATTTTTTATATATTGAATTTTTGAACATTCTATACAAATAAATCTCTTACCCTTCTCTTTAATTGCTGCATTTGTTTTAGTTGGTTTTTCTAGTCTACCATTTATTTTATTTGGCATATTATTCCCCTTATTCTGGTAAGTAGTCAAAAAAGCCCGGTTCTACAGACATTAAATAACCACTACTTACCCCGATTGTTTTAGTATTATAATCAATTAAAAACCTATATTTAGGTTTACCATCCCAAACTTTAATACGTTCTTTAATTATTTTTTCACCATAATTATAATTTAAAATCAAATTTTTAAATGCTTGTGGGTTTTCATGTCTAAGCCAGATCATGTATCCGGCTTTAGACAATGTCCAAATAATTTCTTCTTTCTTCTTAATTAAATCATCAGTTCTATCAATATAAATTTGAAACCACTCTTCATATGGGTCTATTCCAGGTTCTGGAAATTCAAAAAATCGAGTGTCTATAACATGAACTACTGTTCCAAATTTGTCTATAATAAACTGAAATTGAATTTTTGAATTTGGATAATGCTCTTTTACTTCGACCCTTAAGGTTTTAAGAATGATTCTTACCTCATTACACATCTCATCAAATGTCATTATTAAACTCCTAATCTCATTTCCTTTTCACAAACAGGGGCTTCCTCAGAGACCTCATTTTTTAAATTTTCAAATTCAAAAACTATTTCCCCCGACTTAGCAGTTACTTTCACTTTGCTTTTTCTACCTATATCTGTGTTCAATAGCTTCAATGCCAAGGGGGTAGATACACTCGTTTCAATGTATCTTTTTAATGGCCGAGCTCCGTATTCTTCATCAATGCCTTTTTTATAAATTAAGTTTTTAACTTTACTATCAAAACTTAGAGAAACACCACTATATTCTGTAGCATTTGCTTTAAGATATTCATTAAGTTTGTTTAATTCTAATTCAATTATCTTTAAATAGTCTGCTTTTGTCAGAGTTTTAAAATGAATAACATTATCTAATCGATTTAAAAACTCTGGTTTAAAGGTTTTTCTCAGAGCCCCATCAAGAGCTGCATCTTTTTTTTCGTCAGTTAACTTAGCTACATCTCCAAAACCTATTGTTTTGCCAATCCTATTTACCTCTTCTACTCCTATGTTAGAAGTCAAGATTATAACAGCATCTCCAAAGGAAACACTCTTCCCTTTACCATCTGTTAAACGGCCCTCTTCTAAAACTTGTAAGAGGAGCTCATGAACTTTTTTACTTGCCTTTTCTATTTCATCAAACAATACGATACTAAATGGACGTGCTGCAAGTGCATTCGTAAGAAAACCACCACTTTCATGGCCCACGTATCCCGCCGGCGCCCCAATTAATTTAGAATATTCATGATCGGCCGTATACTCTGAACAATCTACTGTTATAATACCATCCCGTTCTTGAATGAGCTCCTGAGCCAAGACTTTAGAGGCAAGTGTTTTACCAACACCAGTACGACCTGCAAATAAGAAAGAACCAATTGGTTTTTCAGGGTTTTTTAAGCCAACACTTGCTCTTTGAATTGCACTTACAAGTTCATCTATAGCCTCATCTTGACCAATTAAAAACTTTTTCATGTTGGTGCCTAACTTTAAAAGAGACTCTTTAGAAACATCTCGAAATCGTTTTGCAGATTCTCTTTTAAGATAGTCAGTCATAGACGAAGTCTTGTAAGGAGAACGCCCTTTCTTAGTCTTTTTCTTTGAAGAAGGGTCTTCATCTGACAAAACTTGTGCGTTTTCAAAAGTCAAAAATGGGTTTTCAGACTTACATAAATCATAAAGCTCTTTCATAAGTATTTGCGGCGATACTCTATTCGAAACACCCATACTATCCAAAAGGCGAAACAAATCTTCAAAGTTTTCCACACAGACAGATACAACAAAAGTAAGGAAACTAACTCGACTATGAAAAAAACGAGATCTTAAAATACTTTCTTCATCTTTAGCATTGTACTTTTTTATAGTTACATATTGTCCTATACGTTTCCACCACTTTTTAATAAAAGTAGTTTTTAGTTCATCAATATCTTTCAAAGACTCTCTGGGCAGTTTAGGTCCTTTTTCGTCCTTTGGCGGTTTTGGTGGTTCGGGAGGAGTTTTTTTCTTCTTTTCCTCGTCATATACTTTTTCTATTTCATCATAATAATTAGTGCTCCAGTGTTTATTGCTGGTTAGTGGTTTCTCTCCCTTTTTCAATTTCCCATCTGGTCTAATTTTAATGACATAGTTTTGATTAATTACAAGTACTTTTGGAGACAATAATGGATTAACATCAATAACCGCTTCCATTATTTTCTTTTTAATGGAAACAATACTTAGCCCCGAAGACGCCATTTTATTCATATGATGTAGTAATTGATTTATATTAGCTACACATGTTGCTATAACGAAATCCTCATAAAAACTTTTTGTAATTTGTCCTTTTTCTCGTGCTAAATACGTTAATTTATCCAGCAAGTCATCTTCCGGAATCCTCAATACCAAAAGATAAAAATCTATTTCCTCAATATATTTTTTGACCACTTCATATTTATCATTGGACATCTAAAGCTCTCCTTTTATTAGGGATTATTTATTTTTTGGATTACACTAATAGCCTGTGTATGTGTTAAATTTTCAACCGTAGGAATTTCTTCCTTACTTAAATTTAGTGCTTCTGAAGCCACTTCTTCATAATTTAAGTTCTTCATTTCAATCAACCCTTCAATAGCCACTTTTTGAACGCTTGTAATCATATCTTCGTTTGCCGAAGTCTCGTTTGGTGTGTTCACTGTAGGCTGCCCTACGTTAGGCTCAGGAACAGCTGGCATAGTAGGTGCAGCAGTTTGTGGCGGTTGCTGCACTTGTTCTTTTTTCTTAGCCTTCAACACTCTTTCAGCAGGACTTAAAGGCACATCCTTAGGTCTTGATGGCTGTTGTACTTCTACAGAAGGCGGAATCATTGGTGCCTCATTTGCGGCTGGAACTTCAACCGCCGGCGCTGACGAAGTATCTGTTTTTGGCACAGCTGCCTCTGATACCTCAGGGATATCAGGGGTTTGAGGAATTACTGGCGTTTCATTATTCTCAACCACTTCTTGTGTCACTACCGTAGTATTTTCTACAACAGGCGGTACGTTTGGTGGCAAAGGTGCAGCTGGTGGTGTCTCTACCGCCGCAGCAACAGGTGCCTGTGGTTGTTCTGGTGCTACTGGAGTAGGTGCTGTATTAGTCGTATCCTTTGCTGTATACGGTGTTGGAGGTGTACTTACAGAAATCTCTGATTCTTCTATATCGCTTTCTTTTAAATGCAAAGCCACCCCTAATTTTTTACAAGCGTCTTTCAATGCTTTAGAATAAGCTGATTTGAAAGCATTTCCTGGTTCGTCACCGCTGTTTAAAAGAGCTCCTCCAAATCCTTCCTGAAAAAACCACTCTTTAGACTCAGGATGCTTAATTGTCACTCTCACTCTTAAAATTACTTCACTGTTGATTACTTCTTGAAAAACTGCCTCACTTGACCATTCTATACCAAAGACCTGATTCATTCGATCCACTACATCTTGAAACCTCACAAATTTATAAAAACCACCGCGGCCTCTTCTCGTGGAAAGACTATTAAATGGTTCATATAATTTTTCTAAAATACCCATTATTATATCTCCTCTATTTTATATCTCTTTGCTTATATTAATGTCGCAAAATAATTGAGAATTTGAAAAGCGCTTCTCCATTATTTCTATAGCCTCTTTCTTCTCATCAATTAAAATACAACTTCTGCCATAACTAATTGCTGCTTGACCAAAAGTACCGCTACCTGCAAAAAGGTCTAACAAAAGACCTTCGGGGTTAGAATGCACTTTAACGATTCTTTCCAATAATGCAACAGGTTTTTGTGTAGGATACCCTGTTTTTTCTTTTCCACAGACTATGGTATTCCACCAAACGTCTGTTAATATTTTTCCTTTAGATGCTTTTTCTTCTGTTACCAACGAAGGCGCCATGTAAGGAACTCGATCCATCTGATTATAATTAAAAATGTAATCGTTGCTATCTTTCACATACCACAAAATAGTGTCATGTTTTGCTGGCCATCTGTTCTTAGGTTTAGCACCGTAATCATACGCCCATATAATTTCATTCATAAAGTTAGACTTACCAAAAATTGGATCCATTACTTTTACTTTAACATCATGAATTTCTCTATAGTCCAAATGAATAAAAATACTTCCGTTAGGCGTAAGAATCCGATTACACTCTTCTATACGTGGGTAGAGAAACTTAGATAAATCTTCAAAAGTATCATTATAACTAATATCTCCAATAACTTCGGCCTTATACAATTTATCTTTATACCCTTTTCGTTCTCCAACTTCAGAGGGCACCATTTTAAGAGAAACTTTATGTTGCTCTTTCTTAGTATTGAAAGGAGGGTCTGTGTAAATAAGTTGAACCTTAGAACTCGATAAAGATTTTAGAACTTCTAAATTATCACCTTGAATGATATCTAACGATACTCTACCCATATATAAAACCCCTACTTATTCAAAAGACCTGCTAAAATTTTGTTATTTTCACACATAAGAGCATATTCTCGTTTTCTACGAGCAATCTCATATTTAGCAAATTCACCTTTATCCGACACATAATCTTCAATAAAAGCATCTATAATTCTTCCACGAAGATTTTTATAAGAGCACCCAAACTTTGCAACGTCTCTGGGAGACACAGAAAAATTACAGCAGACCATACTATCCTGAGTATGTTGTCCAGAATTTGGCAAAGCTTTTCTCAAAACATCTAAAGCAGAAAACACTAAACAATCACAACCAAATGCAGGCATGTTCTGCGTCACTATTACCAACACGTTATACTTAAAAGGGCGTATCTGATTCGCAGTATAGTTAGTAACCTTGTAAATGTTTCTAGAAATTTTTGATTTTACCTCAACTCTTATTTCAGTGTTACCATTAATCGGTTTTATTAATGGAATTACCACATCACATATATTTCTATCGCTGGGTAATGTTCCATTAACGTGCCGCATAACTCGTTTTTCTGCCCACCTGCTTGTGGCAGTAATACCCTTGCGAACAATTGGTCTATGCTGAACTTTTCCAATTGTCCGGCCCATTGTAGTCCGATGCCGTTCCGTTGCCATTCCTTTACTTCTTGTCATTTTTTTTCTCCTTATGAATTTAATTTTTTCCCTTCCAACAATCATATTATAATCATTAATTACTATTTGTCAAGACCAAAATCCAAAAACCTGTTTTATCTTTGCCCATAACGAAAAAGACGGGCCTTGCTCTTCCATATTAACATAGTGCCTCATCTCAGATATTCCACCATTGGGAACATAAATTGATTTTTCGGTTTCAGATATAGTCCCATTAGATACCTCTACAACGTAGTCTACTAAATTATGAAAATAAATATACCCATGTTTATCACACAACGCCGCTGGAAATCTTCTTAGTTTATGATATTTTTTTCCTTCTTTATTGTATAAACAATGACGAGCATTTATATTCCATAATTTATTTAATTTTCTACCTGTAACGCTTCTCATTTTGCCTCCTTTTCCTCGTTCTGTACTTTATATTTATTCCATATTGCCAGATCGTATTCCGCTGGTGTAAACCCCATCCTTTTAGCAAACTTTAAAACTTTCTTTTCTAATCTTAAATAGGTTTTTTTAGACGCAGGAGTCGATTTAGGCACTTTTTTTACTCCCATTGCTTTTAAATGTTTCAACATATGTGTATCTAATCCTGCTACCTGAGCATTTTTTCTTGTGTGCAGAATAAAACACCGCGATGTTTTCATACCAATACCATAAATCTGCTCCAATTCTTCTGAACTACATGTTTTCAAATCAATATCAGAATGAACAAGTTGATGAAAGGTTCTTGCTTTGTGTGTGTAACAACCTATCCCTGCCCATTTCATTAATTCTGTTAAAGGTTTAGGAACCTTAGTATTAATAATTTCCCTGATAACTCCAAACGGTGACTTGTTATTATAAGTAGTAGAAGATAAAAGTTTTTCTAAACATCTGGCGGCGGTGGTTCCGTTTTTGCCGGCCGCACAAATCCAAAAAAGAAGATGCTCTTCCAGTTCTGCATCAGTGAGTTTATAATTTGTAATATTAGCAGGATCTATCATAATTCTACCCTTATAGTAACATTTGCTATTTCAGAAATGATACCCATACTGGAAATACGTTCCAATGATATATTTTCTACACGAACACCCGTTTGTTTCTCATAATTTTTTAGCATTTCTAAAATCGTAGTTTGTAGTTCCCCTTTTAATTTCTTTGCTTTTTGAACATCCATTTTAGTTCTCCTCTATAAAAACATACCCCTTATATTATTGATTCCGTCTAATCGTGCCTTAGCTACTTTAATAGAGTCAGGATCATTATCTATACCTATAAAACCGCGATTTAGAAGTTTACAAGCACAACCAGTGGAGCCTGTTCCACAAAAAGGATCTAATACTACTTGTTTTTCGTATGATGTCGTTAGATTAATCAACCACATCATAAGTTTTATTGGCTTTACTGTTTCGTGTTTATTCTTCACAAGACCATCTATGGTTTTTTCTTTAGATGTAGCCCTTGGAAAGTATTGTAAATTTACGGGTTCTCTTCCGCGTGAATCTGGAACCCATCCTTTCCTCCCCATTGTTTTGAATGTGTTACTTTTTTTTTCAGACTGATAATGTTTTTTACCAGTTTTGTTGTATTTGTCCATTATACTCGTATGATTACCTTTATATGGCTCTCTTACAACATCGATATTCAATAAATTTGTGTGATATTTTCGCCAATTATGTAGTTCTGAGATTTCTATCTGTTTTCTAAATACATAGATCGGATTGAAAACGTTTCGTATCCTACTACGAAAAAGACCTTCTGGGGTTTCCAATTTTATCCCTTTCGTATGTGTTCCCTGGTAATGCCAGACCCACATGTCTCTATATTCGAACTTAGTGGATGACATTACTTTAATTATATCGCATACCATACTTGGTTGACCGAATATTATACAATAACTGCCTGGTTTCAACACCCTATAACACTCATTCCAAATATCGTTTGACGGAACCGCATTATCCCAATTGGAATTTATCTTAACACCATAAGGAATATCGCTTATAAGTACATCAATCGATTCATCATCAAATTTAGATACAGTGTCTTTAGCATCACCAAGAAATAATCTATACATACCTATTTACACCTCGTCAAAAGTTGGATTCTTACAAGAAATTAATTTGCGTAATAGAAACTTTAGATTGTCATCTTCATCTTTTAATTTAGGAATAAATGTGTTCTCTGGATCACGCTCTGAAAGAATTCGTATAATTTTTCTACGCACATCCGAATCGTTTAGTGTATCGAATAGACGATGACAGCCTTTAAAATCTTTATACTCAAATCCCCAATAACTGCCATCCACAATCCTATATCTAATTAATTTATTAGTTTTCTGTTCTCTATCTACGAATACAACTAATACATCCATGAATTCATCAAGAATGTCAGATCCATAAAGATTAATATAATATTCATGAAATTTACAGGGAACAACATCACGCACCTTTACTTCATTAGGGTATATAGTGGCATTAGTTAGTATATATCGATTCTTACTATAGGTACCACCATCATGTAATAATTTTACATTAGAATTTTTGTTCTCTATAGCGACTCTGGCTTCAATTGAATATATATCAAAAGGACGTTGACTAGAATTTTTTTTCCAACCCCAATCAGGAAATTCCTTTTCTAAATGTTCTCGCATTGAAGAGGAATGTAAATCCTCATACCCATTGCCCAAAACAGTACAATTTAACATAAGAAAATCTTCTATAGCAATGGCTGTAATCTCCTTGTTCCCATTTGAATGGACACCATCACATATCTTAATACGGCAAGGGGAGCTTGTTTTAGAAATACAACCCTTCTCCCTTCTAGTTGAACGTGGCGTTAAATTGCTTCTGCTAATGTGATTACTACTAATAAATCCCACCTCAGTAGTAATAACTTTCTGCCTCTTACTTTCCATGTTATACAATCTCCTTTCTTATTTTGAGGTTATCTTATATCAAAGCCACCTATACCTTACACATAAACATAATCATTAAATTCCATTTGTCAAGCCCGTCATAAACCCGAAAAAGGCCATGAAGTAGCTATTCTACTACTGCATGGCCCATTTTGTATCGCTTGTTGATATGTCTATACCTATCTTTCTTATAACGTTATAGGCGTAATATTACCAAAACTTTCCATAGCATCAGTACTATCTGATATTGCAGCCACATTCACCTTATCAGTATTATCAAATAAATCCACCTCATAAGATCCAGAGGCCACATGTTTAACCCGTATAATTCTATTATCATTCTTATTCAGTATAATAATGTTGGCTGCATTATTTGTAGTACCAGAAATACCATAAAGTGTCCCCCATGTTCCATTGGAAATAGTACCATCATTAGAACCAGCTGTATCATTTGCAGTAGACCCTGTGCCTTCAGTTAAACGCCATTTACCAACAGGTGTGTAAGATGTGCTAGTATAATCTCCTCTACTGTGAGCAGCTACAAAATTAGCTGAAAGTTCAGTATTATAAATAGCTACATCTTTTATCCAACCATCAAAAGGAGAATTACCAACTCTATCTTCACCAACCCTCAAATTTTCGCCGGCGGAGGAAACTAAATTAGTAGTAGCATTACTACTTGCCACAACATTACCATTTAAATAAATTTTATGTCTATTTGCTGTACTATTAATTGAAGCAACCACATGATAGATATTTCCCGTAGTAACCAAACCAGAATCAGAAAGCACCGTAACCCAACCAGCATTATACCATCTCATTTCAAGTGATCCATCGGATTTTACAGCTATATGATAGTTGACTTTTGTTGCCGAGCCTCGCTGTATGATCATTGATAATGCTGATAATGTATTAAGGCTTATAGTCGCTTCCATTACTACAGTGCTTGTAAGTCCTAAAACATCTCCCATATTTACTACTGTATCAGAACCATTGAAATTTAATATTCCTGACATTATGTGCTCCCTTATTCGGGGCAGGAGGACTCGAACCTCCGGCCTGACGGCCCCAAACCGCCCGCTCTCCCAGACTGAGCTATGCCCCGTATTATTATGGGGTGATCGACGGGAATTGAACCCGTTTACACTGGAGCCACAATCCAGCCGCGTACCTGTATGCGTCCGACCACCATACTAAGTATCCCTATATAAGACATAAAGAACAACAGCACCTAGACATATCACCGATGCTATTAATACTATTTTAAAAACTATAGCTATCATTATTTTCCTTGGTGGGTCGAGAAGGAATCGAACCTTCATAGACTGGTTAAAAGCCAGCTATTCTACCATTGAATTACCGACCCATATTGTGTTTTCTATCATGACATTTTTTACACCATGTTATCAGATGTTCCATGGGCTCGTTCCGTGGATACTTTTTGGTGTATTTTAAATGATGTACCACCAACATTCTCTTCTTACTGCCGCATTTTCGACATTTCCAACTATCTCTTTCAAAAACTTTTAGACGCCTCTTTTGCCATTTGGGGTCTTGTAATGCTTTATAGTATTGTTCTTTAGTTAATTTGACAAATGCCTTCCTACGAATAGGTTTTTTAGCACGCGTTTTTTTCTTTTTGGGTTTCATCTTTAAAAGCCCTTAGTATTTTGAGAGTCTCCTCTCGCTGTGCAAAAAGAACTTTTCGATAGTTTTCTAAAGTTTTACTAGCTTTTAAACCAACCTTCATCATGTGTTCAAGTTCTTTGCTTATTTTACTCATCCTGTCTCCTTAACTATGGAGCGGGAACTGAGATTCGAACTCAGACCCTCTGGTTGGAAACCAGAGATGCTAGCCATTAACACCATTCCCGCAAAACAATAAGAGCGGACGTCCAGATTCGAACTGAAACCTTCTGCTCGGCAAGCAGAAATGCTACCATTAGCCGTTACACCACATCCGCTGTACATCATATTAAGTTTTAAGTTTATCAGCTAAATAATTTCTAAAACTGTCAAACTTACTTTTTGCCGATTCTGTTAATTCATTTAAGAAAGAGGTTTTTAATTCCTCTATCTGATTTTTTATATCATCTATTTCCTTTTTAAGTTCTGTTAATTTAACATGAATAGCTGTAAGACTTTCTTTCTCATTCATCTCTCTGTCCATGTCTGATTCTTTATTTACTTCTTTCCTACCATCATCATAAGGACTCATTTATAATCCTCCTTTATTTTTTATCTTTTTGGTGGAGGCGACGGGACAGGTGCCCCATAACTTTCATTATGGCCTGGACTATTCCTTCATCTAATTTATAAACATTAGACGGGAAGCGTATTATGGTAGAATTCTGCCACATATACATGTTTTAATTCATCTACCATCCTAGTGATCCTTTGCTTTAAACTTTAGGACTCTATGAGTCTCTAGACGGCTTACTCTTTTCAGATTCACCGTACGGCGTTGGCACCGGCCGAACCGCTGAGCGTTCACCGTATGAGCTTCCTTTTCACCTAATTATCACTAATTAGGGCGACCGTTTAAAATCGAACCCGTGTCCGCAATGCTTCTTCTAAAGGGTTGACGATGATAATTTATAAAACAAGAGGTCAATTAATGAAATACAAGGAAAAACGATGTAAGATTCTGTTGCTAGGTTCTTACTCACCCCAAAGCTTAGGCGACCGCCAAGGCTTTATTATGTAGCAGCTCTACTCCTTCAAGAGCATCAGCTGCAAAGTCCATCATCGAGTTGTTGTCGATTAAATTTTAAGTGTCCAATTTTAACGATGATCGGTACCGTCATCGCATCGAGTCTTTAGCGTCATTCACCACGTCGAAGCCGTTTCGCCCCCAGTTTATACTAGAAAATCCCTATATTTACTCGTCTATCTTTCCAACACTCCTGGCAAAAATTATTATTTAATTTTCTCACTGGAGCATCATCGCTTCCATTATTTGTTATAACAAATGGTACCTCAATATTATTATCAATAAACCATTCCTCTACAGCATTAATACGTTTTTGACCAAGTGTTTTATTATATGCGGCAGAGCCTCTGAAATCACAGAATGCAGACAAAGCTATGCCAGTAACATTATGTTTTTTAACATAAGCCCGTATTTCATTTAAAATATTTAATTGGTCCTTTTTAATATCGGCTTTGTCAAAATCAAAGAAAATTACAAACAGCCTAAGTTCTTTAGTTGTTGCTACTTTTACAACCACATTTTTGGCGCCACATACCCATATAGGTGCCTCTGTATTATAATAATCAATAGACATGAAGCATGGGGAATTTACTCCGTAAAAAGATCCAAAACTTGTGTCATCTCCTGCAAAACTGGTACCAGCAATCATACATATCATACTAAGCGCTACAATAAAATATTTAAACATAACTTCCTCCTTTTACTACTTCCTTATTTATCACAACCACATCTGGGGCGGGAGGATTCGAACCCCCGAATACAAGGACCAAAACCTTGTGTCTTACCACTTGACGACGCCCCATTTTATTTGGCTCCGAGGGGAGGATTCGAACCTCCATATGTATTACACCTGGTTAACAGCCAGGCCTCTTGCCAATTAGAGTACCTCGGAATCTTTTTTTATCTCTCTCTATCTTACAAGATAATCACTAAATAGTATTTGTCAAGTTATTTCCACCAAATTGTGTAAGCAAAATTTAAAGCTTGAATAATTCCTCCTAAAATACTAGCCCACAAAATTATTCTGTTTCTAATTTTTTGCTGAGTAATTTCATCGGTCGTATTAGCAATTTCTTGGCCCACAAGCCCATGAGTCAATTTAATTTTTGCTGTAGTAAGCTTTCCCATCATAATCCCCCAAACACTTTTCTATTCAATAAATCTTTTTCACCAGTTAATTGTGGATCTTGTTCATAACCCAAAGACTTCAACTTACTTACTGTTTTAGAATAAGCACTTGTCCAACTGTCATCTTCAGACAGAGTAGCCACAAAAGAATATGTTAGAATCCCGTGCCAATTGTTATCAATAATCACACTCATAGAAGTCTGTGTAGATTTGCAACCACTTAATAGAACATGTCTCTGTGGTCTTCCATCCTCTCGTCTTCCTATCGAATTAGTAATTAAGTTTTTGGTAGTAAAAATAGCTTGCAAAAATTCCTGCGGCGGGACAATAAACCGCTCCATAGTATTAAGGTCTTTACTTATTGTTCCACTATGACAAGAATCACTAATCATTGATAAGAAAACCCCCATAGGTAGTTTCTTAAAAATAGCTGCAATTTCATCATCTACAATATAACCACCATCCCAATTAAAATCGTGCGGAATTAAAACTTCATCTAGTTTATCCACTTCATCCCCATTTATATCAGGAACTTGGCTACCATGTCCTGAAAAATGAAAAACAAGTTCGTCTCCTTTAACAGAAGCGGTAATCATTTTATCCAATTCAGTTAAAATATTGTTTTTAGTTGCTTTTTCATTTGTCAACAACACAATATTATTTTCATTAAATCCTCTATCTAACAGTACAGATTTTATTTGAAGAGCGTCAGCTACACATCCTTGAAGTCCCACTTTAGGATCATTATACACATCTATTCCTACCAATAAAGCGTATTTTGTATCCCGTGTTTTTTCTACAGGAACTTCTGGTGTCGTAGAAGGTGTGTCTTCTAAACTTTCAGAACTTTGATCAGGTTTAGAAACAACTATACTTATTTCATCTGGAGCTTCATCTACGTCTGAAGAAGGCTCTTCAGGTGCTTCTTCTATAATAGAGGACTTAAATAAATTTTGTATCCAATCTATAAAGGCTGCCCACCAAGTCATATTTCTCTCCTTCTTAAATTTATTATGTCGCCAAAAACTATGCCCACAAATACCCAATACCCAATATATTTTACATAAAATTAGACCAATTAAGTTCGAGTGATTTGAATTGGCCCTGGGGCATCTGGAGCAATAAAATCTAAAGGGACGCCACTCACCGTTGTCATATCACTTTCATTTCCCGCATCATCCACAGCTGTAACTCCAAGGTTAAATACACCATCTACATTCTTTAATGGATCAAGTGTATTAATATTAACCGAATTATTTTTCCCAAGGTCAATAAACTGAGAATTGTATGACACTGGAGCTGGGGTTTCTTGAAAATAAAGTTTATAGCCTACTAAATCTGGAGCATTTACTTCCGGGAATGTTAATGTTACATCTTTAATTTTAGACATTTTTATCCTCCTTAACGACCAATTTGGTCTGGATTATTTAAACCAGTTACTCTTGAGATTACTATTGAACCAGGGGAAGCTATATGACCATATATCCACCAGCTTCTAGGCTTATTATTAACTACAGCATAAGTAGCATCAACAGACCTGGCCCAAGCACTACTGCTATATGAATTCACTGCTGCTACTTCAAATATATAATGACCACTTTTTGGCAACGTAATTGAAATTTGAGTAGAAGTTATACCACTAATAATTGGTAAGTAGCGTTTTTGTTCAACAAAATACTCACGGACTTTGTAACTTGTAGCTCCATCTACCGGACTCCATGCTACAGTTATTGAATGATCAGTAGTTCCATAATAGGTTACGTAATCCTTAGCTTCCCAATTTGCAGCAAAACACAAAGAAGTCAATAAATACAAAATAAATAAAATTATAATTATATTTTTATACATTTTTATTATTCCCTAAGGTTCTTAAATAACAATGGAATTCCTTCATCAAATCCTGACGTTGTAGTCAATCCTTCATTATATGCAAAAGAGCCTGAAATTACAGTAGGCATAATTTTACCATAAATAAGATGATTATAGTCAGGTTTCGACTCGTCATCTAGACAAACAACATAATGATGCTCACCGTAAGGTGTTTCTAACCAGAAATAACCAGTACCACTTGCAGACACAGCACTATCAACCAATGAGTGATCACTGCTTCTATATAAAGCAACCTCCCTTTGAACAGGCTGACCCTTTTCTTTTACATATCCTTCTATGAAGTACTTATTGTACTCTGGCCACTGATAGACATAAGCTGCACTATTAGTATAACTACCACCAGTCTTACGGGCTACAAGATTTGTGTTGTCTTTGAACCAAAAGTAGTAGCTTCCTTCACCCCAAGCATTAGAACTACCTGTATATACTCTTCCTTGCCCTAGCATGTCTGATGTTATTATCATAGATCGACTGATGTCTATCGGCTCTTTGAGCTTTAGTGGATAAACACCAGATGCAGTAGTTGACAAGCCTACAAAATACTTCCTACTCATAAAATCTAAATCTGTATACATCTCTATGATTTCGCAGGCCCTGTGTTCCAAAGAATATGAAGAATAAGACCGATCAAACCTGATTCTATCACCATATAAATCATAAATTCTATAAGTGCCTGCATCTGGTCTATAGCTTGTATAACTATGAGAATATGACGCTAAAAGCATGCTTTTAGAAAAAACAGGTTTATACTCTACGGACATATCTACAGTGTTATTACTGTTACTTGTTGTCTCATATAAATGCTGAACGGTCCAATAGTTACTCTCATTTATACACTCTACTACATACCAACTAATATATATATTGTCGCTTGAACTATTTCGTCTAAAAGCTATTTCTTCATCACTATTGAAGTGCCCAACCACGGCATTATATGCTGGACCATCACCGTAAGAATCTGAAAAAGCATAAAATAATAGAAACGCTCTATCCAGGTCTACTTTATCAATAGAGAGTGTTATAGTATTACCATTTGAATATCCGAAGCCGTGCTGAATTTTAATGTTATCATTAAACTCGACTATGTATACGGTTACATATCGTGAAGCGGCGGTGCCGAATCGTACTCTAAAACAATCAGGGTCTTCAAATCGATAAATTGCCCTTGATCGACGAATGGCATCAGCATTTGAGGTTTGATTTGAATAGTTCATAAACGGGATACATTGTTTGATGTTTTGTCCTTTAGTCAAGTATGCCTCAATAAGAGAAGAACTTGCATACTGTTTAAATACTTGTAACGATCTAATAAACCCTTTTGTTGGTACAGAAGGTCTTATACTATGTGCATCCTGATAATGATACCCAGTCCAATTTATTAATCCAAAATTACCCTGACTACTTGTACCTGAACCTCCTTTGGCAACCTCAACTGTTTTTGTTTCATAATCCGATATGCGAATTGTACCAATAGCCTGTGACCATGTTGCTGAACTTGTGGAACATATCATAGTACTGGACTGTATATGATTGAAACAAGTTAGACCATCCTCCTCTAAAAAGTTGCTTACATATGTGAAAGTGTTAGTGGTATCTGTCTGAACGGAGTAAAAAGTATCAGTATGCCTTTTCTCATCTAAAAATTTAACGAATGTAACAGTAAAGTAAGCTGTGTAAGTAGCATAACCGCGAAAACAATCAAATCTAAAATCCAACCATAATCCAGCGCGCCATGCGGAAGCATCCATTCTTGTAGAAGAATAATTAGTAGCATAGGATGCTATGGAAAATGAATTATGACTTGACCATATGTAGTCATCGTTGTAAAAACTAAGACGAGTAGAAGAAGATGAACTATTAGCATGTCGAGTAACAAAGTTATCTTTAAGATCCTCTACCACGAAAATAGATGTATCAACCTCATAGCTTGTACCAGCTTTATAAAACTCTACATGAGAAGTGTCTGTAAATCTAACCCTCACCATGCTATAACTCGGCCGCGCATCCCCCGATGTAAATGTTTTGGATAAAATGAAGCATTTATTAACATCAGAGACTTCTTCTATCGGCAATGTAGTAGTTGTTTGGCCTGATACATACGTATTCTTATGCTGTACCTTGACTTGATTTGGCCAAAATTCTACTACACTTATATCAACTCGAAGCTGCCCAGCTGTACTCCACCTCTTAACACAAACTATACCAGGAGAAACCAAATAAACATTAGCCATTTGATCTCTTAGGTTATTACCCGAAGTACTACTAGTTGATGCGAATACAGCACAATTTTCCCAATTTTGTCCTTTAGATAACTTACGGCACGCAAAATTCCTTTCGCCACTTATACGGAAATTTTCAACGGATTTGACAAACGATTTCCCAGGACCATTACCTTCTGGTATAGGATTAGAATTAGATCCAATATCTATTTGTATACCCGCCCAATCAACTACTATTAAATATGATGGGTATGCAGTGTAACCACTACTACTTCTTTCTAAGAAAATACCGTCATCATTATTTAATTTAGCAGATACAAACATCTGATCTATAGCGCTGGTAGACGAAGTATTAACACGACACACTCCTTGCGCCATAGCACATACTATAGTAGAAGTATCTGTATTAACTGCAAACGGGACTCTATTAGAATCATTTCCGTAAGTAAGTGTGTTAGAAGTAGATGTTGAATCAACACTAACTAGTTGATGAATAAACGGTGTATAGATCTTTTCTTTATCAAGAAATTCGACCACTTGATATGCCCAGTAGATAGTATAGGATGCGTATCCACGATCACATCTTATTGATCCGTCAGAATACAAAAATATCCTTGCCATTCCAGCATCTGGTCTGGTGGCTGAGTAGTTAGTTGCACAACTGCCTATAATAAAAGTTCGCAAAGGATCGACGCAGTGCCTATCGGGATGCACAATAGTTGTCTCGCCTGTACCACTGTAACTATGAGAATGATGCGTAACTCTAAAATTATTTTTTAAATCCTCAAATAAATACCAATGTCCTTGACAAGAAGCACCTGCATCATTTCTGTAAAAATCAATAGTTGATTCATTAACAACACGGCCCCTAACACAATGGTATCTAAAGTTTTGACTAGTTGAAGAACTCCACCAGAAATGAGTCATTGCAGCCCGATCCGTACCACTTAAAGTTGTTCCTAGTGTTATTGCATCAGTGATCTGATCATTTAAATCAAAGGATCCTTGTTGAACTCTTACCTCTTCGGGATTAAATTCTACAATATAACATCTAATAGTTAATGCATTACTTCGTTGTTTAATACGTTTGAAAACAATATTGGCTGTACTTTCAAAATAGATATCAAGCATATGAGAGTCTTGATAGTCACTTCCTCCATGAGCAGTCATGAATGGTATACAATTACTCAAATCAGGGGTACCACTTAAAGTAACAGAGCCGCTTAAAGAAGTGGCACCTAAAGTGTATTCTACAAATTGTACTGATTCTACCCAACTAGATACAGCCATAAAAGTTCCTTAAAGTTTATTTTGGTTTCAATCCACGCACCCCCTGCGGGGTGCGACCCACTCGGCATCGATTGGAGCCCCCGACAGGAATCGAACCCGTGACATCCTCATTACAAGTGAGGTGCTCTTCCAGCTGAGCTACGGAGGCTTTTACTAATAAACTGGTTAGATAATTGGTGGGCTCTTCCCAATAACCATATTTAATTTTTTTTTGTGCCTAATCTTTATTAGACACAAACCCCTCTGCCCCAAAGTTTAAACTCTTCAAATGTAAACATTAATACATCTTTATATAAGATTCCTTCACATCTAGATTTTAACCATGCTTTTGCACCGTGTTTATAACCCTCCCCTTCAACTATAAGAATAACAATCCTTTCTTCAAACGCTAATGCGGTCTCAAAAAAATAAGGTAATTTTTCATCAACTGATCCTGCCACATTTTGAAAACGACATTCTATTCTAATATCTTTTTTACCATCTAGAGTTAAAACGAATTCTCCTCTACCATTACCTCCATATATTGTAATGTAAGGAACATTTTTTAATAGTAGTCCTTTGATTAATAACGGAAACTGTATACGATCGTGCACCCAATCAGAAAACATAATTGAGGTAATACCATGCTCCACAAAAAAAAGTCTCAACCTTGTCTTCAAGCATTTTGCCTGCTTTGTTTTGCTAACTGTCCTTGATTCATTTCCATTAATCTTCCCTTTTTTAAAAAATTAAATTAATTATACACTACTAACACTTCCTCTACCTTTCCTCTGCCGCTTGCCTTCGCACTTATAAATCTGTTTATAAACTTTCTATGACTACAATCACCATTTTTATACAATTCTTCAGTAATCTGAGGAATCCAATGATTTGATATTAATACCTTACATTCACTTGCCTCAGCACAAGCTACTAATTTCTTTTGGTGGTCAAAAGTAAATATTTTATCAACATAACTGGTAAAATAAGAACTTGCACCTAAAGGTATATAAGGTGGATCACAATAAAAAACATCACCTTTCTGTTCACGATTAAATGTTTCTTCAAAATCACAACAAAGGAACTCAAACTTTTTTGCTTTCTTATGGAAAACCAACATCTCTTTATCTGGAAAGTAGACTGATTTGTATTTTCCAAAAGGCACATTAAATTTACCGCTTAAATTATATCTACACAACCCATTAAAAGCATGACGATTTAAATAAAGAAATAAAGCAGCACGTTCTGTATTAAATGTTAATGAGTTGAATGTATCACGCCTACTGTAATAAACAGATTTATTATTTCCGTCTATGAAAAATTTTTGACAATAAGCAATAAAATCTGTTCCATTATTTTTTATATTCTCAAATAAATTAATTAAATCTTGGTTACAATCCGCCAATAAATAACTATCAGCATCAATATTTAATGACATTACCCCCGAACCCACAAATGGTTCAACAAACCGTACTATTTTTTTTGGGAGTACTTCTTTGATAAAATCAATACTTTGTGTTTTACCACCAGCCCATTTTAAAAAAGACTTATTCATAACATAAACTTTTGGTTCTTCGTATTAATAGTATAATACAGCTTAAAGAGTTGTCAGCCTTTTATTGGCGGAAAGGGTGGGATTTGAACCCACGAACCGTTTTCACGATTGCTTCCTTAGCAGGGAAGTGCCTTCAGCCAACTCGGCCACCTTTCCATATTGTGCCCAGGGTGAGAGTTGAACTCACATGTCTTAAAGACATCGGTTTTTGAGACCGACGTGTATACCAGTTCCACCACCTAGGCATTGGTGCCAGATCCTAGACTTGAACTAGGGACCACACGATTATCGGTCGTGGGCTCTACCAACTGAGCTAATCTGGCTTATTCAAACCATGTTACAATGTATCCTTTATTATTTAAATCAAACATGCGACCGATCTGATATTTAAGACTGTATTCATCAAGCACACTTATGACTATAGCTTGCATACTCCTACTGTTCCCGGTTATTATCTCAGCTTCTAAACCAGACCCCCAGTTATTTTCTATAAATCTGATAACCGCATAACGTGCATCTTCATGTCGTACTTTGTGAAGATCAATTGTCGGAATTACTATCACTCAACACCTCTATAAGGTCTAGATTTTTTCCTCCCGCTCGCATATATACATCACCGCCATCAATAAATGTTTCATTATCACAGTTACAAGAAACAAAATCATGTATACGTTTAGATTCTAGTATGGTACCGCACTGCTTACATTTTATCTTACTCATAATTTATCCCTTGCGGGCCAGCGAGGATTTGAACCCCGTCCTAGAGTTTTGGAGACTCTTTGGTCACCATGACCTCTGACCCTATTTTAAATATTCTCGGATTGAATTTTAATCTTAACTATATAAGACCTATTACATCTTGGACAATACGCTTGGTATACTTCATTATCAATTTTTTTATCAAAAGTTATAGTAACCTTGCACCTATGACAACTAAAGTTTCTCAATATTTCAATTTCATTCTTTTTCCACTCCATATAAAATTCTCCTTGCGGTCTGTAGGAGTATCGATCTCCTGACTCCACCGTGACAGAGTGGCGTGATACCATTTCACCAACAGACCCTGTGGTCGCTGCTGGATTTGAACCAGCGACATTCTGCTTGTAAGGCAGACACTCTCCCACTGAGCTAAGCGACCTTGTGTATTTTTTGCAGGGGAAAGTTACGCCGCTTTCCCCTGCACGGCCAATAGCGGCGTCTACTGGCCTAATATTTGTGATACCGGGGAGAATTGAACTCACCATTTCCAGGTTGAAAGCCTGGTGTCCTAACCGTTAGACGACGGTACCGTGTGCTAGAGGAGAGATTCGAACTCTCAAGCCTTACGGCACTGGTGTCTAAGACCAGCATGTATCCCAGTTCCATCACTCTAGCTAAAGTAAGGTCGTAAGCAGGACTCACCGAAGATTCGCATTCCATTCCCTCCTCGTGCCTAATACCAGTGGGTTTGTGGTTACTTACGACCGAAGAATTGTGGGTACCAAACCTCACGATGCCAAGGGCTGATTTCTCAGATGTTTCCTTTATCTCAGAAGCGCTTCCCTCGGCCCCGATTCGAACAGGTTAACTTGTTATTAAGAGGCGGTGACAGGAGTTGAACCCGTTATGAACTGGTTTGCAACCAGTCGCCTTTCCACATTGGCCACACCGCCTACCTTATATTAATAACAGCGCAAAAAGTATCTACTAGAATTTCTACGCATCATTCCAGGATAAATATAATACTTCATTCTGTGTTGATAATGCATCATGTGACCGTATTGATTTTGAAGTATTCTGTTGTTATGCTGAGGCCAGTATTCATTCTTCCAATAACTGCTGTGATGATCAAGGAAAGTATTATGCTCAGTATAACTATCAAACCCTTTACTTTTATATATTCCATCAGCATTAACAAGCACAGGTATCGAACCAATAAACAACAATATGCTTAGTATTAAAATTATTTTTTTCATTTTATTTTTCCTTTTAATTCTTTAGTTAAAACCTCATATAGTAACTCTATCGCACCACGATTTCTATCAAATTTTTTGATAATACCTGTTGAGTCATCACTTAAGGAATCGGTGTGTATTTTATATTTATATTTTCCAATAGAATCATTGCCGCCTATATTAGCCACCTCTATTGTTCCTATAGTTCGTTTACAAGACTCCATCCCAAACGGTATTATTTCCGCAGTAAATCTTAGCATTTTAATTCTCCTTTGCGGAGGTGGGAGTCGAACCCACGAAGGCAGGCGTATGAGACCTGCTTGAATGCCCATTCTCTCCGCTATAAATTATCTCGTATCCATTGGAACAGCGTAATTATGCTCCAAAATAACCGAATTAACAGACAGATCTAAATCATTGTTTTTAGAATCGTGGTAATCTGCAGGCAAATATATATCTCCCAACCACCTACCCCACTTTTCTTTTCTATCTTTATGGGTAACTACAACTATATCTTTACCTAAAACAAGTTTCCTAAGAAAATCGCGTGATTTAATCCCATCATCATGCTCTTCTCCTCGCAATTCAGGAGCATCAATTCTCGCTAATCTAATCTTCTGACCTCGAACCCACACTCCCAATCCTAAGTCTATATCTACAGTAATAGTATCCCCATCATAAACCTTAGTAACATGTGCATTATAAGTGTACATTTTTAATTCTCCTTATTTATAACTATAAGCACTAAATCTTATTTGTCAACTTATTTTTTTGGCGGAGGAGGTAGGATTCGAACCCACGGGGCTTGTTACACCTCACTGGTTTTCAAGACCAGCGCCTTAAACCACTCGGCCACTCCTCCCCATTTATTATAATATTAATGATGCACAATTATTGATTCAACACTTCTATTTTTCTGACGACCAGCATCAGTATCATTAGGAGCCAAAGGAGAGCTTTCTCCCAAAGGATCAATAATAATACGATGCGCTCCAATACCCGCCTCTACTAGATATTTCTTTACAGCCTCGGCACGGCGTTTTGATAGTTCTAAATTATACTCAGCTGCGCCAACACTATCAGCACGACCTTCTAATTTTAAATCTAATTCTCGATTAACAGACATAACTAGCGCCACATCATTTAAAATTGGATAGAATTCTGGCTTCACTTTATCATTATCAAAATCAAATAGTGTAAGCTTAATAACCCAACAACCCTTTTCGTCCACCTTGGCTCCAATAGGAGTGTTAGGACACTGATCAGATGGATTCAACACGCCGTCTTTATCGGCATCGCCAGCCGGTTTTAAAAATACAGATTTAATAAAATCACCCACATTAAAATTATCCATAGTTCTAGAAAAACCACAAATACCCGCTTTAGCCACATTATTAATTTCTCGTTGTCCAAATTTAGATGTACCAACAAAAATAGTATAAACACATAAATCTGGTCCCATTTCTTTCTTTAGTAACTTCAATGCAGGAATAGCTTTTTCAATATATTCACCATCACTGATGATCACAAGAGCGGTTGTTCCCGGCAGACTCTTAATATCTTTTCTAAGTCCCAAAATAGCTGCCGCTAAATCACTTGTGCCTCCTGTGCCTTTTATAGCATCTAATGCTAAATTAAACTTTTTTCGTGAATGAACCGGTGATAAATAATGTAATTTAGTAGAATTCCAGTCAAATAAACTCTGTCTTCCAAAAGTTCGTAAGGCACTCCCAAATCCCATGTCCATAGGAAGTGTGTTATTAAGGCCTCCGGCAACCATTTTGGCTACCATAAACCGTGTGGTTTTCTTTGTATAAGCCTTTCCCATAGAACTGGAAGCATCTAGAATAACATACATATTGTTAAAATTACGCTCATATAGCTTACTATTTAAATATACACTTTTATAAAGGTTTTTATCAATAGTTTTATGAACAGGCGCGCAACCCACAGCCAATAGCGTCATTAGAAAAAAAAATGCTATTTTTTTTACCATAATATTTGATCTCCTTTCTTATTAGTAGTGCTTTGTATTTTCTGTATCGATGCCGACATAACCCAAAAATCAGTATCATTAATAGTACTTTTCAAATGGACAAAAGTCTGTGACGAATTAAATTTAGATATTCTTGTGTCAAGTATAATGAACCTCCCACCAGTGGGAAGTTTTAACAAGAAACCCTGAGATTGTAATTCAGATGTAAGTTTAATTAGTATTCTAGGATCATCTGTTACTACTTGTTTGCATAAGACCAAAAATTCTAAAACATCAACATCTTCAGATAGATAACCATTAGAAATGGTTCTATACACAGTACTGCTCTTTCTATGAAAAAGAGACTTTACATCCACAGTTGTAAGTACACCCCCCGCTACAATACCGATAACAAAAAACAAAAGCAGTGTTGGTAAAGCACGTTTAATAATCATGACCATAACTCATCTAAAACAAATTGTAATCCAGACCTTTTTAATTTTTTCTTCAAAAACTCTACTAAAGATGGGTTACGGGGGGATATATCGGGTTTTATATCACACCTATCGCCCTTTTTATTATTACAAGTTTTACAAGCTACAACACAGTTTTCGAAAGTTGATCTACCGCCGCAAGCTTTGGGCAACACATGGTCAATAGTTAAGTCTTGTGTGCTTCCACAGTATTGACATGTGAAATTATCTCTAATGTACACATTTTTATATGAAAAAGGAACATTTTTACTCAACATCCCTTTCACAAATTTAAGTAGTCTAATGACCAATGGTACTTTAACCACAATTGATCTATCTACATTAGCTATCTCCTTGTCACTCTTACGTAAGCTTTCCGCTTTTTTCGTGATAATGTATGTAACGGCTTTTTTCCAAGAAACGGTGTTTAAATATGTATAATCCAAATTAAGAACGATTACGTTATTCATCTATCTAATCCTCAATCATTCAGTAGGTTTATTTTCTACAACTTGGCTAGAAGAGTCTGCGGGCTCTGATGGGTGCTTCTTAAACTTTGACATGATTTTATTCCAAAGCGATTTAACCCAAACTGGTTGAGGTAGAATATTCCAACCTATTATAAGACCTACTATAAAACCAAAAATTAATTTACCCATTATATACTTCCTCCTTTTATTATATGTAATGCTAAAGTAAAATCCTCAACAATTCTATCATAGTGTATATGCTTAGTACCACCGTTTCGTACAAAATACGAGGGGTGGTAGGTTGCTAACAAACTGATACTGTGTGTATATTGATATAATTTATTCCTCATTTTAAACATAGGTGTATTTAAAGGTTTGTTTAATAACGCCCTTGATGCGTCCGCCCCTAAACTTATTAACAATTTAGGGTTTACAATAGTTATTTCAGCAATAAAATAAGAAATACATGCAGCAATCCAACTATCTTTCAATGGAGTACCAGGAGCTACAAAACATTTAACAATATTAGTAATATAAACATCATCTAAAGATAATCCTGCATCACTTAATACTCCATCCAATAACTGACCAGACTTTCCAACAAAAGGAACACCCTTTTCATTTTCTTTAGGGCCAGGACACATTCCACAAATAATAATATCTGCTTTAGGATTTCCTTTTGAAAACACTGGAACGTTTCTATTTTTATATAGGTCGCATTGACAGCATGTACTAGCAGCATCGACCAATTCTTGAAATTCCATTTTAACCCTTTATTTAGTAATCTGCTTTACGTAAAATTCGATATCCTTATCAGGATCTTTTATCGAAGCTTCAACAAGACGTTTTGTAGTAGCAAAAACATCAGAACTGTAAAGTTTCTTTTCTACATAAGATAATTCTATAAAAGCTTTGGCTTTTTTACTCACATCACAACCAAGTGCCTTGGCTTTACGATTGATGCAGGCAGCAATCTTCTTTTTTGTCTCAGCAGAAAACTTAGATCTACTTAAATATGCCTTAGCAGCTGCTACATGTTTACAATCTGGAACAGGAAAGGATCTACCAGGACCACAAAAAGTCCCACTTTTAAGTTTTTTTCTATCTTTGGTTGTTAATTTTTTACCCATCACTTCTCTAGCGCGCTCAATTAATTCACCCAAAGATTTGTCATTACAACTATCACAACCCATTTTTACCTCCTCTTACTTACACTATTTTGCTTTGATTGGAAAGATAGAATTAAACTCCTCCATAAATTCTTCGGGAGTATAAGGATCTAACCAGGCATAAACCAATCCATTCTCTTTCAAAACTTTTTTACAACCATTTGCCATATCTTTTATAAGAGGTAATGTATCTTCGTCTATTCTATCGTAAAAATCCAAGAATATAAAATCGTATTTAAACTCAGTAGCATATAAATAACTTAAACCATCAATATGCAATACTATATGTTTTTTATTTTTTATTATCTTCTTATAATCTTTTGTATATAAATGGTCATAAATCTGTTCATGAACTCTTATCACATCCATGTTTTGTTCAACCGTAGTGACTGAATTGACTTTAGGAAAAGTTAAAAGATAACGAGACATGACCCCTAAACCCAAACCGATCTCTAGTACATCACCATTAGGTTTATCTCCTATTTGATTCATGTAATCAAAAATTTCACTTTCTAATGCCCAAAGGGTATGTCCTTTTCCTATTTCTAAAAATAATTCATTATTCATTTTATATACTTTAACATCATTACTTTTAGCCAATAATTCACCATCTTCAAAATAAATTAGTCCTTTATTTCTCGACATTTGTTTCCTCTGAAGGTTTCTCTACATTATTTTTGGGCTTCTGTTTGAGAGGAGACTCAAAATTAAACATAAGATGTATCTCCACACCAGTATATTCACTTAAATCATATTCTTCAGCACCTTCATATTGTACTTTGATTGGGTGTATATACTTTATACCTACGTTGCCACTAGCCGAAAAAGGCAAAAACGTATTTAATAATGCATTAACTTCTTGTTTTACATAACTTTCCCAAGTTGTTTTTTCCTCAAGTCGTTCAGTTTCAGTTGTTTTATCCACTCCTACAACCCCCTTTTTATTTCTTTTTTTGAAGCCTTTGCCAATTCTCTTTCCTGCTCATAAACATCTACTACAAGAGTTGATAGCTTCCGAGCCCATTCAGCATCATCCTCGTTCAATTTTAATTCTGCATAAAAATCCTCTATTTCATGCCCAATGACTTTTGGAATACCGTTTTCATTAATAAAAACATGTCTCAACTCATGAGAAATAATCCTCTTTTTATCCAAATCGCTAGCCAATTCCCATGCTTTCTTATCTACAGTTAACACATAATCATAACCATCAACTGCGATAGCGTCCTTTGAAAAAAACTTGATCTTCTCACTTGCTGTCTCTATGGAAGCAAGCATTATTTTACCTTGCTTAATTCTCTTTTTAAGATCAAAAATAAGTTTAAACTTAAGATTCCCATACGCAGGAAACCGTTCTTCTAAAATTTCCAAAAACACTTCCACTAAGCTATCATCAGCTTCTTCATACCTTACCATAATTTCTCCTTTTCCATTACTTCATATTAATTTTTATAGTGTTTGTCAAAATGTTTTTTCAACTTTAACAAGTCAGACATTAGGACTTTTGATGCACTAATTAGCTCATCATCTTTTTTAGATTTTTCTTTGCTCTTTGTTTTTACTTCGCTCACGTGACTTTTTCCTTTTTTATCATAACAAATATGAATATATTTACGATTCTTTAATTTCTTAGTAACTACTTTCCCACCTGCATTTACACATTTTATAAAATCCGCGGGCATCATTTCCCTCGCTTTGTAAAAGGCGCGGGCCTTTTACTTAATCTATTTTAATTTTAATTGAGTCTTTTTTATCTTCAAGAAGCAGCTTACTAATGGAACATACCACAAGTCCATCTTTGTACGAACACTCAATATCGCTACCATCAACTTTTTCAGGAAATCTTACAACACGACTAAAAGAACGTCGTGCAATTTCTCTGTAAATATAATCATCCTCCGATTCTTTAGACTCATCTCTCTTATCTGCTTTAATCAAAAGACAATTATCCCGCAATTCAAGATCGATATCTGATTTATCGAATCCCGCAACTGCTATTTCTACAACGTATTTATCATCCAAGGATCTTACATTAATTTTGGGAAATCTTCCTTTGGGCTGGATTTCCTCAAAAATTTTAGCATCCCAATTATGGCCGCTCCAAAAGTAATCCATCATTCTATCCAACTGAGAAAAAATGTCGGGGAAACGACCCATAGGAAATGTTCTGCCCAAAGGGCCAGCTACATTTGTAGTTATAAGGTCTTTCATAGTCTTATTCCTCCTTATTATTCAAAGATTTATAAGACCCGCGCCAATTACTCTAATAAAATAAGACATAATTATTGTTTGTCAAGTTAAATTTTCGATAAATTTAATAAAATTCTTACTGTTGTATGGAAACAAATAAGCCCGTGGCAACAAACTAGAAATCAACATTGCAGCGGGCGTATTCCAGCTATGAACAACAACACAAGTAGAGTTGTTCTTATGATCATTAGTAGCTAAAAAGTTAGCAACATCAACACCCTCTCCGGCGTTAATTCCTAAATCATTATCTAAAAAAATGACATCATACTTAGTCTTAATTAACGCATTTATAGCTTCCACAGCAGTTTGATATATGTCGCAACTCGTGGCCCCTAATTTGTTAATAAAAAACTTTACTCTATGACTATCATCTTCAAGTATAAAAAAATTCATAATTCTACAAAACCTTGATTAAACTACACTGCCTGTAGGGATCCGTTGACTAATATCAAACATGCTATAATGATCGACATTTTCAACGGATTTTATAAGTTTGGTAATATTAACTAGTGAACATATATATCCGATTATTCTATCAGCTTCTATTATAGGTGTTTTAGAATGTAAGTATTTTGATCCGCCCACATCAAAAACCTCTTTAAGAAAACCAGAACAATTCACACAAGAAGCGCAGGCGCAATTTTCTTTTTTATCTACTTTACCGACTATAGAATGACAGGGCTGTCCCTCAATCTCTTTTTTATTAAGATTTAATTCTTTCTCCATAGCAATATTAACTAATTCAATATCGCCGTCTTCATTTGTAATGAAAAGAGGAATTGGTAAAATATCTAATATATTCCGCCACCTCTTAACTACCAAACTAATATGTTGCTCTTGTTCCAATAATGATTCTGTAAGTTTTCTCAGTTCTGCTAAATCACTATTCATAGTAAGTATCCCTTTATTTTAAAGCCACTTTAAATAATACTGCGCAAAGTAATCCAAGGAGAACTCCCCAAACAGCTAACTTACCTCTTGATACCCATACTTCCTTTGAAAGAGGATCCAATTTAGTATCAAGTTTGGTATCGAGCTTGGTCTTAAGTTTTTCCATTTTTGCATTCACGTCATCTACAAATTTTTTATCCTTATCTGCTCTATTCATATGCTCCTCTATAAACTTTTTATCTATGGTTTTAATTAAATCCTCGGCTTCTTTAATTCTAGTTTCTAAAGCAGCAAATAATTCTTTAATTTCCTGTTTAAATTTATCTATTTCACCAGAAGTATAATTTCTCATACTATCTTTTAACTCATAGTGCTCTTTAACTGCTTTATTAATTTCACTAAGCAACTCTTGTTTGTTTTTTACAACCTCATCTGCCAATTTTTCTACATTAAACAAAACATGTTTAATCCATGTGTTTTGTAATGTCTGTGCTTCTTCTGGCTCAACATTTAATATACTCGGACTCATTATTATTTACTTTCAGAACTGCCTTCGGATTTAAGTTTTTTTCCACAAAAAGGACAAAAAATTATTTTTATACCATAACGTGACTTTACAATTCTATTATTACATGTACTTAAATCTAACCATGAGATAACCCATCCATAAACTTCATCATGAACAAAAACAGAAGGATTGGTTTTACTTAGTTTGTCCCAATCATCACAATTACAAAAATTAATGTTCATAGGATTTTACAATATGTTCCCTCTTAATTTACTACCCTGGTATGGAATGCTAAAGTCATTTTTGCGGCCAAAAGAACTCCAACCTTCTACAGGCATATAAATTTCAACATCAGGTTCGGCCTGTTTCGTATCAGAAGTGTCAGCCGAAGGTGCACTGAAAAAAGCGCCACTTTCTTTGGACATCCCTAATCTAATAAACTGATCATCTCTAACTCGTTTAACCGTAGAATCCTCTAAGTATGGGTTTAAATCTCTCTCAGCTTCTTGCCATTCAGGGATAATACCTGCCCAATTAGACAATCGTTCTTTATCTGCAAAACCTAAACTTGTTTTAGTATAGTCATCCCCTCGTCTAAGACCTACATACATAGCATTAAAATCAGAAACCTTCATATCAGCATTGCGAGATTGATTCCCAATACCTAGTGTTTCATCATCTACTCCACTCTGTGGGATTTGAAAAAAATCGAATTGATTACCATTACTCATAATTGCATCTCCTTATTTAAAAGTTTGGCCGTTAAAACTCAGCCTCTACTATTATTATACCACAAAAACAATAAAATATTAAATATTTTTTTATTTTTCCAGAAATGAGTATACCCTGACTTTCAAACCACTATTAGCCAATAAATAACTAGAATTAAGTTCGTCATAGAAAGTCATCCCAGTAACAATGATTTCTTCAACCCCAGCATTAATTATCTCAACAAGACAAGGGCTACATGGAATATCGCAAGTCATATACATTTTAGTATCAATTGTAGAAATACCTTGTCTCGCAGCATTGATTAAAGCATTCCGTTCAGCATGCCCTGCCACACATAGCTCCAACCCTTCTCCTGATTTAAATCCTAAAACATGGCGTGGGCATTTTTCCACAACGGTGTCTTTTGTTGAAAATTGTTTTTTGAAATTTGGATCAATTTCCCACCGTTTATCACAAGTAGGAATCCCACGTGGTGGTCCATTATATCCAGTACTAATAATACTCTTATCTTTAACCAGTATCGCGCCAATCTGTCTAGAAAAACACTTGGAATTTGACGCCACCACCTTACATACATTGAAAAAATATTTATCCCACCTGTCTCTATTCATTCCTTTATCCATATCACCGCTCCTTAAATTAATTTTACAGACTTTTTTAAATTGTACGATATCTATTTGATAAATATATAACAACAATAAAGCCACTATACATTTAATATCCTTTAAACCAGTTAAATCAATAACATTTGATTTAAAATCCGAATAAGAAGCTCCTATAACATTTGACGTTTTCAATAAATTAAGCACATCTATAGGATTTATCTGAGTATTAACATTAAACATCTCTTCAACATAGTTTCTTAATTTATCAACGACCAATTCTTCTTTTAAAAAAGAGACCTTTAAATCATCTTTAAAATCATCGTTCAACTGAATCATTATATTTTTCCTCTACCACATTATTCAATATAATTGCTACGCCATAGTCCGTATTACTGTTTAATTTACTTTCATCTGAAACTAGAATAATTCGTCTAGACTGACCACACATTGCGCATACTAGTTCTACTACTAAGGCCTCTTCATTGCCTAAAGGACGTATCAAACAAACACCAGTCGCTCCACAACTACAGGTGTAATAAATAGAATGTTTCTTATAATTTAATACATTAAGCATGTTTTCCTCTTTTATTATAACAATTTATAACTTTTTCTATGAAAAATACTAGGCCCATATAATTTAATAGCCTCTCTATGTTTCTTTGTTAAATACCCTTTATTATGTTTCCAATCATAAATAGGAACTTTTCTATCTAACTTATATAAAATTTTATCTCTATACACCTTTGCCATAATAGATGCCGCTGCTATAGATAAGACAGTGTTGTCACCTTTAATTATTTGTTCATTAGTTATACCATTCTTCAAAACGTCCTTAATTTTAAAATCACCATCTATAAGAACATAGTCTACGGAAGTAGATAATCTTTTAACTGCTTCAACCATTGCCAATTTCGTAGCTTCTAAAATGTTTATTTGATCTATAATCTCGTTACTAACAGCAAAAACACTACAATCACAAATTTCCAGAATCAAATCATAACACTCGTTGCGTTTATTTTCACTTAATTTTTTAGAATCCCTTACCTTTCCATATAATTTATCAACCGCTGAATAAGGCACCCTTACAGCAGCAGCTACAACAGGACCTACGGCCGAGCCTCTGCCTGCCTCATCCACACCAACTATATATTTATAACCATTTGCAAAAAGTTCTGCTTCCCTATCAAATGGTGGGTAATCAGTCATCAGAATCCTCTTTAATTGTAGTTTTAAACGCATCTAAATCACCAGTAAGAGGATGTTTCTCATCCACTTTGGCAAAATATTGTTTTTTAAGTGCTTCTAATTTAGCTGCTTTACGAGCCCGATATCTATGTTTTTTGGCTAATTCAGGTGGTAAAACTCTACGCGAGGGGAGAACTTGTCGTTCTTTTACCTTACTCTCATCCAAAGAATAAAAATCACAGGTTCTTTTTTTTGCGACCGCAACTTTAACCTTTTTGATTTTACATTTTCCGTCTTCTAAATAATTTTTACATCTACCACAACGTACATTTCTCATACCAAAAGCTCCTTTTAAATTCTATTGTGTATGCCAAGATGTCTTTGCACAGCTTTCCAGTTTTTTAACCTCAAAAACTTGCTACCATCAATATAAGCAGTATTCCAAGGTTTGTCAAGCAGACAAAGTCCTTTTCTCCATCTTTTTTTATATTTGTACAAAGAATATAAAGACTTTTCTAAGTCATCTAAGAAAAAATCCAAATTTAAAAGTCTGGCAATTTGCCCTTTTTCACCATTATGTCCTACAAAATGAACTGAATCAAACACCAGTTTATTTTTTCTCAACCAGTTTATAGTTATATCTTTAAATGCCTCACTTCTACTTGTAATAAAATGAATACTGTGGCTATTATGTTTTAACATCCTAATAATTTTCTGGGCTTCTTTATCCACAGGAGCCGATAATAAGGTTTTTTCATTATAAGCTTTCTCTAAAAAAAATTGAGTTACTTCGTCTACATGTCCGTGAACATCATTTATTTTAAAATTATAATCTTCAATAAATTTAAAAATTAAATCCAAACTTTCTTTCTTAGTCAACTCATATTCTTCAGAAAGTTCATCAGCAATCCTCTGGGATAACAAACATACTACCTCATCTATATCAAATCCAAGCCTCATGTATCCTCCTTTTATAATTCACACTTACCAGTACTGCAACGTACCGTCTCTGTGTCAGCATTACTATCCATATTACCAGATTTAATATGTTTTTTTAATTCCTCTTTAGACACTTTATTCAAAACTTGTCCTTCTCGACTTCCATCTATATACACTGTAACACCTTTGAGATCATAAATATATTCTAAAGTAAGATCACTTAGTTCCTCAGTAGTAGTCCCTGCTGGCATATTAATAGTTTTTGACACCGCTCCATCAGTATATTTCTGCACAACAACTTGGGTTTCAAAATGATCAGTAGGCACAAGATCATCCGTATCAACAAACCAATCAGAAACATCTTTTGGATTTTCATTTTTAAGTATTGACTCGTACAGTGGATGAACGTAAATACGATCGCTAACTCTATCAGAACGCTTATATGCTTTTCTAAATAAAGGTTCAATACCAGATGTAACTTCTGGTAATAAACTAATAGTACCAGTTGGCGCCATAGCCATTAAAGTAACATTTCGAGTACCATGTTTTTTTATTTTCATTCTAAGAGACGCAGGCAAGCTTCTTATAAAATGTGCTTTTCCATACTGTGCAGCATCAAATTTTGGAAAGGCACCCTTTTCAATAGCTAATTCAACTGAGGCCTCATACGCCGTATCTCTAATAAAACGCATAAGCCTTTCAATTTCATAAATGGCTTTTTTAGATCCATATCTTAATTTTTTAGCAAATAAGTATTCAGCTAAGCCCATAACCCCGAGCCCTATTCGACGAGCATTGTGTGCTTTAATATCTATTTCTCGTAAAACATATTTATTAATATCTATAATATTATCAAGAAATCTTACAGCTAATTTAATCACCCTTTCAAGTTTTTTCCAATTAGTATTAACACTACCTGTAATAAAATTAGGAAGAACTAAAGAACCAAGGTCACACACACCGTAGCTGGCTAAGGGGACTTCTCCGCAAGGATTGGTCGATAATATGGGATCAAAATAGTACGAATTGTTACTTGTAAGATTTCCCCAATGTAATAGCCCTGGTTCAGCACACTTTACCATGTTTTCTATAATCTTATCCCATATAACTCTGGCCCCCACTTTACCATAATCTTGCTGAGCAAAAGTAAATTTCCAATCTGCGTTACTCTCGACGGCTTCTAAAAATTTATCATCTACAGCTACGGATAAATTGAAATGATCTAATTTTCCATGAACTAATTTAGCATCAATAAATTCAAGTATATCTGGATGTGAAACATGCATTCCGGCCAAAGCAGCTGCACGGCGAGAACCGCCAGATTCAATTGTTTTTGATACAGCATTAGCAGCTTCAAGAAAACTTACAGGACCAGAAGAAACGCCGCCTTTGCCTCTAATTATGGCTCCTCGTGGTCGTAAGTGAGAGATGTTTACACCGACCCCACCCCCCTCACTCCAAAGAATTAAGGAGTCTTTAATATACTGACCTATTTCTTCAATGGAATCTCCGCAGGGAAGCACATAACAATTAAATAAAGAGCCTCTGGGCCTACCAATATTTCTTAAAATTCTTCCGCCGGGCAAAAAATCCAAACCACTTATCATTTCAAAAAAGTTGTCTATAAATATTTGTTTTTGACCATTTTCTACAGAAGCAGCATAGGTAGCAAGGCGTAGCGCAAGTTGTGGCCAAGTTTCTCCCTCCATAAAATATCGTTCCTCTGCTATTTTTAGTGCACTTTCAGACAAATTCTTTTTTGTCATATAATTACCTCCTTTATCTACCTGTGTGACCAAACCCGCCAACACCTCTATTTGTAACTTCTAAATTATCTACTTCTAAAAAATATCCTGTATAAACAGGTGAAAACTTCATTTGTGCTATTCTATCGCCTTTATTAATTTTGACAACATCATCACTTAAATTAATCATTGGAAGTTTTAGCTCCCCTCTATATTGAGAATCTATAGTTCCAACACCATTTACCATAACTAGTCCTTGCCTCAAAGATAAACCACTACGAGATCTAATTTGTGCTTCAAATCCAGGTGGAATTTGAATAGCAATTCCAGTACAAATTAGTTGCCTCTCCATAGATGTTAATATAACGCCCTCTACACTGTAAAGATCACAACAAGCATCTCCATCAAATGCATATGTTGGAACTATAGCATCCTTATGGAGACGTTTAAATAAAACTTTTAAATTCCTACCAACTTCCATATCTTAAATCTCCTTTTTACACTTATTGCAAATCAATTTTGTTTTGTATTTCTTATCTGGAACAAAAATCATTTCATCATTTCCACAATCACATTCACTTTTCAACCAACAAGGCCCAATTAAAGCATCAGTTTCCATAGGAATTTTGTGGAAGTAATGTCCAAACCCATCAATTAATGAATTTGCTACAAGTTTACCCACGTCATGTCTTTCTTCATGTTTACACTCTACAACTACTTCATCATGAACTGTTAATATCAATTTAGCATCATAAGAGCTTTTTTCTAGTCTGTCAACTAAGTAAATCATAGATTGTTTAATAGTATCTGCATTTGAATTGTGGACTAACACACCATTAGCTGTAAAATAATGAATATTATTGCACATTAAATCATAAGTCTTTTCTTTTCCTTTATAACTTATGTGTTTTTTCTTACAAAAATCAAAATTCAAAAACCGAGAAAGTAGTTGTTTATTCGGTCCATTAGGAAGTTTATAATAAAATTTTCTCCAACTCACATAAGAACTTTTACCTAACTTAAATCTTCTTAAATGTGCTTTCTCTGGAAAGGACAATGATGCATAACGATCTTTGTTTTCCCTGAATGTTTTTTCTATAAGTTTTGGTATAAACTCAGGCACAACACCCCCATCACCAAACATTGGAATGGAACTTTCTTCGTCAAGAATTTTATCTTTAATTTTTGTAGAAAAACCCACATATTTTTTAAATCTACTATTAAATCTTTTAGGAATCTGTATTTTATAAACTCTATCATATATTTTCAAGTTAGAATTTATACCTAACGAAAATAGAAGTTGATGTACTGACTTTGCAAGCTGTTCAGAAGTAGTAGTAAAACTTGGACCTGATTCTTTAGTCATCTCACCACCTGTTGAAAACAGCCCATTTAACAAGGCCCCTTTATTTTCTATAGTTTCAGTATGAAAATAATCAGGAATAGCTTTTTTATGATGAGACACATAATCAAGCCCTATATGTTTTAGAAAGCCACGTATTACTACAGAATTAACTTGTGACCAGGGTAACGGGTCCCTATTGGCATCATTTTTATGGCGCATCCTTATTTTTGATTTATACCCGAACTGATCGTACACCGCATTATTAAATTTCTCAAATAGCTCTTTTTGATTTTGTGGACAAACAAAAGCAAAGTGGTTGTGTTTTGTGTAACTACCGTTCCCTATCAGACACCCTATAATAAAAGCCAAATCAGCATTCATTTTAGAAGGTAAATTATAATTTACATAAGTTTCTCGGCGGTGGCCTTTTTCATACTTAAATCCTGACAAATTAGTAGTTCGGCCTGAAACAATATTTAAAGGAATTATTAACAAATCGTCTTCTTCTAAGTCAGCTACCTTTACATCTTCTATATTATAATTGTCACCATATTGCTTGCATATGGGAATTTTATGATCCGATGTAATATCCAGTGTAGCTCCATTAGATAAAGTAAGTGTGAATACCTCCTTTTCTCCAGAATATACTCCAATAGCATTATCACTGCCTATACCTGTTTCTAAAGAACACTGTACATTCTTAAGAGAGCCTATCTTACCCTGCCCTTTAATTATAGTATCGAATGACAAGCAACCTTGAATAGGGGCATTTTTAGCCCTGCGTTCAACACTACTTTTTAATCTCCCGAAATCTGGATTGCCATACTCTGGTAAAGTGTAATATCTTTTTCTTCCGCTTATAGATCTGCTAAACCTATTCATGACTGCGTCTTTAGCAGCTTTTTCTAAATATTTTTTAACTCCTCTGTATCTTTTAAAGTATGTTGTTATCATCTGATCAGCTTTTGCTTCAGATATTTTTAGCCGCCGCGCGAGACCATATTTAGAAAGTCCATAACAATTATGAACCACAAAACCATTTGCAAGAAAATATGGATGTTCTTCTACAGATATATCATATACTTTCTTTAATCCTTTACTTTTTATAGATCTGATTTCCAAAGGAACTATGCCTTTTTCGTAAAGCATCTTAAAAAGAGAATCATATTTAGAAAGCTCTTTTAAATAAATATCTCCGACAGAATCAGAAAATCTGCTTTTATAAAACCTGTCCTTTAATTGTTTACTTATTTCATAATTATGTACTGTGTGGTCTATTCTATCTTTATATTTGCCAATAAAATATGAGGAAACATTATAATGCACTTCACTCTTACACTTACAATTTTTTAAATCTGTAACAAACCCAATATATTTAATAAACAATTCAGAACTATTTTGAGATATAACAGATAAAACATAATATGTATTATTATATCCTTCACGAGATTCCTCTATGATAGAAGACACAATACCTAAGTTTAAAAGCATTAATTGTACGTCTTTAACAAGGTTATAAGAAGCACTACTATAGGTTATCTTATAACCAGCCCCATTTAACTTTACAGAACCATCCCCTTCGAATAACCACTTTAAAAACTCTGTTTGATAACCTAAAGGTGCCCTTTTAATACAGCCCGGAACACCAACATCAAAAGTTTTATTTTTATTATTTATATCACAAACATTAACAAGCCATTCTGCAAACAGTACTGAATTAATAGTATATCTTGTATACGTTCCCTCAGTCTTAGAAATGCGATCCTTAAATAAACGAAACAATAATTTATCTATTTTTGAAATGAATTCTTTATTTTCATTACTAAACCCAAAGGAAACAGTACTATAATGTTCGCGCCCTTTGGCTTTAAGTATACTTCCCTCAGCCACAAACAACCCTAAAAAAGCAGCTACATCTTTATTCATTTCATCTGGCAAAGGCATAGGTTTATAATTGGTTCCTTCAACTACTTTAAAATCACCAAATTTTGGTAACATTTCTGGAAACAAAAAAGAACCTTTTTTAATACAAATCAAGTCTTGTTTTATATCAATTTTATTTAATGGAACATCTACATACTCTCCATTAGCATTTATAACTTTAACTATGTGATCAGAAGTTAACTCAATAGAATAACCGTATTTAGTCTGTATTTCGAAAACTTCCTTTTCTCCCATATATTGTTTATCTATTATTTGATTGCTACCAAAATCATGTGCCACTACATCGTTCAAGTTGCTATGTATAATTTTTTTTATTCCACCGTTAGTAATAAGTTGAGTATCTGCAGTGGTACAAAGACCGAAGTTGATCGCCTTGGCAGCATTTCTCATATCCTTTGTAACTTTATCCATTGAAACATTAAAAACTTCAGATGCAGTTCGAGTATGTAGATCAATTCCAGTAGCGTAACATTCTATAAACACTGGGTCAGCAGACAAATTACCTAAAATACGTAATTCGGCACCAGACATGTCTGCTGTAATTAAAGAATTACCTTCTTCTGCTATAAAACATGATCTATATAATTGTTTCTTGGGTATGTTTTGTAAATTAGGACGGGCGCTGCTCATCCTTCCAGTAGAAACCATTTGTTTGAAATCAGTATGTAGCCGGTTTGTAACTGAATGAATCTGATTTAACAATGCCTCGCCATAAGTTGAAATTAATTTATTTGCTTTTCTATATTTTAATAAGGTATCTATAACTGGAATCCCTTGAAATTTAGTTAGTGTGGCTTCATCTGTGCTATCAATGTTTGACAAACCATGATGACTCAATGCTTCTTTTAATTGGATTGGGCTATCAATATTAACCGAAGGCACACCAAATAAAAACCCTTGATCGGAACCCTTTGAAAGCATCTTAGATATATCAAAATGTAGTTTTTCCCGTTGCTCAGCAATGTTCTCCATTATAAGGTGCCATTTATCCACATCTATTTTAATTCCATTTAATTCCATTTCACACATAGGCTTAGTAAACTCAAATTCAAGTCTGGCAGCATCTGTAAGTCCTTCTTTAACAATTTGACCCCATTGTAGTTCTTTTATGGTTGATAAAACCACCACGTCATTAGCAGCATATTCTAATTGAAAAGGTTTAAATTTTTGATAGTAGTCCTTAAACGTGTGGGCTGGTTCTTTTGGCATTGTTATGCCTAAATATTTTTTAACTAACTTTGCCAAGGATGCACCAGCAAAAACTTTTCCCAAGCCCAGTAATTGTTCAATAAGCATAAGATCCACGATATTATTTATATAAAAACCATGATTAGCTTTTATCAATTTCATATCAAACACAGCATTTTGCAATAATTTTTGAATATGTGGATTTACTAATAAAGGCTCAAATAATGACAAGTCAACATTACTGAAATCTGTGTCTGACCTTACATCAAACACATACACCTTCGTTGGGGTTCCAATTTGAAGTAATGACACCTTAGCATAAAATGGATCCAAATCAGTAGCCTCAGTATCAATAGCAATACGATCAAACTTGCTTATCTCACTAAGAGCAGTCCGTGCTTTTTCTTCCGAAACAATGTAATCATACTCCGGTTTCGGCAGATAAATCTCTTTTGTTTCTACTAAAGACATAAATCACCTATTATATTTCTTAACTACAGAAACAATCTTATACATAATATTTATTAACAACGTGTCAGCTAATTTTCCTGTATCAGGAGAAAGATAGGAGGAAAGCAAAGTTAAAATTTCGCTGAACTTATCACCCTCTTTTACTGTTCTGGCGCCCTTTAGACATGCTAAAAAATAAAAAGCTACTGCTATTCTGACATTGTCTGCACCTTTTGTTTTTACTTTATCATAAAGTGATATTGCTTCCTTAAACTTGGCTTTATTTAAAGATCTACAAATCTCTATTATCTGTGGATCTACTTCTTCAACTAATGTTCCAATAATTTTTTTTGCCACATCTAATTCCCAGCTACCATCGTCAATCACTTGTCGTAACCATTTAAGGGCTTTTCTGGGAATACCAGCTGCTTCGTCAGCTAAGTAAGTTATAACCTCTTTTTTATATTCAACCCCTTCCCACACACAAACTTCGCTTAATAATTGAAAAATGTCTTCTGACGCAATTGGACCAAAATGCATTGTATAGCATCTATCAAGAAAAGCTTCCCCATCCTTTTTATTTTTACGAGTTTTAAGCTTTTCTGGATGATTTGTACAAAAAATATAGTACACATGCTCATATCCATCTTCTATAGGTTTTAATAATAAATCTTGCGCAGCATCAGTAAGTTTATGAGCTTCATCAAAAATCAAAACTTTATACCGTGTATTAAACGGTGCGGATGGTAAATCTGACACAATCTTATCGACATCTCCCTTGCCACCTGTCTGACCTACATTTATTTCCAATACATCCACACTATTATAATCAATAACGGATTTACATGAAGGACATTTTAAACATGGGGTTGAAGTAGGCCCATTAAAGGACTCACAATTTAATCCTGTAGCAATAATTCTAGCCATCGTGGTTTTCCCACACCCAGCAGGACCAGTAAATAACAGAGTATGCGGCAAAGTTCCAGTGTCCAATCCTTTTTTTATAATCCTTTTATTAGAGACGTTTCCCAGAAGGTGTTCTAATTTATAAGGTCTATAAACTACATGTAAATCTCTGGAACCAGTAGCACTTTCATATTTAAAAATCATTTGTGTGTATTAAACTCCTTATTTTATTTTGTAGTACACCACATCTTCATTCAATCTATCTGCTCTATTTTCACCAATAATAACTGCACCATTATTTGTCGCCAAAAAAACAGTATTCCCACTGGTAGAAGTTCTTTCCGTAATAAAAAAATCATTTATTTGGACTTCTTTAGGAAATATCTTGTCAATGCCTCTATATACATAATCTAAACTATCTTCTGTCCAATCTGAACTATTATCGTAGAGTACGTTTAAATTATTATAATACAGAAGCTGCTCTTTGTCAATACTACTAACATGAATATTACTAGAATCATAAGTTCTTACCCGAATCCAATATAAATCAATATAAAAATTAGAGTCTGTTGACTCGCCGGCGAATAATTTTAATCTTCTTTCTGCTTTATTATTAGTTTCACCTATCCACACATCATTAATATACAACACATCGTTTTTTTCCACCCACATCTCTATTTTATTTTGAGAAATAGTAGTTGTAAACAAATATTTAGCAGTATCAGAAAAATTATTGTTAGTAGCTTTTCTATAAGCTACTTCATTAAACAAAACTTCTCTAGCAATACTATTCCCTTTATACCACTGTATCCCTTCTTCATAAGGAACTATTGTATTTACATAATTAATTCTATCAGTAGTCCCATGATTTTTATATAAATATTGTTCTATAATTAGTGGAAAATTCACAGTACCGCTACTCAATAAATAATCACCAGTAGTAGCTTTGTATCTTAAAGCACCATTTACTATTGAAAAAGAAGATGGATCACCAACAACAGTCCATTTATTAGTGTCTAAAGTTGTAGAATTAAAATCATCGTATAAAACAAAAACCTCATCAGGGTCACTTTCAGAAACCGTTAAATTCTCATCCCCATATAACATATAGACATAAGAAGATCCGAAAGGCGGTTTTATCCAAATAACAGAACCTGTTGGTGACCATTTTTCTATGAAATAAGGAACTTTATTTCCCGCGGAATCAAAAAATCTAATATCATACCCATACGTATGTGCGTGTGAATAATCAAAAGTAATAGAATTAAATTCAACTTTAATTTGATAATCATCTTTAGATACAGGACCAGAAAAATTTATTTTTTGAAAGTACTTTCCATTGTAGACCAAATTATGCTGTGTATGTTTTGTGGTGTAATACAATTCTCCCAGAGAGGTCTGATAACATTTTTCAAATGCACAAAATAAACCACCACTTATAGAGGTTTTTATATGTGTGCCTGATGAAAATTTAATTTGGTCTACACCAGATACAGTGGTGGCACACAAATAATCACCATTACCATGAATGTAATTTATACCATTGTTTGTAATATCTGGAAATTGTTTATAATAACTTAAATCATTAAATATACCACCAGAAATAGAAGTTAGTGGGTGTTTTAATATACCTGATACTGTTGTACCGATATATAAAAATTCATTATTTGCCCAAACAGAAGAGGCCTTATCTTCTACTAAAATAATCCCTTTAAAATTAGCATTAACATCGTAAACATTAACACCTGACACTACACAATGAAAAATATAGTCATCAGAAACCCATATGTTTCTATATTGTGGCTCAAGGACGCCCATAATCTACTCCATAATTTTGTTTCTAAGAATTTCATACACTTCACATAATACTCCATCACCACCATTAGATTTAAGAACAATGTCGGATAATGCTTTTATTTCGTATATAGCATCAGCTGGGCAAATTGAAATCTGTGCCATCTTAAATAAAGAGATATCTGAAAAACTACTACCTATATATAAAACATTTTCTAATGTTACATTATATCTTCTAAGGGCAGCCAAAAATGCTTCTTTTTTTCCTTGCTCCGACCAAAAAAATGGTATATTTTTTCGGCGGCATAAGTGATAATTTATTCTATTATCAGACGATACGAAAATAAACTTATATCCACGTTTTTTTATCTCATTAATAGCTTCGAAGTCTTTAAAGTTATATGTCTTAAAAAGAGTATTTCCTAACTCATCAATAGGTGATGAGTGATTAGTTAAAATACCATCTATTTCACTTACGCAAATCTTAATATTATTCAACATGATTTGATTATTTCCCATTTAAAAAATTATCCAATAACACTGTGATAAACCTGACTTTTTCTCCAGAAAGATTAGGGTGCATTGGTAAAGACAGTAAAGTTTTACTTAACTCCTCAGCAACTGGAAACACCTGTTTATTATATTCTTTATAAGCAGTTTGTTTATGACACGGAATAGGATAATGCAAAGCAGCTTCTACCCCATTAGATTTTAAATACCTTTGAAGACTATCTCTAATGTTTCTAGACTTACACTTTACTTCATACAAATGGTATACATTACTTACTTTAAATTTAGATCTAACTGTATGTTGTCTATCTAAATTTTTAATATTATCTATGCCAGTATTATACAACGTAGCAAAAAATGTTCTGAAAAAATTCCAAGTAGATATCTCATTTAGACAATAATACAAAAATAAAGCATTAATAGAGTCTAGTCTTGAATTAAAACCTACGTATTGATATTCATAGTGGGAATCTTTAACTCGGCCAACGTTTGCTAAGCTCTCTATTTTATCTGCGAGTTCTTTACTGTCAGTAATTATTGCCCCACCTTGTCCTAAACCACCTAGATTTTTCGTTGGGTAAAAAGAAAATGCACCAATATCTCCAAAAGTTCCAACTTTTTGATTATTATAAACAGCACCAATAGCTTGAGCACAATCTTCTATAACTTTTAAGTTATATTTATTAGCAATCTCTAATACTTTTTTCATATCTACTGGATTACCATATAAATGTACAGGAATAATTGCTTTAGTTTTATCAGTAATAGCTTCTTCTATTTTTTCACAATCTATATTATAAGTTTTAGGGTCAGCATCTACAAAAACAACTTTTGCGCGCGCGTGGGAAACAGCAAAAGCTGTAGCAATAAAAGTATTAGCAGGAACAATTACTTCGTCTCCTGGACCAATATCTAATGCAAGTAAAGATAATAAAAGAGCATCTGTTCCAGAACCAACTCCAACGCAATAATTAACATCATGAAATTCAGCAAACGCCTTTTGAAACGTATCAACCCAATAACCACCTACGAACGTACCTCGTTCTATACACGTATATATATCAGAAATAATTAATGGTGCTATATTTTCATATTGTTTTTTCAGATCTACAAACGGTATTGTCATTTATTACTTCCTTTCTTTTTTACTAACTTCACGGGAGTTCCGACATAAATACCTGGTTCAACTATATCATCTTTAACAAAAGAATTAGCACCAACTATGACATCATCACAAATTTTTGCTGAAGCAGAAATTTTAGTGCCCGCGCCAATAAAACAATTCTTTCCTATAATAGCCCCTATCTTTTTCTCTCTATCAGATTCGGCACCCAAAGTAATTACATTTGGACCTATAAAAGTGTTATTTCTTATCATAGCATAATCAGTTACAATAGTACCATATTTGATAATAACATTATCTTCTATAACAGCATGGCTGCCTATTCTTATCCTACCTTGTATCAAACAACCATTTCCTATCATTACACCTGGTTCTAACTCGCAATAACTACCCACACGAGTTCCTCTGCCAATAAAAACATCTTTCCAAATATGATTAAAATGACCGATCGAAACACCATTATCAATGCGATCTGATTCTATAACGTTAAACTGTCCTATTTGCATCTGGTTTCCTCCACAGTTATATTTCTAACAACTTTAGCCGGCACACCCATGGCCAACACTCCCGCGGGAATATCTTTGGACACTACAGCGCTTGCTGCTATGATAGAGTCAGCCCCTATAGTTACTCCAGGTAATACACTAACATTCATTCCAAGAGTCGCCCAATCCTGTATTTTTGGGCCAGTAAATGCAAAACCATCACCAGCATCATCTCGACCCATGCTATTATCATTGCCCATCATAACTCCTGGACCTATAAACACATTATTACCTAAAACAGCATCACTAGATACATTTGTGAGATCCATTACTCTAGTATTACAACCTATAATTGTACGTGCACCTACTTTACAACTTATGCCAATTATGCTTCCATCTCCAATAGAAACGCCTTCTCTTATATAAACACCGTCACCTATTAAACAATCTTTGCCAATACTCACATTATTATATATAACGGAATTAGCTCCAATTATTGTGCCATCTCCAATATAGACAGGCAAAGATGCTAACTTAGAATAATCAATTTCGGTCCTCCCTTTGGGAGCCATTGGAGGACGTCCTAATACTACATTGGGAAATATAGTAACGTTCTTCCCTATTTGTACATCACCAAAACTAATTAAATTGTTTGAATAAGTCATATTCTATTTCAGTCCTATCTAATTTTTTATATAATTCCCTATGTTGGTTTGCCACACTTTCATTGTATTTCACAATAACATCAAAAAAAGATTTAATTTCGGGCAATGGCGCATCTGGAACTTCTCCTAAAACCCATTCTTTTCTAACTCTTGTCAATTTTAAAAATTGTTCATGCGCTAGTTTATATCCATTATAACCATTCCATTGAGAGGGGTGTGGTGGGTTCTTTATACTTGGCATCCCAATCGCCTGCCCATCTAAATTTAAACTATATCTAAACTGTCTATTTAATTTATTAGCTATTTTTTTGTGTGAGCTCATACCATGATGTAAAACAACTAAAGGAAGTGGCTGCTTATCAGAAACAAAATTTATACTTGCAACTTTCATAGAACCATTGAACCTATTAGGCCTATGGGCTCCTTGATGTGCTACACTAACTCTGTACGGACCTACAAACTCCCACCCACTGTTATGCTTCCAACAGGAATTTGAGACACTTGTGATAACAGCATTGCCCCAAATACCATCTGATCTAAACCACCACTTAGAACGCCATAAATTAACTATAGGAAAACAAATCATATTTATATCTTTATCCATATAATATTCCAATCGTTCTCTAAATAAACTCTTACCATTTATGGCATAAAATGCTTTCGAATATGTCTGATCCATCGCACGCATTTCGATCCAATCAGGCTCAAACGTGGCACAGTACTTCGCTAACACCATCCATCTATTAAGTGAATAATTTTTTATACTATTTTTTTCATTTCTAAAGACATGTATGTGAGAGTATTTTTTTTCATACTGTAAAAGCTCTTCATAACCACCATCAGTACTACCATCATCTAAAAATACAATATGATCATGGTCTGTTAAAAGCAGATCATCAATTCGCTGCTTTATATAATCTATTTCATTAAAACAAGGAATTCCAACAACAATTTTCATATTTACAACTTCTCCCCACTTTTATAAACAAAAAATCCCTTTATAAAGTCTGACGCAGTTATAATAAGACTTTTTCTAATAAGTTTTGAAGCATGTCTATTTAAACCTACCTCATTAACTTTAATAGGCTTAGCAGGAACACCTGCCCAAATTACACCGTCTGGAGAAGTACCTTTAAAAAAAGCATTCGCGCCAATCATACAATAATTTCCAATTTTGGCTCTCTGATGTGTAGTAGAATTTAAACCAAAATAACAATAATCTCCTGAAACATGATGCCCTCCGATGATACTTTCTGTAGATAGCACACTATACTTACCCAAAATGGCATCATGCCCAACATGTGCCTTAGCCATTATGTAACTATGTTCTCCTATCCTGGTTTCCTCACTAAAAATAGGAGCATTTATAGTAACATACTCCCTTATTTCAACATTATCTTCTATAATAACTTTTCCGTTTTGATCATCAGGATCATGTGGATGTTCTCCTGGCAATCCCAAAGAGGCATTATAAATCTTACAATTCTTACCAACTACAACTCTAGAAGATATATAAGTAAATGGGCCTATATAAGTTCCTTCTCCAATTTCTTCTGTTTCCACTACCGCAGTCGGATGTATAAAAACATTATTCATAACTTAATTCTCCTTAAAACACCATAATTTATTAATTTCCTTATCATCACATATATATTCAGTAGCTTGGTTTTTATGGTCTTCTATCCATTTGGAAACATATTTAGGATGACTTCCGGTAAAAACTTTAGCCCCGACTTTATCAAAAGCGTAACTGAAAGAACGAGGCTCTGCTAATTTACCACCTTTATATTCGGAGCTATATTGATATAAATCATCTGCCTTTTTTGACTTCCTACCAAGCGCCCTTGGGTCTCTACAATTACCGTAATGATATAAAACAATGTTGGAAAGAAAACAACCAGCCATATGTGCGGTCATACCATTCGGCCAAATTAAATCATCCGCACAGCCCTTTTCAATATGATGGAGCCTAATTCCTGTACTACGTTTACATAACCTTGTGTGTCTTTTGTACCAAGCAGGGCCATCTATATAATGTGTTGGTCTACCATAAAAATGTATAACTTTAAAAGAAACAGCAGGAATTCCTTTATTAGTTAGCTCACGTATAGCTAAAATATCATTTTCATGTATCACTTCATCTGCATCTATAAATATAACATAAGCATCAAAAGGTATTTTGTCAAGTAGGAAATTCTTCTGATCAGCCCACACACGCCTATTATGTTCCCACTCCCTTTCAAAAATCACAACACGGTCTTTACCATATTCTTTTTGCAAAGTATACAATAGGTCTAACGTGCCATCAGTAGATTTCCCATCATTAATATAAATGTTATCACACAAGTCCATCATACTACGCACAGTGGCCTCTAAACAATAATCAAGGGTAAGACATTGGTGAGTTATTAAATGCGCTGAAATCACACTTGAGCCCATTTACCACCCTCCTTTAGTGATCGTTGCATCGCGGAAAGAGTTTTAACAACACTTACTCCAACTTCCGCTGAAGAGAGGGGTTGTTTATTAGTTTTAATAGCATCAATAAAAACCTGGCATTCTTTCATTAGCGGCTCATAGTTTTCCAAATAAGGAATAATAGCGTCACCATATTTATAAAGCATCATATGGGATGCAAAAGAACGACTTATTTTAGCCTCCTCTTCATCTATATCTACAGATTTATTATAAAGAGTTATTTTTTTAGGAGCTGATTCGCATACGGCCATTTGTTTTTCACCAACTACCACTAAACTCCTAATTTTTAGAGGGTCTAACCAACTTAAATGTAAATTACAAATCACTCCATTTTGATATTTCATATTTATAAAAGCCACATCTTCTGACCCCTCAAGAATGTGTGCCTTAGCAAACACTTGCGTTTCTTTACATTTGTCTTCTAAAAGAAAATCAATAATGCTGATATCGTGAGGAGCTAAATCTTCTATTACATTTGCTGGAGACTGTACTTTTCCTAAATTAAGTCTCTTAGTATAGATATATCTAATTTTACCAAAAGCTTTATTACTTATAATTTCTTTCAATTTTAATATTTCAGGGCTGTATAAAAAGATATGTCCAACCATTACTATACTTTTATGCTTTTCTGCCAATTCTTGTATTTTTTCGGCTTCTTTCACATCCAAAGTCATTGGTTTTTCTATAAAAACATGTTTGCCGTTCATAATAGCTTTTTTAGCTATTTCATAATGAGTGTGCGGAGGTGTAGCTATAACAACTCCTTGAACATCTTTTTTACCAAGACACCTCTCCCAATCAGTATCAAAAAAAACATCTTTGTATTGGTTATTAGTTGCAAAATTTTTCAGCGCTTTTTCATTAATATCAAATGCTGCAGCTAAAGAGCCCATATTAAAAAAGGTTCTAAATAAATTTGGTCCCCAATACCCTAATCCAATTAAAACTACTTTCATGTCTACTTCTTCTTCACATTTCATCAGGCCAAATATTACCTCCACCATCAATTTTTTGTTTTTCTTGCAAGGTTCTATAAAGCTCATTCATTTTGTCAAAATTATATTCTATTCTGGGCTTCCAGTACATATTAAAATGGTGTATATCCTGCTCAACTTTAATTTGTTTCCTCAACCCCATCGGCCATTCATGGACATAATGCACTAAATGAATTCTTGGAAAATCATTTCTTATTAATCTAAGCTGCCAATCTGGATACCAATTCTGTTTAGTATATTCTTTTTTCATTTCAAGATCTTCCCAGTGCCGCCGAGGAAACCATACCCCATCTATATTAGTTTTATTAATTTCTTCTATTAAAGGAGCTAATTTTTCTCCAAACTCGGGCGTAATACATTCATCAGGAGCAATGAATAAGGTCCAATCAGACTTACCTTTTAACCAATATAACAAAGTATTCCAAGTTTTACCAAAATTTTCAAATTTAAAAAATTTGGTCTTACAACCCAAAGACTCTGCTATTTCTTTAGTGTTGTCAGTGGTAGTATCGTCTATAATTACATAACTTTCATCCACATAAGGTTGCACAGAATCCAACATTTTTTCTATACAATGAGCTTCATTTTTCACAAAATTAGCACTAATAAGTTTCGACATATCAAACATCCCTCACCTTTTTCATTTTAACAACCATATTATAACCTTCCTTTTTCCAAGACTGTTCTTCCAACCCCACGTCTTTGCATATAAACTCAAAAAATCTCCTATCAAAACCTACATAATGAAAATTGCCTACATAATCTTGACCACCATATAGTAACCAAGAAAAATAATGTGCTATAGGAACACCTCCCTGCATGTCGCTCCTATTTTCTTGATGTCGTTTAACATAGTCTTCACAAATAGCCAACAGGTTTGGCAACCTAAATTCTATAATCCCTTCTTTTTTTAAAACTCTAAGCCATTCTCTCATAACGGAAGTAGTTTCAGCAATAGGGAAGTGTTCTATGATATCACTGGCAAGGATATAATCAAAGTATCCATCTCGGAATGGCAGGTGTCTTACATCTCCTACTATATCGACACAGGGTAAGGGTCTAAAATCATAATTAGTACACCTATAAAAAGGATGAGGATAACCAGAATATACACGTTCTCCACATCCTATATTCAAAGTCATTTTACGCATAGTCATATCTTTCTAACTGTTCTATAAATTCATCAGATAAATTATTCATCAAATTAGGGTAAGTTTTCTTCCAGTTGAATTGTGTCGGTTTAAAGAAACTTTCTACCATTTTTACATCAGTTTCTATGAAACTTGACATTTGTTCTCTAAAATTAGATGGGTTAGTTAATAAATCTTCATATTTATAAAACATAATTCTATCTGTTTTATTTTGTAATTTATTAATCTTTTTCATAGAAGCTAACCAAAGATCTTCTGCTTCAGATATATCATTTCTATACCAGAATACATCAAAAATAGAAGGATCTTTAGCACGCCTTACCTGGGACTCCATTACATCTCTCCCATCCCTGATCAGTATTAAAATTTTCAAATTATTAAACATATCTAAAAATTCTTCTGCTCTATTCAAATAAGTAATGGGAAGTTTGTCACCAAAAATAGTCACTTTATCTGGACAATGCTCTATTACCTTTTCCAAACTTTGCTTACCAGTAGTTTTTTCTATCTCTAACCTTCTAGTAAATGAATAACCATGAATTCCTTTGTAATAAAAAATTCTATTATTAACAAGAGCCCGCATCATAGTATATATTCTCATATAATTATTGGGGTCTTCCCACTCACTATAAAAGGCAAATTCAGCTGGAATTATAATTGAATCAGACATACTTAAAAACTCTGCCACAGCTGTAGTACCAGAACGAACACATCCTGTAATAAGCAAATGTGTTTTTACTTTATCAAGCATTATAGTTCTTCTATTTCCTTTACTATTTTATTTCCAATATGTTCCCAAGTAAAATTATCCGCTATATATTCTTTAATTTTTTGCCCGCGAGCGGCCGCTTCTTCTTGATCCTCATAAACATGTTTCATCAAATCAGAAGCATGCTTTACATCTGGTTCGGCCCACAGTTGATCCCCTCGATACCATGGTGAATTACTTGAAGCAATACCATTTAAAATATAACTTCCTCCGTTTATAATATCTTCATCATCGTCTGGTTCTACGGAAATACTACATATAAATTCATTAGATGCTTCTAATAATTCTTTACCAGTAACTAACACACCAAAACCACCATCACTGCTGTCCTTCTTAAACCTACTACTGATCCTGTTGGCATTATTTATGCCCAAAATGGCATCAAACTTTTCATCTGAAACAGATATAATATAACTAATTCTACCATCAACCCTCTCACTCTTACGCAAGGAGGGTACAATTCCAAGGGACAGTAAAACATCCCGCACACACATAACTAGCTCTAGGGAAGCAGTTTCTGCTATACATTCGGGACTAATACGTTTTTTACCGGTTTTTTTATTCTTGTACCCCTCTTTTCTTATATGACCATCACCATCCCAATATCCTCTTAACAAATCCTTGTTACAGGGGTTGAATTTAATAATGGGCGAAATAAACTTTTCGTGACTGCCACTACCGAAATTCTTCTTAAAGAACTTCGCCGCATTAGCATCATTAAACATCACCTCGTAACCATTACGATCGAGCATATCCCGTTCATAAATGTTGTCATCTTTGATAGAAAAAATATCTTTCATATAGTCTTTACATATCTTCCCTAAAGTATTTTTCTCGTTGATACGGAAGGAAAACGAAACATAACTGTAGTGTCTATGAATATAGCCCTCGGCTATATACAAACCTGATAGATACGATAATTTGGATAGCAAATCAGTTTGGATAGGATGTATTGCTGATTTATCATCCCTGTATTGTATAGGTTGTTGGGAATTAATAGTGGGCTTGGGAATATATAAATAATCACCTACATTAATGTCAACTACCGCTTTTCTAACTGGGACATTATTTTCACCTAATACATATAATTTATGTTCCCCAGTCAATTCTAATTTTTCTGGGCAAGAAAAACACTTAAGTGTGTAAACATCCTCATGTTCTAAAAGGGGTCTAAACTCTACTTTATTAATCTGTTTTATCTGTAAATTTTTATTAACTACCGACATTCCACTACGTAAATCACATGCCCTTTTGAAACCTTCGGTAGTTTTTACTAATGATTCCAATGACATACACCACGGCATTCCAAAAACTGGAGTTAGGCTATAATTTACCAAATAAGAGTTGTCTTCCTTAGCATACTCTGTACTACCACCAAAACCAGTTACTATGATGGGATTACCACAAGCGCCGGCGGTAAAAGGGCTTAAACCAAAACCTTCACCCCTATCAAAAGATATATAACAATCACCTCTTGCATGTAGTCCCAAAATTTCTTCATTTGATAGTAAATTTAAGATTAAATAGATCTTTGGATACCGCTCCATAGGAGTTACGGCTTTAAGTCTTTTAATTGTAGTTCTAATAGCATCTTTTTCTGGTTCACTGTAGTCACTTCTATAAGTTTTTAATACCAACGCAACATTTTCGTTATTTTGAAATGCATGCCAATAAGCTTTTACCATAGAAAGCGGATGTTTGCGTTCGGTCCATTGGAGAATACTATAGAACATATAGGTATCTTTTTCTACTCCCCGCACATCATACTCTTTAATACCATTAAATTCTGACATATCTATTCCATGGGGGACTACTCCAATAGGAATTGTAACACCACTTTCTTCAAAAACTTCTTTATTCCAACTACATCCTACTAAAACTTTATCTACATTTTCATTAATATACCCAGGCCAGTCTGGATGTAATTTAGTAGTTTCCCAAATAGTATATCCTACATTAACTTTGTCCTTTTCTCTATATTTTTGCCAGAATTCAGGAGTCGTATGTATAAACACTACGTTATAATCAATCTTCTTATCAATTAAACTTTTTAAAATCTCGCCATTTTTACCTAAGCCAGGTCGAGCTGCCTCAAAAGATATCGGTGCTAAAGTAAGAGGAATCCCTTTGTTATAAAGTGCCATTATGTTACCTCTACAAGCTTGAGCATACCCTGAATTATCAAAAATAGGACCAATATATTTTATACCAGTAATCTCCATTAATTATACTCCTCTTTCATACATCTTATCTTTGCCAAATCTTCTGCATATCCATAAATGTGTAAACCTTTACTTTCAACAATCATTTCCCCATCATCTACTCCTATTTCGCTGGCCATGAAAGATTTTAATTCTTGAATACCAGCAAGATTTGCGGGTAAACCTCCCCATAAATCCCAAGATCTAAAATAGACGAAAAAATGCAATTGATTATCTTGAACACGTGTATCAATTCCTCTTAAACAAGGTGGGTCTTTCAATAAAATATCATCTGGCTTTGCAACCTGCAGCACCAATTGATTATTTCTATGCCCATGTTTTTTATATGTTTCTATAATATAATCTATTTGATTAACATACGGAGAAAAACCATCCCAATAAACGCCTCGATCATTATCTGTGTATAAAATATTATCTGCTTCAAGTTCTCTAAATTCCATTATATCTTTACTTAATGTAAAGTGGGTTAGTCTTTCCCCATAAGTATAAGATTCTCCCGGTTCTTTTCTATCTGTCATTATATATTCTATATAAGATCTATCATACCCTTCGCCACCATAAATATAAGCCTCCTCTACAGGCGCCGGTATGTTAAGATGTGGTGGAATCTCTGGAATTAAAGGTTTAATCCATGGCTTAGTAATATGTCCCGTAAAATAATCAAACTCTAATCGTGTCTGTCCTTCATAAGAACCCCGATCTATGGTTTCTTTACGACCATTTTCTAATAGTTGATAAACAGCTTGAAACCATAGGTCAGGCAATGTTATCGCATCTACTCTTATAATTTTCAACATATCTAAAATTCCTCTGTTTCAATAGACTTCTCTCCCTCAACAGGTGCTTTTTCCGATGCAGACGTGAGTTCATCATGTGCTTTATTAAAAACTTCTAACCATTTTGGAACAATGCTTTGTTGCCAATCCATTTTTGTAAGAACCCATTCATATGCTTTTTCTGCCTTCTTCAAAGCACCATCATAATCACCGTACACCGTCAACATTTTAGCAACCATATCTTCCACATCAACCAAGGGACGTATAACCTCATTATCATGAGGCAATACAGTGAATAAACTAGAATTAGAGCCGCTATTAACAAGGTATCCTCGCTCATCAATAATATTTTCAGAAATAGCTGTATTATTGGGCATAATTACCGGAGTTTTAGTGGCCATGGCTTCAATCCAAGACAATCCCCAACCCTCCCCTAAACTAGTACTAATAACACAATCGCTAATATTATAGATCATATTAACAATTTGAATCGGGTAACCTTGATTGGGACCAAAATTCTCTGGAAAAATAACATCATCATTAATATTAAAACCATAAGATTTACAGACTTCTGGCAAATGCCAGCCCTGATCTTGTCTAGCCATATGTAAGTACAACAATGATTCAGGTACATGTTTTCTAAACTCTGCAAAAGCTTGTATAGTTCTAGGTATATCTTTACGTTGCTGATTCCTATTAAGATTAGTAAAAATAAACCTATCACTATATTTACCAAAATATCTTTTTCTAAATTTTAATTTCTCATCATCATCCAAAGGGAAAAAATTAGTGGTATTAACTCCATGTGGGATAACAATAATATCCTTAGTCAAATCTGGACAAGCTTTTTCTGCTTCTCGTTTACCATATTCAGAATACGCTACAGTAAAATCGGCAGCACTTACATTTTTAATCCATTGCTCTTTAGGAGCACCATCAACTGGAAAATAACAAATACTTCTAAAAGGTTTAGAGTAGTTTGCTCTCAAATAGTCCATAAGCTCTGGAATAAAATCCATGATAAAAGAATCCTGCAGCAAGAATAAAATGTCAAAATCCATTCGAGGAATCATGTTGCAAATTTTTTTGCGGCCATACGGATCCCGCTCCGCATTAGTACCAGTTGGCCAAATTCTATAGGGAAAATTATGTGGATCTCCCCAATAATTTATACCAAGAATATCAATATCAAACCTACCAGTTCTATATAGTCCTTCAAAAATGTTACGACTAACCGTTCCAAATCCTGTAGCACAGGTGGGTGAATCACAATATGCCAATACTTTAATCTTTTTGTCCATTCTAATAAATTCTCCTATTCTTTTATAATTTTTTTACCGCCAAAAAAGGACTGGTATAATTAATATGCAAAGCTTCTTCCAATTTTTCCATTACAGCTGGATTAGCCTCCGCATATTTTTTTACTGCCTTATTATTTAATGTTGACACTAAGGTAGCAAAAACCTCATGATCCGAAACACACTTTGCTACCTGCACCGGATCATAACTACTCCTGGAATTTTGTCGTATATACAATTGCTGTTCTTCATCCTTTATCACACTATCATGATCTCGAATACGTTCCTGCATAAGCATGGAGAGTTCCCGTTCCCTTCCCTTCAGTAGAGACATAACATTTCTTATATTTTTCCACTCTTTAAACATCTCAGTACTGGACATATTAGAGGTTTGTAAAAATTTATAGTCTGATTTAGACAAAGTTTTCTTATATTCATCGCAAAATTCTTTATATTCACACCAAGGACAGAAAAAGTTTAGCGTAGGAGTAGCATCCTTATCTGAAAAATTCATCATTTCTTTATGAATAGTAGTCAGATAGGACGAAAACTCTAATCGCTCCTCGGGTGTTCTGTAAGTATAAACTGGATCAAATTTTAACATATCTAAACTTAAAATAATACGTTTATAACCGGGAAAAATCTTAGATGAGACTAAGTCGTAGATAGAAAGCTGGATATCGTTTTTCAACTCATCTGCTGTGGGCACCATAGAAGAAGTCTTATAATCAGTTATAAGTAACGTATCTTCATTAATCTCACTAACCATATCCATTGCCCCAATTAAAGGCACTCCATCGTCCGTAGATACTTTATAAGTGTTTTTCCCCATCCCAAATTTTATTTCCAAACCGATAATTTTTTTGCCCAAAACAAAATTATTAAGGCGTGCCTCTACCAAGTCCTTGCCCTTAGTATGAATAGCGAAATCGCTTATACCCTCTCTTACAGAGACCTCAGTATATTTTTGAATAATTTTCTTCTTATCAGCATCAGAAAATTTACCTTTTTTCATCCATATATTTCCTGCCAACTCTAAGGATTCATGACACGCTATACCTAATTTAAAAGCTGGGTTCGAAATTTTTGGCAATTTATCCACATACATAAACTTGTATTTTTGCTTACAAGATAGAAAAGTTTTAATTCTAGATGCACTTAATTTAACTACTTTTTTTGACATAACCTAATTTCCCTCCATAGAAGCTTTATCTATGCTTTTTAATTGATATTCTAAAAGTTGTTTCAGTATTCCAAAAAACACTGTTGCATCTAAAACCACAATGGGCTCATGATGATTTCTTTTACATACCAACAACCAATTTGTATTTTCTTTTTGATTTGCTTTTGCTTGTTTTATCCAAGCTGGAAGTGACCACGTTTCTTGGTTTTTACATTCTACAGAATAATTAAACTTTTCTTGAGCCTCGCCAATTAATCTTATATCAGTGCCACTTTGTCCCATTTCCCTAGAGGCAACAACACAATCTTTTCCCCAATCACAGCTTAATAACTTCGCAATTTGTTTAGCAGTCCAGTCTTGTAAGCGTCTTGCTTTAGCTTTTTTAGACGCCACACTTATAGTCTTCTTACTCATCATTATTTTTTCTCCTAATACGGTAATGTTCTTAAAAAGTCTTTTTGCTTCTCAGACATTATATTAACATCCGGGAAAAGCATAAAAATTTTAATAATTAACGTTCCTTTCGGCCCGCCAAAAACACCTGTAGCACCCTCTTGTGCAAAAGTTATAACCTGCCCATCATGAATCCCAGCCGGTAGGGTGAACTCAAAATGCTTGTGGGCTTTAATTGTACCACCTCCACTACACTCTGAACAAGGTTTTACCGTTATCACTCCATTACCTTTACACTCGGGGCAGGGACGTGCAGATGAAATATTAAACCCTGGCGCTCTTGATACATGCTGAATAATTCCCAAACCCTGACAATTTGAACACGTTTTGGTTTCAGAAGCACCTAGCCCATCACATGTTGCACAAACATCAGTGTAATCAAAATCAATAGAATGCTGCTCACCAAATAAAACTTTGTAGAAAGGCACTCTCACTATAAATCTAAGATCAGCTCCTGCTTTTGGTGCTCGCGGATTATGTCTACGTAAATTCGAGAAAGGAGAAGCGCCATCGAAAAAACTAAAGGGACTAGAAGAAAAAAGGTCATACTCTTTTCGCTTGTTCGCATCTGATAAAACCGAATAAGCTTCACTTATCTTTTTAAATTTTTCTTCAGCCTCAGAATTATTTGGATTACGGTCTGGGTGGTATTTCATAGATAACTTTCTGTACACCTTCTTTAAATCCGCTTGAGTAATATTTCTACTTACACCTAAAACATCATAATAATTACTCACTTTTATAAACCTCCCAACTAAACCCACACTTCATACATTTAAAACTATTTTCTTTTACTTCAAATGCATATTGATTACATCGCAAACACTTATGTAAATAATCCGACATACATTCCGATGTAGCAGAAGTAACCTCGACTATATCTATGTCATCATGATACAAAAGAAACGTATCTAGCTCTTCCATATCTTGAAACTCTACAAGTTGATATACAGAGTCATCTAAAGAAGTCATAAAACCACAAATTTTACATTCTAAATACAACTCATCTTCATCCTTATCAATATGTTCGGTAAGAACTCTTCCACAATCTGGGCATATCATATAACAATCTCCTTATGTTTAATAGCTTCATATATAACCAAATCAATTATATAGGAATCTTCAAAAATTGAATCGCCAAACTCCAATGACATTTCCAACATAAATTTACTTAAATTAGTTTTATCCGGGTTAGTAAAAGTAATGTAAAAATTAACATCTGCCACTATTAATTTAGCTAAGTTGTTTTTCAATAGATTCCAATTTAATCTTCTTTGCGTATTCTTATAAAAATCTTCTGATGTAACTCCTTTTATATTTACTGCTAATAATACATTATCCCTTCTTAATCTTAATAACCAATTAATATCATACTCTTTTTCTATTAACATTAAATCACTATGAAAAATTGTATTTGTTGGCAACCTGTCCACAATGTCAGACCAATGCTCCAAATAAAGAGCAGGGGCGCCGCCCATCAGATGAAAGACATTAGTTCCAGAAGCCTCAAAAGCTTTTATAAGACTTTCTGTTGAATGGTGTTTTACTTTTCCAAATACTCCCGAATGTGTAACATAACAATAATGGCAATCAAGTGGACATCCATATAACTGCACCACAAATTGCTTACTTAATTCAGACTCATCTAAATTAGGAAGTAAATTTCTTTTTTTACAGATTTTAGGAAACATATCATAACCACCGCCACCACGGTATGTCTCACATAACCTAAAATCTCCAAATAAATCCTCTTGTCTAACATCTAATAACTGTCTTCCTTGTATCGGAACTACTTTCCACATAAAATCACTCCTCTAGCACGATGAAGTTATCAACAACCACTTCAGTCCAATACTTCTTTTCATAGCCCCCACAATATCTGCATTTACCTGAATAAAAACGCTCTTCAATATGTCCCTCAATTTGAACAAAAGTCCCATTTTCAAGTGGCTCCAAAGCATCAGCGCAAGAAAAAGATGAAATTTTAATATACTGAGCACCTTTTGCAGGAGCAGGTGCTGGTATAGCTAGTAAAGCGTTGAAAACCAATGAATTGTATTGGCCTACGCGCCTAACTTTAGCTTTCGTTATCTTACCCCTCAACCTTACATAATTTAATCCTGTTAACTCCATTTCACACCTATATATTCTTCAAAATTTTAAGTAGTTCATTCTCTTTTAAATCAGCTGGGTCTGTCCCCTCAGGCCCATACATGATTAAAGGAGTAATTTTAATTTTTTTACCCATCTCCACAAAAGCTTTGTTGGCACCAACAATACCTGGAACATCATTATCAAACAAAATCGCTATTCCCTTGTTAGCATATTTATAAATTAAACTTTGTTGACCCGGAGTAATTACAGAACCCATTACTGCGACCACGTTATACATCCCTATTTCATATAACTTCCAAACACTTTTAAATCCTTCAACTACAATCAGCTTCTGAGTAGTTAAAAAATCTTTGGCGTTGTTTAAGTTGTACAAAACCCGATCTTTAAGTAAACCTGGAGTAATGATATATTTTTCTGAATCATCGATGTCCTTTATTCTACGAACATCACGTAAACTATACGCTAATAATGTGCCATCCACATCTCTTATAGGAATAATATCTCTAATATTCCCTTCTCCATCAACATAGCCGCCGCCTATTTCAAAATGGTCTAAGGTTTTTGGACTAAAACCATCCTTTAAAAACCCATTAGATCTAAAGCTTAAATGTGCATGTAAATGTTCTTCTGATACATATGAGGGTTTATGATGCGTAGTACAATGCTCTCTTATAAAAGCTTTTTTCTCTTGTTCTATCTTCAATTTATTAAATACATCATCATTCAAGTCAACCGAACCTACTAACGTTTTTAAATAATTTACGGCGCCAAAAAAATCTAAATCTTTACTAACTCTTATTAAAGAAATTATATCTCTACCTAATATATCATGGCATTTATGAGTAAAACAAACCCAGGTGCGGCTTTCTCTGTTGAACCTAAAAGCAGAAGAATTATCCCCACCATGTATATGACAAGATGCCCTAAACTCTTTTGCTGTCTCCCGAACGATAGTAAAACCTAAAGACTCTAAAAGAACTCTACAATCAACAGAATTCTTCAAGACCATCAATTCTTTCTTAAACGCTTCCCAATCTTCAAAAGTATTATTCTTAGATAAGTTCTTCATCTGAATATGTTGCATCCGCACTATCCTCATTGAGTACATCGTCGTCTTTCATATAATTAATAAGCTGGTTTTCAGCGTCCACCTCTTTAATTCTTAGGTATTCTTTGAAAAAATAATAACCTATACCAGCTTCCCCAGTACTGCCGCCTCTACGAGTATCTCTAATAAGAAGTTTATGAGTTCCACCTTTATAACCACCGGCCTCAATTTCTTCTTTTTCCTTTTTAAACCAATGAGCAATAATGTCAGCATATCGTGCTATTTTATCACTGTCCGCAACATCGTTGGCTCTATTTAATTGAACGGCACTTAGAATAGGGACATCTAACTCCCCCGACAAATCTTTCAGTTTAGTTGCCACGTCTCCTAAAATTTGGTATTCTTTTCTCTGTTTGTCAGAATTACCATAAATAGCAGGTTCTTTCAAATAATCAAACACTATCAAACCTATATTATGTTTTAGTTTAAACTTTTTACAAAGCGCTACTAATTTGTCAATACTATACCCAGGCATATACTCATGAAATAAAAGACCATTCGCAATTAAATTTAAACATCGTTTGATAATATTATTATACTCGTCTTCACTGTAGCCACCATGTATAATAGTTCGTTCTTTTACACCAGACATTCCTGCTACCAATCTTGACCTAAATTGATGGAATGGAAGTTCAGTGTCAATATAAAGGGTGGGAACTCTCAACTTGTAAGCATCATATGTAGCTATATTGGTAAGTAAAGCACTTTTTCCCATTTTCTTACGAGCAGCTATAAACATTAAAGTGCCTGGGATTAAACCATCTATTTGTTTGTCTAATATAGGATATCCAGTTGACAACCCAGACATCTCTATTTTATGTTCTTTTCGATCTTCAATCCATTCTTTAAGACCATCAGCAACATCCAAAGGTTCCTGAATAGACCTGCTTTGCGTAGAAAGGTCTAAAATATAATTTTCAAGGCTTCCTATTAGTTCTTCGCTCGTTTTTTCATCATTTACGCTGTTTTTAATAGCTTTTTCATGCTCTAAAACAGCCTCATAGAGTTTACATTTTGTGCTAGACTCTAATACATTAAACAGAACCTTATCAAAATTTTCACCTTTAGTGCTTGTACCGACTACCCCATTAACATATTCATAGCCACCTAAATTGTCTATAATTCCTTGTTTACGGGCCTCATTTAATATGATAACTCCATCTAACTTTTTATAACCCGACAAGTATAAATCACTGATAAGTATAAAAAACAATCGATGTTCAGCATCCAAAAAATCCTCTGGCACAAGCTTAGATGCTACAGTATAATATAAATCTTGATCGGACAAACAAAAATTTAATAACAACCGCTCATCACCAGCAGAACAAAAAAGAGCCTTACCTTTGCCCATCCACTTACCTCCTATTCATTTTAGAAAATGACAGTTCTTCGCCTCGCCGTGTCAATTCTCGTTTCAATGCGTTTATTAGTTCTAAAATAGTTTTATCCATTCCTTCAGTCATTATAAGCTCATAATTCAGTTTGTCAAGCGCTTTTCTCATGGAAGACAAGGACGCATTGTTACTAATTAAATATTCCCTAGCATCTGCCTTTGTTTTAAATTTTTTTAATATCTCTTGGCCTAACAAATGAAATACAATCCTTTCTATTTCTTGTTTAATCTTTAAAATTTTCATTTTTAATTTATTACGTTGATATCGCATATAAACTAAATACTGTGCCAGAGCAGCACAAAACTTACTTAGCTCGACACTTTCTAAACTATCTAATTTATTAAAATTGTAAGAAAAAGCCCGTTCCACCAAATCAAGTGTGGGCGCTATTTTTTTATACATAAAAATGGTTTGATCCATTAGGAAATTTCCTCATCTACTCCTTTAGTTTCCTCGGTAACATTCATTCCCGTACAAAAATAATCAAACTCTAATTTTCCAGTTTCTTTATTAATGAACGATAACCAATCACTTTTCATATTAATTTGTCTACACAAAAGACTAAGAGAACAGTATTTAGTGTCTCCTACTTTGGTACCATCTTCCATTGGGCACCAATCCATACAATCCTTATTGTGTTTTTTATTTATGTTTATAATTTTACTCATAAAAACCCCTATCTAAGGCTTTGTTTATTTTTTCTTTCACAAAAGCACCAGAAATTTTTTCGTTATAATAAAATCTAACCAAACTACGTGTATTGTCCTGTTGTATGTATTCTATTTTAAGATTATCTCTTTTCTTTTGGTTCAGAAAACGCTCTTTTGTACCATGGAAATGAAGATTAAATTTAACATGTTGCTGCCCCTGAACCTCTACATACAAATTAAATTCTTTTATATAAAAATCAAAAAACAACTTAGTATTTCGATAGTTCACATAAAGTTCAGGTATAATGGTATACCTGGGAAATAGAGCTTTCAAAATTTCATGAACACTATTTGCTATTTCGCTCATATTGTTCCTTTAGTCCAGTAAGCTCTACTATTTGAGTTCTAAGGGTTGAATAAAAGTCATCATGCTCTTTAAGATAAGCTACAGCATTTTCTTCTCCCTGCGCAAATTTTTCATCTGAATGATAATAATAAGCCCCCCTTTTTTCTATCAAACCTAACCCTTCGGATAATACCAACACTTCCCTATAAACATCATATCCAACACCATAAATTAAAGGCACCTCCGCCGTACGATAAGGTGGCGCCAACTTATTTTTTCTAACCGTAAAAGTAGTCTTATGACCCAAAACTTCTCCTGTAATAGGATCAACAATTCTTTGATTTTTAAATGCGCCACCAGATACTTGAATACGGCCAGTTGCATAAAAATCCAATGCGGCGCCGCCAGTAGTTGTAGTAGGATCGCCCCAACTCCCAATTTTAGTTCTTATCTGATTAATAAAAATAACCAATGTATTAGTTTCACTAGCAAGAGGACTAAAACGGCGCATTGCCTTACTCATAAGACGTGCTAACAACCCAATATGATCATCTCCTATGACTGAGTCTGCTTCCGCAGACGGCATAAGAGCAGAAACACTATCAATAACGGCAACATCTATTTCTCCTGTCTTTACTAATGTTTCTACGGCATCTAGATTTTCTTCGCCATTAAAAGCCCTAATTAGTTCAACCTCATCTATATTAACGCCCATAGATTTAAATAATTTAGGATCGGCTGCATGCTCGGCATCACAAAAACAACACTTCATACCCCGTTTTTGAGCTTGTGCCATTATACTCATAGCCAATGTGGTTTTTCCACAAGACGGCTCCCCAAATAATTCATAAATCCTACCCAGAGCCACTCCTCCACGGCCTAACGCAATATCCAAACCTAAACATCCGGTTGAAACCGTGTTGATGTCTAAGTCGCCTTGTTCACCTAAAGTACTTATAATGCTACCATACTTTTTTATTATAGCCTTCTTGGCCAACTCTAAACTATTAATCTCTTTCTTAATACTTTTCTTTTTTGCCATACTAAATCCCTTCCAACCTTAAGAATTCAACACCTTTTTCCTTTAAAATTTTGTCTAATATTTCTTTTTCAATACGTTCATCCAAACAACGTTGTTGTTCTTTATTTTTATCATGAATAATTCTAATTATTTTCTCAGTAACCCATCCCATTTTTTGCTGACCAAAAATCCCAAAATTGCTAACAGGCCCATCAAAATTAAATTCAGAACTGTTTTTAAATAATGTCTCTATAATAAGGGAACATTCTTGAAGTGCTTCTTTCTTGGTTATAGAAGATGCATCCATTCTACTTTGTACAAAATCTTTGGCAATCTTCATATCTTTTTTAATGTTCCTATAGTAACCCACGGCTTGAGGATAGTGATAATCAACCAATGCATAAAACAACTGAACTAAATCTTTGGTATTTTTCACATTTGTATATTTCGGTTCAATTGGTTCAATGATTTTATACCCCAAAAACCGTAAATATTCTTTACATTTAACTTCAATCAATTGTTCTCTTATCAATGTCTCTTGATTAAGAGCATCAAATAATTCTGATAAAATTTTTTCTTTAACTATCATAATTTACCGTCTTCGTAAAGGCACAATTAGAGCTTTCTGGTTATTATAAGACATAGAATCAAACAACACATTTTTAGTGGGTTCTTCAGAGAACCTTATAGCAATAATTGTGTCTTTAATCGCATCAATTGTTTTATACAACAACAATCCATTCATGTCCACTATGTGTTCTCCAGAAAAATTAAAATCACAATCACATATAAATTGACCAGACTCATTATAAAAAGTTAATTTTTTATTTTCTATCTTAATAGACAAGCGGTTATAGTCATTAGCATCTAATGAATCAATAAAAGGCACCAAATTACTCATAAGTACTTCTTTATCCACTGCTATTTCGTGCTGGTAGTCAGTCAGAAGACCTTTATAATCAGGGAATTTAGATCCCACTATTGTCTTTCCCCATAACAATACATCGCCTGATTGCATTTTTATCGACTTATCACTAACTTCAAAGTTCATGATTATATCTGGAGAAATAAATCTACGCAATGCCATCACATAATCCAGTTTTACGACAAAAGCTTCATTTGTTATTTCACTCTCATTACCAATAGTAAACTCAGAAAGCGCTTTACCATCACTACCAACAAAACAAATATCATTTTCATCGAACCTTAAACACATTCCTCTTAAAGATGCTGCCATACAATTCGGATCAACACAGTATAAGACCTTACTAACCGCCGCCTTCAGGGCATCAGAATTAAGAGTAAAAGTAGTATTCTTAATGGCAGTTTGTTTCGGAATACTATCAGCATTGTACACAGACAAGCGCATTCTTCCATTCGAAACCTTACCATTTGAATACTTGTTTTTAACAGAAATGATTATATTATGTTCGTCTCCCTTAAATACAAAATCTTTTGCACCAACCTGCTTTTCTTCATCCCAAGCAATAAAAGGCGATACAAAAGACTTTAAACTACTAAAAATTACAGATGTCCTTCCAATTTCTTCAACTACTACATTATGAGTAAGTATAGAAACTCCAGTAGATAAATTATTAGACAAAAACAAAACACTATCTTTTGACACTTCAATTAAAATCCTACCAGGCACTTCAGCCGTATTAACCTTAGCAGTAATACCCAACAAATTAACAACACCCTGTAATTCTTGAACAGGAATACTAAACTTCATATTGTAATTCTCCTTTTAAATTTAATTTATCTTCACAACTGATGTAAAGTTAAGACATTATTTTAATTTGTCAAGAATTTTTTTGACTTTTTTTAATTAATTCTTTTTTTTGTACTTTTGTTAAAATTAATTAACGATTTCAATTCCGTCACTGTCGTATCCGACTACTGTCGAATAAGGGGCTTGCCCTAATATAAAGGCTCCAATACTTGTCTGCGCTGACTTAACATATTTTGGTACAATTTGTGCTTTGAGTTGTGCCAACATACTTTTATGGTTTAAATTAATTACAGCATTTAGATCAGAGGATGCTTCCCACGTAACAAACTCTATAATACTCCTGACCGCATCATCAATTAATCTATATTTTGATAGGTTGTGTAATGCTGCTGCTCTAAAAAGACGGCGTTTTTTTCCAGTTAATAGGTTTTCAGGAGAATACGCAGTGGCCTGTAACAACCACTTATCAAAAAAACCAGCAGCAAAAACTTTATCAGCAGTAGATAAGTAAACATACTCTTTAACGGCATCCTTTAGGGAAAACTCAACTACTTTTGATAATAACAACCTATTAGGATCAGCAACACTTGGTTTATAAACACGTTCTTTATTTTTTTGATGCTCAAAAACATAATTTCTTAAGTAAACAGAATAAACTTTAGCTGATAAATCAGTATGCATAGGAATAGGAGTTAAATTAGCAGACATATCGCTTATGCCATTAAACAATGTAAAATAAACAGGAAGAATGTCATATACTTTAGCGGCATCACTTTTAATTCTTATTGTTAAAGGTAATTTATCTAAAACTACACGTGTAAGTGTTTCTCCAACAGAAGCTGATAAATCGACAGGAGTCAGATCTTTAATCCCCCTCAAATACCCGCCAAGATCCGATTTAAATACAGAACTTATATAGGCACTTAAATTTGAAAATTTAGAAAAAATACAAGACACATTTATCATAGCAGACAAGTCATAATTATTTAATGTAATCATTTTTAATATGGATGTCAAGCGAATCATTTTAGGAAATATACTGGCAGGCAAATTTCCAAATCCCGCCGGGAAAATTTTTGCAGATAACACTGAGTATGAGTCAATAAAAACATATGCCTTCAAATCCAACTTATCCCAACCATAAGTAGACGAAGGCAAATTTTTGAATTCTTTAGATGCCACAACAGGTCTTGCGTATGCAATTAAATCTTTAAATCCACCAGACCCATTAATGTAAGCCTTTAATTGATATGGATAATCTTTACCATACAAAGAGGCTGTTAAATAAGCTTCTTGCCAACCATGAATTTTAGCAGGTAAACGTATAGGTGAAATTGAATGTATATACCCACCTAAATTCTTAATTTCATACGAAAAAATATAAGCTGGTAGATATCTAAACTGAAAAGCCACTATGTAAGCACTCAAGTTTCTCTTAGCTTCTCTTACCCAACCCTTTACCAAACTTCCCAAATTTATCCAAACGTGCGTTCCTATATATGAGCTTAAATCAGCATACGGCTTCCCTTTTATATACGCAGCTAAATTTAAACTATTCCAACCATGAATTAGAGCATACAAATAACGTTCTGGCCACACCTTTAAATAGGCATTAAGATTTTTCGGCGGAACAGGATATAGAGATGAAGGTAAATTCTTTAATAACAGCCCTGCTAAAGTTGCATTTAAATTTAATGCCTGCCAGCCATAAACATTTGCCGATAGATCTTTTTGTCCACTTACAAAAATATTTATATAACCACCTAAATCCCTTGGTAAATCACTACCAATAGTGGCATTAATAATTGAAACAGCATATCCACGAATATACGAAGGTAAATCTAAATGCTCATAAACCTTAATAAAAGCAGACAAATCGAAAGGAACCTTACTTGCCTTCAATTGCTTTAAAAACGCCGATAAATCGGCCACTCCATGCTCTGCGCCTTTTATACTTATTCGTGCTCCCAAATCACGTATTCCGCCATAAACACAACGTCCTTTTAAAATCTGAACCCCATACGCAGAATAACCAATAACATATGTGGGACAATACTTTTTATAAGTATACGTAGACTCCTGGTATATTCCCATTACTTGTATAGCAGCTTTTAAATCAGAAACACTGTATTCTGGATGAAAATCTATATCCGTAGGATTATAAGTAGGTTTTGCATATCCAGTCTTAGTGAATTTAAAAGGAATTGCTTTACTATCTGGTGGATTATATCCAGGCATTTTATCCCCTTGATCCTATGTTGATATCAACAACATCTTCCGATGTTAATTTTTCATTGGCAGCGCCGGTATGGGACGTAGTGTAAAAATCCACAAGTTGCTTAGTAGATAAATCAACAACAGATAAAGACGCTCCGTGACCCGTTGAAGCAGAATAAAACTTAAAAGAAGACCTGCTTGCTTTTTCGTCGGCCCAAATAGCTGTAAAATTATTACTATTACCACCTAGTATATAAAATATATTTCCTATAAAATTGAATTCTAAAGGTTGTTTAGGCCTTTTATAAGTTGCATCCTTAAAATTAAATATTAAATAATCAGACATATATATATATTACCTCTAAGCATAATAAACATCAGTATTATAGTTTTCTTCATCTATAACATAAATTCCAGAAGATGTTGCTATAAATAAAGTGTTTTTTGTTCCGCCGGCAGAAGTATGAGACGTAACATATAAATCATTTATCTTTAATCCTGTACCTACATTAAAAACTTCACTTGGTTCAACCCAATCCATAAGAGTAGTATTTAACTTATTTATAGAATATTCCCCGCCCGAGATAGTAATATAATATGCCGTCTCATTATCCGGAACAAAACACTTATATGCACCAGAAACAGTTGTTTTACTTCTATACCCATTTGGTTCCATTTGAAAAAAATCTACACCAGAAGAAGTACAACACATTATTTTATCGTTGTAACCATGAATATATTTTACATTATCAGACGTGATACGAGGATACCTCAGATAATCCATAAGATAAGCAGTCAAATCTACTGGTGTATTAATGTTTATAGTAATATCATTTTTTGAAAAACATTTAATCCCAGACACAGATGTGGCAACATATACAGTATAATCGTTGCCCCATACAGATTTAAAACCTGAATCAAAATGAATATAAGCGCCCTTATGTTCACTATCTATATCTATAATATCGAGACCAGTTCCAATAGCCGCATAAACATAATTAAGATCAGTATAAATTTGATAAAGCGTCGAAGGGGCAAAATCGTATACTCCCCCACTCCACGTAGTAGGAAAATATCCCGCATCAGAAAAGTTAAATATCCCTCCGCTAATCGTTGGTATTGACATAATTTAAGTCCCTGGCTTTATTTTATCAGACGCTATAATATTATAAGAATCAGTAATTTCTGGAAGAATAACTGAAAAATGATACTCATCATATTCAGAAATAATTTCAAAATACCCATTGCCGCTGGCAGATGTGGTACTTCCAATAAGTTCCCCTGTGTCTCTTTTATATAGGTGCACCGGTCTAGCTACTGGAACCCCGCCTTTTTGTACATATCCTGTGTACTTAAATTGGGGTGGATAAAAAGTAACTAAATTATCCCAGTTCGAATAATAAGTAGCTTTAATCCAATCGGCTGATCTTGCTATTTTTGAAACTCTTACTTCATCTATAATTCCATTAAAAAAATCACTAGTAGACGCATCATACTCTTGACCAATACTTGCTCGTCCATTGGATTCTATAACAAAATTTGATGATGCTGTTCCAGTTTGATCTTGAACCCCATCAATATACGAGGTAAAATTTTTATTTGCAGCATTATAAACTAAATCCACAATGTGCCAATTATCATCGCAGACATTTTTTGTGCTTGTTAAACGTATAATTTCTGTAGCTGATGTGTTTAATAAAATAAAACTAAAATAATTATGATTTGGTTCAATCCAAAAAATAGCTCTATTAGAATTTCCTGTTACTCCGTGCATACTTAAAACAGTATCGCTATCACTCGATGGTAAAGTAGTTCCATGTTTAATTGCAAAAGTCGATGTAAAATAATTTCCATTTGAATTAATATCAGAGCAAATCCCATTTATTTCAGTATAATCATCATTGCCATCAAAATCTAAAGCTTTTCCAATTTTGCCATCTACTAAGTCAGACGCGGTCATGTTTCCATGTGGGGTACCATTATTTTGATTAGAAGTGGAATCTAAAATACACCCTGTGCCGCCAGTTGGTTCTTGAGACATATGCCAAACTCCTACGAAATTGTCATCCCAAACTCTATTTGCAACATTCTTAGTCCAAACTTTTCCGTCTTCTGACGTGGCATAAAGTATTCTATCCTTCGACCCATTATAACCCGCATACCATATTTTATATAAATTGTTGGATTCTTTTATTACAAATGGCACATGTGCTCGGGATGTATCATATGTACCTTCACTGTTTTTATTAATCACTAATTGAAAATTAGACCAGCTTATACCATCAGTAGAAGTAGCATATATTATTCTATGACTTGATCCATCATATCCAGTATACCATATTTTATAAGAAACACTAGATTCCTTAATTACAGATGGTTTAAAAGCATATTGAGTATCATACGTCCCCTCACTTCCTATGTTAATTGATCTTTGAAAATTAGACCAACTTGTACCATTGGTAGAGGTAGCATAGATGATTCTAATATAAGCACCATCTGAACCACCATACCATATTTTATACGATGTATCTGATTCCTTTATTACAGACAGTGAATAAATACTAGCAGTGTCATAAGTTCCCTCACTTCCAGTATTTATTACTCTTTGAAAATTGGACCAGTTTGTACCATCAGTAGAGGTAGCATATAATACGGTTTCTTTATTTGATGAATTTCTTCCACCGTACCACATTTTGTACAAGGTATTCGACTCCTTTACAACACTTGGATATCTAGCACCATTTGCATCATGAGTACCCTCACTGCCCTTATCAATAACAAGCTGGAAATTAGACCAAGTTTTACCATCATTGGAAGTACAATATAAAATTCTCCAAGTTGTACCATCATAACCAGTATACCACATTTTATATGAAGTATCACTTTCTTTTATAACACAACCACCATAAGCCTTTGAGGTATCATATGTTCCTTCACTATTAACGTTTATTGATAACTTAATAGCTTTTTCACTCGCTATCCCTACAAACTCTCTATTAGATGGTTTAGTACTATCATAATACAAAGAAAGAGATTTATCCTGGCCCGCGAACAAAGACGGAACTCTTACCCATAACTGGGCGGTTTTATGAGTCGAATCCCAGTTTTCAATTTCTATAGGAAGTTGTACTCCATATTCATCTTCAATTTTAATCTTATAAGATTCATTTCCAAGTTCATCAAAAATAAGTGATAAATCAGCATCAGAGATCCCACTTGAATTAGACAAGTTCAATAGCACTGGGAAATTAGTTAAATTACTACCTATTTTTGAACCATCTATTAAGATAGTTATTTTATTACTCCAACTCATGTTATTTCTCCTATAATCCTGAAATTGTAGTTGGTATTACATCCCCATAAATTAAATCATTATAACTATAACCCGATAAATCATCTAAACACACTATATCATGAGTACCACTATAAGTTGTTTCTAGATAAAAATAACCTGTACCACTTGCTGATATAGTTTCATCTACTAAATATCCAGTATCTTTTCTATAAGCCCTGACTTGTCTTCCGGCGGCAGGAGAACCTTGCTCCGTAACTGTACCTTCAAAATAGTATTTATTAGGTTCTGGAAATTCTATAATCTGTATTGCACTATTTGAACTAACACCATCATTGACTATTTCTCTTTTTACCTCTGTTCCAGAAGAAGTCAAAGTAAATTTAGAAAAAGCTGGATTAAAATAATTACTAGAAGTAGTGGAAACAGTTGCATTAATAGGAGCCGTAGAAGAAACCAAACAAGTTTTATTTTCATCTACTTTATTAATACCAACCGTAGCAGATGATGTAGAATTATTAAAATTAATAATACGTTGTTGAACACTTACATCCATTTTATTATAATTATTAAATTCTATAGCAAAGATTGTATAAGAATTAGTAGAGTTATTTACCCCTTTTTGACAATATATATATTGGATATCTCTATAAATGTAGGCACACCCATAAGAAGGAGCATTTCCTCCATAATCAGAACTATACGATCCTATTAATAAAGTTCTACCAGGATCTGGAACATATTCAGAATAAGAAAATTTAGCAGTTGTAGAAGAACTACTTGCACGAATAGTCTGAACATAAAACTCTTCTTGTAATGCTTCTACGATAAAATATTGACCAGTTATTACCCCAGCATCATCGGTATGTCTTTTTAAAGTCAGGGTGTGGTCATCTTTAAAATAAGACTCTAAAAAAGAGGTATTATAGTAGTTACTAATCCCATAGCCATAAAAAGAAGTTACCACAAAAGCCCGATTTAGATCTATTGTATCTATAGAAACGTCAGTATATGTAGCATCTACATAAAAATCCCCTTTCTGTACTTTAATATACTTTGGATTAAATTCTACAATATCTACATGCATATCAATATCGTCCATTCCAGAAGTATATTGTCCCCTGCAAAGTGAAATCTTTTTACTATTTGCAAACACAAACGGCGCCACCATAGATTCGTATGTTCCATCGTTACCAGAACTAGATTTTAAACTAAAAAATGGAACACAATTATTTAAATTTTGTCGTTTTGAAATATATTTTGAAGCTTGATATTCATTACCTGCTAATGTAAGAGTCATCCTTTCTATTGAATTAATCCTATTATTACCGTATTTATGAGTATCCTCCAATTGTGGTGCATAGCCTACCCAATCTATAACAGAAAAAGCAGCTGAAACATTAACTCCTCCATTTGACCCTATACTTATTTCTAGCGTGTCATCAGAAATAAGTGTTATCATGCACCACGAATCATTAAGATAAGATCCGGTTGTAGTACTATTTGTACCTCCAGGACGGGTATTTACATAAACAGTGATACTATTTGTATGACCTACAAATTTTGGGTAGAGGCTTTGGGTAGCACTTGAAGTAGAATTATTTAAATATTGATATATATTCTGAACATGTTCTCTATTATCTATAAATTTAATTATAAAAACACAATAATATCCCGTGCTAGCACTAGAACTTTTATTAAATCCTACCGTTCTTATACCTTGATAAGTTAATCTAGCACACACATAGGAAGGAGCGCTACTGTTATAACTACTTGCATAAGAACCAATTAAAAATGTAGTGTTGGGCTCCATTTCTAATGAGGAAATATCTCTACTATAAGTAGTAAAACTCCCTTCATGTTGCTCAACTTCAAAAACACTTCCTAGGTCCTCAAAAGTATAGTAAGTGCCTATCCACCAAGAAGAAGAATTATACCTATAAAACTCTATTCCACTACTAGTAGTAAACCTGCCTCTAACCAACGAGGCATCCGCTCTTGTTGTAGAGTTATCTCTAGGGCTGCCGTGAAACATTAATGCTGTTTTTTTCCTATCTACTGGAGAAATAGAAATATTAGAATAATTATCAGTAATAAGAATAGAATTAGACCTAACTTTTACTTGTTCTGGATAAAACTCTACAACATTTAAATTAATATAAGAAGTTGAATCCAACCCTCCTCTTTCCACGCACACTAAGGAAGGAGACTCAAACCATATATTATACATTTGTCTACTAAAATCATTAGCAGTACCATACGAAGATGCAAAAGGTACACAATTATTAATATTTTGACCTTTGGTTAATATATACTCAGTGTATCTTTCGTGGCCAGAAATAGTTAAAACAGTATTTTCTACCGATTTAGCACAAGAAATACCTGAAGCCAATGGCGACAAATTATTTCCTTCAGGAATGTCAAGCCCATTCCAATCAAAAACTTGAACATAACTATTACCTGCAGTGCCGCTTCCTCCTCTTTTAACCTCCAAACCACTCGCTGTAGTTAATTCACAAGAAACAAAACCATTATTAACATAGTTCCCAGCAGTCGTATTTACAGAACACATAGATTGAATATTGTCTGATACAGCCATTGAAGAATTTAAATTAACAACATAGTCTAAATCATATTGTTTAGTTGTGTCGCTATTACTGAAAGACACATATCGACGTTGTGTATGTCTTTTATCATCATTGAATGAAATAAAAAAAGAAGTCCCATAAGAAGTACTACTTCCAGAAAACTTTGCAACACTTACAGTTCTCCTATTCCGTCTCGTAGAATATGAAAAAATGTAAGAAGGCGCGTTTGCTGTATAGTCACTATAATATGAGGAAACTAATAAACCCCTAACATTACTCAGTGGAGTATTAAAAGAAACATTTGTAGAAGAAGCACATGACCAATCATGAGATTCCACTGAAAACTGCTGATTTTTAGCTTCAAAAACATAATAATGGCCATTCAAACTACCAGAGGAAGCCCCTTTTCTAAATTCTAATTGAGAACTACTTGAAAACTTTCCTCTAAGAAAAGTATAATCAGCACGATTATTATTAGGAGATTTATGATAAAAAACCATTGCAGCATAATTTAAATCTACTTCAGTTATAGAAACATTGGAAGATGAACCAGAAAAGGAAAAAGAACCCTGTTGAACGTCTATCTCATTTGAATCAAACTCTATTACATATACTTTACAATACTGAGTTCCATTACTATTTATTCTCTCAACATTTACATAATTATTTCCACCGGCGGATGAAAAAAATACATCCATCATATGTGCTTGAAGACTATTACTATTACCTCTAGCAGAAACAAATGGAACACAATTACTTATATCTTGGGATTTAGACAATACACCAGAAGTAGTAGTGGTGCTTACTAAAGTAAAATCAAAAAATTCCACAGATTTAACTATATTAGACATCCCTTAGTTTCCTCCAATTTGTTGTAAGTCATCAACCGAATGTAACGGCGACAAAATAGATGATTTTACCACTTTAGAATTAAATATGTAATTCAGTCGGTCATTAACAATATACACCCAACCACTGGTAGTTGTGCTATTTAAATTAGCCCAAATGTTATTAATATTATTCGAAGTACCTTCTAAAACATAATGTGTATGCTCTTCATATGTTATCTCTTGCATTTTCCATTCATCTATAATAAACTTATCATTAGACCCCTTCCAATTGTCTTTTAAAGATAACTTATAAAGTCTAAATGGTGTAGTATTAGTAAACGGTATTTCTTGCCATCGTCCAAAATAATGAGAATCAAAGTATGGGGTTGCTGTATTATAATCTTCGAACAAACTTGTCCAAGAGATACCATCATTTGAACCATAAAAACTAATCTGTTTAGGAAAATATGCCTCATTACCACTATATAAAGAGGGCAACAAACTTAATTTAGAAACAACACGTTTCTTAAAAAAATCGGACACACTATACATATGCCATCTACGCACTCTAAACACTTTACCACCAAACGTGTTATGAACCAATAATCTATAATAAGGATACTTATTGTAATTTTCAAAATAAAAAGTTTGTAAAGAGTCCGTAAATGCGCATGTCCCAGAAACTAAAGTCATCCAAGAATTTTCATCCGCGCGAAGAGGAGAAGTAAAGCCCCCTTGAAAACTGAACTCTTTAGGCATATAATCTACCCCTTCCCCTTCAAAACTAAATACATTAAAGGCTTCTCCAGGCAGAGAAAACTCTAAAGCAATCCACCCAGATTCATCTTCAGCCTCCCAATACCTTTTCCCGGCAGCGTCATAAATTTTAGATTCATCTGATTCTTCTAAGTATAAGAGACCTGAAGAAGAATTATACTTATATGGATACACAGCTATACTATTTTTTACCAAGTCATCCTTATTTTTACTGAAATCTATAATTATTTCAGCAGTAGAACTGCCGGTTATTTCTAAATAACTATTGGAACTACCAGTTATATTATCAGATAATTTATACGGCTCTCCATTCGGAGTAACAGTGTGATAAAACACCACGTCAGTAATGTCTGGACCATAAGCACTAAAGTCAATTGGTGGATATTCCACATATTCGTCTGGAATATACAAATTAGACAAATCTATTTCTACCTCTTTTGAATAAAATTTTCTAGCCAAAACCCAAGATAAATACACAAAATAAGATCCATGGTAAGAATGTCCCATAAACCCAAAATCGTTTAAACGTGTATCTCCTTCTTTTTGTCGTTCAATCGTAGTAAAATTAGTAAACCCATCATCTCTATAAACAGCATAACGAACTCTATCTGTAGGTTCATAATAACTTATAATATGTCTGCTATAAAGATGTTGTTTGCCTGATAAATCAGAGTATGTCTTATATGATCCAAGTTGTGAATTTGAAGTTATGTCCCCGTTAGAGTAATAACGAGTATTAAATGGATTTTCGTCGCCATTAATTTGAACTGTGAATGAAAAGTCCCCCCAACGGTGAATATCCCAAAATGTGGCAAACTCAATTTCCCATTCCACCAAACTTTTAAGGGGTTTTGTTTTTGTAATTAAATTTGGTACATAATACGCAATCTCTAGTCCATTAGGAGAAAAATGCGTGACACCACTATGATTCCATTTATTAGTATTTAGAAAACCACTCCTAAGATCATCCACAAAATAAAATTCTAAACTATCTAAATCATCTACACCCACGTCATCAGGCCTTCCCCAAAACATATAAATTGCCTTTTTTTCGCTTTTAGCTAAAAAAGGAAGTTTTACCCAAATAAATAATTTTTTGGCTGATAAATCATAGTAATTAACCCACTGACAAAGTGCTTTGGATCCATTCAATTCTTCTGCAAATCTAATATCCTTATCATCCGATTTTAATAAAGTAAAATTAAAATTAGATTCATTGAGCTGAATATACACTTGAGCATTTTCCCTATCACAAACACCTGGTTCAGTAATAAAAATTGGTCTTACATACGTGTATAAAGAAGTGTTTATGGTCGGCGCATAAAAAGACATCTAATTAACTTCTACCTCCCACCATGTTAAAATATTTGTGTTATAAACTTCATCTACCTTAAAATCATTCGAATCTGGAACATCTATTTTAAGATATGCATTTTTACTTGTAGAGGGATAAATGGACTCTACTTTAATTAGTGGTTGTAGTTGTATACTATTAATCAGTGGTGGAGTTAAATACCAATAACAATCAGAAACATTATTATTATATTGAAACTTATCTATATATACATCATTTGGAGAATCTACTTTTATTTCTACATTTAAACTTCTATTATCATTAAACCAAATTGGATAAGCACCATACCAACTATAGTATGCGTCACAGTACACTGATTGCCAAGATACACCATCATAGTGATATAAGTATAATTTTGGATAATCTCCACTTGTTCTACTAAACTTTAATACCCCCGCGCCAGCAAATGTTGCAGCAGTTCCACTATAAGTAGTATCAATACCACTATAAGTAGTCATCGGTATTGTTAAAGTATTGCTTCTGTAAAATCTATCACCCGAGCTATGATCCCTTCGTGACCCATATGCCTCCGTTTTCAAAGTCATTTCTTGTATACTCTTAGAAAAAGTCCATCTATAATATTGATCTGTGTCATTATTAATACTGTTGGGTCTAATTGAAAAAACTATAGTAGATGTGCCTGAAATAGCTGTAGAAGGAATATCATAATCAAATTGAAACTCAAACTCATTAGTAACATATTTATTTACATACCACTTATGGTGTGAGTCTATTCTAGTTGAAAAAGAACCATTAGGAATTCCATGACCCTTAAACAATAATCGTTCATCTTTTATAATAGACCTATTATCATAAGTATTCCATCTATGTTGAGCTGGACGTCCATCAATAGTATAATTAAATTCATCACCAGGAAGCCAATCCTCATCCAAGGTTAAATTATCATACATATCTTGTGGAGGGGCCGCCTGTAATGTCACTTCCGCTTGATAATAATTGTTTTTATGAATATAATACTCATAATTATTAACCTTCGTATAAGGCAAACTAGACCAACTTAAATCCTGTGGCAAAGGCAATTTATCCTGCCACGGTGATTTTTCCTCTGGGCTCTTATTAATAAACCCAGGCCGACGTTGATAATCTTTCTGTACGGACATTATAGTTTTCACAACCTGCCCCAGAAATTTATCCACATAAAAACCTTGACCATGTAATGTTATTACCCAACAACCAGATAAATCTGAGTGAAAATAATATGCAAAAGGGATTTCAACATTAAACATAACTCTACCAAATTCCTCATCCACTGTTCGAATATACACCAAATTATAGCCTATTAATAACCATAACCCATCCTCACCATCTATTTCCATTTGAATAATAGTTCCAGTCTGACTAAAATTATAAATACCAGAATGGAACAAGCCCTCTGAAGTCACCCTGATCAAATCATTAATACCAGAACCCTTATCATTAATAAACCAACAACCACCATCAACCGTCCCGGCACATATTGTAGGTTTAACTACATCTTTTCCATAATAAGATATTACCTCATTTCCAAACAAATCAAGTTTACTAACAAGCCCAGTTGAAGTAGAACTATACCAAACCCAATTACCGTCAGGAGTTATATCAAACCCGTTCAAAACTTTTGTTTTGTCAAATAATTTAAATGTAGGACCAGATAAATCACTATCAAAACGCACCAAATAGTTACCTTTTTTATCTAATAAACTACCAGAATTAACATACGATATATCCAAATCTAACCAAATACCATTAGAAGAATCTAATTTAATTTTATTAAATTTTAAGGTGTGTTTATAACTACTATACGAGCTCATTAATGTTTTGATTGGAGCTGTGGTAGCTCCATAAGAAAAAGCTATCAAATAACTGGTATAAGAAGTAGAAAAGCCCACAGCCGAAAAACCGGTATCTTGATTTATATCCCATAAATAATTGGTTAAATTACCATAATTATTTACAATGTGAGTGATATTATCTTGATTAGTAATTTCAATCTCACCATCTACGGTAAATTCTTTGTATCCTATATAATACAATTGGTTTGCAGCCCTAGTATATAGTGTTCTATATACATCATACTTCATTATAGATTCAGAATTTCTAATTTTAATGGTTTCTGATGAATCAGTCTTATCTACTTTAATTTTACTCCCATTAGAAGAATTTAAATCATCTATTACTAATTTAGTATAATTATATGAATCCACCGTAGATTTAAATAAAACTGTAGTGTATGTCCCAAAAGTATGATTAAAAGAAAGACTGTCATTTACAAAAACATCTCGTGTATTATAACTTAAAGTAAGTTTGTCATCATAAACCACGAGCTCCGGTGGTAAAGTACCTTTCGACCAGTTATCTTTATCCATAAAAATAAATTCTGAATTTCTAACTCCAATCCATGGACCATTCTCAGAATTAGACAAATATGTTATAGTGTCCACGTTTTTGCCAGTGGGCTCTAATCTTACGTATGCGGTAGCAACGCTATCTCCGCTATTGTAAATAGGAACTGGATATATGACACTCTCTCCTCTGCCCGCCAAAGTGTCTATTTTATCTAAACTCCCATCTGAACCAAAATCTATAATACTCTCATCACTTAATACCTGATACCCGTGGACCGTACCACTTGAAGAAGTCCCACTAAGAGTATGAAGAAGTCGAATAAATCTTGGTGCAGAACTTCCCGAAACAGTAGTATAAAAATAACCATTCCCTAAATCAGTCGGACTATCCATTAATGTTTCATAGTCTTCATTAATATATTGAAACCTTATTCCTGAAGCAACAGTCCCTGAACTTTCTGTAGTTTCATAGTAATATCTAATTTCATCTATTTTTGTTCGGGCATATAAATCTAAATCAAGACACAAAATATCTGATGTTCCAAGCTGAACTACTGGCAAGGTAGAAGTTTTAAGAAGTGCTTCTATCTGTTTATAATCTAAAGAAACATTTCCTTCAACAAGATTAACTTTAAAATCTAAATTTTGAGCTAAATTGATTTTCATTTACATTATACTCCTATATCCCATTGTGCCAATAATGGAGCTGTTCTAGTTCTTACCCTCGAAATTAAATTTTTATCCGCAGTTAAATCACTTCTTACAAAAATAGAAATTTCTCCGCCCGCGGGAACCTGTTTAAAAACAAAAGGCAGTTCAGAGGAATCTACTTTATAAAAGGTTACATTATCCTTTGATATTTCAATTAAATCTGATTCTACTAACGGTTGTATAATATTCCCAGAAAAATCAAACAAGTCTTTATAAAAGTCTTCTTTCGCATATCCAAAAACTTTAACCTCACCAATAACGGCAGAAATAGATTTAGGGTTTGGCTCATTCATAAATGCATTAGAAGAACCAGTTCCTCCTATAATAAGTGTAAAAAACTTATCATCCATATATTCCCAAGTATCTTTTAAATCAAAAATAGGGACACCATTTAGATATATTCTAATAGTAGTACCTCTGGGAGAAAGTGCTGTGCCATCATTAGAAAAAGACATAGCAAAATGCCAAGGAGAATCAACTGAAATTATGTCAGAATTAGTTATAATCAAAGAGACTTTTTTAAACGAATTAGTAGATGGGTTGCCATAGTAAATCAAAAACCCACCCTCAGATAAAGCACAACCTAAAGAATCCCCCTCAGTAGATGTCATTGAAAAAATGTTTCTTGGGTGCATTTCTCCGAACGAGTCCACCCCATCTAAAGTAGTATCTGGTCTAAGCCACATACTAATGGCTCCCGAAGAGAGACTAAGATTAGAAAGCTTAATAGATATGTTATCATTTTCAGATAAATATAATCCTGGTACTGCATCATGGAGGTAATCTTCAAACATATTACGGGCAATACTAAAACCATCTATTTCAAATTTTATTGGCTTTGTATTATTCCCCTTAAAATGAGTTTCTATAAAAGAGAAATCAATATATTGAACCGCTCGCGGATCTTTATCACGAGAGCCATACTCTAAATCATAATTAACATTATCGGCGCTTTTAAATCTTAAGAACATATCATTCCAACCTGTAGAAACCTGCCCAGAAATAGTCGTAAAGTACCACTCATAGTAAATTGGACTTCTAGAACTGGTTCCATCATAACCACCAAACACAAACTTACCGTAAGTCCAATCAACAGCACTATAATCTTCTATGTACCATCGAAACTTTAATGCATCTCTCCAAGAACATTTTTCGTCTACACCAAAATCATCGCCTTCTATAAATTTAACAGTTTCTTCTAAGTTAGATTTAGGATAATCTATTACTAAAGATCTCGTACAATAATAATACGTGGAATCATAGGAATTAGATAAATTACTATACTTAGACGACCACCAATAGTAATAATCCACTGGGTTTTCCTTATACCATCCTATAACTTTGAGATGCTTTAAATATCTTTTACCCGATAAATGATTTGTAGCATCTAAATTCTTTGTAACCACCCATTGTTCATAATTGGGAGCTTTTCCCCACCCAGTAAATGTTATTTTTTCTGGGTCAGATAAAACTGAATCTGAAAAAGAGTAGTTATCCTCAACACTTACCCAATCCATAGAAAGGTCTTCTTTCCAAGGCCCTACAACTTCTGGAAGATCGAAAGTATAAAATTGAGATTTCATATTAATGGCTACAATTGGAGTATCATCACTATTCAAAATAGAAAAACCATAATATTCATAAACTTCTATTTCACGTAATGTAACTCCATTAAAAACTTCTAAATCGGTCGCAGACGTGGCCAACAGAGTTTGGCCCGGCTCTATTGCATTTACTGTAAGGCGTAGCCATCTAGCTTTAACAGGTGTAGTCACCTCATGTGTACGTTCATATTCAGTATTTCCACTAACATCAAAAAAAGTTATATATTGGCCTTCATTTTCAGCTACTTCTATAGTATAGTCTACCATCATGTGTGCTGGTAAATCTGAAGCAGGATCTGGAGATTCCTGTGCACCATGATATAAAACAACCTTATAAATATCATACACTTTACCAAAGTCTATTATAAAATATGGAGCAGGTATATCTCCATTCACTCCCCAACACTTTAGCAAATCAAATGTATGATCCCCATCAGTGAGAAAAGAGGTAGACATTGGTCCAAAAGTAGGAGAAGACTCTATACTCGAAGAAGCTATGCCCAAAGCTATGTTATTATTTCCCAACGAATATAATGTAGTAGCTGGCCCTATAGCTGTCCAACTATTATTATATCCTCCAGAGGGAGCAAGTTGTGTACTAATTTCAGTAAAAACATTAAGTCGTTCAACAAGCCTCGAAACACCATCACCATTTAATAATGTTAACATTACCCATCTAGCATTCTTAGAATCAGAATAATAAGCAGCACACTGCGTAATTTCAAATTTATTTACAAACACACCTATAGCAGGATATCCTGGATCATTACTATTTAGCGCAAAAGAACATACCATTTTAGTACAATTATTATAAACCAGTTTATAAGTAGATAGTTCAGCCCACACATCTCCAACATTTTCTCTATAATAAAAACTAAAAACATCGCCTACTCGTTTTATTCTTATATTAGCTTTTATTGGAATTGAACTATTATTACTGTATAATTCTTTTGAAGTTGAACTATTATCATTAATAGTTAATTTATAGCCTAAAACACCATAAAAAATACCAATATTAAATTCAAAAAACAAAGAATCATTTAAAACATCTCTTACAGTAAAAACAAAGCTCCATGGTAAAGAAGTAAAGTCCTTGATTTCATACTCAAACCATGCATCAAAATCATTATTAAACACATATTTGAACTCAGCAGAAGCGTTATCTTGATGCTGTGTCTCTCCATTGACTTTAAATAAAAGTCTATTGTCAAAAATATATACTGAGCTATAATCAGTAGTGTTCACAGTCCACCATTTGGGTAAAGAATAATCCTGAGCACTAAATGTAGTATCTATATCAGTTTCATTTATGTATTCAAATGCCTTATTAACATCATCAGTCTCTTTACTAGAATAAATGGTATTAGTAGTCAAAGATAAATCTGTTACGCCCGAGGCGCCAAAATTTCTTATAAATTCCAAAGAATATCTTTTTTCCAAATCGATTGCTAACATAGAGAAGTACTGCTTACTATACAAAGATCCAGCAATATAATAACTATACTGACTTGGATAAATTAAATCTACATCACAATAATGACCATAAATAGCGTTATCATTACTTGCATAAAAAGAAATTGTGTAAAGTCTTCCGTATCGATGTTCTACTCTTGGACCAGAATAGTATATCCGTCTATGATAGCGCCCTTTATCTTTTTGATTATTTAAATCCGTTCTAGAAATTCTCACATTAGTTATATAACCAGAAAAATACTTACCTATTTCTATATCATTTAATCCCGTAATATTAATTACGGATGTTGTATTAATCATCTTATTGTTGAAACCACCAATACCTACGTAAGAACCATGATCATATTCGATTCTATATCCTTTGTTCATTATTATGTTAGTCCATCTATGCGGTTTTATATACGATTCTGTATACGAACCATTGCCTATAACAGTATCATTATAAATTAGTTCCAAAGTAAATTTATATGGATCTCTGTGTTGTCTTTTAATTATTATAGCGTATTGGTTTTCTATGTCTGAAATACCAACATCTGTTTTTCTCTGCTGTATTAAAACGGAATAATCTCTATCTCCTCTAATTAAAAACTTAGTGTATTCATCTGGAATAAATTTTCCGGCCGGCGGAGTAAAAGACGAAGACCACCTTGCAAAACCTTTTGTAAACCTAGCTTCTTCAATAATTCCAAAACACTGATCATTAACTGTATTATTATAAAGAGCACAACCAATATTTAAATCCTGATCATTAAAATAATTAGATCCACCAACTACACTAAACTCTTCATAGTAGCCTAGAGACCCAGAAATCACAGTTGTATTTTTTTCATCCCCATCTATAAATAGATGTAAATTACTCCCTGCTCTACTAACAGCTAAATGATAAGTAACACTACTATCAGGATTCAGCCAAGTACAATCAATTGTATTATTTCCGCTTTCAAAAACTAATTTATGATTTATGGCATCATAATAGAAATGTAATGTGTTTTTTCTGTAAAAGAACGTAACTTTGGAGGTAATTGAAATAAATTTGAAATAACAATCAAATGTAAAATCTTCGGTTCTTAAATCAAACAGTCTTTTATTCTTAACAATGATATAGGCATCTGAATCAACAAACTTATACCCCCACCCAACATAACCTTCTTCTGGAGGCACCATATCTACTTTGTAACTTATTACCTTGTGACCCTCACTAGATACATCATAAACCCCTTTAGGTAAACTCGTAGGGCACATCCAAAAATCTATAGTCATTAATCGATTATCTATTCTATATTCTTCCTGTTTCGGGGCAGAAAGATAAGAAGAACCATCAAAATATGCTGTCCCATTACTTTCTGGTAAAATATTAGTATTATAAGATAGTGCAGAACTAACTTCAAAATGGTATAATTTCCCTTTAACATAATTATTAGGTGGGGTGTGGTTATAAGAACTAGCTAAACCTAATGAAACGCTTCCCCAAATACAAGAAGAAACTAAACTTCCTTCAAAAGCCAAGGCACTACCATCGAAATCATCGGTCCAAACCTTCAAAGAGTAGTTCTCATATCCGTCATAAACCAGTTTAAAGTAATACTTAGTATTTAAAGCACAAACCCCCAAATTATTACTTTTACTAGAGCACCCAACATCATTTGGATTTATAATCACTATCTTAGTAGAATTTGAAGATAATCTAACACAACATCCTAACATACCAGGAGTCGAATAATAATAACCACGATATCTGTCAACATCAATAAACCCGAATTCAACCCTACCGTTTTGATAATCCGTTACCTCTAAACAAACTTTTAATTCTATTTCGGGATTATTAGTAGTATCTAATCTAGTACCGCCCCAATAAAATTCTTTTTCTTCATCTACCTTCCTTACAATTCCAGTATGTACATTATCATAATCACTTCCTTCTATAGAAAAATCCAAGTATCCTGGATACTCATAAGTCCCACTAGTGACTGTCCCACTCGAAGAAACCCAATTAAAATAAGTTAAATGTTGGAGAGAGTAATAACTCTGATTTTCATACTCGCGTGCTTCCCATTCTGAAACTGATGACCAACTACCCAAATCTAATAAATAACTACCTGAAATAGAAGTAAATTTAGATTCTATTGGTACAACACCATGCGTATTTACAGTATTTTCATAATAACTATAATCAAAAAACCTATTAGTTACTTTGTCTTCCAACAAATAAAAGGTAGTATATCTATCAACACCACAATATCGATCTATAGCAGGATTATCAGCATCATCAATCATTTCTACCCAGTCGGGTTTAAAATCGTGATAAACAACCAATTTGTCTATAGATTTAGGACTACCTAAATCTATAGTTATATACTGCTCATCTTTGACAGTGTAGTAACTTCCACTAGTAGAATGATCATTTAAATGGGGGGCGGTATTGATAGCAGAACTGTTAAAAACATCCATATTTTTATTATGATAAAAAACCGCACCAGTTAGTTCTTCATCCTTGTAATAAGGTTTTATTTCTCTTATATTCCAGCTATTATATTTACATTTAAATGCCAACCTCCAATATCTGTTCCTACTAATAACAGGTATATTAATAATACTATAGGCCCCATTTGGAATATTGGAAAAATGCATGTAATCTGTTTCAATTTTTTTTCCATAATTAAATTCAAACCAGTACTCCCCATTATCATAAGAGTAATAAGCTAATTTACCAATAATAGAATTATCCAACGTGAAACAATCACAATTTATCGCAATGTTTTTATTATCATTCCTTATAGGATATGAAGGTGACTTAGAAACAACGGGCGCAGGCCCTTTCTCAGCCCTACTCAAGGACTGGTACCCATCAAATTTATCATAAAACGAAAGGGAATTAACATTTTCAACCGATTTCAAAACATCAACATATAGGTCATAAGGTTTCCCATAAATGTTTTTAAAAACAACCTCATTGATTTGACCTTGTCTTCCAATCCCATTTGTACCAAGCACAACTAAATCCTTGCATTTTGGATTTTCTACGTATAAGTCATCTTCATTTATATTGAGCAAAATATCTCGGAGTTTAATTGCCGTTATAGGATTAAATTCTATTGTGAAATAACGTGGGGTATCCCCAACCATAGCTTGAGCAGTTTCATTATCTAGTTCAGATAGTTCTAGAGGTATCCAATAATCTTTATATAAAGAGTAATTGATAAAAAGTCCACCAACAAAAGTGGAACCAAGATTTGGAGCAAAACCATAAAGCTCCATCTCTAAAACTTTAGTGGAATAATGAAAATCAGTATAAATTCTAAACCCTTTGGCTTCTAAAGGCTCCCACTCATGCTGCAACAATTTCCAATCAAGGGCAATCGCTTGATGCGCGGCCATGTTATTAGTTATATTAAACTCAGCATTATAAGTAGGATGTCCAGGTAAAGTGGAATCCCCAGGTATATACCACCCTGGACCAGAAACATACTCTAATTGTGGTTTTCCTATAGTGGGGTTAGAAAAAAGATAATCTTTTACTGCGTCATACCTATCACTTCCTTTTTCATACCTTGTATTATCCAAAGTTACAGCGGTGTATTCAGGAATTAAATTATAATGAGGATTATCTGCGTTCCCAGAAATATAGTAATCATCTACATAATAAGATAAAGCAAAGTTTTTAAAGTTGTTTTCTTCTTTAAAATAAATTTTTGATTTAAATATTTTCTTATTACGATTTAAAGGGAATCGGGTGTAAAAAGCCACAGGGTCACTTTCAAAATCTATAACTCTTTCATTAGTAAACCAGGGGTATTCGAAATAATGTCTCCCAATCCATTCATGATCACCATTTACCCAAAAATAATAGGGATTGTTTGGAATTACTCCAGTATCAGCATAAGATGCCCAGGAATCAGCCGCCTTACCTCCCTGGACCTTGTAAATCCCATCATTTAGTCTATTAACTCCATAAGCTATATTCGGGACAGTAAAAAAATGCCAAAGACCCTGAAGAATATCATAATAAGCTGTTGTATGATTTAAACCAAATACATCAACATTCCAATTTATATCAACACAGCGCATTAAATTATATTCCAAAGAAAGGGGTTTGGAAGACCCCGTAACTATTAAATCACTTATATTTATCCTGTGATTTAAATCTACATCAAGTCGAAGGCGTGTTTGTTTCTCTGAACTTCGAGCATATAATAATAAACCATCTACACCATCACCATGAATTGATCCAGGATAAATTCTATCCCCTACAAATACTTCTTCTGGGAATTCATAATATAGAGCGTTTGTATGAACGGCGTCACCCTGCGGACCTTTATATAGCTTAATATTATAGATTCCTAGCAAGTCACCTTTATTTACGAAAATATCGCAATCTACATCTATCGACATTTGATATCTGTCATATAGTGTATGTATTGGGTCGGTCTTATCTTCAATAGGAATTGTTTCCACACAAACCAAACTTCCATCAATCTGTGGTCTAAAAATTAAAAACTTACTTCCTTTTGCCGTTATTCTACCCGCATCGCTTTCTTCACTAATAAGCCACCCGCCATACAGGTCAGTTCTCACGCTTTGATAACCTATATCTGGAGTACCTAAAGCATGAATCTCTTTAATTCTACCAGTAGCATTAAATGGATGACAATAATCAATAATAACTTTACCAAACCCATCAAGCATATTATAATTAGGATAAGATTGTTGTCTGTAGTCAGGGTCCATGGTGAAAAAAAGTTCGTCTTGACTACCCCCTGTCCCACAGGTATCCCAGTCTTTTCTACCAGCCTCAACATTATAAAGGTGTGGATCAAAATTTATAGATGTTGAATCATTAGCATCAAAAAGTCTTTGAATACCATAAGTTCCTAATCTATAAGAAGATAAAAATTCAGATAAATCAGCGGGGTCTGTTCCAGAAGTAGTTGTAAAGAGAGCATTTCCTGAAGCATCATAAAACCCCAATTCTACTGCCGCTGGAGAAAAATCTACAAGTACAGAACTCGCAGCTCTATTCGTTCCAGATATAATTTCAAATCTATTATCTTCAGTAAAATTAACTTCGGCAGCCTCGTAACCTCCTAACGAAATCAAAGAAAGACTACGCTCAACTAATCGTGCAACCTCATGACCTGTGTAGTTTATAAACTCGCCTAATAAAACATGTTCAAACCCATAACCATCAATGTTTACCAATAAATCACTATCATTAGTACCTGACACAGTAAACATAGTTTTATTATTATAACCAGAAATACATTTTCCTCTTAACCCAACCCCCTGACAGGGGTGTGAATAGTTCCCAGTTCTAAAATATTCACAATTAGGTTTATCACAATTAAATTTGTCAATGGATTTTACCTGTATAGACCTAATAAAAAACTCATCACCATCTCGACCATCTTGATAAATAGGATAAACTCTTAAATCATAAACATCACCTTGCCAATATTGTGCCTCTGCTACTGAAATAGTATAAGTGTGCCATTTACTATCAGGGTAAATTTCAAATAAAGTCGATTTCTTTTCATCCCAATGTGGATCTGCTAACGTTCTCCACATCAACTTACCTTTAGAAGGTAAATTTTGGCCGGCGGCGCGGTCAATAACATTAAGTTCCATAGATATTGTAACTATAAAATAATCTTCTGCTGAAAAAGGCTGAAAAGGATGGTCTCTTCCTATTACTGCAAAATCCCCATACAAGGTAGCAAAAATAAAATCGTTCCAGCAACCATAAGTATGAATACCATCATAGTACAACCATCCATCTACATCACCATTCCTACTAAAATCAGTAGTAAAAGCTACATTAGAATCATGCACGCATAAATAAGATTGACGCACAACAACATCGCTATTAGTATATGCATTACTCAATCGGGAACTCCTTTATCTCACAATTTTTAAATACATTATAAGAACAACTACCTTTACCGTCTTGACCAGAACACTTACCGCAATATATTAGATAAGCAGGTCGATGTTTAAAGCTTTCTTTTACAAGTTTTATTTGAACTATATTTTTTAGTAATTTATCTACTATGACCTTATGTCTTTTTTTCAAAACCTCTTCATCAGTATATCTAAATAATTTTTCACAAGACGTGCATTTATAAATCATGTAACTATTTAAAAGTTGATTTAAAATATCAGTAAATTTCAGTGCGGTATCAATGTTTTCATATAAGTATGCTTCTATTGTTTCTACAGAATCCAGTTGCAATGGGCTCTTGCACACTTCGCATTCCAAATACTCTATAGCCATAAAAACACCCCTTTAATTTAATATTTATGTGGTTTAGAAGCAGGAATAATACCATGAGAAGCTATAACATTTCCAACCTGATCTGAGTCATACGGTAAATTTCCTAGCAATTCATTAACAGCAAACTCATATTTAACCTTTCCCCAACTTAGTGAGTCTGCTGGAGTCATAAAATCAACTGCCATAAACTCTCTATGATTAATATGAGCTAATAAGGGGGATTGTATATCTCGAATAACAGGAGGATTCACCATGCAATTTACTCGATCAACAACACTATCCCATCCCCATCTATGACCGCCGGGGCGCCAATGAGGATAAACCTTATACGCATTATGATATGCTTTATAGTCATCCCACCTATAAACAGGACCTTTAAACTCCGCAGATAAAAAATTAATACTAACTGGATTACCAGTTTTATTTAAACCACCCAAAAAACTTTCAAAATAAGGAGGAACAACAGAAGAAAAATTAAGAACATCAGCTTGAGCTAAATCTAATTGCCATGCTTTAATATATTCTTTATGTTGGTCATCTTTTTCAACTTTAGTAAGTGTACTAATAGAAATAGACAAAGGCGTTTTACCTAACAATTTAAAGAATTCACTCGCCCAACAACCACGCAATTTATTCATTGATTGATAACCAGATTCAAAAAAAGGTTGTTCATAAGGAAAATGTGGGGCGCCAGAGCCCCAACGAGGTAATAACACACCATCTTTATGGTCTGGATTAGCATCTGGACCAGGATTCGTAAACGTAGATGTATAATATTTTCTTTCCCAAACCTTAATTTCATCTTCTATGTTTTTATATTGATCAGCAAAAGAAAGTTTGGGGAGATCAATTGAACATATATCATCTATAATTTCAATATTCAAACTAATGGTTGAAGCGCGCCAGTTAATTAAAGTATAAGGTGTTATCACATTTTTCAAATTTAATGTATAATTTTCTAAATAACTAATTTTTTCAGCTCTTGCAGATTTTCCAGCATAACCTTTTAATTCAATATTTTTTCCTTCTGGGGTTTCAATAGTAATAGTAATTTTTGGAATACCCACATATAATTCATCAGAAGCTAAATACCCCCAAATTCCTTCAACAACTAAACTTTCCAAAGACAGCTCATCACTAGTAATAAACATTTCAGACACTACAACAGAAAAATCAGATGTTTTTCTCCATGTATATTCTTTTAATGACCGCCCTATATTTGATAAAGGTAAGTCCCCAGTAAATAAAGAATTTTTAATAGAATATTCAAACCCTAGAATATCTCGTTTAGACATCTTCACAATGAGGCCCCTATTAAACACCGATTTAGTCTCCTCGCCTGTAAACATATCAACACCAATCACCCTAGATTTTCCATCATTTTCAGCTTCTTCTGGAGTACTACTAAAGGATGCGTCAAATAAGGTGTTTTCATCATGATCAAATTTACTATTACTATTAACTTCAGAATAAACCTTATGCTTTTTATCATAATCATCTAACCACACAAGAGGTGTATCATTATATTCAGATAAATTTTCATATACGAATTCAAACATTCTTGGTGGTCCCGATCCAAGTTGTAAAGTTGGTGGATAGTTATCCACATATTTGCTACCTTCTCTTACGGGTGCTTTAAAAGATATTGTAGTCTTTCCTTCATCCGTTATGTACCGATATTCTTTTTTATATATATCATATGCATAACTTGGAGGAATTAAATGTACATTTTGCAAATTTTCACCGCGCTCAATTGGCAGCCAATACTCTCTCCATGCCCAAGCAAAATTAGACTCTTTAAACGTATAACCAATAGCAGAAGTTCCTACAGGAGTAAATATAAGAGGTTTAGGATACGCACCATGTACAAATCTTCTAATTTCAAACACCTCTTCCCACCGTAATCTATGTTTGTAATCTATTTTTTCAGAAATAGCCCCACACAAAAGATAATTTAAAGGTTCACTAAAGCTCACTGGATCTGAAGCATTCGTATCCGACCATTCGTCAAACGCATTAAAAGAAACATGAAACATACTATTGTCTGCTACCATAGGTGCCCAAGCAGACCTAAAATCATTATCAACTCTATATACTACATAATCCTTACATAACGCTCTATCTACAAAATTTCGTGAAAAATTACCAAACGGTGGTAAACGCCATTTATTAGCAACATACTCAGCCTCATTGACAGAATTTACAAGATTGGCATAACCACCAAATGACTCGTCTTTAAAATTAGCATACAAATAGTAACAAGAAACACCACAGGTACTTGCCCAATTACCCCGTGGCATGTCGCCCCACGTTTTTTCCCGTACAACTCCACAAAACCTCATATCATTTCTGGGAGTACCTTCATATGGCGACGCACAATAAGCACACATAGACCATTCTTGATAAATAGCTTTATTATCACAGGCAGCATGGGGATACCACATAGGCCCTTCGGCAGAAGCGGCTGAAGTCAAATGATCTCCACAAGGAGCATGAAAATAAACAGACCTTTGTACTCCAGTAGGGGAGTAACCACCTCCTGGTGCTAACGCCCATCCATGACTAGGATTTAATTCTTGCAAAGGAGCTGTAGCTCTATAAGCATGATTAACTTCGACAGACCTAAAAAAAATGGTTCCAGCATATGTATACAACTTTGCAGCATCAGCCGTAACAAACTTACCATCTGGCGCTTTTCCAAAACCCACTACCCCTACTGGCCCTGTTTTAAATTTAGAAATCTTAAATTCATTACCAAGGTCCTCAAATTTAAAGGGAATCGCCACATTTTGATATGTATGAACAAACCCTGAATCATTTTTATTATAACCCACACGAGGTGCCGTAACTTCACCAACATCGCCTCTATAATTATCCAAAACAGCATAAGAAGTGTCTTGCGGTAAATCAGTTTCTGGTCTCTGTGGATTTGCTTCAAATTTGTATGTCCAAATTGTAAAATCGAGTGTCCATTTTAATTTGGAATATCGTCTATATCTGTCTTTTTCCTGTTTAGGTCTAAAAATACCTACACCAGGAGTAGTAAAACTATAAGCTTGAGAAACACTATATTCTGTAGAATTAAAATTGTAATCATCATTATCTATATAAAACTCAATTGGTTGATTGTTTGGATACACCATTTCAAATTCTATTTCTTGTGGAGAACTACACTCATCTAATTCTAACAAACCAGTATCATTGTCATCTGCAATACGCTTAACACTGATAGAAACAGCAGCCCACTTAAAAAGATAATTAATATCATCATCCCTTACATATACCATTATGTAACTAGAATTACCAACTGGACTCCATTCAAAATCCGCAGGTGGAAAAGACACTTTTTTTATAGAGTAGGCGTAAAGATCATACTCTCCCATAAGAGAAATAGCATGCATACTATGAATTGGTTTTACTTTTACATCTATCACGGGACCTATAGTGGCATAAGTACCTTCAATTTCTGGGGTAGGATTAAAATACCCAAAAAGCGATTGCGCCAACCCATTTTTACTCGGCTCATAAGTGAAAGATGTCTGCTGTAATAACCCGCCACAAAATTTACTTTGCACGAGTCGATGCCTAAACTCTATACGATCATCACTTATCTTAACTATAATGACTAAATGGTTCAGTCTATTTAAAATAAGTCGTACAGGATTAGAAATAAAAAATCCAGAAACAGCGTCCGTAGTTGTTTTACTAACCGCTGATGGAAAATCAATTTTAAAGTTGGAAATTTGAGTAAATAATGAAGTCTCTATCTCTATTCTTTGTTTTTGACTTAATCTAGTAGAATTTAAATTATTTTCTACTCCTACTAAAGAATCACCAACAATACTTAAATTAATTAAATACACTTCTTTGTTACGTATAGTTTGTCCGACACTTACTATAAAATCGTGCCTTGGTTGATTAGTATACTTTACAAAAACTCCATGTGATACTTCATCTTTATTACACCCTACCTTATCACTGTGCTCTAAATAAGAATCATTAACAAATGGGTATAAAACCAACAACTGATTAAAATCTTCATAAGACCAAGAAGAACGCATCAATGTGGGATAATACAAAGAGGTGTCGTCTTCAATGGGTATTCCAGTACCATCCTGATCAAATACCGTTGTTGCACCGCTTGAAAACACCACCGGATCTAGTTGTAAATAAACATCAGGATCAAAGTATTTTAACCAAGCATCTGACGGCATACACATATGTAAACGGTAACCTTGCATAATTCTTTCAGAAACATTACTTTCATCACTATAATGACTAAAAGCAAACAAATCTGCAGTAGTGGTATCCACCCAATTCGGTCTATTTTCAAAATACCTATCATAATCCCACTGAGAATCCCACTCATTTGTCCAAAACCGTAATTCCATAATTTGATTTACAGTCACCCTCATACCATTTTCCATGGCATCATTAGTACAATATAACCACTCCCCTGAATAACAAGGACATTTTGTGTGGGCGCCATTACAAACAACTCCTCCTGCCTCTGTGGACCAAATCTCTCGTAAGAGCCAAGAATTTGAACCGGAATCTGGGGTGGAATACTTATTTGACACCTCATATGGACAAATACACCGGCTTTCAGATAGTTTTATAGTATAAGATTCATTACTTTTATCAATAAAAAACTTAGCACCATAGTCTGAATCCCAAAACAAACATTTCTGCATGTGGGCTCGCATATTCAAAACTTCAAAGTAAAAAGGAAGCCTAACACCAAAAGAATGACTTTTCTCATACTTAGCCAAAGACCTGTAATAAGCTTCACTATAAGTAGTAAGTAATTTATATTCACGTATAGCGTCCTCATAACTTTGTGGCAAAGTAAACCCAACACTCATCTGCCACGGCCTATAATATGGGCAAACTATAGGTAATTTCATAGCTTGACTTACTGAAGAAGACGTCATATCAAGTTGATTTCCACGCCCCATTCCTTGAAAATCACAATTACCTTTATTATATGCTGAACTAAAAGACTGTGATGAAATAGGCTTTCCTTCAGAATCCAAAACCCCAGATAAAAATGGATTTATCAAAACACAATGATATTCTGGATCCGACCCTTCACCCGAATATTTAGTACATTCAACTTGTCTGCCCATAAAATCACAATTACCATCATTGTAGGAAGACGGAACATCATTTTCAGTTTGAATTTTAAAAGTACATTTATTCTCGTCCTTAGACCAAAACCCACAAACATTCGGAAGCCCATTAATATAGTATTGACAAGATGTTATACTTTTTTTTCTATAACCAGACTCAATCAAAGCAGGCTTGGCACGTAGATCAAATTCATAGGAGCCAAACCATGTTTCCTGAGGGATATTAACATCTCTAAAAAACTTGCTATTTTTCTCATCTGAAGCCATATATTAAATTTCCTCTACAGTCATTTTCATTTGGCCTGTGTCTTCATTAACTGTGTACCACACTTTACAATCTTTTTCATAGTAACCAATAGATCGAGATTCTATTCTAAAACTCCCAGGAATTGAAGGAATCACAGAGCCTTTTTTTCGCTGAGTATAAGCAAGTTTATTATGTAAGTTCCACTCTCTACCATCGTATCTCAAAGTTAATCTTTTAATATTTCTTTTAATAACTTTACTCCATGGAATCTGTTCCTCATTCACAACAGTTCCATCATAATATTCAACTTCCCATCCTCTAACCATTATCGTACAACCTCCTTCCATATAAATAAAATAGGCAAGAAACACCTATACAGTTGCGGTTTAAAAGCACATATAGATAACCTTGCCTTTTTATAAAAATCTTTATGTGACAATATAATTTTACTACCTCAACTTAAAGGTATCCATGGAACTTTGCTAAAAATTAACTATAATCAAAGAATATACGATAATTAATCGTACTATTCGCACCTACTTCACTAGCTCCAAGATGTATACACAACCAAATTGGATCTGCTGTCATCCCATAATAAGTGCTTCCACCAATACTTTCACTCGTGTCTGCATCAGCCACCACATGCAAATTCTCACGTGTAGCGTATAAATATGAAGGAGGAGTATCACTCGAAATATCATTGGGTATTACATTGGATCTCCACTCTTTACCAGAAATTGGTGATGTGCCTGCATTATTTCCAGGACCAACCGTACCAAATCTAAATTTAGTATCATTGTTACCTTGAGTATGATGTACAAAACTTCCATGGTTTTGAAGTCCAAACTTTACAGTACTAATTTCTATAGCCCCAGACAAAATTTCAAACATAACATTTTTAACAGGAGATTCAGTAGACACGGTCACATTTCCATAATTCAAATTGGTTATGTCGTACGATTTTGGTTGCGGTGCCCTGCACAGAATTCTAAATTCATCGCCCGCATTAAAATTACTAGTCCCAGTAAATTTTATATATAAGCCACGGGTTCCAAGTTGAGTAAATGAATTTGAAGACGTGGTGTAAGTACTAGTAGCATTATCTCCTCTATCACTACCCCAAAAATACTTAGCTGTGCCTGCAGGAGCTGAAGTATTACTGCCTTCTGCATATTGGACAGCATTACAAACAATTGTCCACGCTGGATCACAAGTATTAAATACAGCATCAGTAAATTTAACCATTAATCCTTTGGTGCCGAGCTTATACCAATAGTTGGGATACAACAATTCAACCGGACCGCCATTATCTACATTACCCGTAGACACCCAAGACAGAGTAGGTACATTCCCTGTGCCCGCACCCATAGTTGTACCATTTGAAGTATCAATGGATAGAGTATAGGTTATAGCCGTATTATAGTTATAGGCACCACCAGCAGTTATGGAGCCGCTGTAAGAATTAGAACCGCCTTTAGTAGGAGTTTGAACGGGAATTTCAGTATCAATTACTATTTTGTAAACTTCATCAAAAAACCCATCATAAGTACCCGAAATCGTAATTCCTCCATTATAACTATTATTTGAAGCCAAGCCACCGACCTCTGTCTTAGTACCAAAACCAAGTGTTAAATGGGCAGTATTTGTTCCACTTACCACAGAAGCACTGGACGAAGATCCTAAAGTTCCAGAATATAATTTGAATGCATTGTTTTCCCACACACATTTTGCATGTTGATGTTTAGTAGAAGCCTCATTTAAATTATGTATTTTTTCACTTATATCTTTGGCAATAAAACGCGGGTCCAAATCAGTGCCACTAACTATTGTTACATATTCTGTGGTAACACCATCTAAAGTAAAGTGTAGTCTATTATTACTATAAGCTATACCAAAAGTGTCACCAACACTAGCCGTAGCCAAAGCATAGCCTCTAGTCCCCAAACCATCACTTCCTCCCGTAGATGCTACTCCTGAAGCAGTTACATCATATTCTACCCACCTAGTTATAGCTGTCATAAAACATTACCTCCTTTAATACCTTATACGGTATCTTTTTTATCTAAATTTTCAACTTTAAATTTAAGAATGAATGGTGGCATCTCATTCCCATTAAAGTCTTTTACAGTTACTTCCATTTTAAATATCTTATCATAAAAATACGCAGTGCTATTTGGATAAATAGACGTAGACAAATCTGAATTGCCTTTTGATCCGCTACGTAAAGCAGTTATACTAGCAGACAAATCACTTAATACATGATTTTTACTAACAAACCAAAATCCAAACGCGGTATCAATCGGACATTCCAATAAATTAGAAGCTTCTACTCTAACTCCTATTTTATTTTCAAATCCATAATCAATTCCACCAACTTTTGAATTATCATACCCTACTACATATCCAAAGGTTACATAAAAATCTCTAGTTAATACATCCCCGTTACTATTTTGCCCGCGGGCGGTAATTTTAGTGGGGCCTGAAACTGATCCAAAATTATCAGGAGAATTATAACACATCCTATATCCATCACTTAAAGCTGTGTAAGTACAAGCAACAGGAATATCATCAACTAAAAAATAAGTCCCAGATGTAACGACAGGGTATAAAGCATCATGAACATCAATACATAAAGTGCCTGAAGCAGGGATAAATTCTCCCACACCAACATTAAAATTATCAAAATACATTGAAAACAGACCAACATCTATACCCAAACCAGCTTCTTTATGAACGCTGGACCAAACATCAAAGTCTAATTTAGGAACGTGTCCTAATATAGAAATTACATCGGTATCTATACTTGAAATACTTAATGATGTAGCTAACACATCACAAAAATAGTTCTTTAAAGATAATTTAGTGGAAAACAAATCCCCCCGTATTCCAGTTAATCCTCCAGAAATACAAGTACTTTCAAAGTAAAAATTAAGGTTATTACCTTGTTGTATATTTTCTAAAACAGAATAAATATCAGCAGTTAAATACCCTGGAACCCATCCTGAAAATACCACATCAATGTAGTTGCTCAATATACCACTATTAGTATTTGCTTCTGTTTCGTAGTCATTATATATATATCGTATTCCACTATAACTAGGAATAGGAACTCCGCCATGAATAAAATCATATGCCCCAGTAAAATTTAAATACTTCATGTTTACATTTTCTGTACCACTGGAGGCCAGTATACTTTTTAATCCTACAGAAACAGACGAAGTAGTCTCTAATAAGGAATCACTAGTAAATGTTATATAAATTATCTGATCACCTAACGAGTAATCATGTTTATTAAAATACTCTATTATGGCGGACGTCGTTCCAGACAAACTTGCTGAAGAAGTTGTATATTCCAAGCCTACCGCTGTACTTGAATCTAATAAAGATTGTTCCCTAAAATACTCTACAACATACATCAAAGGCACACCGCTCACGGTTGGAGCTGTGGAATAAAGAGTGGTTATATTTTGTTCAACTTCCTGAGGAACCAGATATGCCAACGAAACTATCAAATCTCGTCCACCAACATTATCTGCGCGTTCAAAATCAGTTTCTATAACAACCTCATTCCCTTCCCCAACATGTGGTGATAAGAATGAGGAGTCTATATAAATGTCAGAAGTGGCCATAGTATAAACCTTTATGTGTAACTGTAATGCAATACAATCACAAAATCATGAACTCCATATGGCACGGAAGTATCTATAACTAAATGTGGTTTAAATATTAGAAAGTCTCCTATTACATTTGATTGTGGACGGTATACTAAATCAAAATCACCATAGTAATACTTTGTCCCGTTATAAACAGTGTTCCCTTTAAAAATTCTATTGTGTATTGGAGCAAAAACATAATTTAATGGGCTGTAACTTTCTTGCGGGTCATTAACATCATTCGTAGCACAAAAAGCCAATGATGAGACACGAACCCTGTCATTCGCAATGAGGTTATTTAGTGTAGTACTATGAGTAACATCATCCCAAGCTGTAAGTCTACAATTATAAGCCTCTCCAGCTGTAACCGTAAACACAACGGAGTCTTCTGTACTATAATCAATTTTACCAGTTAAAGTGCCCCAAGACTTTAATTCCGAGCCATCAGAAATAATACCAGAACCAGTAACATGATCCACTTCCATTTTGTAAGTGCCGTTTCCCAGGTCTGTAATATCATCTACAAAAACTATCTTTGCTGAACCATCATCAGCAAAAGCATACAATGGCTTCACTCGTGTACTAATGTCATTATAAGCAAATTTGTAAAACTTCAAATTTCTTATAGCATACCTACTTCTATCAAAAACCCCAGTACTTAAACTATCATTATTATCTATCAATATTCTATAATATTTAAAGTAATTATCATTACTACTTAAATATAAATAACTGTCTATGTCGGTAGAATTAGCTACAGTCATTAATGTCGTCCAAGAATCCTCAGAATTTAATTTTCCTTCTATTTTATAATTTCCTATAGACCATCTATGATAAGTATCAGCACTAACATTATGATAATAAAAGCTGCCAAATGTTATCTTAGTTATTTTATACGGTCTGTCAAACGTAAACTCAATAAAACATTCTTTATCACTACCAATCACTTGAACTGCCCAACAATGTTCTGTAATCTCATCACTAGGAGCAAGGGTGAATGTGTAATCTGCTATGGTTTTATTTTCACTGCTTCCACCATTATTAGTATATACATCATCTGTATATAAATAATCTAAATTTCCAGAAGTATACTCAACTTTTACAAGTGTGTTTTCTATATGAGGGTCCTTAGTGATTTCTGTATATCCCACGGCTGAACAACCAACTCCCTCTTTTATATAATCATAATAGACCTCATAATTAGCAGTAGTTCCCGTAATAGTTATATATTGCGGTTGAGTATCCAAATCATATTCCTCGGAGATAGAAATGTAATTATAATAATCAGTACTCGTAGATTCCTGTTTCATAGCTATTCTATACATATTTGTGGTATCTTCATACCACATCCCTAAATCTCCCTGCCCAGGCAAAATATGGGATCTTGTACCAGCAGTATTTGGAGTAGCCATATTAGGACTTGTATAAACAACCTTTGCTAAATCATGCCACTGCAAATTATGGCTTTCATAAAATTTTGTAGTAATAGTTACAGCCATTAGACTTCCTCCTAACTAGTATATTTCCAAGACTTATCTTTTTCTATATTATCAGGTATCGGTTCTCTACTCCACACCCTATCCCCAATTTTGTATTTAGAAAACAAATCTTGTATTAAAATAATCTTGTCTATTACAATGCTATTAGTATCTAAACATTGTACTCTTATTGAATGGAAGATCCTACTCCCATCCATCCCAACACTACATTCTATAAGAGGTTTATAGGCCTTATATCGTGGAATTTCTATTAATTGACCAGTACTTAAGATATACTCTAGTCTGCTCAAGCCCTGTGGGATATCATCCCATCCTGTTACAAATAAGTTATTTCCAGTTATTACTGATCTATTAGGATACGTAGCAATAAAATGACATTTATATGGATTAACACTTATAACTTTATTATAAGTTCCATAAATCCTACCATCTTCTTTTGTAACATGTTTAAAATTAGGCAGATTTAAGTCCATCGTTGTCTCCTCATTATGTATATAAATATCTAAACCCCAAAATAGGAGTATTATGAAATATAGAACAATCCGTTTCTAATCTAATATAAATATTGTAATATACAGCCTCGTCCTCAATATATGACGCATTTTTTAAACCAAGTCTATACTGTGTTCCTCTTAAATAAGTAGCCTCAGAGTCATCTCCAGACCATTCAGGATGCCAGGGCGGAGTATTTTGTGTAGTTCTAATAGCGTTTATTAGGCTTTTCCAATTGCTATTTGAAGTACCCACCAATACTTCACTATTAGTAGTTGTAAATGTCGAATCATCCCAAGCTTCTAAATAAATATCAGACTCTACTCGTCCCTCAACATAAACCCCAAACACATATCTAAAAGGAGAATAATTCCCGCCGCCAAAACCAGCCAAAGGAACATTATACATCAACGTACTGGTCTCTATATATGTTTGAGGAATCACATATGAATTTAGATCTGGTTTTATAGTGGCGTCTCTAGTACCAGAGGCACAGGTAGGTGTAGGTAATGTCCCCAAAATACCACCACCAGTAAAAATCATTTTGTCTGTTATAATGTTTGTCCCAGACACAGTACTCATAGTTTTCCAATCACCTTGTGGACCAACAATACCAGGATAAGCTGTGTCATTTGTTCCATGATTATAAATAAAATGTAATTTTGGTTCCATAAAAACTTCTCCTTATTTTAACCTGTACAATACTGGTAGTATAGATGTACGTGGATCTTTGGTGACGTCTTTTTCATAGATCTGCAATCTTAAAGAGTTTTTATTAACTCCACCGCCCTCCCCTAAAACTAACACTTCGACGTCATTAAATCTAGGAACTCCCCAAGAACATTTTTTGGGATTTTCGACAACAAAATCTACTGAAAATCCATCATCAATATAAAAAGGATAACTCGTATGTAATACATTTGCCTGCTCTGCATTATCCGCGCAGCTAACCTTTATAATCACTTCTTCACCATATAAAAAGGGTGTGGGTGGAGAATATTTTACCTTATAAAAATTTCTATTTACTTTAGTAATCTGCTGGGGGCTTACTAAAATTGAATTAACAGTTATATCTAAGGTATTAATATTAATTCCCGTTCCAGTATCTTTCAAATCAAAACTAATAAAAGTGTCAGGAGAAACATTTGTCTCACCAGCAGCTGGCAATAGATTTTCTATAAATGGCCCTTTAAAATCAGGAATTATCTCAAACCAATAATTAACATAAATTCTATTGGGATAAGGAGCAGTATCATAAAGCTCAATATAAACATAAACAAAAGCTCTATTATGAAAATCCACTGGTGGGTCATATAAAATTTCGACCCCTAAAAGACCACTTCCAGCATCATAGTATGTTTTGGAAATAACATTACTTACATCTTGATATCCCGTATCTCCAATATATGATAGTTCCCTCACTTTCATAACCACAGTATCAGCATTTAAATTATGTGCAAACGGACGTAATCTAATCCATATATTAGTATCAACTGGATTTTTCTCGCTCCAAAACTTAGGAATAGCATCTTCCACAAAAACAAACTGATCCAACCTAACATTTGTAAACAACTCATCATAAGGATGACCATCCACCCAATTTGTATGTAAGCTCAACTTTAATTGACTAAATGTCATAGAATTGCCTTCATGTTGTTGCTCTATCCTATTAAAAGGCGGTAACATTTTATGGGTTTTACCATGTTCTACATAATCAGGATCATCTTTAGACATCTCCTGATATACTAAAAAATAATTTAATTCCCAAATACTAGTAGATGACACTAAATCCTCTACAAGAGTTATTCTATCTGAAAGACTGGAGTTAAAATCAAGAATCCCATGATTCCAAACAGAAAACTTACCATCCGGCGGGCCTAAACTATCATTAGGCCCATAGTTTATAAGCTCTGGTAGCCAGTTTGATATAGTTTCGGGAGAAGAAGAATAAACCCAATTTCCTCCAGGCGTTGTAAAATAATTATGACATAGAATGCTAATTTCTGGTGGCACTAAATGAGTACTATTAGGGTTTTCAGGAATTTTATACATATCTGAAATTTGTTGCAAAGCAGTCCTATTAATACTTTTAAATTCTTTATCTTGAAACAACCGTACAAACAACGAGTTACTAATTTCTGGAAAGTTTGAATAACTTCTTACATAACCTCTATCCCAAACAAACTCACTTCCAGTAAAACTAGAACCACCAGTAGCTTTATAACTAAGTTGAGTCATTCCTGTATAAAGAGCACCAGCCCTATAAATCACCGAAGCCTGCCCATTTATATCTGTAGTAACTTCTCCACTCAAAGGATCTAACAAAGCTCCCTGATCTCCAGTAACTATAGCTACACTAACAGGGACATCTCTTAAAGATACGTTATATTGGTCTCTAACTGTAAGTCTCAAAGTAGTAGTATCATAGGATCCTATTGTAAAATTATCATCTGAGTAATTAGTAACATTATGGGTATAAGGGGCTAATGTATCTTGTTTAAAATTATAATAGGGTGTCCAGTTTACTTGTTGCAAGTTTCCGTCCGCTGTTCTAAAAGTAGCAATTTGAGATAATTTAAAAATATCTGTACCATCAAAACAAAAGTCATAAATATCATATGGTGTACTTTTATCAGATTGATAATTATCAACTATTTGGGAACGAACCACTTTATAACCCTGCTGAGGATCAATATACAAAATGTTTAAATTACACAATGAAGCAAGTGTATTATATTCTTCACACCACCTGCTAACATTAATTCTTTTATAAACACCATCATTTGTTACTTCAATTATAGAGCCCGTGTCAGAATCAAGTTTAAATAACGTACCCTTATCTGTACTAGCACCTATACCACCATTACTAATCACATAAAAACATTTATAAAAACTTATAGAGTCTGTCTTTATATAATCGTAACTAATATTACTCGTTAAAGTCAGTTTATTATCGAAAGAGTCAATTGCTTGAATATATACTACCTCTATTTCTCCTAAATTATCAGGGTCAAAACTAGGCCCTAAAAATAATTTTTGATTTACAGTTAACCCTGTAATATCGTCTATAAAAATGTGATTACTTCCAGCTTCTTGGTCTTTCTTAAACCGCCGGCGAATAATTTCCGGCGCCATACTATTCACATCAAAATGGTACAAACCAGTATCTTGTAATAAAAACGTCTTTTTTAAGTTTAATTGCTGATGATCTAAATCCACTTCCCACTTTTTTATTAATGCTTTCGCATTTGTAACCCATTCTAGTGTAACAAACTCAAGACCACTTATAAACTTATATGATCTAATCGGTCCTAAATATTCCAATGCTTTTAATTCCCCTACAATATTAAAAGAAAAAGTAAAAGAAGAAACCAAGGCGCCGCCTTTATTCTTAACATCCAATACCGTAGTAGGGTTTTCATTATTTACATTACAAAAACTACCATCAATTGGACTCAAACAAAAATTAGGAGTTCTTATTTGTAAATTTTCAAATGGCACTTATATCCTCCCTATTATTGTTGAGCTGTGGCTGTTACTCTAACTTCTCTAGCACTAATCCCAGCTCTATATACAGTATGCGCTATGCCTAAAGCATCCGTATTAACTGGTGAAGATAAAATTGCACCATCTGGGTCATCTGCAGTAAAATATACTAATTTTCCTACAATTGGCAAATTAAATTGATCTTTAACTATAGCGGTAATATCTGCTGTATTAGTTCCATTTGCGGGTAAAATTGCCGGCTCAGATCTAAGACTTATACTAGTAATAAACTTATTTAATGTTGATAGTTGATAATTATAAGGACCATATGCAAAATCGGAAGTCTGCCCATAATAAGTAGCCTTAAGTTGAAGTCTATAAACATTGGTGCCAAACATACTAATATCAAAAATTGGAATTACCGTGGCCAGATCACTTTCCACATTGTCCATAGTCATAGCCCCATGACTATGATTTAAATCTTCTGGATCCAAAAACACAGTATTTGTTCCTTTAACATAAGCTATAGAATGTGCCACACTGCCAAAAACACTACTTGGAGTAGTGTAAAATGTAGCCGCACCTATATCTTTATAAGAAGAATCTTGTGTCTTACTAATTATTGCTCCTGTATAGGCATTTATTTTATACAAAGCACCTGTTGATGGATCATTTCCATAGTAATTATTAAATAACCAGATATTTTTATAAAAACTAACAGGATCGCCACTTTCAAAATCATAAAGAGTTGTACCATTAATATTTACAAAATCAGCTCCAGCAGAATTTACAGTGGCTTCTTGAAGCTGGCCAAATCTATTTGGACCCAAAACAACCGTGTAACCACTCTGCATCTTGGAACCATCGCTTATACTTAAACTAGCACTACCTGCAGACTCATTAGCAGTAAAAGTCAAATGATAATGTTCAATCGTCATCGCCTCTGAAGAAAATGTATCTGTACCACTATTAATAAAAGAGAAAGTATTTCTTAATTTACAAACATAGTTATTAATATACCACCGCCTAATCACAACCCCATTGCTTAATTGCTCTAAAGACCAAAAATTATACCCATCATGTTCTAAACTTAAAACCTGTGATGTAATGGCGGTATCCAAAGGATAGGTAAACGCATAAGTACCATCATCTGTTTTCATTACTAATGCATCTAAATTATCATCTATATTATAGAAATAACCATCTGCCATCACTAAATTTTGTTTCCTAAATTTTATATTTTCATATGGCATTTATTTCTTTCTCCTTTACAGTATCCAAATTAAAAGTATCCAAAGGGGGTGGATTAAACATAGCTGTTTTGTCGTCCAACAAAAATTTCTTTAATCTATTAATGAAAAAAGAATTAGGCTTGTCTATTTTCTTATAAGTACTTTTTCTAGGCAATACGTTTATAATAATAGACGCAGGACCTACCATAGTACTAATAATATTAGACATTTCTTCTAATTTCTCAGAAGATTTAAAATAGCTATCAAAAATAAACGATGTAAAACCCATTCTAAATAAGAGACCTTGTGGATGGGAAGAGCTATAAAAAACATTAGGATGCCCTCCTGCACTAATATAACTCCCACTTACTAATAAAACATAATATATATTTTTACACTGACTTACAGCCATCTGAAAAGCAGTACTAATAAATCTAAGAAAAACATTATCCGTAGTTACAACAAAAACACGTTTAATTGAAGTCATTGCAATTCCCAATGCCAAAGCAGCCAAATCACAAGAAGGCGCCTTATAATAAAAGTTTCCACTCCGATCATTGACATAAGCCTCTTCACAAAGCCTGTCACCGAAAAAAATCACTACATCGTCTGGCGACAATTTTTTTGTAAATTCTTTTACTGCCTTATATCTAGTTACCATACTATATATCCTTTTTAATATTTACTATGCCTGGAATCTTACGTCTAACAATTTTTTTATCAAACTTGATTAATTCACTTTTAAGTTCAAATAAATTAATATCTATTTTTAAAAGCCCGCGAGAATTAATTTCGTTTTTGTCTGAAGAATACACAAACACCATAAATGGACATGAACACTCTTTTATAAATTTAATGGTGTCTACAGGAATAACATTAAAAAAAGACGAGTCCAAGAAAACTCCAGATTTAATATTATTCAAAGCAGCACCTAAAGCTAAATTAATTGCAATACTTCCATCTATAGCCGGTATATAGTGCATTTTTTTAGGATTCATTTTCCTATACACAGAATCAAACCCAGCACACGCCACCCCGGAAAAAAACCTATAATCTAAAACATCACATACAACATTCCAAAACTCTTTTACTTTAATCATAATCCTTTTTTAATTCCTTATTCATATGTATCGTAAATAATAAGCGGTGGTCTCCATTTTATATGATATTCATACGGATTACCTGTAATTTCTAAATCATTAGTTATATCAAACCCATTTGCCGTTACTTTTAAAGTAGTTAAATCGATACCAGTAGACGGTATATCATCCTTGATCACAAACTCAACCGGATCATTTATCTTTGCAATGTATTCTGTAGGATACACACTATCTACATAAGGAGGAGAAATATCCTCCTCATACGGTTCCCAATCAATTTGTTTGGATATTTGAGCAGCTAATTTCTCTATTTCTTTATCAACTGAATCTAAAGTAATTAAATTAGCAAAAACATTCTTTATTTTATTACCATTTTTATCTAACGCATCAGTCCCTACTGATAATAACCAAATCGGCTCTCCATCATGCCTATTATAATCCACATATTGAGTTAATGTAACTCCACACTTGATTACTTTATGGGGATTTAATGAATTTTTTATTAAAAAATTTGCCATAATTATTTTTTACTCTTATGTAGTACTATAATCTATTTGATTAACCATTGTTTTTATACCTAATCTAGCCAATTGATCAATATTAGTATACCACATACTTGGTCCATTATTAGGATCTTGCTCTCTCAAAATTTGAATACGGGTGCCCGACACAGTATAGCTGTGTTTAATTCCTACATAATTATTAGCAGCATTTGTAGGAACAATAATTTGTAAATCATTTGTACCAGCCAAAGCGGTAAAATAATCCGTATTAACTCCATCAGTAATCATTAAACAATCGCCTTCACCTACCCCAGATCCACCAACTATTGATAACGTACTTGTATCAGTGGTGTAATTAGCTGTTAACTTTGTTTCATTTACAGTTATATTAGCCAAAGATTCACTATCTATCGGAGTATCAAACCCTAACACTGCCGTTGCATCCATAGTATCTGCAGGAGATACTTTAACAGAGCTTCTATATGGACCAGTGTAATATTTACCTACACTTCCAGAAACAATCCAAAAACGACCCTCTTTAAAATAGACGGATGTATTAACATATGATAATTTAAATCCAGCATCTCCTACATTTAAATTATCTCCTATCGCGCGAATTTTTGTTTCCATATCGTCTGCGATAGCTTCTCCAGAAATTTTGGTTCCATCATTATTATAGGCTAAATCAATGGTATACCATCCGGAACCATCTGATCCGCTGATAGTAGCATCTATTTTTACTTTCATTTTATAATGACTTGAATCTAAGGCAAACTTCCCACCTACTCCTCCGAAACCAGAGCTTTTACACCAACCAGCCTTAAAATCCATTATTTGTAAGTCCTGAATGGCGGTTCTGTTTACGTTATCACTATATGCTGTAGTTGAAGCCACCATTAAAAACTGCTCGTCTCCTTCGAATCCGACGGGCACCAAACTACTTAAATCCACAGTAACCCTTTGTGTATTACCAGGATAATGCTCCAAATCCTGGGTATTAATATTTAATGCCATAATTTTGCTCCTCCTAATAAATTTCTATGCGTAAAAATAATGTGTGCCATGAGCCAAATAATAAGGACACCCAGAATAAGTACATTCATAACCCCAAACACCTCTTCTAGTTGGTCTCATAAACACTTCTTTATTAATAGTACCACTGCCCACTGGCACTGTAACACTGTGGTCAACTAAACTGGGCAACGTGTCGTTTGGACCTAAACCTAACATAGTTCTTATTCTATCATACCTATCTACTGGACCAAATGTGGCTTCATATTCCTGAATAGTAGTTCCATAATAAACAGGCCAATTTGTAAAATCTAAAACAGCTTGTGTAGAATAGGGGCATGGCATCCATTTGTTGCCTTTATGTTTGGACTTTTTATATTGTGGCAAGTTGCCTGTTGCAGAAGTTCCATAAAACTCCTCCCAGGTCATTCCGCAAGGATCTTCTTTGCAGTGTGTGTATCTACCACCTTTACCCATTACCCATTCCTACTTTCCTATAATTTCCGTGGTACTTCCAGAAATTATACGCTCTGCCTTCTTTATTAACGACTATAGTTACATAAGTCGGATAAAAAACATGCGTTTCCACATCATGCCCTTTTGTATCAATCACTAAATAATCATCATCCTTAAGTTTAGGTACTCTGTTCAACTCGGTATCATGACTAATAATTGCATCCTTTAAACTCACTATTAAATCATCTTGATAAGTAACTTCGCCCCAAGACAAAGTTGCTATGTAGATATTCTCAGCAAAAATATAATACTGCTTATAAAAATCCAATAACATACTGTTGTTAGGTTCTATTTTTTCAGCAAACTGTAAAACAGGACCTGAAAAACAAGCTCCTTCTAACTTGCAGTACCCTTCTTGCTCATACACCGCTTTTTTCCAGCGAACCTCTAATCTGTATTTCTCGCCCAACAAAAAGCCTATATTCTTTTCAAAACCTTTGTCATCCATAATATACCCATTCCTTAAATCCACATTGGTGTATGAGGAGTAGAAACGTCTCCCCTAGCTGTTTGACCGGCGGCAATAGTTACCCCTCCATATGCTCTTACAGCACCTAAAGTTATTACATCTGCTCGCCCAACGCCGCCCGCCGAAACACTACCTTGTGTAGATGTGGTAGTAGTCCCTTCAAACTGAATACCAGAATGAACCGTACCTGAGCCTTCAGAAATACCTCTAATAACTACATCAGGCTCCACACCGGTCCAACGTATCATCCCAAAACTAGATTGGGGTGGCATTCTCGCGTCTTCCTTAGATACACTGTAACTGTTTATAACCATTCTATAATTAATTGGAGGAAATGCTGCCTGATCCCCGCATCCAGTAGGGCTGATATTCACATCTGCTTCAGCTACTTGATCTTGGGTAGTACAACTATTAGACGGTGTAACATCAATATGAGGGCCGGTTCCATAAATTGTCATACTAACATTAACTGTAGGACGATCAATCTCCAAAAAAGGACTAAAGCTGCCATCTAAACAATACAATCTTTGGGTGTTAGGATTAGCCCCCCAACTAACATTAGCTGCACAATACCCATTTAAATTTGCAATAGTTCCAAATCCTATTACTACTCCCATTGTAATTCCTCCTATTCTATCTATAATAAGGTTACTTTATTGTGGTCTTTTATCACAAGTTTTATACCTCGCAAAATCACATTCATACCTATTCTCGCATTCTTTACAATAAATCCTTTTATATCTCTCTAGCCTTGCTTTTATTTGCCTATCTGTCAAATACTTATTGCCTCCTGTAACGCTGTATGGTTTAGCATTCCTAGCAGAATGCCTTGCTCTGCATCCTCCGCATGCCATCAGTAATACCTCCCTTAAGTAGTAGTTGCTATTAATGTCACATGATTCTCAAACCAATTCGAAGTTCCTGGAATTTGATTAGTCGAAATACTTGTCACATAACCACTAAAATTCTGGCCTCCGGCCGATATATGATCATAAGCTTTTATTCCAGGAGAATCAGCGACAATTGTGTAACTTACTGTAGCTACACCCATCACATTAAATGATATATTTAAAGATGTACAATCTATAAATTCTGCCATTAGATACTATCCTCATCGACAAAAATGGGTTCGTGAACAATTTTCCCCTGAAACAAATTACCAGATCTATCCGACAAACGGGAATAATTAGCAGACATAAAACTTCCACCCTGGCCTCTAAATTCAGAACTACCTACAATAGTGTCTGTAGCTGGATAAAAGTCTACATCTGAAATTTCTGCGCCAAATGTATGCAAAACAAATTTTCCCAAACCTATGGGCATGGGGGCACCAGCCCGAAGTCTGTACTCTTTACCCACATAAACTGAACCTGCCATAATTACCTCCTATGAATTAGAATAAACAAACAACAAACTATAAGTAGCAGTAGGTACCTGCCCAGGAGTGCATTGTAACGAAAAATTTTGCAAATACAAATTTCCAACATTTATTCCTTTAAAAGGAATTATTACCGCACCTTCATCATTTGTACTAAATGAAAACGGAGCCCCTGCATAAACTAAACCATAGCCATCAGTTTGAGTGCTTTTTTCATATAGTGCAGTAGGACCTGATGCTGCGGACGCGTTTACAACACCATAAGTAACTACACTTTGTCTATTAGGAATAGAAGCTAAATTTTCTACATCCCCAGAAATATAAGATTTTCCGGCTCCGGCGAAAAGAAAATGAACTTGATCCGAATCACAATCATATTTACGTATCCAGTTTATACTCACTCCGGCCCTACCAGGACAAGCATTTAAATGAAGTTCTTTAGTTGCATAAGCACTTATAGTGACACTACCAATAGTAGGCCCTACAATAATAGAATTTGCGGCCTTACTCATTTCTGTATCACTTCTAACCTGAACAGAAATTATTCCAGGGTCACCCACATTTAAATTTCCAACAAGTTGACAACACCCTGCCATTTTCTATACCCCCGTAACTACTTCATCATCATTAAAATAAGTAGCATAAGCAGGACCACCTTGAACGATTGAACTATGGTCATGCACTGGAACAGACACAATGCTAACTACTCCTATTTCTCCAGTTAATGAAAAAAAATTAATAAAATTCTTTTCTGGTCTTTTATGAGTATAAACAACAGACATCCCTTCATTATGATCTGTTAAAGTCCCTACTATTTCATCCCCGACTCCAAACCCATTGACTAAATTATATTGTTTGCCGCCAAAAATAATTGTCTGCTCTGGCCAGGCAAAAAACCCTATCCCTCTAGTTCCAGGGGTATTCTCCATTAGTATTGATATTATCAACTGCATTCCTGGAATCAAAAAAATTGACTTTTCAGATGCTGACATTTAATTCACCTCTCCTATTGACTTTTAATAGATACTCTAATTGGAACATTATTGTCTTTATTACCTCTTTGTACATTTCTGCCCACAGACTCAGGTAGTTTATTAATACTAGTGGTCTTAATAACTTCATTGTCCGTCATAACATCACCATCCGTAACCATTAACAAATTATTAGTACTTAAATATTTAAACTTTTGACTCTTTAAATGTTGCCGTGTTACCCCAGTTATTTCACACCAACAGGCTTTTGTACTAATCTGTCTTCTAGTATACTTTTTATTTTCAAGTAATTTAAACATATCAGTACCCGACGCATTTACTATTACATATCTGGGGTCATCCCAAGAGGGTGACAAAGTAGCTTTAGTTATAATTCCCGTAATCAACAAATTACTATTCCCACCAGAACCCGCATAGATTCTAACTACTCCTTTAATAGAAGCTAAATCTATTTTAGGTACTTTCACTGAAAAATTAAAAGTCGAAGCTTGCCCTCGGGCTTTATGCACACTGAATGATTGAATAAAAGGAGTTTCTGCACTAATTCCAGCCCCCTCAATTCTAGCTCTTACTTTTACTTGTTCAATAGCCATAAAATACTATCCCTCCACCGGATTATTGTGCATACTCACAGATACCCTATCCCCAACTCTAATAATACTAGAAGTGGTATTTATCGCTTGTCTTACACCAACACCATCCAATAAAACTTTAAACATCACATGATTACCCTCATCCTCTATGACTGTTCCATTTGCAGGAACCTCCTCGGTTAACTTAGAAACTATTCCCGTTGTATTAGATGGAAGCCCATTAGATAAAAACGATCCCTCTGTTACAGACACAGTATACGATCCACTATCCGAATAAGAATAAGTCACTTCGTTTATAATGCCCCCAGAAGGGCCACGAGCACCAACATCGGGATTACAATTAGGACCGCATATATAAATAGTAGAAATACCCTTATCCGAAATAAATAATTTATATAGTTCGTTAGATAGCCTCTCTGTTCCCGCCTCGTCCAACGATGACAGACTTAAACTTAATCCCGCCCCACCACTCATATCCTCTAATACCTGCTCCATTTCTGTATCTGTGAAAGATTGAGTAGTAGTGGGATCATGGTCAGCATATCCATCAGTTAAATCTATCAACTTACCGTTATAAGCTATTGGAGCTGGTTTTTGTGTCATCATTAATGGAGTAATTTGATATTTTAATCTGTCTCCTATGTCCGCAGCCGCGCCAAGTGGATCCTGAATAGTTATACACGGCGTATCTAAATCAATAATGGCATAAACTTGATGCACCCACAACCCTCTAACATTATCTGTGGGTAAAATACTACCTTTAATAATTGTATGGTCTTTACCGTATGTACAATCACTTCTTACAAAGGCAGTGACATCGTCACCATATAAAGGATTCAATCTTGGATCAGAACGATCAGCAAACTGTACAAAAACGGTACCTTCTTTATAACCAACTGCATAATGAATGCCCTCTTCCAATTTAAACACCGATTTTACTGGGTTGTTTAAAGCCACCCATAAATCAGTATTAGTAGGATCACTTTTTCCAGATTTAGCGGCCTCTATACTATTAGGAACGCCTACACAATATTCTAATTCCGTAGCAACAACAAAAACATTGGCAACTTTTATGAATTTATCATATGGTACGCCCCTTATAGTAGTAAACCTTAATTCTGCAGGTAAGTCAATACTAATACCACTTATGGGGTTAGGTTCTTCTATGTCTCCATAACAATTGTAATCCTCTCCAGAAACCTGTTTTATTTTGGCCAAAGTTCCTATTTTTCCATCCGGGCTAATCAAAACAGGCACAGAAGCTTGCTTATTAAAAGAAATAGTAACATCCTCATTAACTTCTCCAGGATCTATATAATAAGCATACCCTATTATTCTGTCAAAGGGATTTAAAATTTCATATAAATTATCAATTCCATCCTTATAACTACTAGATAAATGAGGATCATCATAGGTTATAATGTGATATGATTTAAAATATGGCCGCATACAATTACTAACCATATAATTTGCATCATAAAACCTAACTGCGTTACAAACCTCTAAGATATCAGATGTCTCTCCCATATATCTCTTAGGAAGGGGCTTTCCTCCAGTAACTAAAACCCCACTCTTTCTGGTAACATAATCTTGAGATTGTATTGTGTAGTATAAATCAGTTACACCTCTGCCTTCTTCTCCCACCCTAATAAACTCAGCTTTGCCCTCATTATTAATAATTAATTCTTTATATTCTCCAGTTAAAGCTAGCTCTTCTAATAACGACAGTCTTATAGCTGTTAAAGCATCTAGTCGTTTAATGTCTACATGAGATAAAGGTCCTCCGCCCTGTCCGGTATATTCCACATCAAAAGCTTTAAGCACACTTTCAGCAACACTTTCAGTGGCCGCCGGCACCTCTTTAAATTCCCCTATTCCAAAATCCTTCCAAAAATTCTCCATATAACCCTCCATAGATTATATTAATGCATGAGTTTGATTTTTCAACAAGTTAGTAGTTCTTTCATATTTTTCATCTATATAACTCACCCGACCTTTTAGTTGTTCTAATTCAGATCTGGAAGCATCGGCTGAAGTAGCCACATTATTTAAATCAATAGTTATTTTACCTACCATCTGATCTACATTCTCTTTAGCTATTTGTTGAGCAGTATTGTAGTCTACACTTTTTTTACTCAAATCTTGTAAATCAGTATTCAGCATCACTATTTTATCTTTAGTAGTTTTATGATCATCCGCCAAATTAACTAAACTTTCTGCTATCACCCCTACTTGCTCGACAATATTATTGAACGTATCTGCACCAACGGAGGGATTATTATTCTCTACCCTCACAGTGTCTTTATCTAATTTTGCTGTCACAGTAATGTTATTTAAACTATCTGTATTTAAATCTACTTTCTTATCTGCTAACTCAAGTTTAGGAAAACTAACACTTTCAGCGGCGGTCTTCAAATGCTCCGCTATAGTGCTTCCAGCTAAGTCTGCATCTACTTTCACCGTCAAGTCTTCTGGTACATTAATTTTTACTTCGGATCCTTCTATAGCAGATTTAGTTTTGTCTGCCAGCGTAGATGCTGCTTCTTTCACATCTAATTTAATTTCTTTATCTTCTTCTTTTAAACTAACAGTTAAATCTGTATCCTTTATTTTATCAGAAATGTCTTTACCCACATCAGACATGGCTTTTTTCAGTTCCTTAGATAATTCTGTTAAATCCAATTTAGAACTGTTAAGGGAGGCTTTGTTAGTAGAGTTATTCAAAATAGAAGTTAAGCTAGTGCTATCCTCAGAAGAAATCTTTTTAGGAATAACTACTTCACCGCCTTCCATGTAGTACGGCCCTGATTTTGGAATCAGCCCTCCACCATGCTTAGTATAAGCCGTTGTCTCTTTTGCTTTAAAAAACTTAGCAAATATTGATTTAAACTGGGCTGTCATGTTAGATTTCAAAACCTGCATCATATCAGAAGCATTTACATTCTCACCTAACCCTAAAGAACTAACATTAGTAGTTGCAGTGGGATTAAACAAACCCGTTATAAGTTTATTTATCTGGGTCTTACTTAGTGCTGGAGACCCAATCACTTTTTCTGTCTGTTGAGCTTTTTTAAAACTCTTAGAAAACAATAAATTTTGAGCTCTACCTGCCAAAGGACCAAAAGCACCATTATTTTTATCCCCATATTTAGATAAAATAGACTTTTTTCTAAAGTCCATGCCTATGTAATATTGAGGCATTGCTGCTAATTTTGATCTACGTTGAGCATTTTCCAACTCTATATAAGCATCCCGTATCTTTTTATTTGGGCTCAACCAAGCCCTATCACGACTATTCCTGACTTTCTGAAGTAGGTTGGTTAATTTTGTAAAACGATCTATCTTTCTCTTAGCAGCTTCAAATTGCTGTTCTCCATTTTTCTGAACAGAGTAATACTGTTGTAAATAACCTCTTTTAATTATGTTATTAAAATTCTTAGAAATAGTTAAATCATTTGCACCTTGATTATCTACGTCCATATTAGAAATACCTCTACCAGAAACACCTTTTTTGGTAGTATATTTCCAATTGGGCACATTTTTAGAAGTTACTAATGCCTTTTTAAGCTCTGTATTAGCTATATCAGACACAGGCATTCTATGGTATGTGGTGCCTTTCCCCGCGACCGGAGAAAAAGTAGATTTATAAGTCCCTTTTCTAATAGCTTCATCATACGCCAACCGATCTCTTATTAATTTAGATTCCTTGGTTAAAGGTTTTTTTACAGCCAAACCAGACATATAACTTTTGCCTGGTTTAAAATCACCCATATTTAAATTCATTGGACCAGGACCAACAGTTTTCTTATAATTCTCTAAGTGTACACTAGCTATCTTGTCTATAAAATTACCTATCTTACTCATTCCCAACGATACACTTCTTTTATCATAAACAGGAATCCCAAAAACGGCCCCTAATTGATTAGTCCCAACAACACCAAAAGGATTTCCAATACTATCGTTTGTAGTAGTACCGGTAATAGAAATCTTATTTATGGGGGAAGTTGTTACCTTTTTTCTATTTAATCTAATCTGATCTCTTAAAATTTTACGTGCTTTCTCATACTCATCTCTATCTGTAAATTCCTTATATTCATTTCCAGGCCCAGCTAAATAATACCTTACTTTTTTATCTTCCGTTATTCCACCACTAGCATATTTATTAGGATCAGCTTGATTCAAAATCCTATATTGAGCGTCTCTATTATAAGAAATTTCGTGCCACTTCTTAATATTAGGTGGATGCTTGCTAAAATCATTCTCGCCTATGAAAAACTTTTTCAT